>Ga0222662_1000554_pt1 | contig 28902 bp, 26 predicted proteins | sample AntAcemetagen600_FD_179821 | JGI IMG/M metagenome (GOLD analysis project Ga0222662, IMG submission 179821) | Saline water microbial communities from Ace Lake, Antarctica - #600 | ecosystem: Environmental > Aquatic > Non-marine Saline and Alkaline > Saline | place: Antarctica: Ace Lake... | reverse complement strand
CTCGACGCGGTGGCCCAGGATCTCGTGAAAGAACACGGCGGCGGCGCGGCCCGAGAGCAGCGCGGGGCCCCGGTACGGCGGCTCCTCCGGGGCGAGGCGCAAGGCCGCGAGGCGCTCGATGACCGCCCGGGCGTCCGCCACGAGGGCGTCGGGCTCCGGCAGGCCGTCCAGCGAGTGGGCGTCGTAGTAGGCGTCCTCGAACATGGCCGTGCCGTCGGGAGCGCGCCCGTCCGCCGTGATGCCGAAGCGCACGCGGTTCTCCACGGTGCGGGACACGAGGCCGTCGGTGCTGACGAACCAGCGGATCTCGCGCTCCATGGTCAGCGCGACGGCGGGGTCCAGCGCGACCTCGTTCCCGGCGAACTCGGCGGACACCCGGCGCACCAGCGCCTCCCAAGGGGCCCAGTCGTCCTCGTCCCGGGCGGGCAGCTCTTCGAGGACCACGGCGGCGGGCACCGGCGCGAGATCGAACGAGGAGACCTCCTCCACCAGCATCTGGCGGTCGTTGAGCACGCGCTGATAGCGGTCCACGGCGGCGCGGTAGCGCACCTCGGACTCCTGGCGGATGGTGCGGCGCAGCAGGCTGATGTCGTTGCCGATGGGCAGGCTGCGCCCGGTCGAGAGGTCGTCCCAGCTTCCGTCGCGCAGGGCATGGGTGGAGTCGAACGTCTCGGCGCCGACCCGGATGTCGGCGTGGATCCAGCGGCCTCGCAGCGGGCTCCATCCTTGCAGTCCGCCCTCCTCGGCGATGATGCGCACGCGCTCGATCTCCACCGCCTGCAAGGCCACGTGATACGCCGGGTGCTCGCCGAGCAGGGGCTGATCGGCGATGGCTGCCGAGCCGGCGGGGCCGACCAGATCGGACAGAGCAGCCAGCTCGGTCTGCAAGCTCGACAGCACCGGATCGGCAGGGTCGGCCAGCGCGACGGCGGGCTGGGGGTTCGCGGCAGACGCCAGGGCCGGGGTCACCAGCAGAGAGAGCAGCAGGGCGAGTCGTGTCATGCGGACGGGCGCTCCGGGGTCAGTCGTTCGGCGCAGCCCGTGGCTACGACGAGCGCAACAGTACGGTCGCGAAGAAGCCGTCGCACCCCTGCACATCGGGGCGCAGGCGCAGCGGCTCCTGGTCAGACAGCTCGAACCCCGGGTTCCTTCCCAAGAAATCGTCCACGACCTGCTCGTTCTCCCGTCGGAACAGCGAACAGGTGGCGTAGACAAGGCGTCCGCCGGGCCGCAGCAGCGGGGCGAAGCGGTCCGCGATGCTCCCCTGGAGGGTCGGAAAGCGGTCGATCTCCAGAGGCGAGCGGGACCAGCGGGCGTGGGGCTCGCGGCGCAGGGAGCCGGACCCCGAGCACGGCGCGTCGATGAGCACGGCGTCGTAGGGCATGGGCGCGGTGACCGGCCCCGGGAGCGGGCCGCTGCGCTCGATGGGCACAAAGCGCAGGCGATCACTGACGTGGGCGGCGCGGGCGCGGCGAGCGGCTTGCTCCAGCGCCGGGGCGCGCACATCGCAGCCGAGGATCCGCGCACCTGCGGCGAGCGAGGCCAGAGCGAGGGTCTTTCCGCCAGCGCCGGCACAGGCATCGAGGATCTGCTCTCCGTCCTGGGGGGCGAGCAGCTCCGCGATCCGCTGACTCCCGGCGTCCATGACGCTGGCGTCCCCGCGCTGCACCAGAGCCAGCGTGTTGACGTTGACCCTGCCCTGCAGCGTGATCGCGTCGGCGGCGACCGCAGAGGGTGAGCCGACAACCCCCGCCGCAGCAAGCTCGGTCAGCGCGGCGTCCCGGGTGGTCCGGTCGCGATGGACTCGCAGGGTCAGGGGCGCGCGCTCCAGCAGGCTGCGCGCGATGGCGACCGCGATGGCGGGCTCGTGCTCGGCGAGCAGCTCGCGGGCAAACCAGTCGGGCAGCGAGGCGGCAGATCCCAGGGCGACAACATCGCTGACGCCGCCCTGCAGGACGAGGCTGAGCAGGGTGTGCTTCGGGTCCTCCAGTCCGTCGCGCCCGGCAGTGGCGAGGTCCAGCGGCGCGTCCGCGAAGAGCACCGCCGCGGCCTTGACCAGATCGAGAGAGGGAGCGTCGCCTGCCGGCGCGCCGAGCAGGACGCCGAGCAGGCGCTGGCCGCGAATGACGTGCCAGGTCAGGTCGCTGGCCATGCGGCGGTCCCGGCTGCCGAGCTTGCGGTCACGCCCGACGACGGCGGCGGCCTGCACCGAGCGGCTCCAGTCTTGACGGGCCCGGTCGATGGCCCCGGCGGCGGCGCGCAGGGCTGCGCGAGAGGGCCTGTCGGCGGTGCCGGAGCCCGGAGGCGGCGCCGCTAGCTGCGCGATCTCGCCGGCCGGGCCCCCACGGGGGTCGAGGATCATCGGACTCCCCTCCAGGACGGCGTCGGCACCGCGGGCGTCTCGATGGGCCACCCCTCGATGCGCTCGTGGTGCAGAAAGAAGCTGCCGCTCGCGTGCGAGGTTCCTCCGTAAAGGCGGTCGCCGAGCAGGGCCAGCCCCGCGGACGCGGCGTGCAGGCGGATCTGATGGGTGACGCCGGTGCGGATCACCGCTTCCCACAGGTGCAAGGTGCCGCGGCGCTCGACGCGCCGAAAGGTGGTGTGGGCCGGGTACCACTTGCCCCGGTGCGGGGTGCTCGCGCCGCGCTGCCACACCATCTTGCGGCGGTCCTTGCGGTCGTGGGCCAGCGGCGACGACACCGCGTGGCGATCCCAGGGCACCGCGCGGTCGGACAAGAAGCGGTAGTGCTTGCGCAGGTCCTTGCTGCCAAACAGTGCCCGGGCATAGGTCAGGGCGTCCAGCGTGCGCGCGGCGACGAGCAGTCCCGAGGTCGCGTTGTCGAGGCGGTGGGCGATCCCGGCGTCATAGCCGTCGGGCCAGTCGATCTGCGCTTGCTCGGGGTGCGCGGCGAGCAGGCGCTCCGCGGCGCTTCCGGGCGTTCCATCGTGACGAGGCAGAGTCGGCTCGCCCGCCTCCTTGGCAAAGAAGATCCAGTCCGACATCAGCTCTTGCGGGTGAGCTTGCGCAGGAGCGAGCGGCCCCGGGACCGGATCTTGAGGCCGCTGACGCTCTCGGGCTCCAGCGGCGCGTCGGTCGAGAGAGTGGTCAACGCATGCACGGTGGCCCGCTTGATGTCCTGCACGCAGGGGCGACACCCGCTGCCGCAGCACCGCAGCGCGCTGCCCTTGGTCTTGCCGATGGCGAGGTTGCGCACCGTAGGAGCCCAGTCGGTGGGCACCCGGCAGGCGGACAGCGCCCGCGCCACGGCCACATCGAGGCGGGGGTCGTCAGGCGATGCGAGGGGGAGCGGAGCGGGCATGCGCCGGCAGTGTAGTGCGGGAACCTCTGTCTCCGACGTGGGTCTGATCGATCGGGCGCGCAATGCCCCTGCCATGCGCGCGCAATGGCCCTAGGGTTCGTGAAAGAACATCCGGCGGTCGACCGGAGCAGTTGTTCTTTCACGAGCCCTTACCTTGGGAGAGACGAGGAGAGTGATGTTCGCTGAGCCGCCCACCGTGAGGATCCGCAAGCGCCATCGAGCGACTGCGGCCCAGGTGGGTTCGGTGACGGCGCTCGCTCTGCTGCTCGCCAGCCCGGCCGAGGCGGCGCTCGAGGTGCGCTCGGCAGAACTGCCCGCCCAGGCCCAGCTCACCCTGCGCCTCGATGCCTGCGCCACCCCCGGACCGCTGGTGCAGGTGCGCGAGGCGGATGGCTCGGTGCGGCTCTCTCTGCACGCAGCGGACCTCGAGATCACCTGCGCCGAGCACTCCCCCTTCCCCAGCGCGGCGACACCGGGCGAGGGCTCTTGGGTGCAGGACTGGTGGGTGAACCCCGGCCTGAACGAGCTGGTGCTGGTGCACCGGGAGACGGGCGCGCCCCGCGTGATCTCGCTGCGGACCGGCGACCGCGTGCCGTTTGACGCCATGCTCGTGGGTGACCGGCTCCGCGACGACACCCTGTGGCCCCGCGAGCAGCTGCGAGCGCTGGATCTGGCCGCCGCTTGGTCGCCCATCGACAGCGTCGGGGCGATCCGCGGCGTCCTCGGTGACCGCGCGCGCCCTCCGGTCGTCCGCCTGCGGGCCGCTGCGCTGCTCTCCGCCTTTGGCGACGACGCGGGCCGCACCTATCTGCTGGCCAAAGCCACCGCCTATCGCGGCCTGTCCGGCCTGCGCCCCCGGTCGGGCGTCACCGGTGCGGATCTCGGCGAGCTCGCGTCCCGCACCGGGGGAGGGCTGCTGTGTGATCGGCCGCCTCCCGCCGCCCAGGACAACCCCGACGACCCCATCGCCGCCAGGCAGTACGCCATCCAGCTCTTGCCCAGCGTCATGGGCTTCTCCGCGGTCCCGCACCTGCGCGCGCTGGTGCGCGGCGGGGATCCCCTCGACCGCATCGCGGTGCGCACGGCCTTGCTCTGCCTCGCGCTGCGCCTCCCCGATGACGACCCCCGCGCCCAGCGCATCGCGAACGTCGCCCGGTGGACCGGGGGCGGCGCCGGACTGAGCATCGATGGCCCTTCGCTGCGCGAACTCGAGGCATCCGCAGGGTCGCCGGATCGCTACGTCGCCGGACAGGCCATCCGCTCGCTGCTGGCCCGGGACGACGGCACCGAAGGCGCGCTGCTGCGCCTGCTCGCTCGCGGTACGCCCCACGACGGTCTGGTCGCCCTGTACTTCGCGACCCACCCGTCGGAGCGAGCGGTCGAGCCGCTGCTGGGCGCCCTGCACCGGCATCCGAACAAGAGCCGCGCCGCAGAGCTCCTGGTCATGGCGCTGCGCGCCTGCGTGCCTAGCGCCGAGCGGGACGCCCTGGTCGCAGCCCACGGAGCGAGCCCAGCGCGCTGGAAGCAGTGGGCCGCCCGGCGCGCCGAGGCGAGGCGGGCCCGCATCGATCCCGTCAACCTGCTCACCTCGCTGCTGCCGCTCGCCCTGTTGATGGCGATGTCGGCGGTCCCGCGGAGGCGGCCGTGAGGGCTGCGCTGCTCGTCCTGAGCCTGCTCCTGCTCGCCGCAGGCTGCTCGGGCCCCGACGTGCAGGTCTCGACCCTGGGCACCACCTCGGCGTCCTTCATCCAGGCGACGCCATCCCTGCTGGCCGACCTGCTCGATGTCAGCGCCGAGGTGGGCCCAGTCCTCGACGACAGCGCCTGGCCCCGCTGCACCACGAAGAACGGCAGCCACGCGCTGCTCGCCCACCGCGACGCCGTGCGCAAGGCCCTCGCCCCGTCGGAGGTCGACCACCGGGTGTTGGTCACCGACATGCCCATCGCCATCGACCGCCCCGGAGCGCCGTGCACCCGGGTGTTTGGCGCCGCCCCGCCGGACACCGGGGTCGTGCTCGTGTCTGCACGGGAGCTACGCGGCCGCTGCTCATCCATGTCCGTCGCCGACGCCGTCGCGCGGGTCGCCGCCCACGAGCTAGGGCACGCGCTCGATCTGGTGCCCGCCGAGGCGCGCTGCGACGCCCGGGGCTGTCACTGCACCGACCGCGCCTGCCTCATGTCCGACGAGCGGGGCGGCTGCCCGCAGCTCAACGTCACTCTGTGTCCGCGGTGCGCGGCCCGTTGAACCGCGAGCCCACGCTCCCGACCAGCGCGATCCAGCTCGTAGACAGCACCAGCGTGCAGGCGATGACCGAGATGGTCATGCGGTGCGCAAAGTCCCCGATGAGCCCAGCGCTCAAACCGACCGCGGCCAGCACAAAGCTCATCTCGCCGATCTGGGACAGGTAGGCCCCGCCCTTGAGCGCGTGCGGCCATGTGCGCCCCAGCCAGCGCAGCGTCAGCGTGTTCACGACGCTGTTGATGAGGAACGCGGCGATGGTCAGGCCCAGCACCGAGCCCAGATACTCCCGCAGAAACGCGAGATCCAACAGCGAGCCCACGGCCGCGAAGAACACCGCGAGCAAGATGACGTAGACCCCGTTCAGGGACTCGTGGGCCCAGTGGGTTCGGTCCACCACCGACAGCAGCAGGCCCGCCAGGAAGGCGCCCGACGCGGTGGACAGGCCTGCTGCTGCAGTGATGAGCGCCAGGCCCAGGCAGAACAGCAACGCCGCGAACGGCCGCAGCTCCTTCTCGGCGGTGACCCGGTCGATCCAGGTCTGGAACGGGGCGGGGTTGGCGCGGGCCCGCACGAGCAGCACGACCGCAGCGATGCCCACGAGCGCCTGGATCACGAGCCTCGCCGCGGGGACCTCCTCGCCGGACAGCGCCGCGATGGCCATGAGCATGGGCACCAGGGCCAGGTCTTGGGCGAGCAAGACGCCGAGCACGTCCTGGCCGACGGGGGTGTCGAGCTCGCTGCGATCCTGCAGCAGGCGCACGCCCACCGCGGTGCTGGACAGGCTGATGACAAAGCCCAGCAACACCGAGCGCCCGGGAGGCCAGCCGAGCATCGAGCCGGCGAACACCGTCGCGCCCACCGAGATGCCGATCTGCAGCGCGGTGCCGAACACCGCCACCCGCCACCCCTTGAGGAGGCGCGGCAGCGACATCTCCATGCCCACGAAGAAGAGCAGCATCAACACGCCGAACTCGCCGATGCGGTTGAGCATGTCGCGGTCGTCGAGCACCGCGAGCACATCGGGTCCGAGGGCCACGCCGGCCAGCAGGTACACCACGAGCGTCGGCGCGCCGGACCTGCGCAGGAGCAGGGCCAGGGTCACGATGACGACGAGGGCGGCGACGAGCCGCGGGAGCATTGGGTCCATGTGCATGGCGACTCCGGCGCGAGGGGCGGCAGCGTACCGAGCCAGCCGACCGAGCGACTATCTGTTCGGTGCTCTAGCCTCCGATCATGCGCTCCCCTCTCTCACCGCGTCTGCTCGCCCGCTGCACCGCCCTGCTGGCGTTGACGGCGGTGCTGAGCCTGGTTCGGCCTCACCCGGCCCACGCCGCGCCCGCCGCCCCGTCGATTCAGGAGTTTGTCGCGCTGATGGATGCGGTGGACGAGCGCCTCGCCGACAGCGCGAGCACCGCGACGGCGCTGGGCCTGGTGCATGCCCGCTGGGCGGAGCTCGCCCCCCCGGGGACACGGGTCAACGCGTGCAAGGACAGCGCGGCGGAGAGCCTCGCCGCCCGCTCCCGGGCGTTTGGCGACGCGCATCGAGACGCAGCGGAGGCGGTGCGCGCGCTGGTGGCGCAGGTGGAGCGCCAGCAGACCGCCGCCACGATCGCGCCTCTGCTGCAGCGGGCCGATCTGGCGCGGGTTCGCGCTCAGGTCACCGCGAGCCGCCGAGCCCTGCGCACCCAGACCGCGTTCGCGGACTGGCATCGTCGCCACATCGAGCCGGCGTCCCGGGGCTGCACCCCCGCCCTGCGCCCCGGGCCGGGCTTCGCCGACCCCGTGGCCGGTCGAAGAGGCGATGTGGCCGTGGTCCTGCTCGACGGAGCGACGCTGTGCCCCTCAGGGCTCAAGGGCACCGGCGCGGTCGTATTGATCCCGAGTGGGAAGGGCTGCATCAGCGCCACCTGCGACTGCACGGCGGCGACGATCTCCCCGGGAGCCGTGCTCGGCCCGTAGGGCTCGGAACTAGCTGCGTCCCGCGCGGGCTGGCCGGGGCGGCAAGCCCTCGTCGCTGCGAGAGGGGGGCGCCGACGTCCTGGCGCGCAGCTCGGCGGAGAGCTCCGGCTGCCCCAAGCGCTCCGCGGCGTCCGCCGCGATCCCGAACTTGCCCGTCGCCGTGCCCAACGCCACCAGCAGCGCGTCGGCCTCCCCTCCCGGGCTGCGCTGGGCGAGGGCCTCCACCAGCGCCAGCGCGTCTTCGTAGCGGTTGCTCTGGACCGCCAGGCGAATGCGGCGCCGCACCGGCTCGGGGTCCGCCTTCGCCACCGCCTGCCACTTCGCCAGGATGATGTCCTGCTGCTTCGGCTCGGCGGTGCCTTCGCCCAGGTCCACCCGAAGTTCGAGCTCCTCGGCGCTGCCCCGCTGCATCTCGGGCAGGCCGTCCAGCAGCTGGGTCGCGCGGCCCAAGGATCCCGAAGCGAGCGCGGCCCGGGCGTGGGGCACCACGAAGCGCGGGTCGCCTGGCAGCACCTCTCCCAGGGTCTCGTACAGCGCGAACGCCTCGTCCCAGCGCTCCCGCCGCGCCAGCGCAAACGCGTCATCGGCGAGGAACGCCGGGCTCTGCGGCCGCCCCAGGCTCGCGCGCACAAACGCCTGGGACGCCGCGGTGGGATCGCTATCCAGCGCCCGACGACCGAGCAGCCACCACGCCGGTCCGATGCCGGGGTCGAGGAAGACCGCGCGCGTGAGCGGGTCCCGCGTGCGATCCCCCAGGGCCTCGTCCGAGACGGGGGGAGAGGCTCCATAGAACTGCGCAGCCGCGCGGCCCGCGATCAGCACCGCATAAGGATCGCTGGACAAGCTCGCCGACCATCCATCGGCCGCGGCCTCGGGCGGTGGGTTGCGGCCCAGCGCGAACACGATCCCGCCCAAGATAGCAGCGGTCGCCTCCCACGGCGCGGCGATGGGGCCGCGACCGCGGTGCTCCTCGCAGGCCTGCTCGGCGTCGCACAGCACCGTGACTACAGAGAGGACCCCGTCGGCCGCGGTGACCTGGGTCTCCGCCGACCAGACCTCGGCACCGATCATCAACGCCGTGGTGGAGCCGGGCGGGGGCGGGGCCTCGGCTACCCTGGGGCGCACCTCGACGATGTCTGCGAGGCCAGACTCCAGCAACAATGCGATGAGGCCGCCGGTCTCCAGCCTCTTCGGCACGCCGTCAGCGACCACCGGGTAGCCCATGCGCACGTCCACGACATGGCCGAGTCCGGCGCGCCGCTCGACGTCCGGTTCGCTCACCGCCACCGGCGCGGCTTGACCCGCCGGAGCCGGCGGTCTAGAGCAGTGCAGCGTGAGGCAACCCACAACGATCGATGCCGAGGACCGCATCACCGAGCCGGCGATCCCCGTGCTCAAGGAGCGCCGCTGGGGTCGGCTGCTGCTCCGGCTGACGCTGGTCTGCGCGCTCGTCGTCACCGCGGTGCTGGGCGCTGCGTGGGTGTGGTTCGACCGCAATGTGCTCTCCACCCTGCCGGACGATCTCACGAGTCTGGCTGATGCGCGTCCTACCACGGCGTGCGAGATCTACGACGCCAACGGTGACCGGCTCGACCAATTCTATGTGGAGCGACGCTTCCACGTGCCGTTGGCGGAGTTGCCCAGCTTCGTGCCCAGTGCCTTTGTGTCCGCGGAGGACCGGCGGTTCTGGGAGCACCCTGGCGTCGATCTCTATGGAATCGCCAGAGCCGTGGTGGTGAACCTCAAGGCGGGCCGCAACGCCCAGGGCGGCTCCACGATCACCCAGCAGATCGTCAAGAACCTGGTGGTGGGCAACGAGCGCTCGTACACCCGCAAGATGGCCGAGGCGGTCCTGGCCTACCGGCTGGAGAAGGAGCTCGGAAAGGAAGCGATCCTCGAGCTTTACATCAACTACATCGCGTTGGGCTCGGGGAACTACGGGGTCGAGGCCGCGGCCCGCGACTACTTCGGCGTCTCCGCTCGCGACCTGAACCTGGGCCAGGCGGCGCTCATCGCCGGGCTCGTGCCCGCCCCGTCTCGCTACTCCCCGTGGGTGAACCCGCAGCTCGCGGAGCGGCGTCGCGAGCTGGTCCTGCGCTCCATGGTCCGCGACGGGCTCGTGGACGCCGCCTCGGCGATGTTCTTCCTCGACGAGCCCGTGTTCGTGCCCCGGATCGCCAGCCGCGCCCACCCGGCCGCCGCGTACGCCACCCAGGTGCGCCGCGAGGTCCGCACCCTCTTTGGGGGCGAGGTGCCGACGGATCTGGGCCTGCAGATCCACACTCCACTGGACCGCCGCATTCAAGACGTCGCGCAACAAGCGGTGGAGGACGCGCTGGTGGCCCACGCCCAGCGCCAGGGTCCCCGAGCCATCGATCGGCGGCTCGCGCCGGACGACGTGGCCGGCTTCCTCGCCCGGGCGGGCGGGCTGTCCCGTGACCCCGACACCGGCGCGGTGGCGCTGCCAGTCCCGGAACAGTGCTTCGACGCGGTGGTCGGCGCCGACCGCTCCCTGCTGACCCTCACCGCCGGGCCCCACACGTTGTCGCTGCTCGCGGCGCAGCGGTCGCAGCTGGTGACCCCGCTGGGCACCGAAGACGTAAAGAAGGTCCCGCTGAACCGCGCGGTGCAGCCCGGTGACGTGCTGGCGGTCTGTGCGACCGAGGATGGCGCGGTCGCGCTCGATCCCGCGCCGTGGGCCGAGGCGGCGGTCGTGGCCGTGGAGAACTCCACCGGCAGGATCAAGGCCATTGTTGGGGGGCGCTCCGTCGCGCTCGAAGGGTTCGTGCGGGCGACCCAGGCGCGGCTCCAGCCCGGCAGCACGTTCAAGCCCTACGTCTACGGCACCGCCCTGCTGCACGGCGCTACCCAGCTCGACACCGTGCTCGACGCGCCGTTGTCCCTGCCCGCCGGTGGCGGCAAGACCTGGCGGCCCAAGAACTACGGCGGCGGCTACGCGGGCGCGATGCCCATGCGCTCGGCGCTGGCGCGCAGCCTCAACACCGTCGCCGTGCGCCTCATCATCAGTCACGGCCCCACGGAAGTATCCCGGGTCGCGCGGGCCATGGGCGTGCGCACCCCCATTCGGCGCGACCCCACAATCGCGCTGGGCTCGAGTGAGGTCACGGTGCTGGACCAGGCCATGGGGTACGCCACCATCGCCCGGCTGGGGCGCAAGGCCGAGCCGGTGTGGATCGACCGGGTCCTGGGCGGCGACGGCTCGTTGCTCGGCGTGGCCGGCGAGGAGGTGCGCCTGGGCGACCGCGCGCTCGGCACCTTGCCCGGCGGCCCCGGTGAGGAGGCGTTGCCCCCGGGGGTGGCCTACGAGCTCGCCGACATGATGCGCGAGGTGGTGCGCGCGGGCACGGCGCGGTCCGCCTCGGTGCCCGGGCTCGACCGGGCCGGCAAGACCGGCACCACCAACAGCTTCGAGGACGCCTGGTTCGTGGGGTTCACGCCGCGCTGGACGGTGGCGGTCTGGGTAGGCACCGACGGCGACCGCAGCCTGGGTGACAAAGAGACCGGCGGGAAGTCGGCTCTGCCCATCTGGAAGGCAGTCGTCACCGCGCTCGGCGAGACCCAAGGCGAGCGTCTGCCGGTGCCGCCCGAGACCCTTTTTGTCGCCTACGAGGGGCGCTGGGTGGCCCTGGACCGCGCCACCGTGCCCGACCGCTATGCCGGGGCGACCGCCCCGCCCGACGCCCCGCTGCGACCGTTCTCCCGCGCCAAAGAAGCTCGATGAGCCACCCGCGGCGGCCCGTGCTGCTGCTGACCGGAGCCAGCACCGGCCTGGGTCTGGAGATCGCGAGGCTGTTCCTCGCGGCCGGCACCCACCACCTGGTCCTCACCGCGCGCGCGTCCTCGCTGTCACGCTTCGGCGAACAGGGGATCGCGTCGTCCGACGGGGTGTGGCTCCGGCCCCTGGACGTCACCGACCCGGACCAGCGGGCAGCGGTCGTCACGGAGATCGACGCGAATCTGGGTGGAGTGGACGTTCTCATCAACAACGCTGGCGTCTCCTACCGCTCGGTCATCGAGCACGTGACCGAAGACGAGCGCAAGCATCAGATGGCGGTGAACTATCACGGCCCCATGGGTCTGTGCCGCGAGGTGCTCCCCGCCATGAGGGCCCGGGGAAGCGGGCGCATCGTGCAGGTGTCGTCGGCGGGCGGGATGATGGCCATGCCGACCATGGGGGTGTACGCGGCGAGCAAGTTCGCCTTGGAGGCCGCCACGGAGGCCCTGTACTACGAGGTGAAGCCGTTCGGCATCGGGGTGCACCTCGTGCTGCCGGGGTTCATCGACTCCGAGGGGATCGGGCGCGTGCTGCTCAGCGGGCAGAGCCAGCAGGCCACTCTGGACCCCGCCGACCCGTACCACGCGCACTATCAGCACATGGCCGGGTTCGTGACCCGGATCTCCCGCCTCACTCCGGCGAGCTCGCACTCGGTGGCCAACAAGGTGGTGCGGGTCGCCAACGGCTCGAGCCGGCGCCTGCGGGTCCCCGGGACCTGGGACACCCACCTGCTGTGGTTGATGAGGCGCTACATGCCCCAGGTGCTGTACCACGCCCTGCTCTACGCGCTGCTCCCGGGAGTCCGCGGCTGGGGGCGGCGGCGCTAGCGCAGGCCTGGACCCGCCTCCCATCGGTCCACAGCGATACGGCTCAAGCCCAGCTCCGTGCGCAGGGCCTCGTTCGTGTCTCGCACCTGCTGCTGGATCCCCCGGTCGAGCACCGAGGGGAAGTCCCAGCGGAGCCGACGCCCGTCCACAGCCAGCCCCCACGCGCCACCGAAGGAGAGGATCGCGGCCACCGCTCCGCCCACGCTCATGCCGACGCCGCCGTAGGCCTCCGCCGAGTTGCGCGCGAACAGATAGGTCATGCCGCCGGCCATCGCCGTGACGATTCCGCCCGCCGCGACGCCGAGCAGGACGCCCGAGCCCACCTGCCGGTGCTTAATCTTGCGGCGCAGCACCGCAGCCTGCTCCAGATCGCCGATCACCTCGAGGTACACCGGCACCGTCAAGCGCTGGCTGCCCTGGTACACCGACCACGTCTTGTACTCGGTGACCGGGTTCTGCACGACGTAGGTGGTCCCGAAGCCCAGGAACGGTGTCAGCGGGAAGAACGAGCGGCTGTAGGCCGTGTACCCGCCGCCCTCGTAGTGGGTCTGGCTGCGCACCGACAAGCGCCGGTTGCCGTACACCACCAGGGCCGAGGCGGTCTCAAACTCACTCTGGCGCGGCGTCACCGATGGCGCGGGCAAGCCCGGCGCACCACTGGAGGGAGCCGCTCCGGGAGGCGCTGAGCCACCGCGGGCCTGGGTCGGCGGGGGTTGGGTCGGCGTGGGCGGGGGCGGCGCGGGCTCGGACGGCGGCGGGTCCGCGGTGTCCGACGGGGGATCCTCGGCGTGGGCCGAAGTGGGGATGGCCAAGGCCACCAAGGCGAGCAGGCAAACAAGTCGGTGCATGGTCATCGGCCTAGCGAGTGATGGTGAAGGAGTCGCGGTCGCCGTCGAAGTCCTGGGCCACGAACCTGATGTCGTACTCCGCAGACGAGAAGCAGTCGAGGAAGTTGCGGTCGCTGCGCACCTCGACGGCCCAGAACTCGCTGCCCTCCCTGAAGAGGTCGATCTCTCCCAGGTACGTCGTGACGAAGACGTCGTAAAAGCGGTCGTAGAAGACCTCGGTCACCTCCGCCCACACGAACTGGACCTCCCCGCCGCCGTCGGGGTGCTCCACGTTGGCGGTGAGATCCCACCATCCGTCGCTCGAGCAGAAGGCATCCGCGCCGTAGATGCGAGGGTCGTCGAGCTCGATGATGTAGAAGCAGCCCGGCGTGGCGAGCAGCGCCAGCGCGACCAGGAAGAGCGAGAGCAGGCGCGCGTTCATCGGCGGGATCCTGAACGGCTGGAGGAGCCGGAGCTTCGGGTGGGGGTGGTGGAGCGCGTGGTGCGGCCGTAGCGACTGTCGCGGCGCGGGTCTACGTAGACGGTCCGGCCCGACCGGTAGCGGTCAGCGCTCTGCCGAGAGTCCCACGAGGGGCGGGCCCGGCTGGTGTTGTAGTAGATGACCGCCGGATGACGGACCTCCCGGTAGCGGTAGGCGTACCGCGGGTCCGCGACCCATCGCTGCTGGATGGCCCGCTGCCGGTCGTACCAGCGAGCGTAGGACCAGTGGTACCAGTCGTTGTAGCCCGCGGTCCAAGTCCAGTAGCCGTCGCGGCGGTTCCACTGGCTGCTCGACCAGCTGTCCGTGCGCCACCACGGGCTCCAGTAGTGGGCGTGAGGGCCATCGAGCACGCACCAGGCGCCGCCGAGGTGCGCGACCGGGTGGGCGCCCCAGTACCAGACCGCCTCGATGGGCGCGCCGCGCACCATGGAGTCGCCGAGGTAGTAGATGACCCCGTCCATGATGTAGACGGGCTCCTGCTCGGGGTTCAGGTCGTAGGCGTGCCCGTGGCGACCCTCGATCAAGCACCAGGCGACCTCGCCATCCACCGAACCGGGGATCGGGTGGGCGTCGAAGTAGGTGTAGAACTCGCCGGGCTGCGCGCTGGCCGACAGCGGAGTCGCCAGCAGCACCAGGGCGGCGAGGACGAGGATGGAGCGAATGGAGGACATGCGATTCTCCCGGGCCGTGCGACGACGGCGCTCTCACTAGCAGCAATGGTCATGCCAACAGCGACGATCAAGCTAGCCCGGGGTCCGCGCGGCGGTCCAGGCGTACCTGGGGACGGACTCAGAGGCGAATCGCCTCGCCCTGAGGCACCTGCGTGGCAATTCGCCCCACCGCACCGAGCAGCGGCTACCTTCGGTTCCCCCTTCTCCCCGGTGCTCTCATGTCCGTTCGCTGCCTGACCCTGCTCCTCGCCGCTGCCTTGCCCATTGGCGGGTGCAACACCTTCGACTTCCTGGAGCGCACCGCGGTCGAGGGCGTGGTCATCGGGACGGCCGTCACGGACGGCGAGACTCCGCTCAGCGGAGGGCCGGCCATCGGCGTGTTCTTTCTCGCCGAGGCGACGAGCATCAATGACGTCACGTCCAATCTCATCGAATCCGCCGACTCCGTGACGCTGTCGGACTCGAGTGAGAGCCGGGAGCTGCTCCAGATCGACCGTGGCCTTTGGGTGGTGGACCTGGACGCGCCGGACCTGCTGCCTTGGGCCGCAAATGAGGTCTTCACGCTCGGGATGGAGCGCGACGGGCGCTCGTTCTCGGCCTCGGTGGAGGCCCCCCGACCACCCACGCTGGGCGGAATCCCCCGCTACGTCGATCTGGACGACCTGCCAGACGACTGGGCGAACCTGACGGAGCAGGACCTGGCGCAGCTCGCCGAGGCGGTCGAGGACCCTGAGCTGCACCCCGCGGGTGCGCCGCTGACGGTGGAGGTGAGTGACGAGTACCAGTACTGGGCGGTGGTGGTCGTTGACCAGAGCGGTCTCGAGACCTACCGCAGCGTGCCCGAGGAGGCCGGCCCCCTCATGAACTGGCTGCTCAACGCCGAGCCGGTCGAGTCTCTGGAGATTCCAGGTGAGGCGTTCCCCGAGCCGAACGCGCTCTACGCGGTCGGAGTGGCGGGTCTGGAGTTCACCCAGACATCGCAGTATTCGGGATTCAATTGGCTCATCAGCAACCTCGGCGCCGGCACTCTGACCATCGCGCCGGTCGTCACGAGCTCGCCATGAGCCGCGGCCACACCCTGACCGTCCTGCTCGCCGCGATGGTGCTGGGACTCGGCGCGATGGCCCCTGGGGCGGCGAGCGCGGAGCCTGGGGACGCGCCACACGGTGTCGGGGGCTGGGGCTTCGTGTCGGGCGGGGTCGGCGCGATGGTCGGCGCCCGCACCTTGCACCCCATGGGTCGGTTCAGCGCCGGCATCGGCGGCAACCTGGTGGTCGTGTACGGCAGCCTCTCAGCGGAGCTCAGCGTGTCGCCGCACCAAGGGTTTGTGCTGCTGGGCGTGGGAAGCGCGGGCTTCGTCATCCCCATCCCCGCGTTCAAGCCCATGCTGGGGTTCAAGGCGGGGCTCGGGCTCCAGGCGGACACCTACGGGCCGTCGCCAGCGTTGACCCTGGGGCCCCAGCTCGGCGTGCACATCGGGCAGATCGGCGGCAGTCGCTTTGGGATCAGGCTGATGTTGGAGCCTGCGGTGACCATCGCCACGGCCTCGCGGATCGGTGCGCTTGAGCTCGTCGGCACGTTCGGGGTGCTGTTCTAGCGTCCTACTAGCGCGAGACGGGCGCAGGCCGGGTGGACACGCGACCGGTCTTCTCCACCAGGATCTCGGCCATGTCGACGTACCACGCGATCATCTCACGCCCGGCGAAGCGCCCGTCCCGCCCTTCGATCTGGACGCGACGCCCATCCACCATGTGCATCCACAGGGTGTCGGCGAGGCCCTTGCCCCAGCGATCATCGAGGTAGCGCAGCTCGCTGATCTCCTCCCACGGCATCAACAGGCAGTCAGCCCAGCTGCGGTAAGCGAACTTGTCGGCGGTCCAGGCGAGGCCATGCCACGCGACCTGGTTGGAGCGCATCCGGCGACTGCGGCGGTTGGCCACCGCGGTGCGGATGAGCTGGCTCGTCGCCCACCCCATCCAGCCCGTGATCACGAACAGCACGACGTAGGTGTTGAGCTCCCACTGGAGCAGCATCGGCAGAGACGTCAGCGCCGCCCCGATGATCAGCAGCGGCACGCAGCCCCCGCGAAAGTCACCCCACTCCCGCGCGTCCGTGCCCTTCACGAGCAGGTCGGGCTGGGAGAAGAACGCCAGCAGCGCGTCCTGGTGGGGGTCCTTGAGCCGGTCAAAGCGCAGGTGAAAGTCCGACATCGAGGGGATGCTACAGGCTCAGATCTCGAACGACATTCGTCGGCTCATCAGACCGTTCAGCGCCTCGTCCACCGCCTGGCCATCGAGCACCGCGCCCACCGCCTCGGTGATCGGCATCTCCACCCGATGGCGCGCCGCGATCTCCAGCAGGGTACGCACCCGCGCCTCGGCCTCGTCGTAGCCGCACGCCTCGCCCTTGCCGAGCCGATGGCCCGCCTGCACGACCGGCGCGTGCTTGTCATCGGCCGTCACCATCCAGTCCCCGATGCCCGCGAGCCCGCTCGCCGTGCGCGACGCCCCGCCCAGGACGCTCGCGAGGCGACCCGCCTCCACCACCCCGCGAGTGAGCAGGAACGCCAGAGTCGCGCGTCCCAAGCCGAGCTCATGCAGCATTCCCGCCGCCAGGCCCAAGGGCGTGCGCATGGCGCTCGCGACCTCGACGCCGATGAGATCGTGGCTGCCGAACACGCGCAGCGATGGCCCGGTCAACACCGCCGCAGCCTCCACCGCGACCGCGTGGAAGCGCGAGCCGACCACCGCCGACATCGCATCCCCGCGCCACACCTCGTGGGGCACCACCGGGCCGGCGAGCACGCCGGTCTGCAGCACGCAGGTCTCCTCGCTGATCACCGTAGATAGCGCCTTGCCGCCAGGCTCGAGGCCCTTGACGGTGTGGATGATGCGCTGCTCGGGGGTCAGCAGGGGCGCAGCCGCCTTCATCACCCCTCGGAAGTGCGATGGCGGCACCGCCACGAAGATGAGCCCCGGCTCCAGCGCCTCCTCCAGCGTATCCACGATCTCGACGTTGTCGGGCAGCTTCACTGGCGTGTTCGGCGCCTTGCGCTTGCTCCGCAGAGCCTTGCGCTTTGGCAGCGAGCTGGACCACAGGCGCACCGGGCGCCCTTCCTTGCCGATGATCCAGGCGATGGTGACGCCGAAGGGGCCGGCTCCGATGACCGAGACACGCGGGCTCATGCTGCACCTCCACGGATCAGCGGCGCGGGGAGCGTGTACCCGTCGAGCCGGTTGGCGTAGTACAGCGCCAGCTTGGGATCCTCCAGCGCGATGGTGCCGTCGCCCCGGTCCCGGACCGCGGTCACGCTGTGCACCAGGCCGAGCTGCTTCATGGCCCCATGCCGGACGTCGGTGGCGCTGCCGGCGGCGACCGCGCGGCTCAAGCGCACCTTGCCGTCGTCTCGCAGGGCGCGCAGGGCGGTCAACACGTGGTCGAGCTCCGCGTCCACCTCGTGGGTGGAGAAGCTGCGGTCCTCGGGGCCGAGCAGCAGGCGGCGATACAGGTCCAGTCCCGGCCGCACCTGGCTGAGCAGGCGATGCATCACCGCGCAGAACACATGGGTCGCGAAGAGCACCGTGTCGCGCTGGAAGGCGGCAGCGATGGCCAGCGCGAGGCGGTCGGTGTAGACGCGGTCGCGCTGGTCGTCGGCGATGACCTCGCCGTCGCGGGAGACATAGCCGGCGGGATCGAACGTGCGACCGGTGGGGTCGATGGAGTCTCCGTCCCCGTTCACGTGGTTGCCGAACGGGTCCAGGGGCTCGCCGAACACGACCTCGACCGAGCTGTCCATGGCCGCGAGCTTCCACACGAAGTTGAGCACCTTGTCTGGCCGGCTGAACTCGTCGTCGGTGATGATGTAGCGCCCCTTGCCCTCCTCCGCGAGGGAGTCCTCCACCAGCGTCTCGGCTTCGAGCACGAGGCGGTAGTTGATGGTGCAGGGCACGAAGTAGACCCGCGGGTACTCACGCCCAGAGCGCAGGTTCTCCTGGAACGCCGCGAGCCCGGTGCCCATCAGGCCCTTCTTGAGGTGCGTCTCGACACGACCGGAGCGCGAGCGTGTGCCGCCAGGGAAGAACAGCGAGTGCCAGCGGCGCTCGATCGAGTACTGGCTGTACTCCTTGAGGCACTCCTTGTAGAGCCGGTGGCCCTTTGCGCGGTCCACCTTGTAGGCGCCCAGGTGGTCCATGAAGTAGGACAGCAGCCAGTTGGTGAACAGGTTGATGCCCGCCCCGTAGATCATCGGCGGCAGGTTGTTCTGGTGCAGGGCGAAGCCGACCACGGGGCTGTCCATGTTGGACAGGTGCGTCGGCACGAGGATGACCGTGCCGCGCTCCACGAGGCGGTCGAACGTGCCGATGGCGCCCGAGCTGACGATGCGGTCGGCGAGGTTGAGCCCAGAGCGCCCCTGGGTGAGCAGCTTCCACGGCTTCTGCCGCTTGAGCAGCAGCGCCAGACCCTTGGGCAGCACCCGGGTGGCGTTGGCGTAGATGGCGGGGTCGAAGTGGCCGTGGATCTCCGTCGCGTAGGTCTGCACGACCCGCCGCAGCAAGCTCTCCAGATCCCGGCGCGACGCCTCCGCGAGCTGGCTTCGCACGTCGCGCAGCATGGCGAGATACGCGGCGTCCTCGGCGTTCTTGGTGCCGCGCAGCCGCTTCTCCTCCATGAACACGGTCTCGTTCAGGAGGATGTCGAGCTCGTCGTGGGCGAGCCGAGCCGTCACCCGGTGGGTGATGGCAGAGATGACCTCGCGGTCGTCGATGCGCTCTCGCGCGATTCCCTCTTTTCGAACCATGGGGCCAGGGTACCCCGGGATGTGCCGTGGCGCGGGGCCCGGCTAGCGTCCCGGTGCGCAGTTCACCCGCAGGCTGAAGCCGCCGGCGTCGCCGTCGAACCCGTCGACCACCACGATGTACTGCTCGCCTCGGGTGACCTGCACGTTGGCCTCGTTGAAGCCCCAGGCCACCGCGTCGCTGCTGTCGCAGGTGCCCGTGGGCGTGTGGAGGATCATCAGGTCGTGGTTGACGTCGGTGGGGCTCGCGTCCACCAGCTCAAAGGCGATCTCCGCCGTCAGCGGCGCCCGGAAGGCGAAGCCGATCTCGGGGCCGTCGTACAGGCCGGTGTTGATGGGGTAGCCGTTGATGCGGCTCTCCCGCTCGCCCACGATGCCGGCCGTGTCCGCGGTGATGATCTGCCCACAGGTCAAGTTGTCCCACACCTGGCACTCACTGCCGCACACCATGCGCTGCGCGCACTCGTCGTCGTCACAGTCCACCGCGGCGTCCGCGTCGTTGTCGATGCCGTCCACGCAGTCCTCGGAGTTGAGCTCTTCGAAGCGCTCGTCCTCGGTCTCGTCCCATACGTCGCTGCCGCCGGTGGCGTCGCCGGGCTCGTCGGTCACGGTGTCCTCGGTGGGCGGGGTCTCGCCGGGGCCGCACGAGTCGCCCAGGGCAGCGGCGTCAAACAGCGCCAGCTCGCCCGAAGCGAGGGGCTCCTGGCTCCAGGTGAACGTCGGGAAGGTGTGGCTGCCGGTGAAGCTCAGCACGTCGTATCCGACCTCGCTGTCCAGCTCCACGCCCACATCCAAGGCCCAGTCCACCGCGCCGCAGTCGAGCTCCGCCTCGGCGTCGACCCAGGGCTTCGCCGACAGATCCGCCGACACGCTGTTGTACAGCGACGCGGTCGCCCGAATCCTCAGGACCGCGTGGGCGTGCAGGTTCCCATCGAGCTCGATGGTGGGACCGATGCGGCTCGCCTCCCACTCGAAGCCCGAGGTGTTCTCCCAGTCGCCGTCGCTGTAGCGACCGCCGAGCCCCATGCTCGTGTCGATGGCCACGCCGATGCTGCCGTCGGCCGCGCCGCTGGCCTCCACCTCCCACACCAGATCCACGTCGAAGTGCACATCACCAGCCACCGGGACCGGCCCCACCTGGAAGTTGAACGGCTTGTCGAAGGCGAACAGATCCACCTCGCCGTCCTTGTCGAACGCGCCCTGGGCGGCGGCGTGCACCACCACCTCCAGATCGGCGTCCAGCGTCACGCCCAGGTCAGCCTTGTTGAGCTTCGGCCACGGCCGGTTCCAGTCGAACCAGTCCACGTCGAGGCCCCAGTCGAAGCCCGGCTCGAGCGTCACCGAGCCGGACTCGATGTCCGCGCTCGCCTGGTTGGCGCCACTGCCCACCGCGAACAACTGCAGACCCGAGAAGTCATACGTCCAGGGGTCCCGCGAGCCGTTCTCCGGCAGGTCGCCCGGCTCCAGCTCCAGCGGCAGCCGCTCGAAGTGCTGCGCGTAGTAGATGACCTCGGTGAGCTTCGCCTCGGTGGTCAGCGCCAGGACCCGCGAGCCGTCCACGCTCACGCTCTCGACCCGGCGCAGCAGCCCGCCGTCAAAGCCGCTCACCAGCACTGAGCCCTCGACAATCGCGCTCGCGTTGGCCGGACCGTCAAAGTCCAGCGTCACCGACGAGGCATTGCTGCTCCAGTTCACCAGCCCTGGCGCCTGCTCCAGCACCACCGCCTGGTTGGAGACGAGCACGTCGCCGTACCAGGTGGCGTCCAGCACCTCTTCGGCCCGCTCGGGATCCCACGCAGCAGAGCCGAGCCCTTCGGGGTCCTCGTTGACCTGCTGGGGCGGGTTGAACGTCGGGCCCTGCGGCGTATCGAGGTTGGTGTCGCTCAGCGAGCCGTTGCAGCCCAGGGCGAGGGCCAGGGGCAACAGGAGAGCGGCGGTCCGGGAGAAGCAGAGGGGCGTGGTCACGAGGGGGACTCCAATTCTGCGCGGCGCGAGCCGGCCCCCCTTTCCTAAGCAGGGTCCGTGCCAGCTCCGACGATCCCTCCAGCAAAGGGATCATCGCCGGCGTGCGCAGCCTGCATGGTCACTACAGCGACCAGCCAAACACCCGACTCAGCCAGGAACCGGTCACTCCGGAGACCAGCTACTCGGTGCAGGGACCCCACAGCCCGCGCCCAGCGCTCATCGCTTCGGCTTCCTTCTCCGCGAACAGGTCCTCGAACGAGAACTCGAACCCCGACACCCGGGCGTACCCCTGCTCGACCATGTGCTCGTTGAACCACAGCTCATCGGACGTGCGGAACGCGTAGACCAGGGTCCGGCCGAAGGTGCCGGTGCACGACGTGTCGAACGTGAGCCAGACCTCCTCCCCTTCCAGCAAGGAGACGGCCTCGTTCCAGGCCCGCAGCCCGCAGTACTCCGAGTCGAGCGGGTCGGCGTGGTTCACCTCGGGGGTGTCGATGCCGTTGAAGCGCACCCGGTCGGTGGTGCCGTAGAGATCGCCCTCGAGGAAGGTGACGTCGGCGGTGTCGCCGTCGATGACTTCGACGACCTCGGCCAGCGTCACGGATCGGCACGCTTCCGGGCCCTCGGGGAGCTGGGGAGTCCCGGAGCACCCGGCGAGGAGCGATGCGCACAGAGCGAGGCGATGCATGGCGGGCATCGTGCCAGACCTTCAGCTCGCGTCGGGGTCCTTCCAGCCAAAGATGGTCAGGTAGATGGAGCCCAACACGATGGACGCGGCGGGGGCCGCCCAGATGAGGCCGATGCCGAGGGCGAGCGCACCGGCGATGAACAGCACGCCCACGAGCAGATAGACCACCAACACGTCGAAGAAGTGCGAGCTGACCGCCTTGATCGAGGTGGTGAACGCGTCCACCGGCGACAGGCCGCGCTCGGCGATGAGCGGCAAGGTCATGGATGCAGCAATGGAGAGGTACAGGCCAGGAAGGACCAGCAGGATGAAGCCCAGGGTCGTCGCGAGGGCGACGATGAGCTGCCCGAGGATGATGGGCACGATCTTGTTGAAGTGGGTAAAGACTTCGCTCGCGCGGATCTCCTGACCCGCCGCGCGGCGAATCTGCAGTCACCAGATGCCCGCGTACAGCGGCGCGGTGATCGGCATCAGCAGGAACCCGACCCCAGTGCCGATGGCGTAGCTACGGACAAAGCCCGCGTCGAGACCCGCGATGAAGGTCTGCACGAGGGAGCCGGTGCCGGTGGGGATCGCGAGCACGAGGAACGCCAGGAAGAACGCCAGCTTGCTGCCGCCCACGAGCTCCCAGGCGCGCTCCAGGATCTTGCCGGGCTCGACGTTCCAGTTGCCGGCCATCGCGTCGTCGAGCGACCGCTCGCCGGTGGACTCGGGCGCGGGCCCCCAGGTGTCCACGAGATCCGCCTTCGGCGGCGCGAACGGGTTCTCCAATTCAGCCATGCTCCCCCCCTTGTAGGTCTCCCTACTTTTCGCGCGGCGGCGGCTCCACGATGGCCACCGAGACGCCGTCCAGATCCGAGCCTGCGGCGAGGCCGCTCTCCAGCTCCACCGGTCCGAACGCCAGCTTCTCGCAGCGAATGACCGCCTGCAAGGTGTTGGCGAGCCCCTTGATGGTCTCGCCGAGCTCGCCGTCGTCTACCTGCAGGGTGACCAGCGGCAGCTGGCGAGCCTGGCTGATCCGGTTCTCCGTGCGCAGCCCACGGACCGCGCGCAGCATGGCGAGCACGATCTTCATCTCCGGCACGTCGCCGTCTCGCGATGGGTCGTGCTGGGGCCACGACGTCACATGCAGCGACACCGAGTCCTCGTGGTCCCGGAAGATGCGCTGGTACAGCTCCTCGGTCACGAACGGCAGGAACGGCGCGTACAGCGCGATGACCGTGCGCAGCGACTCCCACAGCGTGGCCCGAGCCGACTCGCGCTGGCTCTCGTCGTAGCGCTCGGGGTTCCAGAACCGGTCCTTGACCATCTCGAGGTAGTTGTCGGTGAAGGTGCCCCAGAAGAACTTGTCCGTCGCCTCACGCGCGACCGCGTAGTTGTACGAGTCGAAGCCGTCCTTGACCGTCGGCAGCACCGAGTTCAGCTCGCTCAGCAGCCACCGGTCCGCAGGCGTGCGGTCCTCGAACGCCGGGCGCTCGGCCGCGGGATCGAAGCCGTCCAGCTGCATCAGCACGAACCGCGCCGCGTTCCACAGCTTGATCACCAGCTTGCGGCCCGCCTTGATGTCGCGCTCGTTGTATCGGGTGTCGTTGCCGAGCTGACTGCCCGCCGCCCAGTACCGCAGCGCGTCGGCGCCGTACTTGCGAATGACCGCGTAGGGCTCGTACCGGTTGAAGCCCTCCTTGTCGGTGAACTTCTCCAGATCGCGCTTGCTGATCTTCTTGCCCTGCTCGTTGAGCCCCCAGCCGCTGATCATCACGTCGCGCCATGGCAGCGCGTCCAGGTGCTGATCCGACTTCACCAGGGTGTAGAACAGCCAGGTGCGGATGATCTCGAACGCCTGGACCCGCACCGTCATCGGCGCGAGCTCCATGTGTCCCAGGCGGCCCTCGGTGCCCGCCCAGTTCGCGTTCACCAGCGGGGTGAGCGAGCTGGTCATCCAAGTGTCCATCACGTCCGGCTCGCCGGAGATCTCGGCGCTGCCGCACGCGGGGCAGGCCTCGACCGGCGGCGCGTCCTCGAGTGGATCGACCGGCAGCGAGGCCTCCTCGGCGAGGATGACCTCACCGCAGCCATCGCAGAACCACAGCGGGAACGGCACGCCGTAGAACCGCTGGCGGCTGATGTTCCAGTCGTACTTGAGCCCGTCGATCCAGTGATCGAGGCGCGTCTTCATCCACGCGGGGTGCCACTGGATCTCGGCGCTGCGCTTGAGCCACTGGTCCTTGTTGTCGAGCACCTTGATGAACCACTGCGGGGTCATGTGGAACTCGACGGGCACCTGGCTGCGGTCGCTCACCGACACCGCCTGGTCCACCATCTTGAAGCCGAAGTACTGCCCCGCCTCGTCGATGGCGGCGATGATGCGCTTCTGGGCGACGTGCAGCTCCAGCCCCTCGAAGTCGCCGGCCAGCTCGTTCATGCGGCCGTTCTGCGTGATGACGAGGCGCAGGTCGAGCTTGTCTCGCTTCCACTTCTTGACGTCTTCGCCGTCGCCGAAGGTGCAGACCATCATCAGCCCCGTGCCGAAGTCGATCTTGACGTCGGGGTCGGTGAGGATGGGCACCTCGTAGCCGAAGATCGGCACGATCGCCTTCTTGCCGATGAGGTGCTGGTAGCGCTCGTCGGTGGGGTGGCAGTACAGCGCCACGCACGCGGGGATGAGCTCGGGGCGGGTCGTGCTGATGATGAGGTTGGCGCCCTCGGGGCTCTTGAACGCGACGTCGTGCAGCTTGCCCTTGCGCTCCAGGGTGTCCAGGTCGGCCTGGGCGAGCGCGGTCTCGAAGTGGGTGTCCCACAGCACCGGCTCGTCGCTGCGGTAGATCCGATCCTTCTTGTAGAGATCGAGGAAGCTCTTCTGCGACGTGGTGCGGCAGTGGTCGTCGATGGTGGAGTACTTGGTGCGCCAGTCCACGCTCAGGCCCAGGGCCTTCCACAGCTCGGCGTAGTGCGCGCTGCCCTTGGCGGTCTCTTCGAGGCACAGCGCGCGGAACTCGGCCCGCGTCGTCTTGCGCTTGTTGATCTTGTACTTCTTCTCGACGAAGCGCTCGGTGGGCAGCCCGTTGTCGTCAAACCCCATGGGGTAGAAGATGTTGCGGCCGTTCATGCGCTGGTAGCGGATGACGAACTCGGCCTGGCTGTAGGACATCGCGTGCCCCACGTGCAGGTGGGCCGCGGACACGTACGGCGGAGGCGTGTCTACGGAGAACACCTCGCCGGGCGCGTCGGGGTCGTAGCGGTAGATCCCGCTCTCGTCCCACAGCGTGCGGCAGGCCTCTTCGACCTCGGCGATTTCGTAGTTCTTGTCGAGCTCGATGTTGGTCAGGGCAGTCATGGCGCGCAGGGTTACTCCCCTGCGGCCTCGGAATCAAGGCGTGGGGGGCTCGACCAGCGGAATCCCTGGGCTCAGATCCCGCCCGGCGAGCGCCGGATGGTCCGCGGCGATGCGGGTGGCGCGGAACACCGCGTTGCTCGCAGGCGCCGGGACCTCGCCTTGCGGCACGGTTCCCCCCATCACGATCGGGCTGATGTACTCCCACACGATCTCGCCCTCGGGCGTCACCTCGAACATCCGACCGGTCTCAGCCTCGGTGATGAATGTGTGGCCGCTGGCCAACCGCTGGGCCCCGCCGGCGAAGCGCGAGGCGAAGTCGGGCGACGCGTAGCTCCAGACCTCCACGGGCTCCTGCCATCCGATCGAGCCCCGGGCGTACCCGTCGTCATCCATGCGGGGGCGCACCTCCTGGACCACCGTGCCGCCATCGGCGGCGCCGTTGTTGTTGAACACGAGCAGGTTGCCGGCGCCGGGGAGCCCTTGGGGGATCCGCTGCGCGTCGTGGGGCCCGGCGAGCACTGGGTTCCCCGCTCCCCCATGCGCCTCAGGGTTCCCCCAGCGCCACACCAGATCGCCGCCGTCTCCGTCGATGATCCACACCTCGTTCTGCGACAGCGCGGTGATGACGTACTCGTGCCGGGCCGCGTCGTATGCGACGGAGTTGACGTGGTTCCAGTCGGCGGAGTACCCGCCAGGACCCTGCCCGTCGGCGGCGTTGATGTCGATGCGCTCGGGGCGGCTCGATGGGTCCCCGTAGTTGGGGAGCAGGGGATCGGCGTCCTGCACGAGGTGATCCCACACCGCCCAGCGCCACACCTCTTCATCGGTGGACGGGTCGATGCGGCGCAGCGCGTCGGGCCAGATGACGTCGTCATCGAGGCGCTCGGGGAGCCGGCCCATCGACAGGGCCTCCTCGCGGGTGTGCCGCTCGTAGGCGACGTAGACCACGGTCCCGTCGGCCTGGATGTCGATGTCGTGGTGAGAGTAGACGTCGGGCTCCCGTGGCGGCCGCTCCCAAACCAGCTCTCCGCCCCAGCCGATCTGCTCCAGCCCTCCACCTCGCGCCGCCGCCCAGTCCGGGTCGGCTGGAGTGTGGTGAGTGGCGCGCATGAGGCTGCCGTCATCGAGCAGCTCGACCTGCATCCCGGGTAGCCACTGCGAGTCCCACGAGTGCACGATCCGCCCAAGCGGATCGAGCAGGTAGGTCATCGGGCTCCCGAACGCGGAGAGCAGCAGGTAGCCGGCCTCCGAGTCCGGAGTGCACAAGGTGAGGCCCACGGTGGCGGTGGGGTGCTCTGCGTCGCACTCGGCGTAGCCGATCACGCCGGGTTCGACGCCGGGGGTCGGATCCGCCGGTTCCACTGGAGGAACGCACGCCGTGGCGATCGCAGCGAGAACAAGAACGGGCCAGTGGGGCTTGAACATCGGGGGGGACTCCACGGAGCCCAACAGGGCCCGTGAGTCTCCAAACGCCCGACGGCGCCCCGGGGTTTCTACTTCTCGGCGGTGGCCGTGAAGTCGAACACGCAGGGGAAGCTGTAGCCGCCGGCCAGCTCGACCTCGTCGCAGTCGTCACCCTCGCAGGTGTCGGTGTTGGTGTTGCTGCTCAGCGTCGCGGTGGTCGCCGAGTCGAGCGTGCCCGCGCGGGTGCCGGCCCGGGTGACCGTGGCGTTGGGGAAGATCTGCACCTCGATGTTCAGCGGATCGGCGTCGCAGGTGAAGGCATCACCGGCGGTGAACGTGCAGCGGAAGGTCTGATCGTCGCTGTCGATCATCACAAAGTCCCGGCCGCCGTCGGTGACCGCGACCGTGGTGGTGCCGAGCGAGTCGCCAGGACCCGCGCCCGGTGCGCCGTTGCAGCTGTCCGTGTTCAGCTGGGTCAGCGTCAGCTCCCAGCTCCCTTCCTCGGGGGTCAGCTCCGCGGCGTCGTCATCATTGGCGGTGTCGTCGTCGTCGGAGCCGCTGTCGTCATCGTTGGACGAAGGGCAGGCGACCAGGAGGCCGAGGCTGAGGAAGAGAAGCAGGTAGCGCGACATGAGGGGTCCCCTTTGAAAGATGCAGGGATGATGCCTGCCTGACCTGCGGCTTGCTAGCGTTGTCGCCCTGCACTCCACCGCACACTGAGGCCCCCATTGCATTTCGACTCCCTGGCTCCGACGCCGCCCGATCTCGACGCCCTGAAGCCCCGCGCCGCTGCGCTTCGGGAGCGCCTCGCCACCGGCGACGTGGCCGCGGTGCTCGCGGAGTGGAACGCCCTGCGCGCGCCGGTCTGGTCCTGGCTGTCCTGGGTGAACCTGCGGCACCGCCAAGACACGACCGACGCGGCGGTGTCGGCGCAGAAGAAGGTCCGGGACTCCATCGAAGCGAGCTGGGAGCAAGAGGAGCTCGCGGTGGAGCGGGCGCTGCTCGACCTGCCCCGACCCACGCTCGAGAGCGCGGTGCCGGCGCAGGCCATCGCGAAGTGGTCGGCGGCGGTGGCGGCCGTGAACCCCGCGATTCGCGACGAGCGAGAGCAGGAGAACGCGCTGGTCTCGGAGTACACAAAGCTGCTCGGCGGCGCGTCGTTCGAGGTGGACGGCGTGACCCACGACCTGACCACCATCGGCGGACCGGCCACGTCCGGCGACCGGAGCGAGCGCGAGCGGGCAGCCCGGGCGAAGTGGGGCTGGATGGCAGAGAACCGGGGCGAGCTCGACCGGATCTTCGACGAGCTGACCGTGCTGCGGGATGGCATGGCGACCAGTCTGGGCCACCAAGACTTCGTGGAGACCGGCTACCTGCGGATGTCGCGGGTGGACTACGGGCCCGATGACGTCGCCCGGTTCCGCGCTGCGGTCCGGGAGCACATGGTGCCGCTGGGCGCCGCGCTGCGGGAACGTCAGGCGGCCTCGCTGGGCGTGGACACCGTGATGCTGTGGGACGAGGGCGTTCTGGAGGCCGGCGGGAACCCGTCGCCAGGTCCCGTCAGCGGGATGCTGGACGCCGGTCGCGCGGCGTTCGGGCGGCTCGACCCGCGCATCGGCTCGTTTTATGGCGACATGGTGGACGACGGGTGGATCGACCTGCCAGCCCGGCCGGGCAAGGCTCCAGGCGGCTTCTGCACCTACCTCACCGCAGAGAAGCGGCCGTTCGTGTTCTGCAACGCCACCGGCGTGCAGCGAGACGCGCGCACGCTCGTGCACGAGGTGGGTCACGCATTCCAGAAGCAGGCGAGCGCGGGAATCGAGCTGCCGGAGCTGCTGCACGGCACATCGGATGCGGCGGAGATCCACTCGATGGCGTTGGAGTTCCTCGCGTGGCCGGTGATGGACGAGTGGTTCGGCGACCAGGCGGAGCGCTACCGGCGCAACCACCTCGCGGGCGCCGTTCTGTTCCTGCCGTACGGCCTGCTGGTGGACGAGTTCCAGCACGAGGTCTACCGAGCACCGCAGGCCGGAGCCGCGGCTCGGCACCGAGCGTGGGCTGACCTTGAATCGAGCTGGCTCCCGTGGCGGGATAGCGGCGACCTGCCCCACGTCAGCGAAGGCGGCTTCTGGCAGCAGCAGCGGCACATCTACGCATGGCCGTTCTACTACGTGGACTACTGCCTCGCGCAGACGGTGGCGCTGCAGTTCTGGGCTCTGGCCGAGAACGACCGGGCGGACGCGATGGAGCGCTACGTCGCGCTGTGCGCCCGTGGCGGCAGCCTGCCGTTCCAGGCGCTGGTCCGCACCACGGGGCTGGACAGCCCGTTTGATGACGGCGCCGTCGCCCAGGTCGCCCAGACCGTGGCCCGCGCGCTCAACCTCTAGCTCCCGGGAGTCACCATGCGATCCACTCTGCTCTTTCTGCTCGTGCTCGGGCTCGCTGGCTGCCCGGAGGCGAACGACGACGACGCCACCGCCGCGAACGACGACGACGCCACCGCCGCGAACGACGACGACGCCACCGCCGCGAACGACGACGACGCCACCGCCGCGAACGACGACGACGCCACC
>Ga0222662_1000552_pt1 | contig 28973 bp, 13 predicted proteins | sample AntAcemetagen600_FD_179821 | JGI IMG/M metagenome (GOLD analysis project Ga0222662, IMG submission 179821) | Saline water microbial communities from Ace Lake, Antarctica - #600 | ecosystem: Environmental > Aquatic > Non-marine Saline and Alkaline > Saline | place: Antarctica: Ace Lake... | reverse complement strand
GCTCGCCATTTACTTCGGCATCAATCTCCAGAATTCCAGCCTGTTCATCATGCCGGATGGAACGGATCACAGGAATGTTTTTCCACAGTTCCGCTGAAACCGGCATGCTCTCATAGTCCACCTTGGAAAAGTAGTAGGCGCCGTTTTCCATAGCACTCCGCACGTCCGCAGCATCGGATATTTCCTGAGGAAAGACGGCCCATCCCATCCCAAACTGCGTGGAATGAAAATCATCGGTGGCCATGCCAAAAATCGGACGTTCCGGCATAAACTCCTCCAGCAAACGGTCCCACAAATCGACATCATGCGGCCAGGCCTCCGGCGACCCGCTACCGACGGCCACCTCCATCGCAATCAGCTGGGGATAATCCCGAAATAAAGTGGCATACTGCCGATAGAATTTGTCGGAAATCCCCTCCTCCAATTCACGCCTCCCCGGGGTCAAACGATGAGTCCAGCTAAAGGCCGGATGCGCGAGAATCGCAAGGCCGCCGGCTTTGGATACCCCCGTCAGTTGATCGGTGATGTCTTTTTCGCCAGAGTTCCATCCGGAGAACAGTCCCAGGACGTGACAATGAACCCCATCGTATGTGCGGGTGATTTCGTTTCCTTCGACGGCAATCATATTCATGGCCACGGGATCCCGATTCTCGTATTCCAAATCGCCGGCCATCGTCGGCAAAGCACTTTTTTGCCCGCGGTATTCACCGGTTTTCATGATCGTCTGTGAACGCTCGCTCGGGACCAGATCATCGAACGAGGTCCAGGGCCACGAAGTCTGGGAGGAATGGGTGTCGTGATCCGTGATCGCCAGAATCCGGTAACCGGCATCATGATACCGATCCACCACCTGGTGCGGATTCCAGGATCCATCGCTCGCTGTCGTATGGGCATGGAATTGGGCTTTGGAATGGTCCGTATCCCCCCAATCAACCGATTCATAGGGGTTGAGAACCAGTTCAACCGCCATGGCAACTGAAAAGACGGGCCCGAGGGAAGCGAGAGCGAGGCTAATTCTGTTATATATTCTTTTCATAAATTCTGAAACTGACTGACTCGCTTCACCGAAGTAACGGAAATTAGCCGCCTCCGTGTCCTGCCTCACCGAAGAGCGCGCCGATCTCGGCCGGAGAGAGGCTACGCTTGTAGACGCGCACCTGATCGAGCAGTCCCGTCCAAAGCAGGTTTCGATGCTCCGGTTCCATCTTTCGCCCGAGAATGAATTCAGACTCGGGCACGATGTCGCCGGACGTTTTCGCGTTGAGTTTCTGGGTCGCAGTGAGCTCACCGTCGACCCACAACTCAATCCGATTTCCGCGCCGTAGATTCCAGACGATGTGGTGCCAGCCGTCCACCAGGCTATAGCCCTTCTCACTCAACCGGGCCGATCCTCCGTCGGAAGTTCGCAAAAGCGACCCGACCGAATAGTCGTTGGAAAAAATGGAGAACCCGCCGCCCGGCTTCGGTTCGCCGGCCTCCGCACCCCAATGCTCCCACTCGCCCTGTAGTCCTCCACCGAAATCCACAATCCTCCCCGCCATCCGGGTCGATGCCTCCCGCCGAATCCAAAGGGATACGGCATAGTCCCCCGAGTCCGGTTGGAGACCGGTGGGATCGAGCACACGCAAATGACTGCCATCCCCAGTGAAGCGGATAGCCTGGCCATAGCGACCCTCCACGAGTTCGAGCCCCGCGCCCTCGACGAACAAAGTATGGCCCTTGCCCGAACGGTCTCCCAGAGATTTCCCAGCGTGTAGCCCTTCCTCCTCGAAGGTCCACCAAGCCACCGTGTCGACAGGAAGGGCGGCACCTTCGCCGGCAACCACCCGCACTTCCTCCACGGGCCAAACGTGACCTTCCTCGTCGATCCTATCGATTTGGAGGGCGAAGACATTTCCGTCGCTAAGACCGGCCATCTGCAACCGCCCCGTTCCGACCGCAGTAGATACGGACCGAGAGGGCCTTGCGAGAGTCGCCCGAACGGACCCCTCCTCGTCCGCGTCGCCATTCCACTCCAGCTCAATTCCGCCCGCTATCCCGAAGACGGACAAATCATCCAATCTTCCGGGAGGTTCGGCAGCTGGTATCAAAAGGCCATGGGAGCGGTTCCCCGATTGATCCACCGTCATGATCCGCATTTCGAGCGGACGTTCGGATGCGGGCCGAAAGAGAACGACCGACTCGCGTCCGGCGGGAACAAACTTTGGATCTGATCCAGAATGACCTTCGAACGTAAGCCAGACCCCAGCCATGTCATCGTCCTGAGGATCCTTCCAGCTGACCCTCAGTACCGTTTCTCCACTCTCAACCGTCTCGCTCACCTCCACCCCACTGACCTCTTCAGGAGCACCGAAGACCTCCGGAAAGTCATCGTGCAGCCCGATACTCTCGTACTTCATCCGCTCCGGATCGAAACCCTCCAGCCAGCTCACATTCTCATAAAGATGGCGAACATCGGTCCGGTTGGTGCGGAAGGGGGAAGCTGTCCGCCGAATATCAATGTCGACCAACTCCTGGTCAGTCACCCCTTCTGTGTAGTCGAAAAATATGCCGTTCGGCTGCAGGTCCTTCATCGAAGGATCCGCAGCTACATCGGTGATCAGTAATTGCTCCATGCGATTCACGGGGTGATGGGTTTGACTGGAGATGCCCGACATGTGAATCGCGCCCATGTCACCGCTGTCCTGGCCAACCCGATAGAAATGATTGTAGGCAATCCAATTGTTTTCGGTGACGGGACGGTTGGTGTCCCCGGCCTTGCGGTCTTCCCCGGTCATACGCATTTGGGTGTAGGGCCCCCGGAGGCTCACCGCATAGCGGGCACCGTCGAAAATCTCGTTGTGGATGATCTTATTATCGTGCCCGCCCCAAAGGTTAACCCCCGCGCTGTCCACCCCGATGGAGCCCAACCCGTGGATCATGTTGTTCTCAATGCGGTTCCCGGCATTCACGTCGTCCGGATGGCTGCGCCGCTCCCGGTGGTAGGCAAGAACGATGCCCGAGATCCCGCTGTCCTCGATCCAGTTGCCGTAGATGACGTCCTCCTTATTGGAACGATCCAGATAGATCCCACTGAATCCGGAACCCTTGATGTGGTTTAACCGGATGGTCACGTCTTCGGTGTAACGGAGATGCAAGGTCCCGAAAGCCCCTTCCCCTAGCCCGCCGTGTTGATTGGCTGGTGCCCAAGGGAAATGAGAGGGGCCGGCGATGAAGGGATAGGTATCGGTGTAAGCGAGTTCCAGACCTTCGACCGTGAGGCCGCGCACAGGATTTTCGGCACTTTCCCCTTCGATGACGATGATCGAGTCCAGAGTCGGCGCGATGATCTCCCGACCGTTTGGATTACCGAAACGAGGCCAGTAGAGGAGCACTCCGGTATCGCGATCCAGATAAAACTCTCCGGGCTGATCGAGGAAAACAAGTAGCCCTTCGAGGTAGTAGCGAGACCCTCCACTGAGCGCGGGTGCCCCCCCCTTGTCGTGGTCCGGCAGGGACACAAATTTACGCTGGAAGTCGATCTCCCCCGCCCTCCGGGTCATCTTCTGCCAGTCGGCGAAACCCCACGGCCAGATGACTGCGCTCAACCCCTCTGTACTTTCGACGCCGTGAAGGAAGTCAAGATCCGTTTCCTCCCAGATAAACCCGTCCGTGCCGCCAGTGGCCGTGGTGAGATAGGAAGCACCCGACAGTGGGAAACGCGGGTTGAAATCATAATTTGGAAAACGGGCCTTCCGGGCACGAACGCCGTTCTCGTAAAGAGTATCGAACCGAATTCCCTCCGGAAGCTCGGTTCGATAAATACCATCACCGACCGACTCCCAGCCCTCCAGAATGCGACCTCCAATCAGACGCGCCGAACCCGGCTCTTCTGCGGCTCGATAGATCACACGATAACCGCCCGAACCGGAATCGGAGACCCCAAGACGGAAGGGTTCCTTCGGAATATAATTCCCCGGTCCCACCTCCACGACGATATCGCCGTCCATCTCCCCGTTGATCGAACGGACCGCAGCGCGGGCACGATCCAAGGTGGCGAAGGGGGTTTCCTCCGTTCCACTGGCGGTGTCATCCCCATCGACGGAAACATGAAAAACGACCATGGGCTCAGAGGAGCGAGGAATGTTGGACTCCTCGGTTGCCGATTTGGGAAGTGCCGCTTGGCGGGATTCAGGAATGGGAGTTACGCTGCCGTCCACGGAGACCTCGTCGATTCTAAATGCTCGCTCGGAGGGAGTGGCGATTCCGTCCGGGACGTAAAACACCATTTGGAAGATTGTCGTTCCAGTCCGCCCCTGCAGAGAAGCGTTCCCGGAGAGGTCGAAATTGTGAAAGGAAAACACGCTGCTGTTGTCGGCGAGGTCGATGGTGCCGCTCCCGATCGAGGTCGCGTAGTTGTCGGCGTTACTATACAATGCGAATGCCTGCGGTGCGCCGAGGCCTTCGTCGGCATTGGGATCACCGTCGACATTCTCCCTGCGCAGAGAGTAGAAGCTGATGTTGGAAAAATCCACCTGCGAGCCCGAATCCACCGTTACGTCAAAAAAGAAACAGTCGCTCGCCGTTACGGCTCCGGGGAGTGTGGTCTGGTAGAACCCGGTGTTGTTCATAAACAGCGAACGTCCCGATTGCGCGACACCAGATGTGCCCGTGGGCATTGATTCTGCGCCTGGACCGCCTCTGAAACTCCCGGCTGATACCTTGGTGACCGAGACGACCGGATCGTAGATGGTCGCATTCGAATCGAAGTGGTAATCAACCAATGAAGCGGAAAGCGACGCCGCCCAGACAAAGGGGACGGTGCAAGCGAGAATGAGGGGTTTGGAGAAAGAATACATACTGAATCAGGGTTTAAAAGTCAAAGACAGGGTCCGGCAACCCGAGCAGTCCGGTTCACCGACGACTTCTATGAAAATAAATCAAACCCCGACCGACGACTCTTTCGAGAGATAAAGGCATCAAAACCCTGACATTTTGATCGGGATTGCGTCATCAAGAGGCCGATTAGCAGCCGGAAGATGATTGCCCTGCACGTCCAAGCACGGGCGCCCAGCAGGCTTCCTTTTCCGGCTACGCTCCCTCATACCCTCAAGGCTCCTGTCCCACCCTTGTCCGCAGAAACAGGGGATCTCCCATCGGATGCATCGGCACGGCATAGTGATAAGTCTCTCCTCCGGGTGATTCTTCGATGGACTCCAGGCGGAGAGTGGAATCGGCTGGGCCCCAACTGGAGAGATCGGACGACTGTTCGACTGCCCACCCGAACCCATGCGTATCCAAACCCGGTCCCAGGACCCGACAAAGGTAGAAGCATCCAGGGGCGCTTCCTGCGTCAGGCCGCCGATGCCGTCGGAGAAATAGAGCTGACGAAACTCCCCTCCAGCCGAGTCGTTCCGCACCCACAACCGACCCTTGCCCGAGACCGTTACAAAGTCCCAATCAGAGCGAATTCGGTAGACGGTTCCCAAGGTGACGAGAAACGGCGATCCATTCGCTTCGAACGCATAGTTAAGAGTGCCAAACCCCTCGCTTCGGATGTGCAGCGCCCGCTGGTTCACCCCGATCATTGCCGGGATGCGGCTCCCGCTTCCGACACCGACCGAGGGAATGCTACCTTCGACGAGCTGCAAGAGGTCGAATTCGATCCGCAATGGCACTCGCGCGGACGCGCCGGTGCCCCCAGAGAACTCCAGCTCGCTCGCGATGACTCCCGTCGCATCCTGTTCCGCCGGACCAACGGCGCCGCCCGCGCCGAGGCCCGGCACGCCGTGGACGACCGCGGGTCCGAAATCGCGGTTGGAAAACCATCCCTGCTGGCCAACTAGATCCCCCACGGCGAAATCATCAAAGTCTTCGGCGAATCGTTCCCGCGACCCGCCCAGAAAGGCGACGGGGAAGTCCGGCCGGAGGCAGATGCGATCCATCTCCATTCGACTCTCGTCGAAGCCCTCTTCCCAACTCACATTGTCGAAGGTGTGGTTTGGCGTGAGCCCCGGCGGATTCGGACCCTGCACAGGGTTAGCACGGTAGGGGGCAGCTGCGGATCCGATGATCCAGACATCCTCAAAGCGCTGCCCAAAAGATTCGTAGTCGGTAAAGATTCCGTTGCTATCCGCCGGATCGGTGACCGACGGGTGGCGATTCGGCTCCTGCACGAGCATCTGGCGAAAGGTGTTCACACTGTATGGCGACACATTGACACTCACACTTGCCGTATGGAGTGCTCCCGCATCCCCGCTGTCCTGCACGGCCCGCTCGACAATGGTATGGCGAACCACGTTCCCTCCCCGGACATTGGAATTGTCCTCCTTATTAGCGGCCCTCCCCCGGATGGACACGCCCCACCGTGCCACATCCCGAATGTGACAATGGGCGACCTCCGAGTTTTCGGCCCAGTGCAGCTTGATTCCGCTTCCGGGCGAATGGGTTCGGGAACCCATCCGGAGAATCAGATTGTTGAGGAAGCGATGGTCCCGGTTTGGGGTGTTGTTGCCGGAAGGGGTCGTGTTCGCCCAAATCCCGGCGGCGGCATCTTCGAAAAGACAACTCTCAACCAGATGACCGATATTGTCGTTCGAGAACAGCAGTGCGGTAAAGCCGGCATTGCGAAAGCGGCAGCGCAGAAACTGAATTTCCCGACCGCCGGTTACTTCGACCATGCCGGTAGTGTATCCGATGTCGGTAAACGCCCCCGGATAGTAGTCGGTGAAATCGGCCGCCTCGAAGGAGATTCCATCAAATCGAAGATTCCAAACGCGTCCCTCGTCCTCCGAACCCTCGATGGCGAGAAGGGTTTCGGTAACCGGGGCCAGGATCTCCGATTCGTTGGGATCCCCGTCTCTCGGGATGAAGGACAAAATGGCCGCGTCGCGGTCGAGAAAATACTCACCGGAAGCGTCGAGGAACTCCGGCACGCCTTGGAGAAAATAACGGGAATCCCGGCCGGGTTCCGCTTCGTCACTCCCATCATAGACCCACACCGATTCATCGGGGAAAGCGGGATCGGACCGCGACACTTGTTTCGTTAAAATCTTCCGGCTTTCCGTTTCGATTCCCACTACCGGAAAGGTCTGGAGATCCCAGTCCCTCTTGTTCCAGGGGGAGATAACGATCTCCGCCCCGGCGAGATCCCAATCCAGAACATCCGCGGAAGACAGATTGCCCGGTCGGTAGCGAATGCCCGGTCCATCGTCGGCATACAAATAGGGTGCGGACGCCACCGGAAACCGGGCCTCGTGCACCCGATCCGGGAACCGCGCCTTCCAGGCCGGTCGGTTGTTTTCGTAGAGGGAGTGAAAGACCCAGCCCGGCTCCACCGAAGCGCTCCAAACACCGCCTGCCCCAGCTGTCCATCCCTCAACTCGCCGGGCGGCCAGCAACCGCACGCTCCCCGGCGTTCCGGTTGCGCGATAGATTACAAAATGCCCGCCGGTCCCGGAATCGCGGGACTCGAAGCGGAGAGTTTCGGAGAGAAAGTAGTCACCGGGCTGCAGATACACGGTGATGTCGTCCGTCATAGAGCCCACCCGCGCTCGCACCTCGTTGCGTGCCCGCTCCAAGGTTGCAAAGGGCTCGGAAAAGGTGCCGGGATTGCCATCCGAACCATCCGGCGAAACATGGATCGCCGAGTTTGCCTGTGGAACGCCGATCAAAATCAGCGCGGCAAGAAATCTTCCCGCCCCAAGGCGGAGTCGGCGCATCAGTATCCGGGATTTCTTCTGCGGACAATTAGGCATGCAGCCGCCAGAAGTCCGCCGAGAAGGGCAGCATGATTGGGCTCCGGAACCGCAGTCACGATCCCGTCGACAGAGACCTCGTCAATCCGGAACTTCCGTTCGTTCACGCCAGCGATTCCGTCCGGAACATAAAATACCATTTGGAAGGTCGTCGTTCCGGTCAGCCCCTGCAGGATACCATTCATGGAGAGGTCGAAATCCTGGAAGGTAAACGCGTTACTGTTGTTGGCGAGGGGTATGGTTCCGGTGCCGATTGATGACGCGTAACTGTCGGCGCTGCTGTATAAGGCGAAGGCCTGCGGAGCGCCGATGCCCTCTTCGGCGATGGGCCGACGCAATGAATAAAAGCTAAAGTTCGAAAAATCCACCTGCGAACCCGCATCCACCGTAATATCGAAGAAGAAAAAATCTTCCGCCGTTACGGCTCCGGAGAGCGTGGTCTCGTAGAAACCGGTGTTGTTCATGTAGAGGGAGCGTACTGACTGGGCGAGCAGCGACGTGCCGGTGGGCATAGTCGATACACCCGGACCGCGGCTAAAGGCCCCAGCAGATATTTCGGTCACCGAAACAACCGGATCGTAGATGGTTTCATTTGAATCGAAGTGGTAATCGACGAGCGCGGCGGATAGGGAGGCCGTCCAGACAAAGGGAATCGTGACGCAAAAAACAAGAGGCTGAGGAATATATTTCATGGGGAATGAGGGTTTTGGGGTTAGAGCCAGAAATCGGCAGATTGATTTAACAGTTTAAGATCTTACGTATTTACTCAGGTAGCTTTAGAATGAAGCGACTATGATAAGAGAAACACATCTCGCCCGATGATGCAAGAGGCGAATTCATTTTTTTTGATTTTTTTCTGGACTCACCGCGCCTGCCTGCGGTAGTGTCCGGGTATGGCAACGAACATCGTCATGCAGGGGCGGCGGCTCGAAGATCAGGATTTGGAGATGATTCGCGGTCTGCTCACTTCAAATCCGGACTGGAACCGCACCCGTCTGAGCCGCGAACTATGCGTACGCTGGGACTGGCGCAACGGGATAGGGCGGCCCAAGGACATGGCGGCGCGGACCCTGCTGCTAAAACTGGAGCGAGCCGGCCATATCCGTTTGCCTGAGCGGCGCGGCCCCTCTCCCAACGGCTATCGCAATCGACGGATCACATCGGTGGGGCCGCCCGGGGAGCGGATTCGCGGTGCGTTGCAGGAGGTACGGCCGCTGGATGTCGGCGTCGTTGCACCGGGCTCCGAGAACGCGCGGTTGTTCAACGATCTGCTGGGGGGGTACCACTACCTTGGCCATCGCAACACGGTCGGCGAGAATCTGCGCTATCTGGTCCGGGAGCGGCAGGGGCGTCCCGTGGCCTGCCTGTTGTTTGGCTCGGCGGCATGGAAGTGCGCGGATCGCGATGCGTTCATCGGCTGGGAGCGCCCCACGCGTGAACGCAATTTGCAAGGACTGACCAACAATACGCGCTTTCTGATTCTCCCGTGGGTACAAGTCCCGCATCTGGCCAGTCACATTCTGAGTCTGATTGCACGCCGCATCCGGGCCGACTGGCAGACAAAATACGGGCATCCCGTGCATGCACTGGAAACCTTCGTGGACCGCTCCCGCTTCAAGGGAACCTGCTACCGTGCCGCCAACTGGCTGCCGGTGGGCGCGACCCGGGGGCGCACCCGCAACGACCGCGAATACCGTATCCAAGTGCCGGTAAAGGACATCTATGTGTATGCGTTGATTCCGGATTTCCGCAAGGCACTGTGCGCGGATTCCTGCTCCCTGTCCGCCGGGATACCGGTGCAGGCGGGCCGGGCCGAAGGGAGGGCACTCGGATGATGACACGCTCCGAGGCCGAGGCCATTTACGATGCCGGGAAGGAAGCCGTCGTGCGTGTTCTGCTGGAGATGGATGCGCGCATCGACGCCTTGGAGCATCAGGTGCGGAGTCTGAACACGCGCCTCGATGCCAGCGAACAGCGGGTGCGGCAGTTGCAAGAGCAACTCGCCAAGAACTCGCGCAACAGCGGCAAACCACCTTCCACCGACGGTTACAAAAAACCCGCGCCAAAGAGCCTTCGCAAAAAGGGCGAGCGCAAATCCGGCGGTCAGCCCGGACATACCGGACACACCCTCGAGATGGCGGTCAAACCCGACCATACCGAAACGCGTTCGATGAAGCAGTGCGAGTGCTGCGGACGCTCCCTGGCCGATCAGCCCGCCGAGCACCTCGAAAAACGACAAGTCCACGACCTGCCGCCCCTGCGGCTGATCGTCACCGAACATCAGGCCGAGACCAAGCGGTGCGCTTGCGGCCATCGCAACAAAGCCGCCTTCCCCGGGGGCGTCAACGCCCCGGTGCAATACGGCGGGGCAATCCAAGCGGCGGCGGTCTACCTGAAGAACTATCAGCATCTGCCCTACGGACGAACCCGCGAACTGCTGGGCGACTTCTTCGGTTGTCCCATGAGCGAGGGCACGCTGGACAACATCATCGCCCGTTCGCATGAGTTGGCCGCCGATCCGGTCGAAAAAATCAAGGCATCCATCGAACGCGCCCCGGTGGTCCACTTCGACGAAACCGGTTCCCGGGTCGAGGGCAAGCTGTGGTGGACGCATTCGGCATCGACCGACCAGGCCACCTACTACGACATCCATCGAAAACGCGGCGGCGAAGCCTTCGACTCCATCGGCATCCTGACCGACTTCTCCGGAAGAGCCATACACGACTTCTGGAAATCTTACTTTGCCTACGACTGCCTACACGGACTGTGCAATGCCCATCACCTGCGCGAGCTGACTTTCGTGCACGAACAGCACCAGCAGGCCTGGGCCGATCACATGAGCGATTGCCTGCTCGACATCAAAGATGCCGTCGAGCAAGCCAAGGTGAATACGGATCATCTTGAGCCAGAGCAACTGCGGCACTTCGAAACGCGCTATCAGCGGATCCTCGACCAAGGCTATGCGCACAATCCGCTGCCGCCCCGGCCACCCGAGGCCAAGAAGAAACGAGGACGGCGCAAAAAGACCAAAGCGCGCAACCTGCTTGAACGGCTGGATAAACACCGCTCGCAAGCCCTCGCCTTCATGTATGACTTCAGCGTGCCATTCGATAACAACCAAGCCGAGCGCGACCTGCGCATGATGAAGCTCCAACAGAAAATCTCCGGTTCGTTCCGAACCCAGGACGGGGCCAAAACTTTCTGCCGCGTTCGAAGCTACATCTCAACAGCACGCAAAAATGCCGTCGGTGCCATGGACGCACTGACCCGCCTGTTCAGCGGCGATCCGTTCGTTCCCAGATGGGATACGTCCTGACAAACACCCCAATGCGATGCCCAGTGCATCAGGTGCCCGCAAGCGGACGGGCACCTGAGTAGTTACGATCTTACTATTATAATAATAAGACACCCACATCGCAGTCCTTTCAATCGACTAGGGTATCAAAATCCTGACATACTGATCGAGATCGCGCCAGAAAGGGGGGGTGGCACTGGAGGTGACCGCAATTCGAACTTGGAGGGCTACAGTCTTCTAACCCGTCCCCGCTTAAAGATCTTCCCGATCCGTGCCGGCCCGAATCTCGTCGAATACGACCACATCCCGATCCGAATCACCATAGTTGGACTGCAAAAAATGCAAAGCGGTGATTTCCTCTGGACTTCCCAGAAATCCGAGGCCTTCGTAATCCGGTCGGCCCAATGGCTTCTTGAAATCAGGATCCACCCAGACCGCAATGGGATCCCGGATGCCCATTTGAGTAATGGGATCGTTCCAGTCGATACGTATCACGACTGTATGAACATCTCCACTTTCCACATCCGCTTTTACAACGCTCTCCAGATACTGATCGACGTCGTTGCCTGATCGGTAACGGACCACCAGATTCATCTGTCGGCCATCTCCCACGAATCCCACGGCGAAACCATTGTAGTAAATCAATCCAACGTTCGTCAGGATCGCTTCGCCACGCTGGTACCCGCCTTCGTTCGTTAGGGCGATCAGCGAAACTCCCTCTTCATCGGCTTTAGTTGCCTTCATCGTCACGCTGAAAAAGAGTTGATCATCTTCAGAGGGAAAAGGATCGAATGTTCTATCGATGGAAACAAACATTCCGGGTTCCCCACCGCCAATGGCCACCGCCCCACCCTCCGAATCGAGCCCAGGAGTGGACAATCCGCCCGTGATCATAGCATTAGCCCCGCCGCCGATCCAAGGGAGGGAGGAGCGGAAACCGACCATGTCGCCACCCGAAACGCTTGCGTTCGAACGGGCCGTCAGCGACTCACCTTCCTCATATTCACCAGCACTGGAATTCGGCGAGAGACGGCCCGGACCGGCCAGGGCAAAGGAATCCCACAGGCGCACTTCTGCCGAGGCAGACAAGGCGAAGACAAGCGAGAGAGTTAGGAATTTAATTTTTTTCATAGGATATTTGAGTCTTGGAACTAAGAGGGGTTAGTTCCGGAAAACGTAGCCAGAAAGCACATGGTTTTTATTCTGTACCAAACTAACACGGCACGGATTGGGAAAAACCCTCAAGAGTTTCAAAAACCCGCCATTCTAACTGAAATCCAGTCATTGATGGCTTTTTCCGGAGGTGACCCCGTAATCGGCTGGCTCCACCTGTTCGGAGAGTACGCAACACCAGGAACGTAGTTGCTGGAGCCCTGCGCGTTCAAAATAGGCCGCCTCACCCTCCGCTGAAAAAACCGGAGCCCCGAAATACAACTCCAGTCGACTACCGAAATCCCTGCAGGAAATCCAGATCGGTCTCGTAACTCACATGGCCGTCGAGGTACAAAACGTTCCGCCCATCCCCATAGAACGGCTTTTCAGGAGCCCCGGGCTGCGAAAAGGGCAACTCTTGGTCATGATTATATACGATGGGAAATTCACTCTCCGTGAGATCGAATACCTTGGTCAGGTTGACCACCCGCAAATCATTAACCACATTGCCGGATGAATCGGATGTCTTCCCACCGAAGGGACTCGGTTTTCCCAAACCCCCAAGGACCAGACGATAGGCGTTCAAGGACCCAGCTTCATCACTGGTAGCCTCTGCCCGGGTTGGCTGTTCCGGCCAGGCCGGGCTAAGAAACACATCCATGAGGACTTTCTTCCCTGCATCAGGCTCATATCCGAGATACGGCCCCAAGTGGCCGCTGAGGGGCTGCCATTCCCCTTTCTCCCGAACGATTGGATTGGCCGGAAGAGAGACCCAACTGACCGGAAGAATTTGGCCATTGTCAGCAAGATATAAGTTCATGGCGGTTCCGATCTGGCGCAGGTTGGAGGTATCCTTTGATTTGGTCGCCGAAAGGCGCATACTTCCAACCACCGGGATCAAAATCGCCGCGAGGATGCCAATGATCATGATCACGGTCAGCAGTTCGATGAGGGTAAAGCCATCAGAACGCCGGGTGAATTGGGAACGGTTGTCCGGGGTATTGCAGGGGAACATTATGCTAAAATGATCTTATTTAAGCAGTGAAAATGAAACCCCGAAGGAATACAAAAATCCGCCATTTTGACCGGATTCCTGCCATGGCACCGGATCGGGGCGATCTAATCATCACACTGCGCCTCTGCAGGTGGTCGGGTGGATTCTATCACCCGACTGTATCCCTCCGAAAGCCAATGGAACCACCGACCGTGTCAGAGGTCGCCACCTTTAATTTGGATCTCTACGCTTTCGCCGCCGGTATCGGAGGAGGTGCGGTCCGATCGGTCGATCAAAGGCGAGTGGTAGACGTAGGAAAAATCCACCTGATCCCGACCAAACTGCGGATCTGCGGACATTTCCGCACCGGTCACGACCAGAGTCAGGTCGCGGCCCGGCATAATTCGGAGGCGACTGTTTACCAATGGAATTTTTTCGGCCCCTCTTGCGCCGACCATGGAGATACTAAGCCGTTTTTGATCTTCGCTGATATTGAAGTTCTCACGGAAGACGCCGCCCTTTTCCACCCGCCCGGTCTCCTCTCCGAGTTTGACGAAGAGATCCATGGTAGTGACGTTTAAAACGGAGATTGTTCTTCGATCTTCCCGTCCATAGTCGTCGGGCAAAATAAACAACCGTGCCTCTCCATTCGGGGGAGATATTCCGACAATGAGCACCTGATCCAAATCTTCCGGGAGACGTAACGTTTGCAAAGCGCCTATTCTTTCCCCAGAAGAATTCACTTCGGCTAGGACCATTTCCAGCGGACCACGATAAGTCAGCGGTCCGTTAATGCGGGAACCGGTAAGCAAAACGGACGCCCCTTCATCAAAACCCGGAGAAGCCAACCGCATAGAGGTATCCCCCACACCAAGTGTTCGGATCTTCACGGGCGGATACTCCTCTTCGGTAGGTTCTTGCTGGCTGAACGCGATCACCTGCGAGGCGATAAATAGTAAAACGGCCGTGGCAGGCGAACCCAAACCCGCTAACCCTCTCCGCCATTGCGCAACACTCATTTTCCGTTTGTTCATATTTCGATGATAGGAATTGAACAATACATGTACAAGGTTTGCTTCCGCTTCACGCCGATTATGGTTCATACCTCATCCTCCGTCAACCACCGCAGACTCACGATTCGATAACGCCGCCCGAACTCCCCCGAGACGAGAAACGGATTTCCGCCGGCGGGTTCCACCGCTTCGGGGATCCGTTGAACCACGGCCTCAAGAAAAGCTTTCTCTTCCCCGTTCGTAAGACCGGTATCCGGCCCCTCGCCATAAGCCCGGATCAGGAACGTATCAGACCGCACTGAGATCATGCCTCCGATCTTCGCAAGAAGGTCGCCCTGCAAAAGCCAGCGGGTTGCTCCGGCACTGGTAGAACCAAGAACGGCTTCCTCGATATACCAATCGACCACTTGGCTCCAGTTTGAATCCCCGGGATTGTTTTCGTCGGACGGCAGGTCCAACTGATCCGATGCCAGGTTGACTCCTGAATCGTCAATTGCCTGGGCTATCACTCCCTGTAGCCCAGCGCCCGAAGCAGGTTCACCAAGGCTGCGGTTCACGAAATCTCCGAGCGTTAGAAACGGGCCCCGCTCTTGTATGCCCCGAACAATTTCCTGAGCCAGGGTTTCAAGGTCGTCCTCGTCCAGGATTCTGTAATTCATCCAGGAATTTTCGCGCACCGATCCCTCGGCCGAAGGGGTCAAAAGCCGGGAAAAGGCAACCTCCAAGTCCGGCCCTGCAGAGTCATTAACCGGATCATAGGGAAGGCCATTGGTCGAGGCGAGAACAGCCTTCCATGCCTCCTTCGAAGTAGAATTGATGTTAAACTGGCCAAGAATTTCCAGCCGGGCCGACCCATTTTCGAAACGTTCCGGATCGTCTTCAAAATCGGATAGGCTCTGGCCTTCTCGTAGCTGAATCCGTGAATTCGGGAATCGATCCCCGTCCTCGAGATCCGACTGGGAAAGACTTCCGTCAACCGTCGAGAAATAGTAGCTATCCCAGAGCTCATCGTTGAGGAGATAAGCCCCGTCTACGTTCGGAGCATAGCGGTTTTGATTGTTCGGAATGCGAACGGTCTGCGACGTATCGGCCATCCTCATATCAATCAGAGAGCCCCCAATCGGATAATTGTTGGAAGCCGAGCGAGGCTGAGCATCGACATGACGGAGATCGGCGATGGAGATCGGCTTGAAGCCTTGCTTGGGGAAGGAGTAAAGGGCGACTCGATGCTCGGCATGGCTGTCATTGAAGGTTGGGCGGTCGGCTACCAGAATTTTTCCTCCCGAGGTTATCGTATTGAGAAAAGGTCCTGAGTAGGGGTCATAGTCTGAAATCCAAAAACCAGCGGTAAGTGGGTTGTTGTTCTCGTCCACCTCGGTTTTCCTCATAAGCGGTGCTCTCGGATTGTAGTTTCTCGCCCATCGGGAACTTCGAAACCCATAATTCGAAGTATGCATTAATATATTTTCCTGAAGGGAATGGGAGGTTTGAATGCTGGGCCCCGCCACTGGAGTGTCATAGACGGGAGGGCTTCCAAACACGGCTTCGACCAAGTCATCGTTGTCTTGGTTGATGATTTGTCCGAAAGAACCTGCACTCCCTTTGCGTGTCAGGTAACGCCCGAAATAATCGCCGTAGGCTCCTGACGAGTCATTACCGGCAGTCCCCGCCGCGCGAAGAGCCACATGGTGAATGATGGCACCGCCGTTCGCCACATCCAGTTTCGCGTGGGTGAAGGGTTGGCCGACCAGATCCTCTCCCGCCAGTGGTGATGTGCCCGTGTCAATCAAGTCGGAATGCTGCAACCAGACCGTATTCGGGAATCCGATGTTCTGAACACTCGCCAGAAGATTCTGCCCGGTGTAGGTGGAGCCGTCTTCCGAATCGGCAATGGTGAAAAAAACGATTTCACCCGGTCCAAGCGTAGTCGCCGGAAAGCGAAACGAGAGCCCATCACAATCGTTGTTGTCGTAAAACCGATCGTTGAAGTCGAAAAATCCAGCCCCTCCCGAACCCGCGAAGTTACTAACTGAGGTGCCCGAGTGGGTGGCCCCTCCCGACACAGTTCCATTTCCATCGACTGACACGTTACCAAAGAACATCTGCGACTCAACCGTTATTCCCGCGCTGTTGTTTTGCAGCCAGAGGATTTCCAAGTCGGATTCCGGCATATCGATTTCAACATCATACGGATTCCATACGGCGATCCTGACGTCGATGTAGAGCCGCAATCGACCGTTAAAATAGTCGTCGTCGAGATTCAAGACTGTGCCGTTGTCCTCCACCACCCCGTCGAGCCCGGGAATAAAACTAATCGCGAAGTGGGTGATAGCTGGTGTAATCCCATGCTCATCCCCCGTCTGAGGCCGCGCGTCGAAGGGAGGACTGTCCGCGCTCATCCGGTAGTAATTCCGCAAAAGTTCCCACGACGGCGGCGCGGGCCAATGGCTGCGGCTGGCATTCGCCGGCCATTCTCCGCTGATTTGAGAACCGGGGAAGGATGGGTTCGCGTCGATAGAGGCTAATTCAGCTGTTACATCCGGTTCTTCGAAAAGCCAAGTAAGATCCTTTTTCCACCCGCCATTCTTCACATCCGACAGCAATCCCACCGGATATGGGGAAAAGTCGAAAAACGTCTCGCCTAGAAGGTCCGCCGTAGGCACTTCGGTGCCCGCGTTGTCCTGAAAAAGGAGTTCCGACCTGGTAAAGGACCGTGGTTGGTCGGTCATCGCCGCCGAAAAGACATCACCGATGGAGTTCGTCAATAGGTCGCCATAAGCTTCCAGCGCATTGCGCTGATTGAGCCGGAAATCCGCCCGGCGTCGGGCGTTGGTGGACTCTTCCTCCGAGGGCAACACGCCTTGGAAGCGCGCTTTCACTCCTTCGTCACCCACCCAGAACGCATATCGTCCGTTCTCAGCCTCCCCTCCCACCGTGGCGATCGGGGCTTCCACCCGGAGGTCGGCAGCGGCCGCCGAACTTCCTACGGTTCCCGAGCCTACCAGCTCGATCCGATCGGTAGGCGGAGCCGCTGAGGCGTTGACCCCTTCTACCTCCGTCCGATCCTCCGCCGAAACCAGCCAGCCGAGAAAACCGTCGGCCCGGGATTGTGTGCTATCCCAGACGCCGGTCCATTGCCGGGCGACCGGTAACGCTTCAATCCCCACGTAGCCAGACGGTGAAAGAATATCAGCCGCCGCGGTGGCTCGCTGATCGGGCCCGCTGGTCCGCTGCAATTGCCCGAAGGCGATCTGCAGACCGAGCTGCGCGTTATTCATTGCCACGGAACGGCTTGATTCAGCTGAAGCCGTCGATAATTGTACCCGAACCTGCGCGCTGAGAATCACAAGCAGAAGGATCACCAGAGACATAAGGCTAAGTGAGATGACTAGTGCAAAACCTCGACGATTTGACCCGCATGAGGATTGGAGTAAATGGGGCTTCCAATACATTACAGCTAATTATGCATTTTCCTGGCCTGGGGAGCAAGGGGGTCTAAGCGAAAAACGCTATCATAAAGAAGACATTCGTATCCAATTTTTGCCGTTTTCCATAACCTCGGACGGCTAAAGCCAATCCGACTACGGGCCCGCCCGCATATTTGTTGTCTCATGATTTAATCCTGCGCTCCGGAATCCTTGTTGGCAGTGTAACGGGCCGGGAAATACTCAGAAGGCGAAACGCCAAAAGTCTTACGAAAACTGGAACTGAAATGAGCCGGGGAAGCGAAACCGGTTCCATAGGCAACTTCTTTGACAGAAATCCGAGAGTCGGCCTGCAGCATGGACAGGGCAACTTCAAGACGGCGATTCAAAACATAGGCATGACAACTACTTCCGGTCACTTCCATAAAAATACGGTGAATCTGCCTTGAACTCAAACCAACCGCCTGTTCGAAACGCTTCATGGAAAGATCACCATCGATATTGGCGTCGATAAACCGAATAATCTTGCTGACGACCCGCTGACCGCGGGAGGAAGAATCAGCCTCTTTCGATTGGTCTTTGCGCGGCACTGAGACAACCCTCACCTCGGCCAAAACCTGGCTAACCATGAGAAACACCCAAGCCCGAAGGCGTTGGCCGAAGAATGTTTCTTTGTTCGTGGAGCGGCTGCGAAATTCGCGGATCAGCGCATCTGCTAGGGTGGAAAGACCGGTTGGTTTCAACAAGGTTGCCCGCAGTGCGTCTTCGAGAAGCTGCTCTCCCGCATCCGCCCGTGGCACCGGCGCGAGAGAAACTCCGACCATCAAGGCCGGCTCCAGGCATTTCCACCGATGCATCCGATTTGGCGGAACAACGAATACCTCGCCTCTGCGCACCTCGACTGCTTTTTTCCCTTTTGCCGTAAAACGCAAAGCCCCTTCAAGAATAATCTCCAACTGCAGCTCTCGGTGAATATGCCATCCAAAGTGGTCGTTCACCGCATAGCGCCCCTGTCCAAAATGAAATTCCACGCAACGCAGGAGCCAAGGCGACCATGCAAAATCGTCCAGCTCGCGAATCGCTTCGTGAAGGCTGTCGTTAAATCGGGTGAAATCGCGGGCGCGGTAACGGTTGACACGGGAAGTGAGCATCAAAAAAAGGGGAAAGCTTTTAGCCCCGACCGGATATTCCAGTCGTGACTTTATCCCCGAATTCTGTCTCTCTAATACCCTGTTTGTCGACTAGAATCTCGATTTCAGCCATGGTCAAAATTCTCTGATAAAAATCGATCCATTCCAAGCTGCAGCTACCTGTCGACGGAAAGAGAATCCGTTTGTTACCCTCTGTTTTCCGAGTTTCATCGCTGAGACTGTGGTCGGAAAGATCCCCAACAATTTCCTCCGTAAAAACACCTCGGAAATGGGGACTGATCCGCCCCCACCCGAAATCGCGTTCGTCGCCTCCGTCGTCGAAGATTCCATCACGCGCGAAGGAAACCACGTTGCTACCACCGTCGATATTGACGGTGAACCGCACCCGCTCATTTTCTTTCGGAACCGAGTCGGACTCCCAGTCCACACGGGATTCCCCGTCGCAGAGACTAATTTCGAGCGTGCGTTTCCTCGACCAAATCAGACGAAACCACAGGCCGCCATCCTCAAACTCGGCGACCGTCGCGGGACCTGCTGCGGACGCATGCAACCCGAAATCCATGCAAAAGCCTTCGCTAGTTCTCCGCGTGCCATAGGGAGGAACAGGACTACGGACCCCTAGCGCCGGAAGGGTGGGCGCATCCATACCGTCTCCTTCCTTCGAGCGTTTCCAGGACGCACAGGGGCGGAGAGTATCCAAAAACTTCCCCCTTGTCCGCGGATCTATGGAAAGCGCGGAACGCACCGGCTCTTCGATCCTATGAATCCGAGCGACCGCCTTCTGCGTCTCTGTCAGGAGTAAGGTTCCGTCTTCCAGGGCATGAAAGTCGGGATAACTCATCCGGATCATCGGATCGTCATGATAAAGGCCAATCTCCGGCTCGGCCCAGGACAACTCGCGGCCATCCGGACCGTCGACCTCCCAGCCCCGACAAAACCAGACCGGGTTGCGTCCAGTGTAACTATGCGTCCGGCGCTGGGGATGTTCCCTCATCGGCTTACCGCCGTGATTGTGAAACCAATACAGATAACCCCCGTCCGGAAGCTTCCAAACGAAATTGGCCGACCGCGGATTCTTGATCGCCCTCCCGTCCGCGTAGCGCATGTACCGGCTCGGGGACCATGTGCGACCCCGGTCACGACTGTAGGCGCAGGCCGGATAGCCGTCTATCGTCCGAAAAACGGTAAAGAAAGAACCATCCTCCAAGATGGTAAAGGAATGCTCTTCGGATATCGACCCGCCTCCCTCCGGTGCCCGGATCCCAACCTCCCCGTCCGGAAGTGTTTCCCAAGTCGCCACCAGGGGATCATCGATCGTCAAGAGATCATCCGATTGGAGAAGACATCCCTCACTGCGGGTAAACCAGCCTTCTCCCAATCCCCCGACCTTGTGAAGGGGCAAAAACAAGCTTCCGCCGTGCGAAAAGGCTTTGCCCACGTTCCAAAAGAGCCGCACTCGTCCACCCGTGGAATTTTCCCGGTCGATGGCGAACTCCCGCATCGGTATATTTCCCCTCTCGGTCGACCAGGTTTTCCCATGATCATCGCTCCACCGAAAGACATAGTAACCATGTGAATCCATCCGATGGGTTTTGCCGCCAGGGTAAGGCGGGTCATCCGCTGGCAACTCCCGAATGTCGTCGGTGTTGTGGACATAAAAAACGAAAACCCGGCCACTCGGTGCCGTGAAAGGGATCCCCCATGAAGACTCGGGGCAATCTGGATCTTCCACCGGAGTAATGCTCTCCCAATTCTTCCCCCCATCAAAGGATTTTATCGAAACCACATGCTGCCCCCGGGATCCCTCATGTCCGGTTCCGGTCGTCACCACGCAGAGCAGTCCGCCGTCCGCTGTGGCCGTAAGGTAAGGTTGATCTGCGTAATAGCGGGCGGGAATAACCGAACCCCTATCCATCAACCTGGTATCTTCTCTGGGCTCGGGAATGCCCGACCACATGGGATCGAACACCCGTTCCACCTCTTCCTTTTCACTCTTATGATTAGCCATGATAAGATACTCTTCACACCGGAACTCCGAACAACCTAAGAGGCTTTCTAAAAAACGCCATTTGGAGCGAATTTAAGACAAATCGCGGGAGATTGGCGGCAGCAAGTCGTTACAACCCCAGCAGCGGCATCAGCGAACGGCTAATTCCGGTCCGCCTACAATGCACCGCCTTCCTATTGTCGGACGGATTTTATCCTCCGGCTTCATCCATCGTAGTCGGGCAAACTCATCCCCCGCCAGTTCGGTCGGAGGGTAGAACCCGTCCGACTACGGGTAACCCCTCAGGGAACGAAACAAATTGTATGTCAGAATTTCGATATCTTTGTCATTTTTAAGCTACCGTTTCCGTTCTCTAATTTGATTCCAACCTGCGAAACTGACAAAGTGCTAAGGACCGAATGCAACGATCCCTGTTTTTTACCCCGCTCCTACCAGCGACGGCTGTCCGGTGGCTTGACCGATGCCTCTTCGAAAGGATCATCCAAGGCGGAAAACCGGACTTTACCCCAAAAACCCAAGCTCAATGATCACAGGGGTTTGCTCGGAATTGGTGGGTTTCGCATCCTCCATAAGGGTTCGTTGTTGCTACTGCTTCTACTCGGCACCCTTGAACCCAGTAACGCCATATCCTACCGCGAAACGTTCTCCTCTTACGATTCGGCATCCCCACTTGTTGGCCAAGGGATGCCAGCCTGGGAAGCGGTCAATGACTACCCTTCGCCACTACTGGAAGGAGACCATAACGATTATTCTGTGATCGGGGTTCCCGCGGCCGAGACGAGTCAGCAGGCGCGAGCCATTCGGCAGCTCCGAAGTCTCAACATCAACCGAAACCAAGCGCTTACCCTGAGCGTAGAATTAACCGCCAATTCGACCAACGTCGGCGATTTTCTTTGCTTTGGATTCGGAAAACACGGTGAGGTTCCGGCCTATCTCGGCGTGCAGAACGGTTATTGGATAATCCGAGGCAGCGGATTCGGCACCACACACGTTGCGCGCCACTCGGACGGATCGGGCATCCGGCCCGTTGAAGGGGACTTATACCGTGTGACGTCAACCTGGCGGTTCGATGGAGATGGCGAGGCGACTCTCAACATCCGAAACCTGACTGCGGGAGAGATTGTGGACACTCCCCTGTTCTTCGATGCCGCTCAGAGCGTCAGTTCTGTGAGCCTGGAATTGTCGAGAAACTCACCCGTGAACACGTGGAACTCCGTCTGGTTGCGGATGGCCACGCAACCGGAGGCCGGCAGCCTGAACCAGTTGCACGAAATCGGGATGAAACAGAACCGCCAGCCCATCCAAAGGGGCGACGTTCTCATGCGCGGCCTAGGGATGCGGCCCATGAACGCGGAAGATCCGCACAACACACTGGCGACCGCCGAAGCCTTCGGCGCGGACAACGTGCTCTGGATCTACGACGTCACCGACGATTGGATCGCCGAGGCCAGATCGCTCTCCATCGGGGTCGGCACGGCCATCGACCAGCGGGGCTGGCCCGACATCCAGGAGATTCCCGATTTCGTGGAAACCTTCACCGTGAGAAACCTGAACGGGGAGCAGGTCATCTCCACGCATGCTCGGGAGAACTTCGGTCCCAGCGCCTGGATCCGGCATTTCCTGCCTGACCTAAACATCCCCGGCTGGTTCCCTTTCTACCGGGATTTCGTCACCGGTCTGCTCGATCAGGACGTCGTCTCCCTTCACCGGGACGACCCCCAGGCCATCTACCAGTCGATCCGGTACGGAGCTAGCTTCACGGACGCCACCGTGGCCTACTTCCGGGACTATCTGCGGGACAATTATACGGAGCAGGAGTTGGCCTCCCTCGGGGTCCACAACGCGGACGAATTCAACGTGCGCGACCATTTTCTCTCCCTGGGTGCCCCCACGGACGAAACCCTATGGGAATGGACAGGTAGTCCCCTAATGCCGATTTTTAAACAAGCGTTATTGGAAGCGACCGCGGAGTTTTTCCAACAACTCCGCAGCGAAGTGGAAACCCGGACAGGGCGAACCATCCCCTGGTCCTGCAACGGGGTATCCCCCTGGAATGCCGTCGACAAGGTTTTCGATTTCCGTCTTGGAGAGTTGCAACGACACCTGAATCAGCCGCAGACCCTTCAAGTCATTGCCGCGAACGCGGACGCACTGGACAAACGCCAGGGACTGGTCACCCTCGTCGATCGCAATTGGGAGTCCAGCGCGACCTACACCGCCGACCTGCGCCTGAACATCGCGACCTCCTACGCCTTGGGACTTGTGCCCTTGGTGCCGTGGGACATGTACATGCACGATGCCCCTCGCTATTTCGGCTCGGTCGAGGATTCCGGGGATCTTTTCCATTTCGTTTCCCGCCACCGGCACTACTTCGATGGCTACGAAACGGATTCCGCATTCGGCGTCGATATGCGCCATGGTCTCTATTCATGGCTCCCCAATAAGGAAATCGCCCTGCCGGCTGAACGCTCAGGCGCAGCCGTCTGGGTGAACGACGAAAACATCTTCGCCGTCGTCCGCGAGTCTAACGATAATAGCGCCGCCGTCGTTCATCTCGTCGATTGGAACGCAAATCCCGGCTCTTTCGATCTCAACCTCGATCCGCAATCCCTTGTCCAGAGCGATACCGCCCGCCTGACTCTTCTCACTCCCGGCGGCAGCCCGCAGGTGTGGGAGGACTACCGGGGAGGGCGCATTGTTCTTCCAACCCTATCTCCCTGGGGCCTTCTCGTGGCAGAACCTGTGGAAACCGGCGCGGCCGCGCCGCCGCCCTCGCCCCGGATCAGCATGCCTGCACGCTCAGTGGTCCCGGATGGCACTGCGATTCGTTTCGCTGATCCAGGGGACGACCGAATCATCGTCTACCGAATCGGAAGCGAAGCGCAGCTGGCGTCTATACCGTTCCGGGAATACCATCCCACCAACTCAATGCCGTTCGTCGAGGGCGAAAGCCTCTTGGAGGCCTACGCGCTCGACACGTCCACCGGCGGCGAGTCCGCTGCGCTCCGCATTCGTCTCCGGGGCTACGTCGATTCCACGGCCTCCCCCTCGGTCCTTGATAGAAACGCCGATAACGCCCTCCCCATCAGCGGCGTCTTTCAAACCTTGGCGGGCGAGAGCCGACTCGGCGAATCCTTCTTCGGCGGACCTCTGCGCCTGATGGGACGTGAGGTTTCCGGCGGGATCACGACGCGGGGGGCGTCCGCACTCGTCTGCGCGGTCGATCCCGACTGGCGGTATTTCGCCGTCACCGTCGGCATCGATGACCGGGAAGAACGGCGGCCCAGCGCACGCTTCCAGGTCTATTTCGACAACGAACTAGCCTACGAAACGCCCATTCTCAACCCTTTAAAAGACATGATTCAAACGGCGGAACGGACATCCTTTGAAATTTCTCTCGCGATCCCGGACGGCGTCGGAGAAATCCGTTTGGAGGCGGTACCGGCAGGATTTTTTCCGGATCAGAACACCGTGATTTGGGCTGAGCCGAGAGCCTACCTGTCCGCTGGGCCGAAGCGCACGATGAACGAAGTGGCCCTCCCGGCGACCCGTCCGGCGGGCGCTCCCGAATACGCGGACGTCTCCCTCCGTTACGGATGGGTGCGCTCCTCTTTCCCGACAACCGACGACGCGAAGGAGGCAGTCCGCGCCTTTCACGCCACCCGGGTCGACTGGTTCTACCCGGGCGATCACTACGCGGAAGGAACCGCCGTAACCCCTCAATCGCAGGCGTTCATCGACTGGTGCCACGCGAGGGGCATGAAGATCGGCGGCGCAATGAACACGAACACCATAAATCCGGATTGGAGGCTAAAAAACGGACCCGCGTCCCGATATATCGGCGACCCCGGAGATCCCGCCTACCTCCAGGCAGCCCTGGACTGGGGTAAGGCCCAGATTGACGCGGGCCTTGATACTCTCGTATGCGACGACATTTTCTTCTACAATGCGTCCCAGCGGCAGGAATTCAACGACGCGGTGATCGCCCCCCTTGGAGACCATCGGACCGGTTTCGCAGTCGCCTCCAACCACGGCGGTTTCATCGACACACAATATGTTTCCGCTTACGACTTCGATTTCCACTACTCGGACAACCACTTCAATCCCTCGCCTGGGGAATGGTGGGATGCCGCCGGAGAGCACCGCGCCATCGATTCCGCCATCGTGGCCCATCCCAACGTGCTCATGCCCAAGGAAACGCGCAGGACCCAGATCGGCCTGGCCTACGCCAACGGTGCCCACCTAATCGCGCCCTGGGACGAATTTATCAGCGGCGGAAGCCGGCTCTTCGCGGATCCGGTCGATTTCGCCGATCTTTATGGGTTTGTCCGAGCTCTCGGCCAACGGGGCGCCCTCAACGGATACGAAGACGCGGCCGTGGGCGGCTATGATCTGGCGGAAACGCGCTACGGCGCGACCGATCCAATTGCTGTAGGAGGGGGAAGCGGCGCGCTGAGCGTCTTCGGCCGCGCGCGCCCCGGCGAACCGGACGCGCCACTGGTATTCCATCTGGTCGAGTCGGGCGCTCCGACTGCGGCGACCCTGCGTCTCTTGATCCCCGCCCTTTTCGGCACCGACAAAGTCGTCTGCCAACTGTTAACCCCGCCCGCCTACAAAGCAACCGCGCACGAATCGGCAGCGGTCACCGGCAACTACGATCCCCTCCTCCAGGTCTCCACGCTGGCCAGCCGCGTTGTCGGCGACGTCCTGGAAATCGACATACCCGCTCAAAACTCCTGGGGCGTGCTGATCGTCAAGCCCTCGCCGGACCTCCACGATTTACGGATCACCCCCGCTGCCGCCACGATCCTTGCCGGGGAAACGGAAACCTTCGGGATGACAGTCGTGGATGCCTCCGGCGTGCCGCTGGCCGAGCAGCCTCCCGTCGTCTGGAGTGTCTCCGGTGGAGGAGCGATCGACGATTCCGGGCTCTTCCTCGCGGACCATACAGCTTCGGTCGTCACGGTGACGGCCCGGGCCTTTCTTGACGGAGAGACGGTCGTCGGCAGCCGCACGATCCGGATCGAGAACGACGATTTTCTGCAAGGATACGCCCGCTGGCCCTTGAATGGGAACGCGCTCGACAGCGTCGGCAACCGCAACGGCACCGTGCGTGGGGGCGCACCGTACTCCGTGGACCGGCGCGAAGGCAGCAACTCGATTTTGCTGGACGGCAACGACGATTTCGTGGAGATCCCCGATCATGCTGACCTCGACATCGGCACCGGGGACTTCTCCTACGCATGCTGGTTGAAACGGAACGCGAATCCGACCGAAAACCTGCGCCTACTGAGCAAAGGGTGCGAGAACAACGAGCAAGCGGGTTACTGTGTCTTCGGATCAGATACCGTCCTTTCGGTGGCGTTGGGCGATGGGGAGTCCCGAAGGATCCATGACGTCCCGCACGGGGGTGTGGGCGTCTGGACACACCTGGCGGTCACGATCGACCGGGACGCAACTATGAAAGTCTATATCGACGGCTCTTTCGAATCGGAGATCGATATTTCCGACTGGGAGGGCCGAGATCTGAGCTCCCCTCGTGATCTCCGTCTGGGCCGATCCTCTTCCACCCTCTTCTGGGACGGTCTGCTGGACGACGTGCGCCTTTTTCACCGGGTATTGAGCCCTTCGGAAGTATCGGCCCTGGCGATCGCCGACGATAAGGACGCTCCCCGCCCCGACCCGATGGCCTGGGCGGAGGAACCTTCTCCCTCGGGTATGCACTCCATCCGGATGACGGCGGTGGCAGCGATCGACAGCAGCGGCGTGCAGTATTTTTTTGACGAGATTTCGGGAGAACCAGGTGGATATGACAGCGGTTGGCAGGACAGTCCCATCTTCGAGCCCGCAGGTATGGAGGCGGGAACGTTCTACGCCTTCCGTGTGCGGGCCAGGGACAAGACCGCGGAGTCGAACGTCACCCGCTACTCCGCCACCGTTTCCACCGCCACCTATGCAACGGTCTACTCCTGGTGGATCGACGGATTCAGTCTACCCGCGACACAGCGGGGATTCGGCGACGATCCGGACGGCGACGGCATCGGCAACGGCGTCGAAGCGGCTTTCGGCACGAACCCGTCCATGCCCGATCCCGGCATCCGCCTGGTCTCGGCGAGTCCCGGCAGACTGGAATTACGCCGCCCGGCGGGACCAACTGCAGCCCCGGGCGACGTTTTGAAATACTACGAATGGTCGAGCGACCTCGTCCACTGGCATGTGGCCGACGGCAGCGATGGAGACGGAGCCACCACCCTCACAACCGATACGGTAGCCGGCACCCAACCCGCGAAAACCACGCGGGTTATCGTCACCGTGCACGGCAAACAACCTCAAGTCCTCTTTCTCAGGGTGAGGGCATCCGAGCGCTGACCTTGCGAACCCCCTGCGAGTGCGAGTCGGCGACGAGATTTCCGTAGCCGGACACCTTTTAACTCTCGCCTTTAATTTTGTCCGATTTCCGATTCGTTTGTCAGATTTGGGATAGTAATTTCAGTTCATTTTAGGAACGTCTCGATTTACTTTCGAAATAATGAATACCCCCACCGTCCAGCATCCCCTATCCACGCGGATTATCCGCACACTTACGTCCTTTCTTGCCGGAGCCATCCTCCTCAACTTTACAGTGAATGCAGCGCCGGACAACGGAACGACCGCTCTGGAAACGAAGAAGACAGCCGTCCAAATCCAAACCGTCGACGAAACCGCTTTGCCCGCGACCACTGTGAGCGCGTCGATTCGCCGGGGCGACATTTTGATGCGGAGCCTCCGTGTCTGGCCGAAAGACGGGCAGGACGACCGGGATACGCTCGCTGCCGCCGAAGCCTTTGGCGTCGACCGGATCGTCTGGATCTATGAAAACACCAGGGAATTCAATCAAAAGGTCCGCGAGGCCGGGATCGGTATCGGCACGACCATGGCCCAACAAGCTAGGGAGGCTTGGCAGCCATTCATGACACAGGCCGAGCAAGAGGCATTCGTCGAACGCTTTACTGTGATCAACTTAGACGGGGAGCAGGTCATTCCCAACCACATGAAGAAGTTCGGTCCCAACGCCTTCATTACCCATTTTCAGCCGGACCAAAGTCTCGAAGAGTGGTTTTCCTTCTACGAGGACTACGTGGTATCCCTCTACGGCGAGGGGATCAGTACGATCCACCGAGACGATCCACTGGCCACCGCCCAAGCGCCGCGCTACGGAGGTTCGTTTACGGATTCAATCGTCGAATTTTTCCGTGACTATCTCGCCGGGAATTACACGGCTGAGGTGTTGGCGGAACTCGGGGTGGAGAATGTCGAAACCTTCAACGTACGGGAACACTTCAAGGAGTTAGGAGCCCCCACCGACTACAGTCTCTGGCAATGGCGGGGAAGCCCGCTCATGCCAGCTTTTCTCGATGCCCTCATGGAAGTCGACCGGCTGTTTTTTTTACGTCTGAAGGACGTCGTCGAGGAACGGACGGGACGGTCTATTCCCTGGTCGCTGAACGCTGTGGGTCCTATTTTGCCCGTCGAAGATGCTTTCGACTTCCGCATTGGTGAATACCAGTCTCACCACAACCAGCCCCAGACCCTCTTCGAGATGTCCCGTTATCCACGGGAGGCCGGGAAGCAACAGGCATGGATCTCCATGGTCGACCGCCGGTGGGAAACCCTTCCCGACTTCGTCGCCGACCTCCGCCGCCACATCGCCACTGCCTACGCCTACGGCACCATCCCCTTGGTTCCCTGGTGCATGTACATGCACGATGCGCCCCGCTACTACGGAACCGTCGAAGAATACGGCGACCTCTACCACTTTGTTTCGGAGTACCGGCAGCTTATCGACGGGCATGAGTTGGTCTCCGTTTCAGGCATCGACAATCTGGCCAACCTGTATTCCTGGGCACCGAACAAAGAACTTTCTTACGGCGCCGACCCGGAGACTAAGGTTTGGCCCGCCTCCGCCAACGTATTCACCGTGGTCCGCAAAGATCCCGCGAATCCATACCGGGCGGTCGTCCATTGGGTCGACTGGAACCCGCAACCGGAATCGAGCACCGTCACCCTTTTCCCAAAGGGCTTGGTCGGATACTCCACTGCCAATGTAACCATTCTGCGCCCGGGCTGTCCGCCGGATTTGCGTTCCCCTTTTTTGCGCAGGCTCTTCGGGGCGGGCTTTTTATAACCGTCGCTGGAAGGTGGTTTACTGCTGTTGCTGGA
>Ga0222662_1000551_pt1 | contig 29099 bp, 27 predicted proteins | sample AntAcemetagen600_FD_179821 | JGI IMG/M metagenome (GOLD analysis project Ga0222662, IMG submission 179821) | Saline water microbial communities from Ace Lake, Antarctica - #600 | ecosystem: Environmental > Aquatic > Non-marine Saline and Alkaline > Saline | place: Antarctica: Ace Lake... | reverse complement strand
GTTATTTGTACTCTAAACCATGTAGTGGGAATAGTAAGAGTGGCAGACGTGTACGTACTGCTGGTAGCACCACTAATATTAGTATACGAGCCATTGGTGGCAGATGACTGCCATTGATAGCTATAAGACCCCGTACCGTTGGATATAGATGACGTGAAAGCCACCTGATTATTGGCATTACAAACCGTGTTAGGTCCAGCTGGGTCTACCAAAGAAATAGACACAGAGGGGTCGGGCGCTACTGTGAACGAGATAACGTTAGAGTCATCATTAGTACAACCAGTACCGTTTACAGTGTACACGCATCGAACTTGCCAGTTTCCCGCAGTACTGAAAAATGAACCAGCCGGATTCCAAGACGCAGCTGTTTGTCCTGAAGCATTTTGCCAAGCACCCGTACCAATACGATACTGCCACTGACGTGAATTAGTACCCGTTCCGGCATTTACAATGCTAGAATTAAAGGAACCTGGATCGCCATCAACGCACACGTTTCCAGAACCTACTCTAGAAATAGTGATTTCTGGTTGTGCTACAACGTTAATAGAGATTACGTTCGATAAGTCGTCTCCACAACCAGCACCTAATCTGTTTTGGTAAAGACGTATAAGATACGTACCAGTCAAGTTAAAACTTGAACCAGCTGGATTCCAACTAGCGCTCGTTTGGCCACTTATATTGGCGTACCCACCTGCAGCAGGCGTGTCCCATTGCCATTGGTAGGTTGTACCACCCGTACCACCAGTTGCCGAAGAACTAAAAGAACCAGGGTCTCCGTTAGTACAGACAGATGTGCTTCCACTAAGCGCTATAGTTACTACTGGGTCTGCAACAACCGTAACCGCCTGTACCGCAGACCAAGCCGAAGTATTACAACCAGACCCAGAACACACTCTCCGCACTCTGTAATAGAAAGTGCCTGTTAAAGCACCTGTATTATATGTAGTAGAGGTACTGGTTTGAACGATTGTTGGACTCCCAGTCATGGCTGAGTTAGTAGCACGCTGCCATTCAAATTGACAACCCGTACCGCCACCATTATCTGTTGCAGTAAAGGTGTGGCTTCCACCAGTACAAATAGTAGTGGACGCTGTAATTGAAGGAGTGGCTGGATCCGCCAAAATTTGAACCGTAACTACGTTTGAGTATGCTGCACCTTGGCAAGTACTGTTGTTGCCGATTTGTGCTCTTACGTAAAGTGTATTTCCCCCGTTGCTTGCTGGCCACGTAGGGGTTTGACTTGTATACCACGCGTTCCAGCTACCAGTATTGTTCCACCGGTACTCGTATTGAACAAAATTTTGTGCAAAACCACTAATTCCGAATGTGGCAGTACCACCATTACAAACAACAGAATTGTTAACCGTAATAGTACCCCCACTTAACGCTTGCGTGTTTTCTCGGTAAGCTAAAACGGATGAAGTTGCACCAGAAAACCAACTAGGGCTAACACAATTATATCTATCGGCATTCATCTGTAAGGTGCCGCTAAAGTTTGCCAGCCAAGTAATTTCTGAACCCGCACCACAGTTATCATCATTGTAAACAACGTTTCCAGTTCCATTACCATTAAAGCCCGTAAGCTGCGTATCCCAGTTACCTGAAGAACCACCACCCTGGCAAAATGTGAAGGTGTATGAACGCCCGTTAACAACGGTAAAGTGAACTTCGTTATCTGGACCAATTGATTGTGTTTGCCAAGCGCAAGTGGGTGTTCGCGTAGCAAGGTTAACCCCGTTGTTGGTACACTGAGCACTGGCAAAATCAGCACTCACTAACAAAAAAGCGGCCAGCAAAGAGAGCATCGAAAGCATTTTCCCAATAGCGTTTCGGCTAACAGTAAAACTTTGTGCAATCGAGGTGGAGAGGGTAAAGTTTCTCATGAGCATAAAATTCGGTTGTATGTGGTATTAATTGATGGGTTACAAACACTCTTAAATTGCCTCAACGGTTGTCCGGCAAAAATCAAAAAAAGTGATGTAAAACTCATAGTAATCTGGGTAAAAACTTAATGTAACTTGGAGAGTAACCGAAGCTACTCAAGTTAAAGTTAAATTAAAATGGCTGCAAATGGCTATGTAAAGCACGTAAAGGTGGCCATACTTAATCAATTATTTATTTTCCATTTTCAACAGCCCCACCATAACAATGAAAGCAGACTAAACAACAATGAAAAGACTAAGTGTAACAACAAGGCTTTCAATTTATGGAATGGACAGAAATTTAATTTTTAAGCAAGAACAGAAATTGTTAATTTTTTGTTGATAACTCACCCGGCACCGCAAATAACAACCAACTTTCGAGGTTTTTTTACGCAAAAAAGCGCCCCAATATTTCTATTGAGGCGCTTACCATGAAAAGACGCAGGACTCTCCAACCCTGCAACTTTGGGTTTAATGAATTAAGCTGTTGCTTTTGCTTTTGGAGCAGCTTTGGTAGAAACCTTACCAATTTTGCTTTCTAAGTCAGCAACTTTAGATTTAAGATCAGCAAGAATTTCTTCTTCTGTTTTCTTAATCACACCAACTTTTTCTTTGATTTCGTTGTACTTCGCTTCGAATTCTTCTTTGCGAGCCTCAGTCTTTTCGAAAAGCTCATCTACCATTTTCTTTCCCTCTACATCAGAGATTTTGCCTTTCTCAATAAGGTCTTTAATACCTTCTTCGAATTTTGTAGATACTTCTGCAGCTAAATCAACTCCAGCATAAAGGAACTTTTTGAATGAATCTTCCATAATAATTTGTTTTTAGTTGTTTGTTTTCCGTTGAACGAATGGATATAGGCAATTACCGTGCACATCGCTATGCCAAAGTTGATTTTTTAGAATTAAAAAGGCTTGAAACCCATACTAGCAAAGGGACACAAGAATTACTGGCACGGATTAATAGGCAAGTGTGCCAAAAAACAGGAATGCTGACACACCTGACAAGGCGTTTGTCAGACACTCATTTTCGGGCCGCGATGTCAGGCGTGTCGGGTTTTGAAGGATTGCGTCATTCCGAGAGGGGGTGAAGAGATCTTGCAGAAAACCTCAATCGCAGCTTTTGTCCAACCGGTTAAGTTCGCACGGTGTCCATCCTCCTTCGTAAAGGAGGTGTCTCCGACCAACGGAAGGGACGGAGGATTTCTTTCCTTTGACACAAACTCAGAAAATGAACCAATACGATAAGCTTCGCGAACTGGTAGAAATTGATTCTCCAACAGGATTTACGGCTGATGCATGTAAATACATCTTCGATTATTTTAAATCTCTAGGGTACAGCCCTGAATACACGAACAAAGGAGCCGTGAAATGCGCCTTGGGCGAAAGCCCAACCTTGGCTATGGCTGCCCATGTAGATACGTTGGGGGCTATTGTAAGTGGAATTCAAAAAGACGGGCATTTGAAATTTTCGCTTTTAGGCGGATTATCTTTAAATGGTTTTGAGGGAGAGTATTGTCGCATTCATACCCATAGCGGTAAAACCTACTCGGGAACATTGCTTCTGAAAGACCCGTCTGTTCATGCCAATAAGGAAACGAATAGTAAACAACGATCCTTGGCAAATATGTTTATCCGCCTAGACGAAGAAGTTTCTTCTGCGGCTGACACCAAGAAATTGGGTGTTGGAAATGGAGACATCATTGCTTTTGACACCAAGTATCAAGAACTCCCAAGTGGCTACATCAAAAGCCGCTTTATGGACAACAAAGCTGGATGCTATGTATTGATGGAGATTGCAAGAAAATATAAGGAAGAAGGAAAGTCTGCTCCGGTAGAATTGTTTTTCAGTAATTATGAGGAGGTTGGTCATGGTGGTACGTGCGGCTACGCCCCAACCATTCAAGAACTATTGGTTTTGGATATGGGTGTTATTGGCGATGCTTGCGAAGGCGAAGAAACCAAGTGTTCTATATGCGCCAAAGACAGCAGTGGTCCTTATGATTACGAAATGAGAAAGAAGCTGGTTGACCTAGCAGGCTCAAATAAACTGCCGTATGCTGTGGACATCTATCCTTTTTACGGCTCTGATGGTTCAGCCGCATTGCGCGCAGGAAATGACTTTCGTGTTGGGTTAATCGGACCGGGTGTTGCGGCATCTCACGGTATGGAACGCACGCACAAGAAAGGAGTAGAGGCGACCATTGGTTTGTGCCTTGCTTACATCAACAATTAAATGCACGCATTGCATTTTAGTTGTGAATAGGTAAGTTCGCATTCATCCTAAAAAACGTCCGATACTATGCTAAAACAACTGTTCGCTCTGTTGCTACTGGCTCATTCTGCTGCTGCACAAATAGACCCGTCTAACATTACCATTGCCAGAGATGAGTATGGTGTTCCTCACATTTTTGCAAAAACAGATGCAGAGGTAGCTTACGGTCTTGCTTGGGCAAGTGCCGAAGATTTGTTTCCCACCATGCAGGAAATGCTTTATGCCGGAAAAGGGTTTGCTGGCCGTTATCAAGGAAAGGACGGTGCTGGTCGTGATTTTGTTACTCACACGTTGGGAATACAGAAGCTTGTTGAAGAGCGCTATGAGCAGGACATTTCTCCGGAATTCAAGCGTTATTTGGAGGGGTTTTGTGAAGGAGTAAACGCCTATGCCAAGAAGCACCGGAAGGATGAAAAGTTCATTAAAAAGGCATTTCCTATAACACCTCAGGATGTGGTTGCTAGCTATGTGTTTTCGTTGAGCATCATCAGCAACGCACACAAGCCCATTCAGAAAATAATTGGCAATAAGTTCGATAAGGAAGAAGTACCAATGGGTTCCAATGCCTTTGCCATGAGTTCGGCAGTAACCGAAGATGGCAGCACGTATTTAGCCGTTAATCCGCATATGCCTTATGATGGTCCATTTTCATGGTACGAAGCTCATTTGAATTCAGAAGAAGGATTAAATATCCTAGGTGGGCTTTTCCCAGGAGGAGTGAGTGTCTTTTTGGGAACCAACGAAAACCTGGGCTGGTCTCATACTTGGAATGGACTCGATCTTGTGGATACGTATAAGCTGAAAATGCATCCGAAGAAGAAGCTTTGGTACGAATACGATGGCGAATGGCTGAAGCTAGAGAAACGCCCTGTTTGGCTGAAAGTTAAGGTTGGTGGAATTGTAATTCCTGTCAGAATGGTGAGCTACTGGAGTAAATATGGTCCTACGCTCCGCTCGAAAAAAGGTAAAATGTTCTATTCTGTGCGGTGCCCAGCTGCTGAGGATATTCGGGTTGCAAACCAATGGTTTAACATGAACAAGGCAAGCAACTTTACGGAGTTCAAAAGTGCGCTGGATATGTTGGCGCTGGGCCGCTTCAATATTATTTACGCAGATAGAAACGATACAATTTATTACATCGATTACGGGATGATACCGAACCGAGATACTACGTTTGATTATAAAGGGCTTATTCCAGGAAACACGTCTAAAACCAATTGGACCAGCCTTGTTCCGGTGGCTGATTTACCGCAGTATTTGAATCCAGAAAGCGGCTATGTTTTCAACACCAATAACACACCCTTTAATGCAACGGGTGAGTCTGAAAACCTGAATGCATCGGATTATCATCCGCACATGGGGTTCCGTGTTCATGATAACAACAGAAGCGTTCAGTTTCAGAACTTGATGAAGAAGCACGGAAAGATTAGTTGGGAAGAATTCAAGGAGATAAAGTGGGATCAGCAAATTCCCAAGAACCATATTTTCATCCAAAGCATGAACAATGCCTTTAATCTAGACGCATCTAAATATCCAGACATTGCTGATGGAATTGATGTGCTTCATCAGTGGGATTACGGCATGGGGCCAGAAAATATGCAAGCGGCATTTGCCTATGCCACGACACAAAAAATAATGAATAAAACAGGTCTTAGAACTGCTGCGGTTGAAGAAGGCTTGTTTGTAGACGATAGTCTTTGGGTTTGGGCAATTCGCAAAACAAAAGAGGAATTTATGCTGCATTTCAATAAACTGGAAATGCCTTTTGGTGATGTTCAGACATTCACGCGAAGCGGGAAAACCGTTGGGCTCGGTGGCATTGCAGATGTGCTTGCTGCTGCAGCCAGCGAATGGGATGCAGAAGCGGGAACAATGAATAGTCAAGGTGGCGATACATATGTTCAGCTAGTCCGATTTACAAAAGAAGGCCTGCCTTACATTGAATCGTTAATGGCTGGTGGTAATTCTGACCGTCCGGATAGTCCACATTTTAATGACCAAATGGATTTGCTAGAAAACCATAAAACCAAACCAATGACATTGGATAAGGCGGAGGTTTTGAAAAGTGCAGTGAAGACATATCACCCAGAATAGGGTTATTTATTGGACTTCTTTTTCTTCTTCTTTTTAGGACGTTTCCATTCGTAAGAATAGCTAACGCCAACTACAGAAACGAACTCTGGAGCGTTGCCAGAGAAATCGGTTTGAAGCATATAAAACAAGCCTAACTCTTGTCTTTTAGGAAGGTCGTAATCCAAAAATGCTCGGTATCGAAAACGGGTTACGCCATTCTCAATAGGGCTATCTAATCGTATAAAGGTCTCAAACTCCAAACCAGGCGTCCATTTTTTCAGCTTCCGATAGTTTACGCTTAGCTTAATCCGTGCAAATGCAGGGCTATCATCCTGTTCAAGCCTATCATTAAGCAAGTGTTTGGACGGTCGGTGCTGAAACCTAGCGCGAACTTTTGCTTTTAGTTTCCAGATTTTACGGCCGTATTGTAAATCAATATTGTACCGATGGCGATTGCTATAAAAACCATCATCGTCTGGCGACCAAGCTAAGCGGTAAGCACCGCTAATTGCAAAGCCCTTTGGCAAATCATAACCAAGTCCAATTTCTGTAAAGGTTTCATCAACAGCAGATGAGTTTTCCTGAAGCCTAAGTTGTTGCTCTACAGAAAGAGAAAGTTTTTTAGTCAGCTCGCCTTTAACCGCCACTTTTTGCCATGTAGCGAAATCCCATTCCTGTGCTTGACAGGTTAAAGAAAAGAGTACAGTTAATCCTGTAAGGAGCGCTTTATTGACCGTTGTCTTCAAACGAGCTAGCTTGGTTTTCGTCCTCAAAAAAGAAAATCTTAACACGAGCAGTGTCTCGTAAAAAGTCGATTGTTCCTACCTGAACTCTAATTATGCTTAACCCCGTTCTTTCTTCAAGGTCTTTAATCAATAAGTCATAATTCTGAGGCTTGATAAGGTCAATTTTTTCATACACGATTGTCTTGTTCGTTTCGTGTCTTAGCAGCCATTTTCTTTCAATCAAATAGGTTACTGCTATGATTGAAAAGTTGGTGAACATCAGCTCAGACATGCTAATCTTCTTGTTAGCCAGTGCGTTGATAATGGCAATGGCAATGACTACAAACAAGTAGGTCATTTCCTTAATCGCGAGCTGTTCCGTCCGATACCTCAGAATACCGAAAATGGCAAACAGACCAAAGGCAAAACCCAGTTGCAGCTTAACTCCGCTTAAGAGGTAACTCACGAAGAAAATGAGCAGGTTTAAGATGAAGTAAGTAAACAGGTAATCTTTTCGATTATGAACCGGGTAGTAGATTAATCGAATGACAACGAAGGCAACAAAAACGTTGATTCCTAAACGAAAGATTAATTCTAAAAAATCCTGATCGTAAAGTGGGCTACCGAATATTTCCATCTAATGCAAGTTTGTTTAGTTTGAGAAGCTTAGGCTTGTAGTTGTTATAGCGTTTAGTTTTATCCAGTAAAACCATTCCGAGGCAGTATTTGCTCATGGATTCAGGATAAACGGACAACTTTTTCAATGTTTTCAAAATAGGTGTGTGAGGTTCGCTTTCTGAATCTCTTTTAACCTCAATAATTCCTAAGTGCTCAACGGTTTCCTTTTCTCCATTACATGAGAAAGAAAGCCCAGAATCGATGGTTATCCGCTCTTTAAACACGGTGCTAACTAGCGTAATTCGTTCGAAAAGGATTTCAATTGCAGGCACAAGTATTTCTGCATTTAGAGAAGATGCAGACGAAAGAAAAGCTGCCTCATCTGGCATTATTTTGCTGAGGTCATCCTGCTTTGCAATTCGAGATTTTCGTGTAAGACCTTTGTTTGTTTTGAGTTTTAGCTCAAAAAACCGCGTGTTGCTTCCAACATACTCTCTAGCGCGAACCTTCGTCCTATTCAGTTTTCCGCGTAAATGTTCGTTCAGGAGATGCTTGTCTTTTGTATCGAAATAAATTGTTTTGTATTTGAAAGTTCGCGAACCAGCGATTTCCAAAACCTGATAGTGCTCCTTTAACTCTTCAAGCGCTTTCTCAACATTTCCTAACGAAACCTGATACTTGGTATCGGTTCTATTCATAAGTGCCACAGAGTCCATTTCGTTTAAAGAAATGGGTCTGAACTTAGCTATGTTGTCTGCAATCGAACTCAACGTCTTACTTCAAAATCAGGAAGAATAATATCCTCGTTATTACCAGATATTTCTACTGTTTGGGTAATTTCTTCTGTTCCAGACGGACAGGCATCGCAATCGGAATAAACGAAAACTGTGTATGTTCCGGGGCGCAAGTATTGGAACCGGAACGAGCCGTCAAAACTCGTTTCGTAGGAATCATCATAATAGTTGTCCCCATCACCATAAATGATGAATACATCTTCGTCTGCGAGATAATATTCCTCCCGCAAAACGCCAGAACTGTTGTAATTAAAAGCATAGACTTTTCCGTAAATAACGGATGTGCCGCCTTCTCCTTCTGGTTTGGTACAACCAGATAGCAAAATGAAAATTAGCGCCCAAAGAGATAGATGTGCTGTAGTATAGTTCATTTTTATTACGGCAATGTTAAGAATTGCTACAGAAGAATTTATAATGGAATCCCGATTGGTTACTATGAAATGCCAAATTAACCCTAAATAGGAGATTTTGCTCACATTACGTCCGTGTTAACTGTTTCAAAACGGCTTAATACAGAATGATGCTATAACGTACTTTTGGTAAATGCTGTTTTCTCAGGTTGTTGGTCAGTCAGAATTAAAGAAAAAGCTGCGCGATTCGGTAACGAATGGACGTGTGGCTCACGCACAGATGTTGGTTGGTTCTGTGGGATCGGGCTCGCTTCCGTTGGCACTGGCATTTGCGCAATATTTGGCTTGTAAAGAGCGTGGCGAAACAGATTCGTGTGGAAACTGCGACTCTTGTGTTCGTTATGCCAAGTTGGAGCATCCAGACTTGCAGCTAATTTTCCCTAAGAACAAAACGGCAAAAGTCGACCACAAAAACTTCTCTAGCAAAGACTTTCTACCTGATTGGCGAAAGGCGGTTTTGAGTAATCCGTATCTCAATCTGAACGATTGGTTGAAAGAGCTTGGAATTGATAACAAGCAAGGCGCAATTAATGTGGATGACAGCCGCGAAGTGCTGCAAAACTTGAGTTACAAAGCATACGAAGCCGATTACAGAGTTGTTCTTATTTGGTTAGCCGAACACATGAACACGTCCGCGGCAAACAAGCTCCTGAAAATTTTGGAAGAACCGCCCGAAAGAACGGTTTTCTTGTTGGTTGCTGAGAGTACAGAGAACATGTTGCAAACCATTCTTTCGCGTGTACAAATGCACCGACTTGGTAGATTAAGCGAAACTGAAATAGTTACCGCCTTATCCGCAGAAAGCGAGGAAATAGACCAAATAGAAAAGTTCGCCCATTTGGCAGATGGAGACTTGAATCTCGCCAAGCATTTGATTGAAGATCAAACGTCAATCACCAACTCCATCAACTTTTTTATTCGTTGGATGCGTGCGTGTTACGGTCTTCAAATGGATACAATTCAGGGCCTGTGCGAGGAATTTAACGTCCTCGGAAGAGAACAACAAAAAGCCTTGCTCACGCAGTCGAGTGCCATTCTGCGCAAAGTGCTGATGTACCGAACCTTGCCAGATATGGAAGGAAAATTATTGAAGGAAGAGCTTGATTTCGTCCACAAATTCTCCCAATTTATTGCGGTAGAAAATTCAGCTAAGATGTTGGAAGCACTAAATGATGCGAACTACCACATTGAGCGAAACGCCAACGCAAAAATCACTTTCACCGACCTTTCTTTTAAGCTCTCGGACCAAGTTCTTAGTGAGGCGATGAAGTAATTGATGGCACAGCCATCGAAACAATTAAATTTGCCTCATTAGAAACCATCAAACCCTAAGGTTCTGAATTGGTTTCTTATTCAAAAAAGCAAAAGAAAGATGGGGTGTAGTGGATGTAGCAATGGGAAGACGGAAAGCGGCTTACCCAGAGGATGTAAAAATAACGGAGCTTGCCAAACGGGAAGTTGCGACAAACTGAGCGTATTCAATTATTTGTCAAATATGGAAGACACGGTAGGATATACCGTGTCTGAATTCGTGGAGGTTCGATTTAAAAACACGCGCAAGCAGTTTTTTAAGCAAGAGAACATGCGATTGATAGAAGGAGACGTGGTAACTGTTGAAGCCTCTTCAGGTCACGATATCGGAACGGTTTCGCTTTCTGGCGACTTAGTTATGTTGCAAATGCGCAAGCGAAAAGTCGACTCGGCAACAGCCGATTTCAAAAAGATTTATCGCAAGGCAACGCAGCCCGATATCGAAAAATGGCAGGAAGCCGTTGAGCTGGAAAAAGCCACCAAAACCCGTGCAAGAATAATTGCTCGTGAATTGGGACTGAACATGAAGATCAGCGATGTGGAGTTTCAAGGAGATAAGAGCAAAGCCGTGTTTTACTACACAGCAGAAGAACGCGTTGATTTCCGCGAATTGATTCGCAAGTATGCTGATGAGTTCAAGGTTCGGGTGGAAATGAAACAGATTGGGGCTAGGCAGGAAGCTGCTCGGATTGGCGGAATTGGAACCTGCGGCCGCGAACTATGCTGTTCAACATGGTTGACGGATTTCCGAACTGTGAGCACCAGTGCAGCGCGTTATCAGCAGCTTTCACTCAATCCGCAAAAACTGGCTGGACAATGCGGTAAGCTTAAGTGCTGTCTCAATTTCGAACTTGATAGTTACTTGGATGCCTTGAAAGGATTTCCAAGTCAGAAGACCAAACTAGAGACCCAGAAAGGAACAGCTTTCGCCATGAAAGTGGATATTTTCAGAGGGATAATGTGGTTTACGTTTCGCGATGACCCAAGTAATTTCATTGAAGTTCCGATTGAGCGCGTGAAGGAAATCCAGCAAATGAACAAGGACGGGGAGAAACCTGCCATGTTGGTTGAGAAGGAATATGTTGCTGCTACTGTGGTTAAACACGATTACGAAAACGTGGTTGGGCAAGACGACTTGACTCGATTTGACCGCCCAAAAGGGCAAGGAGGACAGAAAAACCACTCGAATAATAAGCGAAGAAACAATCGGAATCGTAACAGTAACAGAAAACCGGGGAGTACTGCAAATAAGCCGAATACACCAAATGATGCAAAATAAGCAGGCTCTTTTTTTTGGAGTATTGCTTGCTGTAAGCTTGGTTGGTTGTGGTCAAGTGCTGTTTCAAGACAGCCAAACCGTTCCTAACAAAAATTGGGAAATTGGTAATAACATTACCTTTGATGTAGAGGTTAAAGACACCATGACGGGCTACGATTTCTATATTGATTTGCGCAATGAGGCAAACTATCCGTATGCCAATATTTACATGTTTGTGAATACAACATTTCCTTCAGGTAAAAGCGCGAAAGACACGGTTGAATGCATTTTGGCCGACCGAACGGGTCGTTGGCTTGGAAACGGTTTGGGAGACGTAATCGACAATCACATCCTGTTCAAGGAAAACATCCGCTTTCCGAATAAGGGAACGTATTCGTTTGCGTTTGAACAAGGTATGAGAAATGAGGGACTGCCCGCAATTCTTGACGTTGGAATTTCAATAGAAAAACATACAAAAAAGTAGTGGCAAAAAAGAAAATGACACCGATAAAAAGGAAGTACATTCTGTATTTCTGGCTGCTGGTTCTACTCGGCCCGTCTCTGATTGCGTTGCACCTTTTCACCATTTCCATTGGGCTTTGGGGAGCGCTACCAACATTTGACGAGTTGGAAAACCCAAAAAGCAATCAAGCTTCTGAGGTTTACTCCTCAGACCAGAAAGTGCTCGGAACATATTTCGTTCAGAATCGCTCAAACATCAAGTTCGAAGACCTTTCTCCACACGTGGTAAATGCACTGGTTTCTACTGAGGACGAGCGGTATTATTCGCACAGTGGTGTCGACCTTTATAGTCTTGCGAGAGCCATTCTTTTCATGGGTGGCCGAGGTGGAGGGAGCACCGTTACGCAGCAATTAGCGAAAAACCTTTTTGAAACGAGGGGAAACTTGAAAGGCGGTGCTTTGGTTCAAAAACCAGCCGAATGGATAATTGCTACACGACTGGAGCGCAGATACACCAAGGATGAAATAATGGCGCTGTATCTCAATACAGTCGACTTCATTAATGGAGCAGTTGGAATAAAATCTGCTGCGAAAGTTTACTTCAACACAAGTCCTGATTCACTCAAAATTGAGCAGGCCGCCACGTTTGTTGGAATGCTTAAGAATCCAGCGCTTTTTAATCCAAGAAGGAGATTGGACACAACCGAGCACCGAAGGAATGTGGTTTTTGGACAAATGCTCAAAAATGAAATCATCACCCAATCAGACTTTGACTCATTAGCCAAGCTTCCTTTGGAATTGGATTATCAAACAGCCGATCATAATCAAGGTAAGGCCACCTATTTCCGAGAGTTTCTACGAGGCGAACTTCGTGGTTGGTGTGCCACCCACACTAGACCAGATGGCACGAATTACGATCTGTACCGAGACGGCCTAAGGATTTACACAACCATCGATTCGCGCTTACAGGGTTATGCTGAAAAGGCAGTTACCGACCACATCACAGAGCATCAGGCCAAGTTTTGGAAAGACCAAAAGGGAAACAAAAAAGCGCCATTCCGTGGTGTTACTGATGATGAGATTGAAGGCATCATGCTGCAAGCTATGCGAAGGTCAACGCGTTACAACGAGCGGTTGGATTTGCGGCCCGATGTTCGAGAACGCTACCGAGGATATTTTAAGTACAAACGCGAGCGAAATACTTTTGAATCTGAGATTGCCAAACTCTATCAGCAGTTTCAGCGTGCGGAGCGAATGGAGAGAGAGGATGACAAGTCCGCGATTCAACAGAAGATTGAAAAGCTGCGGAAGAAGTCCAAAAAGCTCCAGCCAGACTTAGATAGAACGTGGGATTATTATCAGGAAATCTGGAGGCCATTTGATGACTCATTGAAAATCGTGTTTAATAAACCTATGGAGATGTCAATTTTCTCATGGGCTGGTGAGATTGATACGGTTCTTTCTCCGATGGACTCTGTCCGATATTACAAGCACTTCTTACAAGCAGGAATGATGTCGATGGACCCGCATACAGGTTTTGTTCGTGCTTGGGTTGGCGGTATCAATTACAAGCATTTTAAGTACGATAATGTCAAGCAAGGGAGTCGGCAAGTGGGCTCTACTTTCAAGCCATTTGTTTACGCCCTTGCCATGCAAGAAGGTTGGTCACCATGCGAAAAGGTGCTCAACATTCCGGTAACGTTTGAGAAGGAGCGCTGGGGGCTTCCTCAGGATTGGACGCCAAAGAACTCAGATGATAAATTTGAGAATGAGGAAGTTCCATTGAAAATCGCCTTGGCAAACTCTATAAACACAATCACGGCTTATGTGATGAAGAAATTCGGGCCACAAGCCGTTGTTGATTTGGCACGTAAACTTGGCATCACGGCACCGATGGATCCATTCCCTGCTATCTGTTTGGGAACGCCAAGCATTTCTGTGTACGAAATGACAGCTGCGCATTCCACATTTACCAATAAAGGAGTTTACACCAAGCCTGTTGTTATTACCCGAATTGAGGATAAAAGCGGAAACGTGTTGGAAGAGTTTGTGCCGAATACTCATGAAGTGATGAACGAGCAAACAGCTTACACCATGCTCAATTTGATGGAATCGGTTGTGAACAGCGGGTCGGGGCGAAGATTACGCTTCCGTTATAAGTTGGAACACCCAATTGCGGGAAAAACAGGAACAACTCAGAACCAATCTGACGGTTGGTTTATTGGTCATACTCCTGATTTGGTATCTAGCGTCTGGGTCGGTTGCGAAGACAGAGCGGCTCACTTTAGAACCATTGTAGAAGGACAGGGCGCATCAATGGCATTGCCAATTTTCGGTCTTTACATGCAACAAGTTTATGCTGATAAAAACATTGGAATATCAACAGGAGAGTTTGAGCGACCTGAAGGAGAGCTTCTTGTTGAGTTAGATTGCAATAAGTATGATAAATTGAACAGCAATAAACAAGGCGGACGTTACGACCCTGGATTTGAGTAACGGTTGCGAATTACGAATGAGGTATTTGCGAAGAACGGTATCAATAGCGAATATCTGAGAACCTAACAGAATAAGACATTCGCATATTCGTGTTTTTATTCGTAATTCGTAACCGTTACAGCTTCCATTAAAATACCAGTAGAACCGAAAAATTACCATGAATAAAGTTGTTGACGGCCCCAAAGCGGCACTCGAAGGGATTGAAAATGGAATGACTCTGATGTTGGGTGGTTTCGGCCTTTGTGGCATTCCAGAAAACAGTATTGCTGAGCTTGTTAAGCTCGAAATAAAGGAACTCACTTGCATCTCAAACAATGCTGGGGTAGATGATTTCGGCCTTGGTTTGCTCTTACAGAAAAGGCAAATCAAGAAAATGATTTCTTCTTACGTTGGTGAGAACGGCCTTTTCGAAAAACTGATGCTTAGTGGTGAAATGGAAGTGGATCTTATTCCGCAAGGTTCGTTAGCCGAAAGGTGTAGAGCTGGCGGTGCTGGAATTCCAGCATTTTTCACCCCGGCAGGTTACGGAACAGAAGTGGCTGAAGGTAAAGAAGTGCGCGAATTCAATGGAAAACCACACATTCTCGAAACAGCTCTCACGGCCGATTACGCCATTGTAAAAGCATGGAAAGGTGACCATAACGGAAACCTAATTTATAAAGGAACAGCGCGGAATTTCAATCCAATGATGGCAATGGCGGGGAAAATTACCATTGCCGAAGTAGAAGAATTAGTTGAGCCAGGAGAGTTGGACCCAAATCAAATTCATACTCCAGGGATTTTCGTTAACCGCATTTTCCAAGGAGAGAAGTTTGAAAAACGGATTGAACAACGCACGGTTAGACAACGCGATTGATTGAAGAATTGAGAAATGGCAATAGATAAAAACGGCATAGCAAAACGAATTGCGCAGGAGCTGCGTGATGGATATTACGTCAACCTCGGTATTGGAATTCCAACGTTGGTTGCCAATTACATTCCGGAAGGAATTGATGTTGAATTCCAATCGGAAAACGGGATTCTCGGTATGGGACCCTTTCCGTTTGATGGCGAAGAAGATGCGGACCTCATCAACGCAGGAAAGCAAACCATTACTGCACGAGCTGGGGCGGTTTATTTTGATTCAGCTACAAGCTTTGCTATGATTCGTGGACAGCACGTTCAACTCACTGTTTTGGGTGCTATGGAAGTTTCTGAAAATGGCGATATCGCTAATTGGAAAATTCCAGGACACATGGTGAAAGGGATGGGAGGAGCAATGGATTTGGTTGCATCTGCGGAAAACATCATTGTGGCAATGATGCACACCAACAAGGCAGGAGAATCTAAAATGTTAGAAAAATGTTCGCTTCCTATAACCGGAGTTGGATGCGTAAAACGAGTAGTTACCAACTTGGCTGTGCTTGATATTACGCCAGATGGCTTTAAGCTGATTGAACGTGCACCGGGCGTTTCAGTTGAAGAAATAAAGAACGCAACAGCTGGGAGATTGGTGATTGAAGGAGAAATTCCTGAAATGCAGATTTAGGCACCGTGATTACAACTGGGAGTACGCTGTAATAGGAAGCATTATATTCGCAATCTAAACGAAGCTTAATCCACTTATTAGACTAAGAACGTGACCTTCAATAAACTCTCACTAGTCATCCCAGCATACAACGAAGGGAGGACCATTCATATGATTCTTGACCGAATTAAAGCGGTTGAACTCGTAAACAACATTCAGAAAGAATTAATCATTGTAAATGATTGTTCCTCCGATAATACAGTGGACGCTGTAGAAAAGTACAAGGCTGCGAATCCAGAAATGGATATTCGTCTGTTTTCCCAAACTAAAAACATGGGAAAAGGAGCCGCTCTTCACAAGGGAATTGAATTGGCAACAGGTGAATATTTACTTATTCAGGATGCCGATTTGGAGTACGATCCGCGTGAGTACAACGATTTACTCAAGCCAATTGTAGAAGGCAATGCGGATGTTGTTTACGGCTCACGGTTTTTAGGAGGAAACCCCCACCGAATTTTGTTTTTCTGGCACACAATTGGAAACCGGTTTCTCACTTTTTTATCGAACATGTTCACGAATCTGAACCTTTCAGATATGGAAACATGCTATAAGCTCTTTAACACTAAAATGGTGCAGGGCTTGAGTTTGAAGGAAAACCGTTTCGGGTTTGAACCAGAGGTTACCGCTAAGATTAGCCGAATTCCTAATATTCGAATTTATGAAGTGGGTATTTCTTACTATGGAAGAACCTATGAGGATGGAAAGAAGATTGGAGCCGTAGATGGCTTTCGTGCTATTTATTGTATTATCAAGTACAACATCTTCAGTAAGTAACGAGCCAACTAGGCAAACCCCGTTGGTCTAGCGCTTAATCCAATTTCAGAACAGCCATAAATGCCGACTGTGGAATCTCTACGTTTCCAACCTGACGCATTCGTTTCTTCCCCTTCTTTTGCTTTTCTAGAAGCTTTCGCTTTCGCGAGATATCACCACCGTAACATTTTGCAGTAACGTCTTTTCTCAATGCCTTAACAGTTTCCCTAGAAATGATTTTTGCACCAATTGCGGCTTGAATGGCAATATCAAACTGCTGGCGTGGAATCAACTCGCGCAGCTTGGCACAAATTTTCTTACCTAAAGTATGCGCGTTATCTGTGTGAATGAGTGCAGAAAGCGCATCCACCGGATCTCCGTTAAGTAGAATGTCCAACCTCACCAATCGGCTTGCCTTGTAATCCGTTGGCTGATAATCAAACGAAGCATAACCGCGAGAAATCGACTTTAATTTATCGTAAAAATCAAACACAATTTCGCCCAGTGGCAACTCAAACTGAAGTTCAACTCTATCGCTGGTCAGGTAAATCTGGTTCTTCAGAATTCCGCGCTTCTCAATGCATAGCGTCATAATAACACCTACATACTCAGATTTGCTAATGATTTGCGCAGCGATATACGGCTCTTCAACCGACTCGATATAATTAGGTTCTGGAAGGTCAGAAGGATTGTTCACAATCAACGTTTCGCCCTTTCTCGTGTGAGCAATGTATGATACGTTTGGTACCGTGGTAATAACGGTCATTCCGAATTCACGCTCCAGTCGCTCTTGGATAATCTCCATGTGGAGCATTCCTAAAAATCCGCAACGGAAACCAAAGCCCAATGCGGCAGAGCTTTCTGGCTCATAAGTCAAAGAAGCATCGTTCAGTTGGAGCTTATCCATGCTGGTTCTCAGCTCTTCGTAATCCTCTGTATCCACAGGGTAAATCCCGGCAAATACCATTGGCTTTACATCTTCAAAACCCCGAATGGCAGTTTTACAAGGGCTTGCTACAGAGGTAATCGTATCTCCAACTTTAACCTCCTTAGCGGTTTTAATGCCTGAAATGATGTACCCAACATTTCCAGCTCTAAGCTCCTTTTGCGGAGATGGTTTTAGCTTAAGAATCCCAATCTCCTCCGCGCCATATTGTTTTTCGGTGGCAACAAATTTTACTTGTTGGCCTTTCGACATTGTTCCATTTATAATCTTGAAATAGGCGATAATCCCTCTGAAGGAATTAAATACGGAATCAAAAATCAATGCTTCCAAAGGGGCTTCTGGGTCGCCAACAGGCGCTGGTATTCTAGCAATAATGGCCTCCAATATTTCAGGTACTCCAACGCCAGTTTTGCCACTTGCCGCCAAAATTTCATCTCTGTCGCAACCCAAAAGATCAACAATCTGATCTTTTACCTCTTCAGGATTGGCACTATCGAGGTCAATCTTATTCAGAATAGGAATAATCTCAAGATTATGCTCCAACGCCAAGTAGAGGTTGGAAATGGTCTGAGCTTGAATTCCTTGTGCGGCATCCACAATCAGCAACGCACCTTCACAGGCGGCAATTGCTCGCGAGACCTCGTATGAAAAATCAACGTGTCCCGGGGTATCAATCAAGTTCAGGATATACTTTTCGCCATCCTGTTCATAATCCATTTGAATAGCATGACTCTTAATGGTGATGCCACGTTCGCGCTCAAGATCCATATCGTCCAATACCTGCGCCTGAGCTTCTCGGTCAGAAACCGTTCCAGTTACTTGCAGTAGCCGGTCAGCTAAAGTGCTCTTACCGTGGTCGATATGTGCAATAATGCAGAAGTTGCGAATGTTTTTCATGGGTTGTAAAAGTAATCAGTACTCACATGCTCAATACAAAAAAGCACCTCCATCGGGAAGTGCTTTTTTGCTTGTGTTGACCCACTAGGGCTCGAACCTAGACTCTTCTGTACCAAAAACAGACGTGTTGCCAGTTACACCATGGGTCAATTCGGGCGGCAAAAATAAGAATATTTAACATTGACACAAACAACTTTCGCACACATTGCACGGACTCTTGCAGGTAATATTCCTAAATTCGGCATCGCTAAAAAAACAGCCTTGATGAGTAAGTACAGACTGATAAATAATGTGACGGGGTGGTTGGTGTTCTTTATCGCATCATTCGTTTACGTTTCAACCATTGAACCAACCGCTAGTTGGTGGGATTGCGGAGAGTACATTTCTGCCTCCTATAAGTTGATGGTTGGTCACGAACCAGGGGCTCCGATGTTCCAAATGCTAGCGCGCTTTTTCTCTCTTTTTGCAGGTGATGACGTAACACAAGTTGCCAAGTGGGTAAACATTATGTCGGCCATGGCGAGTGCATTTACTATTCTATTCTTGTTCTGGTCAATCACGCATTTTGCCAAGAAACTGGTAATCGGAAACGATGGTGATGAGAACGATTTCGGGAAAATTCTTGCTGTAATGGGAAGTGGAGCTGTTGGTGCATTGGCTTTTACATTCTCTGATTCATTCTGGTTTTCGGCTGTTGAAGGCGAGGTTTATGCGCTTTCTTCCATGTTTACTGCAATGGTTTTCTGGGTAATTCTGAAATGGGAAAGCGTTGCTGACGAACCGCATGCAGATAGATATATTGTACTTATCGCCTTGCTTTTCGGTATGTCTATTGGGGTTCACCTTTTGAACTTGCTTGCTATTCCCGCCATCACATTCGTGTATTATTTCAAGAGATTCAAGACCAGCACGCAAGGATTCCTTTTGGCTGGAGTTGCATCGCTGGCCATCTTAGTTTTCGTTCAGTACGGCATCATTCCTTACGTGATAAAAGTGGCTTCTTGGTTTGAGTTGCTGTTTGTGAACGGAGCTGGATTACCATTTAATTCAGGGCTTTTCTTCTATCTCATTTTGTTGGCAGCAGCTATTGCTTTCGGGTTGTATTACACAAAAAAGCAGAAAATGGTGACTGCAAACACGGTCATTTTAAGCTTGATGATGTTACTTGTCGGTTATTCAGCATACACCCTTACCGTGATTCGCTCAATGGCAAATCCGCCAATGGATGAGAGTAACCCAGACAATGTTTTTGCCCTGCAATCGTACTTAAATCGTGAGCAGTATGGCGATCGGCCGTTGTTTTATGGCCCATTCTTTAATGCCGAATACACAGGAAAGGAAGATGGTGCCAAGATTTACCATCAAGCGGAGGATTCATATGAAGTGATTGGGAGAAAATCGGTTGCGAAGTATGATAATAAATTGAGTGGCCTTTTACCGCGGATGTACAGCAATCAGGCGCATCATGTTGCCGAGTATAAAAGTTGGACAGGCGCCAAAGGAGGCACTGAGAAACCGACTTTCGGACAGAACATGACCTTCTTGTTTAAGTATCAGATTGGACACATGTATCTGCGTTATTTCATGTGGAATTTTGCTGGTCGACAGAATGACGTGCAGGGTCATGGAGAAATTAACAAGGGAAACTGGATTTCTGGAATTCCTTTTATTGATGAGGCGCGTTTAGGACCGCAGGATAATTTACCCATCTCAATCACTCACAATAAGGCGCATAATAAGTTCTATATGTTACCGCTCATTTTGGGACTAATTGGTTTTGTGTTTCAATATTATAGAGATAAGCAAAGTGCATGGCTGGTTGGGTTGATGTTCTTGATGACAGGCTTGGCAATTACATTTTACCTTAATCAATATCCAATTCAACCACGAGAGCGTGACTACGCCTATGTCGGGTCGTTTTATGCGTTTGCAATGTGGATTGGACTTGGTGTTGCTGCCATTTATGATGCATTGAAAGATAAGACCCCGAAAGTGGTTGCCGCTGGCCTCGCAACCGTTCTTTGTCTCTCCGTCCCTGCCGTTATGGCGAAAGACGGATGGGATGATCACGACCGTTCTGACCGATATGCCGCGCGAGATATAGCAGTGAACTACCTTGAAAGCTGTGCTCCAAACGCGATTCTATTCACCAATGGTGATAATGACACGTTCCCATTGTGGTATGCGCAAGAAGTGGAAGGAATAAGGACTGACATTCGCGTAGTGAACCTCAGCCTATTTAATACCAACTGGTACATAGACCAAATGAGGCGAGCCGCTTATGATGCCGCACCAATTCCATTCACCTTTAGCGAAGAAGATTTATTGGGTGAAAAACGTCTTCAAATTCCAATTTATGACCGTAAAATTCCTGGAAATGTGGAGTTACGAGAAGTGCTTGACTTTGTAGGTAAAGACGACAAGCAATACATGCTTCAGACACGAGTTGGCGACTTTAATTACATACCAACGGGAAATTTGAAAATAACTGTGGATTCTGCCAAGGTTATGGAAACAGGAACCGTTAGACCAGATCAGGCGGACAGAATTGTGAAGGAAATGACCTGGAAATTGAAAGGTTCGTCCATCACCAGAAATCACTTAATGGTTCTTGACCTCATTGCAAATACTAATTGGGAGCGACCAATTTATTTTGCGGTAACTGTTGGAGGAGATAACTATCTGGGCCTCGAAAAGTATTTCCAAATAGAAGGCTTGGCCTATCGCTTGGTGCCGATTCAACAAAAAAACAGGGACGGACAAACAGGAGAGGTGAATAACGTGGCCATGTATGATAATATGGTCAACAAGTTCACGTGGGGAAACATGGATATGCCTGGGGTTTATCACGGAACGGAAACCGAGCGTATGAGCTTGAACTATCGTAGCATGTTTGCTCGTTTAGCAAATAGTCTGATTGATGAAGGCAAGAACGAAAAAGCACTTAAAACGCTTGACCGATGTATGGAATCTATTCCGCATGAATCTATTCTATTGAACTTCTCTGCTGCAGGAATTGTTGAAGGTTATTACAAGCTCGGTGAGTTTGAAAAAGGAAATGAAATTGCCTTGCAGTTGATGAACGTGTACGCACAAGAAATTGAGTACTACACACGTCTGGATAGAGGTCAAGTAGCAAGGTTGGGCAACGAGCCTGAGATTGCCATGTCTGTTCTTCAGAAACTGCTCATTCTTGCACGAGTGAATAAGCAAGACGAAGTGCTTGAAACGATTGAAGCAAGGTTTGATGAGATTGAATCTAAGTACATTCAATCGCCACTTTCAACTAAATAAGCCCCGGTGGTCGAATGTATCTGATTCGTCCGCCAAAGGTTTATAGGTGGCTTTTTAAGAAAGCGGTGTTCAGAGAAAACCCGGAGGAGAAGACGGTCTACTTGACCTTTGATGACGGTCCACATCCAGAAGCAACTCCGTACGTGCTTAGCGTCTTAAAGACACATGGTATAAAAGCAACGTTTTTTGTGCTTGGAAAGAATGTGAATAAGCACCCAGAATTGTTCAAACAGGTGAAAGCGGAAGGTCACGGAATCGGAAATCATGGAATGCATCATCCGAAGGGATGGAAAACAACAACGGATAAGTACGTAAAGGATGTGGCGCTTGGGAAGGAGATTACCAAATCAAATTTATTTCGCCCACCATACGGTAGCCTCACCATCTCGCAATACAACAGATTGGTGCAGACGGAGAAGATTGTCTTTTGGGATGTGATTTCTGGAGATTTTGACCAGAAAATAAATGAACTAAAGGTTATAAATAATGTTTTGGGAAATGTTCGTAGTGGTAGCGTTATAGTAATGCATGACAGTAAGAAGGCGATGAACAACGTAATGGGGTCGATGAATGAGATTATCATCGAATTGAAGAGAAAAGGATATGCTTTCGGAGTTTTACAAGGGTCAAACGACCCTCAATATTGATTAGTTTAGCAGCACGGAAGAAAGGTGGATAGTTGGCACAAACATAAGAAGAGAGAAAAGATCAGAAACAACATTATGATCGGGTTAGCGATTATACTGGTGGTTCTGAATATCGTTGTGTATTTCTCTCGCTGATTACCGACCCTTGAATTCCGCTTTACGCTTTTCAACAAATGCCAAAGCTCCCTCAACAAAATCTTCCGTTTCGCAGCACTCACCAAACTTGTCAATTTCTGTTTGCAAGCCATTTACACCGTCTGTGAAGAATGCGTTTCCGCATTCAATTACTTTAGCAATTGCAAGAGGGGCTTTGGTGGCGATTTTGAGAAGAATCTCGGTTGATTTGGCAATCAACTCATCCGCAGGAACAACATGGTTTGCAAGTCCCAATCGAAGCGCTTCATCCGCTTTAATCATATCGGCAGTCATTAACAATTCCATCGCTTTACCCTTACCAATTAGTTGAATCAACCGCTGCGTTCCCCCATAACCAGGAATCAAACCCAAATTAACCTCGGGTTGTCCGAAACGGGCTGACTCACTTGCAACGCGCATGTGGCACGCCATGGCCAATTCGCAGCCTCCACCAAGTGCAAACCCATTAACTGCTGCAATGAATGGCTTAGGGGCGTTTTCGATGGCGTTGAAGACGTCTTGGCCGCGTGATGCAAGCCTCTTTCCTTCCTCTTTGGTTAATCCTCCAAACTCAGAAATATCGGCTCCAGCTACAAATGCCTTGTCTCCGCTTCCAGTGATGATAACACCCGTGATTTCATCGTTCGAATAAACCTCTTTCACAGCTTCATCCAAATCATCAAACACGCCTTTGCTCAACGCATTCAGTTTTTTCGGTTTATTGATGGTTATAGTGAATATTCCGTTTTCGAGAGATGTAAGTATGTTTTCGTAGGCCATTTTTCGTGTTTTTGAGATGCCCAAAAGTATGAAAACACAGGGCTTTAGTGGAGCGTTTTACCAATATGAATTCCGAAGGAAATTAAGACCTTTGAGGCACCAAAAAACAACCACAGAATGAACATACTATTGATCGGATCGGGGGGAAGGGAACACGCGATTGCTTGGAAATTGAGCCAAAGCGATCGACTGACCAAACTCTACATTGCTCCTGGTAATGCAGGCACCAAAGACTTTGGTACCAACGTAGAACTTGATCCGCTTGATTTCCCTGCTGTTCGTGATTTCGTACGTGGAAACGGTATTTACATGGTTGTGGTAGGCCCAGAAGCACCGTTGGTTGCTGGAATCGTTGATTATTTCCAAAACGAACCCTCGCTAAAATATATTCCTGTCATCGGACCATCTAAGTTGGGAGCTATGCTTGAAGGAAGTAAAGAGTTTTCGAAGGAGTTCATGGTTCGCCATAATATACCTACAGCAGGTTACGGTGCTTTCACGCCTGACTCTTTGGAAGAAGGCTTTAAGTTTTTGGAAACACTTGACTCGCCTTACGTTCTTAAAGCTGATGGACTCGCTGGCGGAAAAGGGGTTTTGATTTGTGATGAATTGGTAGAAGCTCGAATTGAGCTCACCTCCATGTTGGTTGAGCACAAATTCGGTTCAGCCTCTGATAAAGTGGTTATTGAAGAATTTCTTCGAGGAATTGAGCTTTCGGTTTTCGTTCTTACGGATGGAAAGAACTACAAAATACTGCCTTCAGCAAAAGACTATAAACGAATTGGCGAAGGAGATACTGGGCTGAATACAGGCGGAATGGGGGCAATATCTCCCGTACCGTTTGCCGACCAAGAGTTCATGAATAAGGTGGAAGAGCGAATTGTGAAACCGACCATTAATGGACTTGCGAAGGATGGAATCGACTATCGCGGGTTTATTTTTATTGGATTGATGAAAGTAGGAGCAGAACCATTTGTGATTGAATACAACGTTAGGATGGGAGACCCAGAAACGGAAGTTGTAATCCCAAGAATACAAACAGATTTGGTTGACCTTTTTGAAGCGGTTGCCGATCAAACCTTAGACAAGGTTGAATTAACGGTTGATTCTCGAACGACTTGCACCGTGATGTTGGTGTCCGATGGATATCCAGGGACCTACGAAAAAGGCCGACAGATTGGTGGCTTAGATAAGGTGGAAGACAGCCTTGTATTTCACGCTGGAACAAAAGAAAGCGATGGAAACGTACTGACCAATGGTGGTCGCGTATTGGCGATTACTTCCTACGGTGAAAGCATGAATGAAGCCCTGGAACAATCATACGCTAATGCGCATGTTATAAACTACGAAGGGAAATACTTTAGAACAGATATCGGCTTCGACCTCTGAATCAACGATTTAGCGCTTCATCCTTTTGGAATCCAGCTAGCTTGATGGTCCAATAAACTAAGGCGAGAGCTATGATAATAATCAAAATGTAGTTTACCGTGTTTTCTCCAGCTTTTAAAAAGCCAAATGTCCACATGAAAAGGTCTTCAATTGGCGCTAGAATTTCTTGAAAGTTCATTATCCTGTAATTTATTTGGCAAATATATTCAATATTTGAACTCGTCTAGGCACACTTTTTAATGTTTACAGCCATACTAAGATCAAAAACCATTGCTGGCTTCGGCCTCAGCTACCTTTTAGGCATCGGTATGTTGGTCTTTATTCTTTTCAATTTGCCTGAAAATGGGGGTATAAGCGACCTTCTTTTTTCACATTGGGCTTTTGGTTGGTTGGAAAAAACGAGGGGCTTTTTGCCTTATCTGGGAATCATACTCATTTCAGCAACAGCGGTCATTTCACGCTTGCGCATCCGCGAAACCAACCAGGCACTGGGCAATCGGAACCTATCAATGATTGCGTTTGTAGCCTTGATAATGGTGCAGCCAAACGCCTTGGTACGGCCAGACATCCTATCGGCAATGCTTTTGTCAACCACCGCGTTTTTGTTGCTGTTATCCACCTATAAACAGGAATCAGCATTATCGGAGATATTCCATGTTGGGCTGTTGATTGGTGGTGCCTCTCTTTTTGCGGGACAGAGCATTTTTCTAATTGCCGTAGTGCTGTTTTCGGTGCTTATACTGAGAGCAGGAAATGGGAAGGAATGGGCAGTTCTTTTTTTGGGATTGGGCACGGTTTCCGTCTTTGTAATGATGTTTACAATTTGGCACGAAAACCCTTTTCTATCATTTCAACGAGTCATTCAATCTGCTTGGTCTGAGAGTATAGAAACCGCTCATATCAACCTCGGACATATAGTGTTGATCCTTGTTGTTTTCATGTCTTTTGGAGGAATGTTCAACAGCTTAACAACAGGAAATGTGGCTGAGCGAAATTTCACTTTGGCCAACATTGGATGGCTTGTAGGCGTTCTATTTATGGTGTTAATTCTTGGCCTTGGCTGGCAGAATGGAATTATACTCGCGGCATTTCCATTGAGTGGTTTCATTGCAAAAACGCTCGAAAATATTAAACGCTGGTGGATAGCGGACCTCCTTTTATTACTGATCTTAAGCGCGCCTTTTGTTAAAAGCCTATGGCACTTTTAAGTCTGTCTAAAACGTCATCCGCCACAGGCTGAGCCTTCTTTGCACCTTCCAGCAATAACTGCTCAATTTCAGCGGGGTTTGCCATAAGTGAATCAAACCTCACTCGCTCTTCTTTGAATTCTTCAAGAATGAGTTCGAACAACGCCTGCTTGGCATGGCCATAGCCATAATTTCCAGCTAAATAGTTTTGTCGCATTTCGGCAGTTTGTTCATCGGTTGCTAAAAGTGAATAAAGTGCAAATGCATTGCAAGAATCTGGGTCTTTCGGTTCTTCCATCGGAGTGCTGTCCGTTACAATTCCCATTACTTGCTTGCGCAATTTCTTTTCAGGAAGGAAAACATCAATTACGTTGCCGTACGACTTACTCATTTTGCGCCCGTCTGTGCCAGGAATCACCATCATCTCTTCGCTAATCTTAGACTCTGGAATCATGAAAATCTCCTGCTTCATTTGATGATTAACCGAACGCGCCATGTCACGCGCCATCTCCAAATGTTGTTTCTGATCTTTTCCTACTGGAACAACATTCGCATCGTACATAAGAATGTCGCAAGCCATCAAAACAGGATAGATGAACAGCCCAGCGTTTACATCGGCCAAACTCTCCGATTTATCTTTGAATGAATGCGCATTTGCTAACATCGGGAAAGGCGTAAAACAGCTTAAATACCAAGTCATTTCTGCTACTTGCGGAATATCTGACTGGCGATAAAAAACCACTTTTTCGGTGTCTAGCCCACAAGCCAACCAAGCGGCCGCAGTTGCAAGAACATGCTCTTTTCTTGTAGTAGCATCTTTAATCGTAGTCAAAGAATGCATGTCAGCGATAAACAAATAAGCTTCATTTTTTGCATCCCTGCTAAGCTCAATAGCAGGTCGAATAGCGCCTAAAATGTTACCTAAATGCTGTCTTCCCGAACTCTGTATACCTGTAAGTATTCTTGTCATGTTTTCGTCTTTATCAGACAGAACCCAAAAGTAGAAATTCTGATTTCGGACTGGGCTTAAACATCCTGTTAAATTTGCGGTATGTCCAAGCTCTTTTGGCCGCTAAAAATACTCTGGAGAGGATGGTTTTTCGCATCGTGTTTTATTACGCTGATGCCACTTTTCCCGTTCTTTCTCTACTTCGTGCACAACGAAAAGCACTTCAAAAAGGCCATGTTTCTCAAACGTATTTGGGCACTAACGACTCTTTTATAAGCTGGCGTTTGGACTACTGTGGAGGTGGAAGACGATTTGAAAAAAAGGGTAACTATTGTGGTTTATCCGGAGGCGATTATTCCCGATAATCCGCCCAAAATGTTGCCATTTAAGAACGCATTGTTCAAAATTGTCATTGAAGCACAAATTCCCGTTGTTCCCGTTACTTTTGTCAACGGATGGAACATCTTGCCAGCCAAACCGAATGTTTGGGAAGTTGGTAGGTCAGGTTCAACATTCACAAACCAATTTTCTCAAAAGGAATGACGGTGAAGGAAGTTGCTGAACCAAGAGATGCCGCACAGGATGTAATCCGACAAGAATTGAAAGGACATGGACATAACGGATAAAACGGTTGATGAATTGGCGCACTTGGCTCGACTTCAATTTGAGGGTGACGAGAAAGCGCGCATCAAAAAAGACCTAAACAAGATTCTTTCCTTCATGGAAAAGCTGAACCAACTCGACACGGAAGGCGTTGAGCCACTTATTTACATGTCGGAAGAAATGAACGTGATGCGGAATGATGAGAAGAAGAAAACCATTACGCAGAAACAAGCTTTGAAGAACGCTCCCAAAGCAGATTCAGACTACTTCAAAGTTCCGAAGGTGTTGAAGAATCCAGACTCGGAGTAGCTGTTAGGATTTAGCGATAAGCAAAAAAGCCGCTCCGAATAATCGGAGCGGCTTTTTCATTTCGTAATCAGCTAAAAGGCAATGGCAAATTCCGAGTAAAAATTACCGAGACGAAGTTAAACCGCAACTTTCAACTCGTTGCCTGAAGCACCGAGCTGTCGCAGAACAACTTCAGTTACCAGGCCCTTTAGCGAAAGGTCTTCATCCAATTCCTCCCATTGGATTCCGATGCCGGATCCGATTAGTCGCCAATTGTTCAGGGCTTTTTCCGATCCGTTCCTTAGTCCAGCATGGTCAGAAAGCGAAGTTGCAATTACACTCCCGCTAGAAAGTATGACCACCAAACGATCCGTTTCCTTGTTCACATGCACGTCTTTTATCTGCAACTTTCCTTCAAGGATGAGTCGCTCAAATGAGTCAGACGATTTCACATCAGTTGAATCTTTCATTCCAAGTATTTTTGAATAGGTCCAAATTTGCAGTTACAATTTCAATGATCTGCTTTCTCTCCTTAACGGTGAAGCCATAAAAGTATTCCTGCTCCAATACTGGTTCAAGCCACATTTTGCCAACGGCATCGCCTTTTTCAACGTGAATATGCATGTGCTCGTTGCCTTCGTTACTGTAAAAAAGAAACGAAATCCGCTTACGCGTAGTGCAGTTGGCATATATGAAAGGTAATGAAAACGCTACTTCACTGAACTAGCAGAACTCATCATAAGCGCCAGTCAAATTCTCAGCAATCATTTCTGGTGTGCGGCCTTCAATATGATGACGCTCGATAAAATGAACCAAGTTTCCGTCTTTGAATAATGCAATGCACGGACTTGATGGTGGATAAGGAGCGGTATGCGACCTTACTCGAGCCACCGCAGCCGTATCGAAACCAGCAAAAACCGTAGTAGTCCTCGTTGGCTGCTTGCTGTGCTTTAATGCCATTTTTATGGAAGGACGTGCATTTCCTGCGGCACAACCGCAAACTGAATTGATGAAAACCAAGGTGGTTCCATCAGCCTTAACGGCCGCGTCTACATCTTCTGGTGTAAGCAACTCCTTCACTCCTGCAGAAGTGATGTCTTGCTTCATTGGTATTACTATTTCTGGTGGATACATATCCTATCGTTTTTAATTAATAGCGCAAAGTTATCGTTTATCTAAACTCATTCTAAATCACTACTGTCCGATAAAACCCATTACAGATAGAAAAAAGTCATTTTCAGCTTAAATTTTAAAGTCTTCAATCAGTTTTTTAAAAGTAAGCCCCCTTGGTTTAGGCTGAACTAAAATTAAGTCGAAGTTG
>Ga0222662_1000548_pt1 | contig 29232 bp, 23 predicted proteins | sample AntAcemetagen600_FD_179821 | JGI IMG/M metagenome (GOLD analysis project Ga0222662, IMG submission 179821) | Saline water microbial communities from Ace Lake, Antarctica - #600 | ecosystem: Environmental > Aquatic > Non-marine Saline and Alkaline > Saline | place: Antarctica: Ace Lake... | reverse complement strand
CAAGTGCGTCAATGCCGTCTCGGAGTGGTTCAAGGCGGAGGTTCGGCGCGACGGCAAAGTTCACTCCATGGGCTTTGAGCGGGGGATCACTACCCAGAAACTCCAAGTAGTCGGCGACACCAAGAGGACTGGGACGAAAATTACCTTCAAGCCGGATCCGGAAATTTTTTCCATTCTGGATTTTAAATACGACGTCATCGCCAAGCGGATCCGCGAACTTGCATTCCTGAATCCTGGTATCGAAATCGTCTTGAGGGACGAACTGGCGAAGAAGGAGGACTCTTTCCAATTCGAAAACGGAATCTCCGAGTACGTCTCTTTTCTGAATCGTAGCAAGACCGTGGTCCATCCGGATCCTATCGTCTTTCATGGCACGGCTCCGTCGACCAATAGCGAAGCGGAAGTGGTTGTCGATGTGGCGCTTCAATACAACGACGGTTTTAACGACCAAATCTACGCGTACGCCAATTCCATCCACAACATTGAGGGTGGTACCCACTTGTCCGGTTTTCGTACCGCTTTGACCCGCGTCATCAACAACTACGCCAAGGCCAATAATTTGGTAAAAGATAAGGATCCGGCCATCACCGGAGACGACGTTCGTGAAGGTCTTACTGCGGTTATCTCGGTAAAAGTCCCGGAACCACGCTTCGAGGGGCAGACAAAGACCAAGCTCTCAAACAGCGAGGTGGACGGGATTGTCCAGAAGATTGTCGGCGAGGAATTGAAGTATCTTTTTGAAACCACTCCAGCTATCGCCAAAAAGGTGATCGACAAGGGGTTGAATGCCGCCCGCGCCCGCGAGGCTGCCAGAAAGGCCAGGGATACGGTTCGTAAAAGTGCCTTGGTCTCGGGTGGACTGCCCGGCAAGCTGGCAGACTGTGCGGAGAAAGACCCATCCGTATGCGAGCTGTATATCGTAGAGGGTGATTCCGCCGGTGGCTCCGCGAAACAGGGACGCGACCGCCGTTACCAAGCCATTTTGCCTATTCGAGGGAAGTTGATCAACGTGGAGAAGGCCCGTCTGGATAAGGTTCTTAACAACAATGAAATCCGCACCTTGATCACAGCCGTCGGAACAGGAATCGGTGACCACGAGGGAGATGGGGCTTTCGACGCCAACAAATCGCGTTATCACAAGATCATCATCATGACCGATGCGGATGTGGATGGATCTCATATCCGAACCCTTCTTCTCACTTTCATTTTCCGCCAGATGCGGGGATTGATCGAAAACGGTTACGTCTACATTGCCCAGCCTCCTCTTTACAAAATCAAGCGCCGCACGAAAGAGCGCTACATCGACAACGATTTGGAGATGGGTCGCATCCTTCTTGAACTGGGAAGTGAGGGAGTGACTTTAGTCCGTTTGCGTGACAACCACCAATTCGAGTCGGGGCAAATCGACCGGATCGTCGAGAAACTGGCCCGCCTTGAGTTACTCGGCGGGGGCGTCAGTCGTTACGGTTGCGAAATCAACACCTTTCTCGATCAGCATCAGTCTGAGACTCGTGAACTACCGCGCTTCCTCGCTCGGGTCCGCACGGGGAACGTCGAAAAATTCGAATATCTCTTTGATGAGTCTGCTCGTTCCAAGTTTTACGTCGAGATGGACCTTACCGAAGATCTCTACGAAAACATGGTAACCCGCGAAGTTGAGGTCAACGGTGCGAAACTCGTCCAACGGGTATCGGTGCACGAGATTTTCGAGGCAACCGAGATGACCAAGCTGTTGCGTGAGTTGGCGAAAATTGGACTCGACGTGAACCAGTTTTCTCCTTCGGAGGAATCACGGTATCATCTCATTGAAAATCAAGGGCACGAAACGAAGGAAAATACGATCGAGCTGAAATCCATCTTCGAGATCATAGAAAACATTCGGGTGCTCGGTCGCAAAGGCCTCACGATCCAACGATACAAAGGCTTGGGTGAAATGAATCCGAAGCAACTCTACGAAACAACAATGGATCCGGAGCACAGAAAGCTGCTCAAAGTTGATATCGAGGACGCTGCTGCTGCCGACCAGATGTTCTCCATGTTAATGGGTGAAGATGTCGCCTCAAGGCGCGCATTTATCGAAGACAACGCGCTGAACGTGTCTTATCTCGACGTTTAACCCAGCCCCTCATCGATAGCTTAAAAAAAGCGAATCCACACAATTCTATTCAACGCACAGATTTTTTAAATGTATACTGACAAGGAAAAATTAATCCCGACAAACATCACCGAGATCATGTCGACCGCTTACATCGATTATTCGATGTCTGTGATCGTATCCCGTGCTCTCCCGGACGCCCGTGATGGATTGAAGCCTGTTCAGCGACGCATTTTGTATGCGATGCAGCGTGAAGGTCTCCTCCATAGTCGCAACTTCGATAAGTGCGCCGGTGTTGTTGGGGAAGTGCTGAAGAATTATCACCCCCACGGTGATACGTCAGTTTATGACACCCTTGTCCGCATGGCTCAACGCTGGGTGATGCGCTATCGCCTAATCGAGCCTCAGGGGAATTTCGGATCACTAGACGGAGATCCACCGGCTGCCTATCGGTATACAGAGTGTCGCTTGGAGAATGTTGCGGAAGAACTTTTGCGCAACATCGACGAAGACACCGTTGATTTCGCGCCAAACTACAAAGAAAGCACGACGGAACCAAAGGTGATGCCAGCGGCCCTGCCGCACCTCCTGATGAACGGATCGACGGGTATTGCCGTTGGTATGACAACCAATATCCCGCCGCACAACCTCGGCGAACTCATCAAGGCGACGTGTTTGCTCATTGATGAACCGACGGCAACCATCGAGCAGATCATGAAGTTGCTGCCGGGCCCTGACTTCCCCGGTGGAGGTATTATCAACGGGACTAAAGGCATCGAGAGTTACATGCAGACGGGTCGCGGGATCGTAAGGACTCGCGGCACAGCCCATGTCGAGCAGTTGAAAAACGGAAAGGAACAGATCGTTATTACCGAGATTCCTTACAACGTAAATCGAGCCAACCTTGTCCTCAAGATTGCCGAGCTGGTCTCCGATAAGGTGATTCCCGGCGTCAGCGACCTCCGCGATGAGTCCGACGAAAATACACGGATTGTCGTTGAGTTGAAGCGGGGCGAAATCCCGCGGGTTACGATGAACAAGCTTTTCCGGCATACACCGCTGGAATCGAGTTTTGGGGTTATCCTTCTGGCTTTGGACGATAATCGGCCGAAGCAGATGAACATCAAAGAGATGCTCAACTGCTACATTGAGCATCGCCGGGAAGTGATCCTACGCCGCACCCGGTTCCAATTGCGAAAGGCACTCGATCGAGCACACATTCTCGAAGGGTATAAAATCGCTCTCGATAATTTGGATGATTTCGTGAAGATCATTCGCGCGTCGAATAACCGCGATGAAGCGCGCACTCGCCTGATGGCAAAATACCCTCTCAGCGAGCGTCAAACCAACTCGATTCTCGAATTACGACTCTATCAGTTGACCGGTCTGGAGAGGGAAAAAATCGAAGCAGAATACATCGAATTGATGAAACGAATCGCTTACCTCGAAGAGATTCTTGGAAGTGAGGCTCGGTTGCTGGAAGTGATCAAAACCGAGCTGGTCGAGACAGCGGATAAATACATTGATGAACGGCGGACCAAGATCTCACCGGAAGAGGGTGAGTTCCGTATGGAGGACGTCATTGCCAATGAGGGATGTATCATCACCGTTTCGCATGAGGGATTTATTAAGCGGACTAGCGTCAGTTCTTATCGGTCTCAGAAACGGGGCGGGAAAGGCGTTATCGGTGCCGGACAGCACGACGACGATTTCGTCGAGCACTTATTCACCGCAAGCACGCACGATTATATTCTATTCTTCACGAGTAGAGGTCGGGTGTTTGTCGAAAAGGTTTACGACATACCCGAAGGAACACGTATTTCCAAAGGACGCTCGCTTGCGAACGTTTTGGAGATGTCGAAAAAAGAACGCATTGCGTCCATGATCTGTGTTAAGGATTTTGATGAATCCCTTCACCTCGTAATGGGAACTCGCAAGGGGATTGTGAAAAAGACAAACCTCAAGGAATACCGCAATCATCGGAAAGGCGGTCTCATCGGGATCAACATTGACGAGGAAGATGAGTTGGTGAATGCCAAACTTACGAACGGCGAAAATGAACTCGTCATCGTAACCCACGCCGGTATGTCGATCCGCTTCAAGGAAACCGATCTACGCGACCAGGGTCGGGCGACTCGAGGCGTGAAGGGTGTGACCTTGAAAAAGAACAAAGATTTCGTCGAGGCGCTGGAGGTTGTCGATCCAAATGCATCCTTGTTGATCTGCGGCGAAAATGGCCAGGGTAAGCGAACCAATTATGACGAGTATCGAGTCCAAACCCGCGGTGGTAGTGGTATCATCGCGATTAAGACAGATGGTGGAGTTGCTGGTGCCTTGAGCGTCCATGAGAATGATGAGATAATGATGTTCACTAAGAACGGCCAAGCAGTGCGCTCTCCGGTGAAGGACATCCGCATCATTGGTCGGACAACTCAGGGTGTTCGCTGCATCAACCTCGGAGATAAAGATAAGCTCATGGGAATCAGCCGGATCGTTGAGGTTGATGTCGAAGAGGCGTGATCACCTCAATGATCATCGATGTCTACCGAATTTAAAACGGACCCAAAACCAGACATAGTCTACGTCCCGCCTAAGCTTCGGAACGATAGAAGAAGTGCATTGCTCATTTTTGCCGGTGGCGGTTACGGCGTGCTATCCGACCATGAAGGCAGCGGATATGCTGAGGTGTTTTCTTCCCTTGGGTTCCACGCATTTGTTTGTCGGTACCGGGTAGATCCAAATCAGCGAGGTCTTCACCCGGCTCCGCTGGAAGACGCTCTCTATGCCATCGCTCAAGTTCGGGATAGGGCAAATGAGTGTGGGTTCGAAAAAAATCGAGTCGGAGTGATTGGCTCATCCGCAGGGGGGCATCTTGCAGCCCATCTTTCAACTGCATGGGAAGAGTGGGGGGAGAGCTATCGTCCGGATTGGACCATCCTTTGTTATCCGGTGATCGCTCTTTATGGTCCTGCCGCACATGCTGGAAGCTCTTTGAACTTGCTTGGAAGTGAGGCAGGGGAAGATTGCCTCGTATCTTTATCCCCGCAGAACTTGGTGACACCAAAAACACCCCCGGCTTTTCTCTGGCACACACTGGAGGATCAAGGCGTGCCGGCGGAAAACTCCCTTCTCTACGCAGAGGCCCTCCGTAGGTCAGGAGTTCCGTTTGAAATCCATATTACCGAGAAAGGACGACATGGATTAGGAGTCGGCAGTGACTTCGATTGGCCCGGCCGGGTAGTGGAATGGGTGGAGTCGACGGGGCGAGTTAAGAAATTGGATAACTGAACTACGGCTTCAGTGGGTAGCGGAACCGCAGGATGGTGCCGTCATTGTTTTCGGTGACCGGAAATATCACTGAATATGAAAGACAATACAGGTTTGGTCGTCCGTTCGAGGAGCTTTGCCTGCGTATTTCTGCACCTGCGACAAAAGAAAGTCGGGAACTTTCACGGGATCTTTTGATTGGCTAGTGCGAACAATGCCTTCCAGTCTAGCCAAGCCGAATTCCTCTCCGTTTTCATTCAATGCTTCTTCCAGCCCATCGGTAAAGAGGATGACGCGGTCCCCTCTGGTGAGTAAAAAGTCCTGGCTGGTATATTCTGAATCCGGGAGAAGTCCAAGACCGGGAGTTGGGTCCAGGCGAATGGTTTTCAAGTCACCGGAAGATCTCTGAATGAAAAAGCAGGGATGTGCGGCATGGCTGATCGTCAAGCGAACGCTATCCTCGTCGGTCTGTTCAAAGATCCCGTTCATCGCGGTAACAAATCGGTTTGGGAGCACGTCTTTCAACGCATTGTTCATACGGGTCAAGATGGATTGTACCGCATCTTCTTCGCCACGGGAGAGTCGGTCGCCCAAGTATTTTACCAAAATTGTGTAGATACCCGCAGAGACGCCATGTCCACAGACATCACCGAGAAAGAATCGAACAGCAGATTCATCAGGACGCGGGAAAGTCACGATATCGCCACTCACGCTGTGTGAGGGTTCGTAGGCAACGGCGGCCAGTAGAAAGGATGAGGTCCTTACCTTGCCGGGAATTAGGATGCCCTGAACCATTCGGGCGTTTTCCAAATCCGCTCTCATGATGTCATTTTGCTCTTTCAGCAGGCGGTCATGCCTTTCGAGTGCATCGTGAGCTAATTTCTCTTTGGTAACATCTCTTGATATTCCAAGTACGCCAATGGCTTTGTTTTCGCCTATGAGAATAGGGGCTTTTATTGTGGAGGCCCAGGTTACGGTTCCATCTGGCCAAGTTTCTTTCTCGGCCTCCCGATGTATGGCTACGCCGGTCTTGATCACTTGTTGCTCGTCCTCCAAGGCCTGCCTGGCGTGTTCCTCGCTGAAGAAATCCGAATCAGTTTTTCCAATCAGATGATCAGCTGATTCTACGCTAAAGTTTTTAGCCATGCTGTTGCTGGCGACTATGAAGCGGCTGTCGGTATCCTTGAAATAGATCTTATCCGATGATTTGGACAACAAAGCTTCGAAGAGCACTTGATTGGAGAGGCCCATTGCCTTCAACGCATCTTCAGATGTCTTCATAAAAAGTCAGCTTATAGAGGAGTGCGTCGGTTGCAATGACTTGTATTTACACGTGGAGAAATATGTGGGACTCAGGAAGGGTCCACCCATTTCCCGTGTTCTCGGATCAGCCCGATCAAATGGTCAACAGCGTCTACTTGAGGAATGCCCACCTTCACGCATTCTTTCCCAACATATAGATTAATCTTACCGGGGGCTCCACCGACATACCCAAAATCTGCATCGGCCATTTCTCCCGGTCCATTCACGATGCAACCCATAACCGCGATCGTAACTCCCTTTAAATGGTCGGTTTGCTCACGGATTTTCTCAGTCGTTGACTGGAGATCGAAAAGCGTTCGGCCACAGCTGGGACAAGCTACATATTCAGTGCGGGTAATGCGTGCTCTGGAACCTTGCAGAATGTTGAAACACATAGCAGTTGCCATGGGTAGTTCGGGAAAAACCTCACAACTCAGCAGGTCTCCTATGCCATCGCAAAGAAGGGGGCCAGCGAGCATGCTGGCTTCCACGATTCTGGCCGACGTGTAGTCGCCGGCGTTAATGGAATTTTTGTCGGTGGATCGAATCCAAATCGGAAAATGGATGTGGAGTTCTTTTGCCAGAGAGGAAAGTTTCCGGTACGAACCCAGTGGGTGTGATAACTGATGATAGCATGGTTTAAGGGTTAACACGGTTTTTGGTAAATCACTCCGGCCGTCTAGCGTGCGAATGTCTTCCGGCTCCCTCAATTCTGCAAAAAGAACGGCATTCCCACTTTTGCTCACAGTGACTGCTTCTTCGAATCGGGCCTCATCATCTCTCGATACAGGGCAAAGAAGCCCCCATCCTTGCTGCTCGATAAGATGCTCTTTTTTGATATCCGCGGGGGAAACAGCACCCGTGCAATCAAGAATCAAAAGGGGAACCACCGTGTGCAATGCTTCCGCAAGGCCCGGCAGAAGTCTCAGCTCTTCGCCAGTTTTTGGCGACAGGATCAAACCCTCAATTTTAGCGTCTTTGAATCGAGTCTGAACCCCGCAGACTTGCTTGATGATTTCTTGATACTCGGAGAGTGGAATCGGAGTGCGAACGATGACCGCAGGGACTTCGTTTCCGCCAACGGGTAGATTCTTTCCAATGGAGACCGGATCAACACTGCGCCTTTCGAATTGGTAGGGATGAATACCATCGGCAGGCAAAGGTTCGGTGGTTGGTGTAGCGGTTGGACTCCATAATGCCATAGCCCGCTTCGCCAGTTCTTGGCCAACGGGAACCTCGTGGACGGGGTCTTCGGTCAATGAGACTCTTATGGTGTCCCCAATACCGTCGCACAGGAGGCTGCCGATGCCGATCGCGCTTTTGACTCGCCCATCTTCTCCGCCACCGGCTTCTGTCACGCCGAGGTGCAAGGGGTAGTTCATGCCGTGTTCCCTCATCCGGGCAACTGCGAGACGGTAGGTGGAAATCATTACCTTTGGATTGCTCGCCTTCATAGAGAGGACGATGTCGTGGAAGCCGTGTGATTCGGCTATTCTGATAAACTCCAGCGCTGATTGAACCATCCCCTCCGGACTGTCGCCGAAGCGGTTCATAATTCGATCGGAAAGAGAGCCGTGATTCGTGCCAATTCGCATGGCCTTACCCAATTTTTTGCACTCGAGGACAATGGGAGAGAATGCTTCGTAGAGGCGTTGTAATTCGGTTTCGTATTCGCTCTCGGAATACTCTCTTACGGCGAATTTCTTCCGGTCGGCATAGTTCCCCGGATTGATCCTGATTTTTTCGACGTGCTTCACTGCCTCCATGGCAGCTTTTGGTGCAAAATGAATATCAGCAACCAGTGGAACAGAAAACCCAGCCTCCCGAAATTTTTTGCGGATATCCCTCAAGCATCGAGCAGCTTTGGTGGTGGGTGCTGTGATACGAATGATTTCACAACCAGCTTCGGCCAACTCAATGGATTGACGGACAGTCGCGTCTACATCATCGGTAAGCGTGGTTGTCATCGATTGAATTCGGATAGGGTTCTTCCCTCCAACTCCTACATCGCCAATGCGCACCTCTCTGGTCTTCCAGCGGATGGATTGAAAGCGGGACTCGCAATACGGCAGATCCGGCGAGGGGATCTCCCCTGCCTTGGGCTGATTGACAACCTTGGGTATCGATTCCGAGATCATGGTTCTACACTTGGCTGGGTATCAGTAGATTCGGTAACAGCCTCATTCCCTTCCCCGAACCCGAGTTGATGGCCAATCCGTCCGATGTCGAAAAAGGTCACATAAACCATAAAGGTGAGAAGCAGGATCATAAAGGTCCCTTGCGTTACCTCCATGAACCGACGGGGAATAGGACGTCCCGATAGTTTGGAAATGGTGGCAAACATCATGTGCCCACCGTCCAGAACGGGAATGGGTAAAAGGTTAAGGAACGCCAAATTTACGTTGATGAACGTCAACAACCAGATCAGATGGATGATCCCATAATGGCTGATTATGGACAACGTGTGCACAATTCCCACAGCGCCACTCATGTTGCGAACTTTCACATCCGAACCCTGATGAAAGAGAGCGACAAGTGTCCGCTTGATCGTATCGAACATGCCCCCGATCTGCTCAATTGGATTGCGGTGTACAATTTCGGTTTTCGGGCTGTAGCCGTATTGGAAACCGAATAATTTCATTTCCTGATCAGGCATGTATTGTGGCGTAATTGAAAGCGGCACAATCTCTCCATCCCGCAAAACGCTGAAAGCAACCGGTCCACTTTTGTGATTGGCCAAGACTGACCGCAGCAGTGCAGAATTCTGAAGGGGCTCCCCATCCAATGTAAGCAGTTCATCACCCGGAAGCATACCTGCTGCCTTAGCGGGCATCCCATCGACAACATCAAAGATAACGAGCCCACCTTCCGGTCTTATTCCAATGTCGCGTGCGGCTTCCCGGGTTGTGAGAACCGGATGAATTGTGAAGGGAATAATCTGCCCATCCCTGAGGATCTCGATCATCAGTTCAGGCCTCCCATCCGCAGCACGACCGGTTCCGGTCGCGACGGAATATTGAACATCCTTCCAGTTGTTCACAGGATCGCCGTCGACCGTAAGAACCTTGTCGCCCTTTTGAAGACCAGCTTCAAAAGCAGGACCGGGGACTCTGGAGTTGTCTGCGGTAATGATTTCAGCAGCAACTGTATCTATCTGAGTAGTGACAACGATTTCGCGTCCCACAAACCAAAGGATGCAGGAAAGGAGAAGGGCAAAGAGAAGGTTAAACACCGCACCCATGACGGATACGATCATCTTGTCCGCATAGGAAATGGGAGGAAGGGCTTCTTCAGTTTGCTCTTCTTCACCCTCGATCCGCCCCATGTCGGCAAGCTGGGGCAAAGCAACGTAACCACCAAAAGGGATCCAGGAAATACGATATTCCACACCATTACGGGACCACCGAACAATAGGCGGCCCAAATCCAATGGAAAACCGCTCGACCTTTAAGCCCCGGCGCCTCGCCGCCAAAAAATGGCCGAGTTCATGGATAAAGACACAAAACCCGAGTAGGAATATGGCAAGAATGACAAAGGTGACGTTCGTAAAAATGGCTGACATGGAAATACTAAGAGTGGAGACATAGGTCTAATGGAGGAATCCTGAAATTTCAAATTAACCAAGACTCTCATGTATTAAAAGTAACCAGGTTAATTATAATTGACAAAAATAAAGTGCGTAAAGCGTTTGTTGATAAGAGCTAACGATTAACTGGCGCGCCTTTCTCGCTGGCGGCGCATCCATTGGGGGCGGTCGTCGATTTCCCGTGGCTCGGTTGTCGAAATACGTATACCGATGACTGCGGGGTGGGAGCGTAGTTTATGAATGGTTGGCCAATAGGGTGGTAGGCGTAGGCTTCTGGACGCCTCCGCTAAGAATGCCTGCTTTTCGCCCGGAACAACAGCAATCGAGATTGGAAGTCCGGATTCATCGAAGGTCAGCGTTTCGCGGAGCTTTTTCAGAAAGTCGATGCCGTCAGCGTCGGCTCTGATTACCCAGGTGACTTTCCGAACCATATTTGAAATTGAAGAGTGGAGAGGACGAATCGATAAGCCGTGAAGGTCGACTCCTTCATCACGGCGGGCGGCGCGGCCCTCAACCACGACGATATTATTGGCGCTGATGTGATTCCTGTTTTTCTCAAAGCTCTTGGGGAAAACAGTGATCGAGAGGCTCTTGGTCCGGGTTAGTAGGTTGAATTTGGCCCATGGTTCGCCGGTTTTGCGGGTCATGCGTTGCTCCAAAGCAGAGACGACTCCCACCAGGCGGAAGGTTTCCTCGTCATCCAGCTTCTCAACGTCTTCAGGATCGACGGATAGAAGGCTTTCAGCGAGGAGCCCGTAGTCATCGAGTGGGTGGCCGGATAAATAGAATCCGAGAAGTTCTTTCTCGTGGGTAAGTTTTTCTTTTCGATCCATCGGGGCCACTTCAATTCGTGAAGTTCCGTCTGCCGGAGATTCTTCCCCTTTCGGTTCCTCCATCAGGTCGAAGAGTGAACCTTGACCGGACTCCCGGTCTTTTCTTTCAGCTTGAGCAAGGTTCAAGAGGCTGTCCAAGTTTGCCAAGAGACTCGCCCGATCTTCGTCGAATGAGTCAAAGGATCCGGTCCGGATCAGATTTTCCAGAGTTCTGCGGTTGACCGCTTTCAGGTCCGTGCGGGCTACGAAGTCAGTGAAATCGGCGTAGTTTCCATTCAAATCTCTTTCTTCAATAATCTTCGTGGTAGCACCATCGCCTACGCCTTTGATCGCGCTCATACCGAAACGAATTCTGCCGGAGTCTCCTTCCTCTTCTCCGGGAACCGGGGTGAAGTTATGGCGCGACTCGTTTACATCCGGTCCGAGAACTGGAACGCCGAGAGCAATCGCTTCCGATACATAGTTGGCGACTTTGTCCGCGTTGCCCAGTTCTGCAGAAAGAAGGGCCGCCATAAATTCCACCGGATAGTTTGCCTTGAGGTAAGCGGTTCGGTAGCTGACCATCGCATACGCTGCCGAGTGCGATTTATTAAATCCGTATTCAGCGAACTTTTCCAGAATCGCAAAAATTTCTTCAGCCTCTCTCCGGTTTAGACCGTTTGTTTCTTTGGCGCCTTGGATAAAGATCTGCTTCTGCTGCGCCATCACATTCCGATTCTTTTTCCCCATGGCTCGGCGAAGAATATCCGCGTTACCCAAAGTGTATCCGGCAATGATTCGGGCGGCTTGCATGACCTGCTCCTGGTAAACGAGCACGCCGTACGTTTCTTCGACAAGCTCCTTGAGGAGCGGGTGTGGGACGTGGATCTTGGAACGGTCTTTCTTACCCTCAATGAATTGGGGAATAAACTGCATGGGACCCGGCCGGTACAGGGCAATTAAAGCGATGATCTCCTCGAAGCTACTCAATCCGATTTGGCGGGACAGAGCTTGCATGCCGTCGGACTCCAACTGAAAGACTCCAATGGTCCGGCCTTCGTTAAGGAGGTCGAATGTTGCCTGATCCTCCAGAGTGATATTTTCGATCTTAAAATCGGGCCGATTGCGGGTTGTGCGAATAGACTCCTCTGCATCGGCGATCACGGTCAAGTTCTTGAGGCCGAGAAAGTCCATTTTCAGAAGGCCTAGATCTTCCACCGGTCCCTTGGCGTATTGGGTCGTCAGATCACCTTCCTGCAAGCAGACCGGCACCAGGTCGGTCAGGTTTCGATCGGCGATAATGATTCCGCAGGCATGCTTACCCGTGTTGCGAACCATGCCCTCGATGACTCTTCCCTGCTCGACGATCTTGCGTGCGATGGGATCGTTCTTAATGGCCTCGCGGAGGTCGGGAGATTTCTGAATGGCGCCTTCCATCGTAATCCCCAGATCGTCGGGGACCATCTTTGCCAGGCGGTCGGCGTCTTTGTATTCCAACCCATTCACGCGCGCCAAATCGCGAACGACCATTTTCGGGCCAAAGGTGCCATAGGTCACGATATTGGCTACGGAGTCTTTGCCGTATTTATCGCGAACGTAGTTTACGACCTCATCGCGGCGGCGCATGCAGAAATCGACGTCAAAATCAGGCGGGGAAACCCGCTCGAGATTGAGCATTCGCTCGAAAAGAAGTCCGAACCGAAGTGGATCGATGTCGGTGATTTTTAAGACATAGGCAACCAGACACCCAGCTCCGGATCCCCGCCCGGGGCCAACCGGAATGCCTTGCCTCCTCGCCCAGTCGATAAAATCCCAAACGATGAGAAAGTAGTCCACGAATCCAGTCCCGGAAATAATGGCCAGTTCGTATTCCAATTGGCGGCAAACCTTCTCGGCATAGTCGGCCTCTTGACGAGGTCCTGGTTTAAATTTCTCAGGATGATCGTAGTCGACGCCGTATCTTTCTAAGACGCCTTTCTTACACAGGTCAAAAAGGGCCGGGCCGTTCTGCTTGAGAGACTGTCTCCGTTCTGCATTGAGGATTTCGGCGTCTTCTACCTCATTCTGGCGGTTAACCTTTTCCTGCTCGCGGACGTAAATATCGAGTATTTTGTCGAACTCATCATCCGCAGTGTTGATCACCAGCGATTCCGGTTTCTGGAATACCGGATAGTGGTTTACGCCAAATTCGAGGTCCAGATCGACACGGTCGGCGACCGCGAGAGTATTCGTGAGGCTCTCCGGGATTTCTTTGAAAACCTGCGCCATCTCAGCCTCACTTTTGAGGTAAAACTGGCGCGATGGGTAGCGCATGCGTTTTTCATCGGCGATCACCTTACCGGTTTGAATACAGAGGAGGGCGTCGTGCGTCTCCCAGTCCTCCTTGTGGACGTAGTGAACGTCATTTGCACAGACAACCTTGAGATCGAACTCCTTGGCTATTTTGAGCAACCCGGGGATGATTCTTTGCTGAGCGGGCATCCCATGGTTCTGGATTTCAATGAAGTAGTCGTCTTTCCCAAAGATGTCGATGAACTGAGCGGTGGCTTTTCTGGCATTCTCGAAATCCGAATAGATCAAGTATTGCGAGGCGACCCCGTTGATGCATCCCGAGAGTCCGATAATACCCTCCGAGTACTTCGCAAGTTGTTCCATGTCGGTCCTCGGGCGATAATACATCCCTTGCGTATGAGCCTCGGACACTAGTTTAACCAGATTCTGATAGCCTTCGAAGTTTTTGGCTATCAACGTTTTGTGGTGAATTTGGTGTTTGGGGAAATTCTCGGGGCCAAGTTCCTCTTCGGGGACATCCACCATGTCATCCGAGCGCTTTCTTTCCCGTTTCGGTCGTTGATCCATAGTGTGGTCGTGCACGAGGTAGATCTCACACCCAATCAAGGGCTTCACGCCGTTTTCGGACATCTGTCGATAGAACTCGATTGCTCCAAACAGGTTCCCGTGATCGGTCATAGCGACAGCCGGCATACCGAGTTCTGCCGCGCGGTTCGCCAGCAAATCAATCCGGCAGCACCCGTCCAACAGGCTACGATCTGTATGGACATGGAGGTGGACAAAGGGGCGCTGAGCGGGCGGCATAGTGTAAACTTTCAGCCGAAAGATTCCTTCGTGCAAGATCTGATCGGGATTAGCAGGTTTTTTCTGAGGCGGAATGGATTGCCACTACTGGCTCAAGGCCTTGCAAACCTTGAAATTGGATCGAAGGAAAACGTCACGAGCGAGAGCTGCTTTGTTGGCAGCCACTTCTGCAAGCGAGGCGTTAGGAAGCCGAATGGCGAGTCTGGAGGTCTGTGCCCAGCCGCTTAGCAGTTTCGGACAGCAGCGGAAGATCCGCTGCCGAGGCGTTTTCCTCCAAAAGAGCTAGCGCGACGGGAATTTTTTCCCGAAAGAAGCTTACCCCGCCACCGATACCGAATCGACCGTACGCGCCCAGCGCTTGCATCAGTCGCTGAGCCGCCGCTGAGACGAAAGATTGTCGTTCAGCGGATGAGTCCTGACTGCAGACCGAGCAATAATATTCGAAATAGCTGCCCCTCTCTTCTTGTGGCAGGTTGACATAGGGATCGCAGAGAAGGCTGGCCAAGTCGTAGTAGGGATGGCCCTGGCGAATCCCCTGAAAATCAACGATCCGTATCGAATCGGAGGCATCGATCATCAGGTTTTTGCTCTGATAATCCCGGTGTACCCAAGTCGTCGGTTGCGCGAGAAGTCGCTCGCGCAACGTTTGAAGCTCCGCGAGCAGTTCCTTGGGAAGGGGATCAGCGGGGCAAATCCGGTCCATTAATTCTTTGGCGAAATATTGCTGCTCGAAAAGATAAAGATCCTCATCGAAAGGAGGTAGGTTTTTTACCTCTTGTCGGTAAAATACATCTTTTGGGAGCCGTTGTATATTCTTTATTTGCTCTACCGCATTGCGGTAGTGGGGTTCCCTGGGGGCTGGGTTATGTCCCAGGGAGTAAAGGTCTCGATCACCCAAATCCTCCAGCCAGACCAGCCCTTCCGCGGGAAGCTCGCGGATCACCTTCGGAACGGGAATCCCGTTTTCGTGTAAAGTGGTACCAATCCGGCCGAAAAATCGGTTCTCTTCCGGTTCCTGGGGATAAGCCATCAGTATTTTAGAAGAGCTTCCTCGGTGAATGCGAAAAAAGTATCGCCCGGAAGCGCCGGCGGCTACGGTTTCCACACGCACCGGGAGTTCCTCACCAGGGTAGTTTTTCCGGTCAATTGAAATCACTTCTTCTGCGGTGATTTCGGCAGATGGTAGTGCACCCGAATGTTTCATCAAAGTTTGAAACTAGCCGAGTAAGAGAGAATTATTGTTCCAGCCACCGTTTTGAAAGGAATTGTAGGCTGCCAGTGTTCCCACATCGCTCCACCGACCTTTTTTTGTTTCGATGACATGGACCGAATCAGAGTTGTCTTCCAGAGCACGCATCCAGCCATGAATAATCGATTCCGGGTTCTCAACCTGCAGGTATTTTAAAAAATCGAATTCGACGATGGAGATTCCGAGAAACTGGAAGCAGTTGCCTGTGGATTCCTTTTGATTGCGGTCTACAGTCAGCAATCGCTGTTCATCATTTGTTACGAGGTGAAGATCCGGTCCCAGTCGAGACGAAGCGAGTGACACCAATGGTCTCCCGTTTTCCTCATGTGCAGATATGATTTTTTCCAGTGACAGTGAGGTTAGTATGTCGCTGTTGTAAATCAGGAGAGGTTCTTTCGGGTCGATCCTGGATTCGACATTCTTGAGCCCGGTGCCCGTTTCAAGCCGTATGGGTTCATGAACGAACTCGATCGGAATTCCTTCCCATTCATGGTTTGGGAAAGCGACCTCGAAGGCATCCGGGAGATAACTCGTGTTGATGATGAAGCGCTCAATCCCGGCGTCTCTACAGTGGCGCATCACATGTTCAATCATCGGAACGCCATTTACCGGGAGGAGCGGTTTGGGTAGTCGTTCAGTGAGTGGGCGCAATCGTTTTCCAAGACCCGCCGAGGGTAGAAATGCCGTTTTAATAGTCATCGACGGCCTTAAATCTGGAAGTTTTGATCACCAGTCAGCTCGTGCAGTCCGCACTCTCGTTTTCTTCCACCAAAACGAGTCTCTGCCTCGGTCATTCCCTCGCCGAGCTTTTGCGTGCTGTGCCAGTCCCCCACGGAGACGTATCCCTGCTCCCAGAGCGGATGATAAGGCAGGTCGTGCTTTGTCAGGTATTGGTAAACATCGCGATCCGACCAATCGAGGATTGGATAAATCTTATATGTCTTGTGCTGTAGCTCTACGAAAGGCCGGTCACTGCGCGACTGCCCTTGTGAGCGTCTTAGACCAGAGATCCAACCAGTTGCCCCTATTTCCTGGAGTGCGCGGTTCATGGGCTCCACCTTGTTATCCCGGTTGAACGCTTCCAGATCGGAGATATCACCTTCCCAGCGTTTTCCCAATAGGGCTTCCTGGTGAGCCGCGGTTTTGAGAGGACTATAGACGCGAAGGTCGAGGTTCAGCTCCCGGGTCAAGCGGTCCGCAAAGCGATAGGTTTCCGGAAACAGGTATCCGGTATCTACAAAAATCACGGGAAGGCGTGGCTTGCGGGTGCCCACCATGTGGAGGAGCACGGCAGATTGAATCCCGAAGCTGGTGGAGAGAACAATATCGCCGGGAAATGACTCGATGGCCCAATCCACCCGCTCTTCAGCGGTGATATTTGGCAGCGTTTGATTGCCCTTATCTAGAGAGATAGCGGAACTCATGGTCCAAAGGAGAATGCACCGGAACGTGATTTGCGCAACTTTTGTGTGAGGGTGTTTCCCGAATTTGAAGAAGGCCCATATCTAAAAAGTGGCCGGGAGCTTCAGCCCCGGCGTGTCACGACCAGATTCATTAGCATTTTGCCCTTCATCATACCGCGAAACCGCTACGCACCATCTTCACTTGTACGATGAGCAAGGCTAAAGCCATGCCCCACAAATGACTCCCTTGTGGGCGGGAGCTTCAGCCCCGCTACTTTACTCCCATTAGGCTAGACCCGCAGGAGTTAGCAGTTCGATGAGTTCGCCTCTTGCTGATTCTTGCTCCAGGCTCTTCTGGTCTAAACGGATGCGTGCAACACAAGCGGTTTTCAACTCCCGATCAGCACCCGTTAGCAGATTGAGTAACATACTGAGCCCTGGGTTGTGGCCAACCAGTGCGATTCGTCCCAAATCCTTATCTTCGTCGATCAATAAGCTCCAAAGCGCTTCCGGTGTGGCCTCGTAGATCCGACTACGAATACCAAAAGAACCCCAAGACACATCCCACGCATCCCGGAAAAACTGAGCCGTTTGATAGGCGCGAACCGCCGGGCTGCTCAAGATGAGTTCGGGGCACTCCCACGTTTTACTGATTGCCTCCGCCATGCGTGGCCCATCGCGTAGTCCACGTTCGTCCAGAGGGCGGTCGAAATCATCCAAGTGGCTCTGGTCCCAGGATGATTTCGCATGTCGGATGAGATAGATTTCGTTCACAAATGTGGTTTGTATCAGGAAACTGACTTTTCTACAAATTTTCCAGCGACCACCTCAAAGACTTGCCAATCTCCCGGATGCCGTCCCGGATCGAATTCCGTACCCGTTGCAAATACCTGACAGTCAGGAGGGAGCGTTTCCCAGAATGCACGCCTTCTTTTGGAGTCCAGTTCTCCCAAAATGTCATCAATGAGAAGTACGGGTGTCTCGGGGAGGATCTCATTCAGGTCCTGAAATAGGGCTAGCTTGAAGGCGATCGCCAGATTTCGTTGCTGTCCATCTGAGGCAAAGTCCCGTGCGGTTACCGAATCGGTGGAAAAAACCCAGTCGTCGCGGTGAGGACCACTTTGGGTGGACCCTAAAAATCTATCTTTAGCTAGATTTAGCTTCCACTTTTCACGGATCGCATCCGCAGAAATTTCGTCGGAGGAAGAGCTCTTAAGGCGAAGGTTCGGGTTATCCAATCCGCCGGATATTTTCTCGAAGACAGTAGAGAACAGTGGGGTAATTCTTGCGGACCCCTCTATTCGATGACTGATGAGTGTAGCAGCGGCCTGTGCCAAAGGATGATCATGAGCATGAATTTCAGAATCGGTGGCCCCTTTTTTAAGCAGACGATTTCGTGCGGCCAACCCTCTGGTGAAAATCCGGAGGTTTTCGTAGTATCCAGCTCGGGAGGAAGCAAAATGAAGGTCGAGAACACGCCGTCTCAATGCCGGGGCACCGCGGATGATTTGTATGTCGTCAGTTGCCAGAACTATGGCAGGGAATCGGGAGAGAAAATCACCGAGGGTGGGACACAATTCCCCGTTTACCTCTACAGATCGACCCTCGGATCGATTCAATTTCAAAAGAACTGTTTCCAAATTCGGTGCGGCAGTCTCCAGCTCGAAAAAGAGTCCCGTTTGTTTCTGTTCCCGGCGGATCAAATTCCGCAAATCCGAAGTCCGGAACGAGCGGACCGCTTGCAGAAGACCCAAGCCTTCCAGCAAGTTCGACTTCCCCTGTCCATTTGATCCGACAAAGAAAACCCGGTCGGATTCAAACCGCAATCGAGCCCCCTCAATGTTGCGAAAATTTTCCAAATTGCACGACTGGATCTTCATTCAGCTGGGATCTGTAGCTCTTGCCCGACCCGTAGGTCATTGGGACTCCGCAACAGGTCCCGATTGGCCTGAAAGATCCTCTCCCATTGACCGCTGCTCCCCAAAACTTTGCGAGCGATGGAGGAAAGGGTATCGCCCGATTGTACCACGTAAACAGCGGGTGTCGACCCTTCGGAATTTTGCAAAGTCCTGTTATTTTGAATCTCTGCAGCATTATTGGAAATCGCACCCAGTTGGCCACGCAATTGTTGATTTTCTCTTTCCAACCCATTTATTCGCGCCTTCAGGCGGTTATTTTCCTCTCTTTGTCGCTCGACAACTTCCAGTAAATCAGTCTGCTCCAGCCCACTTTCGAATGGCCGTCCCGGTAGAGTACGGGCGAATTCTTTTTTCGCCGTATCGATGAGGTTCTCCACTTCGGGCGCCTGCCTGGCTTCCGGTCGAAGTTCCAGGAACTTCATAAAATTATAGATTGCGAGAATAGGTTGATTCATCTCCTCCAGATAGAGGAGTCCCGCTTCCAAATGTGATTCGGGAGAATCGGTTCGACTATCGATGACTCTGAGGAATGCCAAGAGCGCTTGCTCTTCCTCGCCCTGTCTCAGATACCTCTTGCCCCGTTGGTAGTCGGGCTCGTCCGTCTCTTCAAAGACAGGTCTATTTCCCGGCGAACAGCCAGCTCCGATGAAGAGGGTTCCCAGTCCAGATAAAACCAAAAGGCACAACAGCCCAGATCTTTGGAATGCCGACCGTATTTTTCTTGGACCGAACCACCCTTTGCGCATGTGTTGCGGAAATAGGGGGTCCATCGGGAGCCCGGACAGTGCGATTAGCGTTTCGAGAACTGGAACTTCTTCCGCGCTCCAGGCTGACCCGCTTTCTTCCGTTCCTTTTCGCGAGGGTCCCGGCGCAGGTGTCCTTCCTTTTTAAGAGGAGCACGCAATTCGGCATCATACTTCTGCAGGGCACGCGCAATCCCGAGGGAAACCGCACCAGCTTGACCCGTGATTCCACCACCTGCAACACGACCAATTACGTCAAAGTCTTCGAGTTTCTCGGCAACAGTGAGAGGAGCCAAAACGGCTCGCTGTGCTTGCTCGGTTGGGAAAAATTCGGCATAGCCTTTGCCGTTGATAGTGATAACGCCAGTTCCTGGTTTGATGCGGATGCGGGCAGTTGCTCTCTTGCGGCGGCCAATTGCCGCGAAAATTGTGGAGTCACTCATGATGTAATACAAAAAAGTTGATCAGAAGGAAAAAGGTGCGGGTTGTTGTGCCTCGTGCGGATGTTCTTCACCAGCATAGACTTTCATTTTCTTTATCATTTCGCTAGCGAGCTTGTTCTTCGGAAGCATTCCCTTAACGGCGTTCTCAACCAAAAATTCAGGGCGTTTCTCACGGAAGTCGGCGGCATTCCGGTAATGTTCGTTACCCATGTAGCCCGTGTAGAACATGTATTGCTTTTGCTCGTCTTTCTTTCCGCTCAGCTTCACCTTCTCCGCATTGATAACAATGACGTAGTCTCCCGTGTCGATGTGGGGAGTATAGTTTGGCTTATGGCGTCCGCGAAGGACATTGGCGATCCGAACGGCGAGGCGTCCCAGGGTTTCGCCCGAGGCATCGACGATGTACCAACGACGGTTGATATCGGCAGGTTTGGCTACAGTGGTTTTCATTGTGGAAAAGCGTATGAGAGAAGCGGGAGACGAATCGCTTGTCAATGGCTTTCCGAGAAAGTTACATTCAGAAACTTTGACCTGTAGATGATAAGAATTTCGAACCAGTAAAGCGAGATTCTCCGGTTAAGAAATTTCCCACTATGCTTGGAGGATTTCCGTCAAAGAGAACCTAAGCCGGAGAAACCTTTGGCTAAGCCACCGATCGCGGAACCGATTTGATCTTTATAGGAACCCCAATCGCTGGATGTAATGGTTCCCGATTTGCCGAGAAGGCCGCTTAAACCCCCAAGTGAACCAGAAAGACTGCCAACCTTGCTCATTAGTTGCTTGCCCATGTCACTGGATAGAAGAGAAGAAACGCCTTTCAGGCTAGAGATTTGGTCCTTAGCGGCTGAGACAAGGCTCATTCCTTTTGCAACAAATGCCGATTTATCGGAATAGTCCATTCCTTTGATCGAGTTCCATGTGGAATTGAGGGTGTCGCTGAATCCCGAAGCTTCCTTGATCTGGCTCATTGCATTCCCGGCATCGGCGGGAAGCGCTGCTTTGGGTGTTGAGAGTAGAGCATTCGGTGCGGAAGCGGATTTCTCAGTAGTGGTAGCATCGCTTTTCGGCGCGACTGGCGATTTGTCTTGTTCTTCCGTGCAGGCCGAGAAAACGAGAAGGGAAGCGATAGAGAGTGTGAGTAGGATTTGTTTCATTATTAAGATCAACAATAGCGGGTTGGGAGCTGACTTGGAAAGCAGTAAATTGTGAATTAAATGTGACCATCGAAATGAGAGCGGTTCATGGCCGGTATCAGGTGAGACTTCATCTGTCTAAGCGCGTGTTCTTGGCAGAAACAGGGGCACCATGTGGTACCGCTGATTCGTCACCCGTTTCATCTCGCAAAAAAAAAAAGGCCGCATCTCGCGATGCGGCCTTTTGTAAAATGCTCTAAACTAACTTTAGAATCCTAAGCCGTAAGAGACAAAGAAGAGAGGATTGTCGGAGGCGATTAGTGACTCTTCTGCCTGAGAGTAGGAGAACGTGAAGTCACCCCAGTCAGTGCTCTTCGAGAGGTCTACTTGACCGTAGAAGTAGTCGCCATCACTATTATAGTCGAACGCGTAGTAACCAAGGGTTACTCCAAGAGAGACTGAATCGGTGATGTCAAAACCTCCGGCAACGTAAAAGAAAATGTCGCCGTCTGAGAACGGGCCATCATCTACTTCGCTGGTGAAGGTGTAAGCGACACCTGCGGAAAACATGTCGTAAGACAAGCCGAGGTATACTTCTGCGAAATTGGCATCTTCGTTATCAGCCTCTGGGTAGAGGTAGCCGATTACGCCAATATCATAGCCGAGGTCGCCGGCTTCGCCGCCAAATCCGCCATAGACATCGAGCTCGGTGCCGCCAGCGAAGTTAACGTTGGATGTCCAGGTGCCTACGTAAAGGCCACTGTCGTGAGCGTAGTCGAGTCCACCTTGAACGGCAGCGCCGTCTCCGGTTTGAGTCACGCCACGGAAGACGTAGTTGCTGGTTACGCCGATGTTGCCTTCGATTGGGAAGGATTCTTCTTCTTCTTGAGCGGTCGCCGTCATCAAAGAGGCGGACGCGAAGACAACTGCGGCGGGCAGGATCTTGCTGAGTTTGTTCATATCAGTTGGTTTGTGTTTGTTGTTTTGTGTTGAATATCGGACGGTGTCCGGTTCGGAGAGATATAGAGCACGTTTGATGCCAGATGTCTATACTGATTGTGACAATGACGTTTGTTTAAAAATTATGTGGTAGAAGGATCGCCAAAAACTAGCTTGGCCGTTTTTTCCCACTCTAGGCTCTGAGCAAACTCCATGCCTTTTTTACCGAGACATTTACGCAACTCGGGATCTTGAATCAGTCGGCGAAAGCAGCTTGAGATTTCGTCGATGGAGTTTTCGGATGCAAGTAGACCTGTTTGCTCATGAAGAACGGCCTCTGGGACTCCGCCGGATCGTGTAGCGACATTGGGCAAGCCATGGGCGGAAGCGTCCAGGTAAACCAGTCCAAAGCCCTCCACACTCTTGCCCGTTTGCTGGCTGGTAAGGGCGAAAATATCAGCATCCCGGTATTCAGCCTCAAGAGCTTCGGGGCTTAGCGGACCTGTTAATTCGACGGGAAAGGGGCAGCGGGATGCTAGTTTCAGGATTTTTCTTCGATAGGCGTCCCGGACGCAGGGACCAACAATACGGTAGCGAATCTTTTGCTGGTCCGTGGTCGTGAGGCGGCTCAGGGCTTCGAGGGTTGTCAACTGACCCTTTCGTGGATGAATCCGACCCACTGTCAATATAGTCACTCGATCAGAGGGTTGCTTCTCAGGCAGCTGATTCGGAGCGGTCATCCGCGTCGGTGCCCCGGGCGCAACAATTACTGGTGTTGAGAGATTCGGGAATCGGGAGAGCAATAGATCACGGTTGGCTTTAGAGAGGACATGAATCCGCCGAGCCTTTTTGAGAAAGCGGTGGAAGAGGAGTTTCTCTGGAAAGGCAGCGGAAAATCGAACGATATCCGATCCGTGTAAAATCAAATCAGGTCGAATGGGGAGTTTTATCCTGAATAAAAAGCTGTAGAGCATGGCCCGAACTGCGCCCGGTTCTGCGAAAACAAGGCGCTCGCCTGGGATTGATCCTCTTTTGCGGAGATAACGCAGCAAGCTGAGCCGTGCCAGCCAGTCCTGCTTCCCGCGATGACCCATGCGTTTCACGGGAAACGGCAGGGACGTGTCATCAGGATTCGCCGAACCGGGTGCAAGAACTTCAACCTGCCATCCAAGCTCGTGCGCCGCTCGGGCCATCTCCGTAACAACAGTAGCGGCTCCTCCTATTTTTGGGTGAAACTCGTGAGTGACGAAGGTGATTCGCCGGGGATCTGGTTTTGTCTCAGACAATTTGAAGGCCGGAATTAGTCACTCAAAGGAGTTGAGGGATTGGGGTGTTGGCAAGGCGAATCCAGTTTATAAGTTACCAGGTAACTTATAATTGACAGAAAATTACGGTGGCCTTTTTCGATGAGAGGATCAGAGATGAGGGGATGGAAGGATCGAATTTCAGAAGTCGGATACTGGTACTAATTGCCATTGTTTTTGGGTTTGCGGGTGTCGTGGCTGGAGCTTTGGGGGCTCACCCGCCCGAGGGTTTTTTGACAGAGCAGGCCAGCAGGGAGGCATGGAACTCCGGGGTCTACTTTCTGCTTTTCCACGTAGTGGTGATTCTGGCTTGTGCGGATTTGCGTTCCTTCTCGATTAAACCTTTTGGCGTGGCGAGCGTATTTTTTCTCTGCGGGATCCTTTTTTTCTCCGGGAGCATCTTTCTTCTCGCGGCAGGGGGGCCGAAGGTGATCGGTCCGGTTACGCCACTCGGTGGATTGTTCCTCCTTTTTGGCTGGGTGGCGCTTGGATATCAGGTTATGCGCCAGCGGTCTGCGTCTTAACCAAATATGCCGGGGATGGAGAAGTGAGCTTCCCGAACCAGCCAATCTTCCAGCGAACGCATGAGGTGATCAAAAATAACCGTATCATCAGGTTGCTCAGCCAGCGATTTCCTGAGGATGGAGGCTAGATCCCGTTGTCCTTGCTGCCCGAGGCCGGAAACCCAGTCTTCTCGAACGGGTAGGCCTTCGTTTTTTGCCAAGAGGTAAAGAGTCTTTAAATACGAGGCTTTGGGCGCGGGTTCCGACTCGATTGAATTAAAAAACTGTTCGGAGAGGGCGAACACGGAGGCTGGTTCGGGAAGGTGTTGGGCATTTTTGCGGATAATCTCCGCGAATCGAGAGGTTATGGTGAGGCGTTCGTAGCTTTTGGCGATTCCCGTTCTTCGACGAGTCGGCTGGTATTCGGATAAAAAGATGAGCTCACCCTGCTTGGGTCGGGAAATGCGAGCGTGACCCGTATCGAAGAGGTCGGGCCGACTTCCTTTTCGATTGCGACGGATGAGGGGATGATAGAGACCACGGGATTTGGACAGCATGGCTACTGACCAGAAGGACTCCCCCTTTTCAGTGACCATGAGAATCAGGCCGGAGTCTTCTTCAGCGTCTTCAGGCACTGGGAAACGCGCTTGCATGCAAGGCCGCCGTTTTGCCGATGATCACAATTGCCGGAGCGGTGAAATTGTCTTTTTCGCAATCGGCCGGCAGTTTCTCAAGAGTAGTGTATAGGATCCGTTCCTTTTCGGTGGTTGCCCACTGGACAACTGCGCATGGCGTTGTGGCTGGCATGCCCCCATCAATGAGCGCTTTTTGGATCTGCGGCAGCCGCGTCATCGCCATGTAGAGGCAAAGGGTCGTGTCTAGGCGTGCATAAGTGGCCCAATCAACTCCAGTGGCATCGTCTTTGGAGGGGTCCTGGTGGCCGGTCAAAAAAACAACAGAGGAGTTGAAAGAGCGATGAGTCAGGGGCACTACAGCTCTGGCAGCAGCGGCGACACCTGCCGTGATGGCTGGCACGACCTCAAATGGTATGCCTTCGGCCCGAAGTCGGCTTACCTCTTCTCCGCCACGCCCAAAAACGAAAGGGTCACCCCCCTTTAACCGGACCGTCATCTTTCCGGCCAAGCTCAAACGCACCAATACGTCCTGAATTTTTTCCTGAGGGAGAGAATGAAATCCGGCCCGTTTACCGACGCAGATGCGTTCGGCAGTGGTGGGTGCCCATTTGAGAAGTTCTTCTGATACGAGATAATCAAAAACCAATGCGTCGCAGGAACGAATGAGCCTCTCAGCCTTTCTCGTAATGAGTTCTGGATCTCCAGGACCGGCACCAACCAGGTAAACTGGGGATTTTTCCGGAATAGAATCCGAGATGCCGACAGGGTTCGTGATCATTTCTTAGAATCAAGCCGAACTTTCGGCTCCAGTCCACCTGTTGCGGATGGTTTTGAATCGGCTAAATGGTGGTGGGGACAGGATTCGAACCTGTGAAGGGATAGACCCGGCTGATTTACAGTCAGCATCCGTTGGCCGCTTGGATACCCCACCGGAAAATTGTCCAAAGTGGAGAGGGGGGGGCGGCTTGCCAAGTTTATTTTTTAGCAGTCTTTCGAATTGTTGCTTCTATGGTAGATTTGGTGGATATGGAGGGAGTTACTACAGTGGATTGGATTGAATTGGGTCTGCAATTGGTGGGTGGACTGGCTTTGTTTCTTCTTGGGATGGAGTTTTTAACCAGTTCATTGCAGGCAGCGGCATCTGGAAAATTGAAGAAACTCCTCCAGGGAGCCACCAAGAATCGATTCAGTGCCTTTGTTTCAGGCGTTTTAGTAACGGCCGCCGCCCAGAGTTCTTCGGTGACCACCGTCATTCTCGTTGGCTTCAGTTCGGCTGGGTTGGTATCACTGGCTAATTCCGTAGGGGTTATCCTTGGGGCTAACGTCGGGTCAACGGTTACCGCCCAAATTATCGCTTTCGATATAACCCGGTGGGGTTTGATTCTGGTGGCGGTTGGATTTTTTCTGCGACTATTTCGTCGGCCGCAGAATCTGCGATTTGTGGGAGGTCTGATTATGGGACTGGGATTGATCTTCTTCGGGATGGAATTGATGAGTACGGGAACTCAGCCCCTCCGGGACTATCCGCCTTTCGTCACCTTGATGGGGGAAATGAAAAATCCTCTTTTCGGTATTCTGTGCGGTTTGGTTTTTACAGCGGTCGTTCAAAGTTCTGCCGCAACCACAGGTTTGACCATTGTCTTGGCTATGGAGGGTTTACTCGGCCTGGAAGGAGCTATTGCCTTGGTTTTGGGCGCTAATATTGGAACCTGCGTGACGGCACTTTTGGCGACGATTGGGCAACCGAGGGCCGCTCTCCGCGTAGCAATTGTGCATGTGATTTTCAATGTCGGGGGCGTTTTGATATGGCTTCCCTTTCTGTCTGTATTGGCAGAGATCGCTACGGCGTCTGTTTCTCTTTTTACGGGAGAGGTGCGCGCCGCTGCCGATATCGGTAGAGAGGTTGCGAATGCCCACACCGTTTTTAACCTGATTAATGCGATGCTCTTTATTGGCTTCACCGTGCCCATAGCGATGTTGGCCCAGCGCTTGATACCGGAGCGAGAGAAGGCGTCTAAGGACGGAAGCCAGACGCAATACTTGGAGGATTTCTATTTGACGGAGCCGGAAACTGCGCTGGAGCAGGTAGTCGCGGAGATGGTGGACTTCCTTCGTTCGGTGCAGTCACTGCACCGGAAACTGAGCGATGTGATGCTCGCAAGGGATGCCGATGGGGTGCGGGATTTGAGTGGTGCCGATGATGCGATTGATACCCGCCAGGAATTGATTCTTTCTTATCTGGGGAAGCTATCCGAAAAAGAACTGACACGTAGTCAGCAAGCAAAGTTGAGTTCTTCCATCGGAATAGTGAATCAAATCGAAAATCTGGGAGACCTTCTCGACCATGTTTTCCATGGGCTTGCGATGGATCTCATCGAGATGGATTCGGAGATGAGCGAGCCGACCAAGAAATCAATTTCGGAACTTGTCGATCGGGTCCAGGATGTTTTCGACGCAACGATCAATGCCGTGGGAGAGTTTAGCGAGGGTGGTGCGGGGAAGGTAGTGGATCTGCAAGGGAGGGTGCGCGAACGAGCGGCTGAAGCGAAGGACCTCCTTTCAAAACGGCTCGGTGGTCGGGACCATAAAAAAATGAGGATTTTCCGAATCGAGATTGATCTCATCGAATGCCAGTCGAGAGCGGCCCATATTCTGGCGGAGATCACGAGGGAGATTCGTTGAAAGGAAATACGGAGCAGTTGGGGTTTCGTGATTTCCTAACTTCTTCCATCAATAAATTTTTTGGCGTTCACCACACGCTCCCTGGATTTTCCAGATACGAGACCATACTGTCGTCCCAGCGAGGTGAGCAAAGATCGATAGATTGCCAGCAACGTCTCGCGATCTTTGAGCGAAGGGTTTTCCCGAAGCGGATCCGGTGACCATTCCAAGTCCACATCCATTAAAAGAGTCCGGTGGTAGTCATGGGATCGGGTGACTTTCTCAATCATCGGGGAGACCCTCCCGAATTTAAACTGGCTCCAGACCCAGATTACTTCGGGTCCGGTGTCGACAAAGAGGAATGGTTTATCCGGGGCGAGTGACTTTTCTTCCAAAGCCAACTGTCCCTCAAGAATCTTCTCCAAATCGGATTCAATATAGGGCCTACCCAGTTGGTTGAGGTAGGAGCGTGCGTATTCGGAGACCCAGGGGCAGTCGTATTCAGTCGCCAGTGACTTAGCCAGGGTGCTCTTTCCGGTAGCCTCTGGGCCAGTGATGCAGATTTTCCGCGTCATACCGGTGTGCTCCTCGGGGGCTTCTTGCGATACTCACGCAACCAGAGAAAGAATCCGCCGCTAGCGAGGATCGTGTACACTCCCATCAAGAGAGCGTATATGGGTAGTCCCCGCTCGTTGTAGAGCCAGACTGAAAAGGCATCGATGACAATCCAGTAGATCCAGTTTTCCAGGATCCTCTGTGTAACCATCCAGGTAGCGATGAAGCTGAAGATGGTAGTGAAAGCGTCCGCGTAGATCATCGAGCTGCCTATCCGGTCTAGACCCTGAGCTAGCGCAACAGCGAGTAGACAGCCGATGACGACGGCTCCGCAGTGAAATGCCAGTGGGCGAGTAGTGATGTCTTTTCTCGCGTCAACACCCGCTTCCTGTTTCCAGTGGAAGTAGCCGTAGACGCCCACAACTACGTAGTAGATATAGAGAATAGATTCTGCGAAGAGGTTCACCTCGATGAATAGCCAGACGCTGAGAAGGGAGGCGGCCACGCCGAACCACCAACCCATCCGTCGCCCGTAAGCAATCAAGATCACATAGGCCAAGCTGGCTACCGTGATAACCGCCTCGACTATTTGGTTTGTGGTAAATCCGAAAAACTCCTCCATGAATCACTGACCTTGTTGGATGGCCGAATCTGGTTCGAGAAGTTTTTACACCGTTTTGGGATTACTTCTCGGTCCTGGAGGCGAGAAAGAGCTGTCGGGCTTCCTCTATGCTGGAAATCGCTCCTCGGATCTTGGCTCCTATCACTCTTCTGCCAGGGGTGGCATTGGTGCCCCGAGAGAGAGGGATACCAAGCGGAGGAATGTCCATTCCCGGTCTGTGGTCTTCTCGTCGCTGAGTACGATGTGCGCCGCTGCAGAGAGAATTTGTTTTCTGATTCCAAAAGACGCTCCTTCGAGCTGCGTCAGGATACCTGACAGTTCGGAAAGCGGCACCATATCGGTGGGGAGTTGGATGGATCCCGAGAGGAGGTATTGTTTCTCGATGGAATCGGCAAAAATGGTTTTGGCTGATTCTTCGTCCCCGGCCTCCATGCTGGCGACGAGGAAGAGTAGCTGAGAGATTGGCTCGGCAAACTTCCCGGCGTTGTTGGTAAGGCTTTTGCCGCGGGATTTGGCGGCTCCCTTTTCATCGAATTGCCTGTGAACCACGTGGAGGACGAGTGCTTCTCTCAGCGAGATCTTTCCATCGCGGTGAGCAGTCTTCTCCAGCAGGTTCACGAACTCCTCTCTCTCCGAACTACTAAATTTTCTCAGGCCCGGATGGCAGAGCTCCATAACCGCAAACCGTTCGGAGGCGCTGAGTTGCGCCATTGCCTCGACTCTCTCGCGAACGGACGAAGCCAGCTCGGCATCCGTTTGCGATTCGAGCCACTCGATTTGCTTCGGGAAATCGTTTTCGGGATCCAGAATCAGGGCGATGAAGGTGATTTTAACGGCAGCGGGCGAATCGAGTGAAAGGTTGCCCAGGCAACGACGAATGCGGATTCGCTGTTCGATCCCCTGCCGAACACTGTCCTGGGAAAGGGCCCCGACTGCGGCAACTGCGGTGATGGCGTCCATCATGC
>Ga0222662_1000547_pt1 | contig 29297 bp, 22 predicted proteins | sample AntAcemetagen600_FD_179821 | JGI IMG/M metagenome (GOLD analysis project Ga0222662, IMG submission 179821) | Saline water microbial communities from Ace Lake, Antarctica - #600 | ecosystem: Environmental > Aquatic > Non-marine Saline and Alkaline > Saline | place: Antarctica: Ace Lake... | reverse complement strand
GATGGAGACACCGAGCCGGACTGCATCGACCTCGACGACGACAACGACGGCGACCCGGACACCACCGACTGCGCCGACAACGACTCGTCGATCTACACCGGAGCCACCGAGCTGTGCGACGCCATCGACAGCGACTGCGACGGCTCGCTCGCCGATGAGTTCCCCGACGGAGATGGTGACGATGACCCGGACTGCATCGACAACGACGTCGATGGCGACGGCGACCCTGCGACCACCGACTGTGACGACAACGACGCGTCGGTCTACACCGGCGCCCCCGAGCTGTGCGACGCCATCGACAGCGACTGCGACGGCTCGCTCGTCGATGAGTTCCCCGACAGCGACGGCGACTTGACGCCGGACTGCATCGACGACGACGTGGACGGCGACGGAGACACCGCGGTCACCGACTGTGACGATGGCGACGCCGCCATCTACACCGGCGCCCCCGAGGTTTGCGACGCCATCGACAGCGACTGCGACGGCTCGCTCGTCGATGAGTTCGCCGACAGCGATGGCGACCTCATCCCGGACTGTGTCGACCTCGACTCCGATGGAGACGGCTACGAGGACGAGGCCGCCGGCGGCGACGACTGCGACGACGAGGACGCGAGCGTCTACCCCGGGGCGCCGGAGCTGTGCGACCTCATCGACAGCAACTGCGACGGGGATCTGGTGGACGGTGAAGACGATGGCGACGGAGACGGCGTTCCTGACTGCGTAGACGACGACCAGGACGGCGACTTCGAGACCGCGGCCACCGACTGCAACGACAACGACGCATCCATCTACACCGGTGCGCCCGAGGAGTGCGACGACATAGACAGCGACTGCGACGGTGATCTGGTCGATGAGTTCGACAACACCGACACCGACGCCGAGCCGGACTGCATCGACGAGGACGACGACGCCGACGGCACGCCCGACACCGAGGACTGCGCGCCGCTGGATGGCGCCGTGCACCCAGACGCCGCCGAGGTGTGCGACGACGGGATCGACAACGACTGCGACGCGGACGCGGACGAAGACGACAGCGACTGCGGTTCCGGCGATGACGACGATCTGGCGGGCTGCGACTGCCAGGCGTCGGTGACCTCGACCGGGAGCGCCTCGCCCTGGCTGCTCCTGCTGCTCGGTGTCCTCGTGCTGCCCCGGCGCCGGCGGCTCCGATGACGGATCTCTTCGCCGACAAGGCCCAGGACTACGACGCGCGACCCATCCCGGTGCAGATCTCCCAGGGCGTCTTCGCCGCGCTGGACGCCGCCGTGACTCTGCACGAAGACCTGCTGGTGCTGGACTTCGGAGCGGGCACCGGGCTCATCGCCGGCAAGGTGGCGCCCCGGGTCGCCCGAGTCCTCGCGGTGGACGTGTCCGAGGCGATGCTCGCTCAGCTCGCCAGCAAGCCCGAGCTCTCGGACACGGTCGAGCCCATCTGCCACGACCTGCTCGCCGGGCCGCTCGATCGCCCGGTGGACCTCATCGTCAGCGCCATGGCCATGCACCACGTGCAAGACACCGCGGCGCTGATGCGCGCGCTGTTGCGGCAGCTGCGTCCTGGCGGCCAGGTCGCGCTGGCGGATCTCGACGCCGAGGACGGCAGCTTTCACCCGCCGGACATCGAAGGCGTCTACCACCAGGGGTTCCAGCGCGCCTCGCTCGGCGCCACCATGGAGGCCGCCGGGTTCGCCAACGTCCGCTTTCAGACCGCCTGCGAGGTGGACCGGGACGGTCGCCGCTATCCGGTCTTTCTCGTGGTCGCGGAGCGCCCGGAAGCCTAAGGCCTGCGGGGCGCCCCTAAGGTCTACCGGTCGGTGATGAGCGCCATCAGCTCCGACACGTTCAGGGTCGGCGCGGTGTTGGTGCCCTCGAGCAGCTCGTCGGCGAGCGCGCGCTTGCTGGCGTGCATCTCGAGGATGCGCTCCTCGATGGTGTCCTGGGTCACCAGTCGGTACACGGTCACCGCCTTGGTCTGGCCGATGCGGTGCGCCCGGTCCGATGCCTGGTCTTCCACCGCCGGGTTCCACCATGGGTCGAGGTGGATGACGTAGTTGGCTTCGGTCAGGTTCAGCCCAGTGCCGCCCGCCTTGAGGCTGATGAGGAAGACGTCGCCTTCGCCGCCCTGGAAGGCCTTGACCCGCTTGCGGCGGTCGGCCGCCGGCGTGCCGCCGTCCAGGTACTGGTAGGAGATCTCCGCTTCGTCGAGATCGTTGCGCACCAGCTCCAGGTGTTTGACGAACTGGCTGAAGATGAGGGCCTTGTGGCCGCCGCCCCGCAGCTCATCCACCAGACGCAGCAGCTCTGCCCGCTTCGCGCCGGGGCCTGCGCCCTCGTGCACCAGTCGGGGGTCGCAGCACGCGAGGCGCAGCTTTGTGATCCACGCCAGCACTTGCATGCGCTTCTGGGGCGAGTCGGCCGCGCCTTCCAGCTCCTTGGCCGCCGCCGCGCGCACCGCCTCGTAGACCGAGGCCTCCTCTTGCCCCGCTTCGACGTGCCACACCACATCCGTGCGCGGCGGCAGGGTGTCGAGGACCTCGCTCTTCATGCGGCGCAGAATGAACGGGCGCACGAGCTTGCGCAGGTCGACCAGCCCCTCGCCGGAACCGAAGCGCTCGTTGAAGCGCTGCTTGCTCCCGAGGAAGCGCGGCAGCAGGAACTGGAACAGGCTCCACAGCTCGTCGATGCGGTTCTCGACCGGGGTGCCGGTGGTCGCGAGCCGGAAGTCGGCCTGCAGACTGAACGCCGCCTTGGACCGCTGGGTCCCCGCGTTCTTGATGGCCTGGGCCTCGTCGAGCACGACCGTGGACCACTGGCGCGATGCCAGGATCTCGTCTTCGCGCTGGAGCAGCCCGTAGCTACAGATCAGGACGTCGCCCGGCCCCAGGCCGGTCACCTGGGCCTGGCGGTCTCCGGGGCCGAACTGGTGGATGGTCAGGCTCGGCGCGAAGCGCGCCGCTTCGTCGGTCCAGTTGAAGGCCACCGAGGTGGGGGCCACGACCAGGGCCGGTCCCTCGTCGGCGCGGTGCAGCAGCAGCGCCAGCGCCTGGATGGTCTTGCCCAGGCCCATGTCGTCGGCGAGGCAGGCGCCGGCTCCCCAGCTGGAGAGACGCGCGAGCCACTGAAAGCCTTGCACCTGATAGTCGCGCAGCTCCGCGTTCAGGTTGTCGGGGACCTGGGGGTCCGCCTCGTCGGCTGCCGCCATGCGGTCCTGCAGCTGCTTGAGTCCCGGCGTGCGACGGCCGGTCGCCTCGTCCAGCATGGGCGTCAGCATCGGCAGGGCCATGGGGTGGAAGTGCACGCCCTTGCCCTTCACCTCGCCAAAGCGCCGCAGCGTCTCGAGCCCGCGGGCCAGGGCCTCGCTGAGCGCGACGTAGCGCCCATCGGCCAACGCGACGAAGCGGCCGACCTGCTGGCCTGCGAGCAGGTCGGCGAGCTCGGCGATCTGGTCGTCGTCGAGGGCGACGGAGCCGGTGGCCGCGAACCAGCCGCGCGCCGCGGTCACCGCGATCTGGGGTGTGCCGCCGGTCACGACCCGCAGGCCCTTGTCCTTGTCCCACTCGAGGCGACCCTCGGCTTGCAGATCCTCCAGAGCCATCACCAGCTCCAGCGCCTCTTCGAGATCCTCGATGAGCAGATCGGCGTCCTGGAGGCCCTCGAGCCGAGGCTGGGACTTGATGAGCGTGGCGAGCGCTTTGGCCTCCGCCCTGAGATCGCGCTCGCTCTGGCTGGGCAGGTCGTCGATGGTGGCGAACACCGTCGCCGCGCCCTCACCGGGCTGCACGACGGGACCGGCAGGGCCCATGGGCCGCACGCGGGCGCGCACGGTCAGGGTGTCGGCGTCCCGAGCGAGCTGGAGCACGGGGCGTGGGTCGGCCGGCACGTCGGTGTTCTGGCCGGGCAGGAGATCCGAGCTGATGGGGATGAGCGCCGAGAGGTTCTCGAGCACCTCGACCACCCGCTTGCGCTCCGTGTTCGGCACGGCGAGCGGGATCTCGAGGATCTTCACCAGATCGGAGTCGTGCTTGCTGTAGTCGAGCAAGGCCAGCTCGCCAGGAGCGATGTCGATGAGGGCGTGGCCCGCGCGGGGGACGGCCGGCTGCAGAGACAGCACGATGTCCTCGTCCTGGTCCTCGACCACCACCCGCGGGGTAGCCCGGCGCAGGGTCAGCGAGTTTCCCGAGCCGTCGATGAGGTTGCTGTGCCCCACCAGGGCGGCCAGCGTCTCGGGCTGGCGCAGCGAGTAGTCCATCTCGCCCTCGATGCCGCGTCCGGTGGGCTGCTCATCGAGGCACGCCGCGACGGCGAGGCCCTGCTTGCTCAGCCAACCCAGGCGCAGCGGGTTCTTGAGGCGCTTCAGATCCACCGGGCTGCCCGTGGACCAGCCGGTCTGGCCCCGGCGCTGCACGAGCAGAGACACCTGAACGCCCGCCGGTGTGCGCTCGATGACCCACTTCTCGCGGTGCCCCGCGCGAGACGTGCTCGGCTTCAGGGCCGCGAGCGCGGTGAAGCGCCGCTCCCAGTCGGGGCGCCCCGCGAACTGCTCGCCCAGGGGCTTGCCGGGGACCTTGGCCATTCGCTTGCCAAGCTCGGCGTCGGGGACTTCGGTGCCGCCGTCGCGGGTGTAGACGTCCCAGAGCTCCCGGGCCAACCACCACAGCTCCGCGCCGGCCGAGGCGTTGGCGAACTCCAGGACCCGCTCCAGCACGGGGGCTTCGCCGGGCTCGCTGAGCAGCAGCGCGAGCAGCCGCGCGGTGAGACAGGACTCGGGGTCAGGAGAGGCGTCCAGCCACCGGTCGGTGGACATGGGTTTCGGCACGCTGAGCAGGCCGTCCGCGGTGTCCGTGATGACGAGGCCGAGGTAGTGGGGGATCCCGCCATCGGCGACCGCGATCTCGATCTGCTCCGTCGCCTTGCGGATGGACACCGGGTTGGCGGTGGACATCAGCGCGATGGGCCACAGCAGCCCGTTGACGCCCGCGAACTGGATCTTCTGCTTGCGGCTGACCTTCTTGAGGTTCTTGTGAGCCTGGGACCAGGTCTTGAGCGCCGCGGTGCGGCGGCCGCGCAGCATGGACAGCCGGCCCAGCTCGTACGCTGCGTCGGGGCCGTCGATGGGGGCGAGCAGCTTCTCAGCGTCGTCGAACTCGCCGCACAGGATGAGGTGCCGCGCCCACTCGAAGCGCAGGTCGTCCGGTGCTCCGCGCCGCTCCGCGCGGGCGCGCACCCAGTCCATCAGTGCACCGGTGGGGCGATCGACGGGTCGGCGGCGCACCTGCTCGAGGGCGAGCGCGTCGGCCACCTGGGAGTGCAGCGTGTCGAGCCACTCGCGGCGCACGGGGCGCACGATCGCGGCGGTCAGCGGCGGGGTGGCGTTGGGGTCGTCCTGGGCCGAGGCGAGCATGGAGGCGCGCTTGAGGCAGGTGGAGGGATCGCCGGTGTACAGCTCGATGCGTAGATCACGCAGGCCGCGCAGATCGGGGCCGCGGGTGAGGCGGTTGGCGTAGACCGTTCCGGGGGCGACCTTGGTGACCACCCGGGCGACCTCGTCGAACCGATCCCGGTCGAGCAGGGACCGACAGATCTTCTCGTGGGAGCCGTCGGCGGCGTGCACCCAGCCGTCGATTCGGATCTCTCCGTTGCGCTCCATGGGCCGCAGGATCCCCACGAGCGTCTGGGTCGTGTGTCGGAACTGCCCCATCCGTCGCACGCCCAGCTGGCTCAGGCACTCGCAGAGGTCTGCGTGGCTCAGTCCGCCGAGGCTGACGCCTAGCAGGTTCAGGATCTCTGTCTCGGCGCTCAAGGCGATCTCGCTCATGCTCGTTCTCGACTCCATGACCGGTCGGGGCCTTGCCTCTTCGGCGGCACCGTTCGGACGGACCCGGCAGCCCTGCGGCGTCTGCGGGCCGATCCTCGGCCATCGCGCAACGTCGCGTGCTGCTCGTCTCCCGGCGGCCCCCCGTGTCGAGGCTCGCCCTCCCACAGATCATGTTGGAGCGAGGCGCCGCCTGGATCTCCGGAGGGAGAAGACGGGGGCAGAGCGCCCCTTCGCGGCCTCAGCTCCACGTCACCGTGGAGTCACTCGCGGACTCTAGCAGGCTGCGGGCGCGGATCTAGTGCGCCGCTTCGGACGCGACCGCCGTGCCCCCACCAAAGAACAGGACATTGTGGAACGTCTCGCCCGGCGTCTCGATGTCGTCCCAGCTCACGTCCTCGCGCACGGAGCGGGGATAGACGCCGCTGAGAACCTTGGCAAACGCGTCGTTGTCCCACGCCGACCAGACCGCCAGCACGCCGCCCGGGGCCAGGTGGCGAGCGACCTGCCGCTGCCCATCGGGCGTGTAGAAGTGACCGTCACCCTCCGCCAACCGATCGTCCGGCGCGTGGTCCACGTCCACCAGGATGAGGTCGTACTGCTCGGTGGGGTTCTCCGCGAGGTGCTGGTACACGTCTCCCTGGACGATCTCGAGCCGCTCGTCGTTCGCGAAGATGTCCGACAACGGCAGCAACCCCTGGTCCATCCAGTTCTGCACGAAGTCCATCTTCTCGATGACGCGCACCAGCGTGACCTGCTCGCTCTGGAGCGCGGCGACCGCGGTGTACCCGAGCCCCAGTCCACCCACGAGCACCCGCAGGGGACCGGTCCCCTCGTGCAGCGCCAGCGCGCTGGTGGCGAGCTGCTTCTCCGAGACGCTGTGATAGCTGCTCATGAGGAGCTGACCGGAGATCTGGATCTCGTAGACCCAGTCGGGCACCCCCTCGATGCGGCGGCGGCCGAGGTAGAGGGTTCCGATGGGGGTCTGCGCGTGTCCCAGGATGGTGAATCCGTCGACAACATCCACGGGGGCGGGGTCCGGTGCGTTCATGGCGCGTGCTCTATCACACTCCTGGCAGCACCAGATCAAACGCGGCCGTGAAGTGCTCAGGAAGGAGCTGGGCCTCCGCGGACTGCTTGCCGAGTTCGGCGAGCGCGCGCAGGTTCGCGGGCTCATCCATGGCCGCGAGGTGCTTCCACTGGTCGTCCGGTCGACTGATCCCCAGCTCGCTCAGCATCCACCGATGCTCGAGCGTGATGTTGTACCGCAGGTAGGTGAGGTGCTTGTCGTCGCCGACGGTGTCGCCCTGCAGGTCGCCCAGCTCACTGTCGATGGACACCGCCGTGGGCGAGTGCCCCAGCCACTGCAACACCGTGCGGGACAGCGCGTCGCAGTCGTCCATCAGACCCGTCAGATTGGTCACGGCGTGCACCAGCGGCGAGCCCTTTGTGCTCTTGAGCGTCACCGGACGAAACGCGGTCCCGATGCTGGTCAGCTGGATGCGGTCTTGGCCCATGGGCCAGGTCAGGCCATATCCCTCCAGCGTCGCGAGCATCAGCAGCTGCAACGCCGGGTTGTTGAACGGGCTGATGCCGCCGTCCACGAAGATGCCGGTCTCCGGCGAGCCGTCGGGATTGATGCCGACCTCGATCTCCTCGGGCTCGAAGTAGGTCGGCGCCGCCGCGCTCGCCGAGATGAGGTTCTTCACCAGGAAGTCCTTGTTGGCGATCCAGTTCGCGCCGGGGGGAGCGCTGTAGTACTTGCCCGTCGGCACGTTGTGCAGCGCCCACGGGGAGCCGGTGTCGGCGCGGCGGCACATCACCATCAGGCCCGTCTTGACCGCGTCGCTGCCCAGGCTCGCGTTGAAGTGCTTCTCCAGAGAGCGCCGCAGGTTGGTCTTGCTGAACTTCGGCGCGAAGAGGCCAAACAGACCGCGCTTCTGCTTGCTCTCGCCAAAGATCTGCTGGCCCAGCTCGTTGTACTGGCCGATGAGGAAGTCGACGTCGTTCCCGAACGCCAGGCCGGCGGCGATGATGGAGCCCGTGGACGTGCCGCCGATGAGATCGAAGTAGTCGCACAGCAGCAGCGACTCGTCGTCGTATCGCTCGCGCAGCATGGTCTCGAGGCGCTTGAGGTACTGCAGGGTGAAGATCCCGCGGATGCCGCCGCCGTCGAGAGCCAGCAGCCGCTTCGGCCCCCGGGCGGCGAGGTGCTCGCTGAGCGGGCGCTCGTACTTGCGCATGACAACTCCTCCGACCGCCGTCGCGCGGGCGATGGGGTCCAGGGGACTCTATCAAGGTCGCCGGTCAGTACCCGGCGCGCACATCGACCCGGTGGGGCGGCTGGGTGCCGCGCGCGAGGGCGAGCAGCGTCTCGACCAGGGCCGCGTAGCGGGCCTCCTCCACCCAGGGGCCATGTCCCGTGCGATGGGGGCTCATCACCACCTGATCGAGCTCGTGGAAGGGGAGTCGCGACGGCGGGGTCTCGGCCCGGGTCTCGGCCTTGGGGTAGGTCCACCAGACGTCCAGCGCCGCCCCGCCGAGCCGGCCGTCCCGCAGCGCGGCGAACAGGGCCTCTTCGGGGGTGATTCCGGCCCGGGCGACGTTCACGAGCAAAGCCCCCTGGGGCAGGCGCGCCAAGGCTGCGGCGTCCAGCAGTCCGTGGGTCGCCTCGGTGCCGGGTAGGCAGATGACGAGCACCTCGGCGCGGGCGAGCAGAGCGGCGGTATCACGGGCGGGGTGCACCCTGACGCCGCGATCGTCGTAGGGGCGCTCGGCGGTCCGTCGGGTGGCGGAGACCTGCAGTCCGAGGGCGCGCAGCAGCGCCGCGACCCGGGATCCGATAGCGCCGTATCCGAGCACCACCGCGGAGCGCCCCCCGAGCCGGACCGCGGGGTCGGGCGCGTAGGCCGGCCGCCAGTCGCCGCGGCGCAAGGCCCGGTCCATGGGGACCACGCCCTTGGCGACCGCGAACAGCAGGCCCACCGCGGACTCGGCTACCGCGTCGGCGTGATGGTGTTGGTTGTAGACGGGCAGGTCCGGGGCGACCTCCAGCAGCAGCGTGCGCGTCGCGGGGGGCAGCCCGGCATAGGGGAACACCATGGCCTCCAGCGGGGCGGCGAGGAGCTGCTCGCGGGTGGGGTAGCCCTGCACCAGCACCTGGGTGTCGGGCGGCACGGTGTCGCCATACGAGACCGCCAGCTCAGGGCGAGCGAGCGCATCCTCATGCGGAGATTCAGGGGAGTCGACGAGATGAACGCGCAGTGCAGTGGTCACGACTCGATGGTGCCACCGACTTGCAGTAGCTTGCGGGCCTTGACCGCTGCGCCCGGGGCCTGCTGCGATTGCCGTGGGCCAGATCGGAGGCCACCCTGCGCGCCCCCTTCCCCACGGAGCAACGCCCATGTCCGAGTACACGCCCCCCAACGTCTGGACCTGGGATCAGTCCAGCGGCGGCAAGTTCGCCAACATCAACCGGCCCATCGCCGGAGCGACTCACGACAAGGAGCTGCCCGTCGGTGGGCACCCTATGCAGCTCTACTCGCTCGCCACGCCCAACGGGGTCAAGGTCACGGTGATGCTCGAAGAGCTGCTGGCGCTCGGCCACGCCGGCGCCGAGTACGACGCATGGCTCATCAACATCAACGAAGGGGACCAGTTCGGCAGCGGCTTTGTCGGCGTGAACCCCAACAGCAAGATCCCAGCGCTGATGGACCACAGCGCCGACCCGCCCCAGCGCGTGTTCGAGTCGGGCTCCATCCTCGTCTACCTGGCCGAGAAGTTCGGCGCGTTCCTGCCCAGCGAAGGCGCGGCTCGCACCGAGACCTTGAGCTGGCTGTTCTGGCAGATGGGCAGCGCGCCCTACCTCGGCGGCGGGTTTGGGCACTTCTACGCGTACGCGCCGGCCAAATACGAGTACCCCATCAATCGGTTCGCCATGGAGACCAAGCGCCAGCTGTCGGTGCTCGACCAGCGCCTCGCGCAGACCGAGTACCTCGCGGGCGCGTCCTACTCCATCGCCGACATGGCGGTGTGGCCCTGGTACGGCGCGCTGGTGAAGGGGCTGGTCTATGACGCCGCCGAGTTCCTCTCCGTGCACGAGTACGAGCACGTCATCCGCTGGACCGATGCCATCGCGCAGCGCCCCGCCGTGCAGCGCGGCCGACGGGTGAATCGGGTCTGGGGCGAGGAAGACACCCAACTTGCCGAGCGTCACAGCGCGGCGGATCTGGACGGCTGACGTATTCTCGGACTCTGGAGGTAGACCCATGGCGACTGGAACCGGCACCCAAGAGGACCCCTGGCAGCTGACCACGCCGCTGGGCACGTCCGCTCTGACCATGCACATCGACGAGGAGAAGCAGGTCCTGCATTGCCAGGTGGGCTCGACGTGGCTGCACTACAAGCCCAGCGCGCTCGACGACCTGCACGCGATGCTCGTCGCCCACGGCGACTGGATGGAGCTCGGCAACAAGGACGAGAAGGCGGAGGCGAAGCCGGGCACGGTGGAGCACTGGGCCCGCTCGCCCGGCAACCCGGTGGGCGGCTGGTACGGGCTGCGCAAGGGGTATCGGGGCCGGTTCGCGTCCTACGTCGGGGCGACCCTGGAGGGGCAGGGACGCGCGGAGTTTGAGAAGCGCGGTCGCGGCACCTGGATTCGCGCCATCTGATCGCCGCCGGTGGTGCGCGCGGGCCCGGACCTTCGGGATACGCTGCGCCGCGATGAAGCTGCTGTTTGATCTCGTGCGCTTCCTGCTCGGCAAGGTCGTCGTGTTCCTCGTGCTGCTGGCCCTGGTGTTCGGCGGCGTGCTCGCCCTGCGCTCGCTCGTGACCCAGGGGCCAGAGATGGCGCGGCGGGTCGCCGAGATCCAGCAGGTGATGGAGCGCAAGGCGGAGCTCGAGCGTCAACAGGAGCGCGACGCCGCCGAGCTCGCCGCAGCGGTCGCAGCGCGGGACCGCACCGCCACTGCGCTGGCAGCTCAGGGCGAGGAAGCGCTGGGGCGTGAGCACGCGCGGCTCCAGGCCCGCAAGGAGGCCGCCCTTGGGCCCGCCGAAGCTGCAACGCGCGCTCTCCACGCGATGCGGGACGAGGTCGAGCGCACCGTGGATGCGGAGTTCGAACGGGCAAAGCGGGCCGCGCTGGCGTCGTGCGAGGGCGGAGTGCTCAGCGCGATTGCGTGTTGGGCGGCCCGGCGGCAGTGGGCACAAGTCGAAGAGGGGCTACGAGCCGAGGGTCGCCGCACGATCGAGCGCAGGACTGCGTCACTGCAGCAGGCCGCCGAGCGCCGGCAGGCCGAGTTCGAGGCGGCCGCAGCGGGGATGAACGATGCGCTGACCCGGATGCGGGGCGACCTCGAACTCGAGTCTTCGCGCGCCCTCAAGCCGCTGCTGGCCGCGGTGAACCAGGCGCGGGAGGCCCGCGATGCAAGCGCCGCGGAGCTCGCGAGGATCGACGCCGAGCGCGCGGAGCTCACCGCCCAGGAGGAGGCGCTGCTGACCCTGAAGGAGGAGTGGGACCTGGTGGGCAGCCGCGTACTGCTGGTCGTGCTGGTGGTTCTGCTGGCGCCCTATGTCCAGCGCACGGTGTGGTACTGGCTGGTCCTCCCGCTCGCCGATTCCCGCCCGCCGCTCGTGCTGAGCGAGGCGCTGGGGGGCTCCGCGAGTGTCCTGGACGTCGGGCCGACCCTGCACATCGACGTGTCCAAGACCGGCCCGCTCCAGGTCCGGCCCGACTTCGTGACGTCGCACGAGGGCTCGGAGCGCTTCGTCTGGCTCTACGACTGGCGCTTCCCCGCGGTCAGCTACGCCGCAGGCCTCGCGCTGCTCAACCAGTACAGCAGCACCGGGGAGGAGCCCGCCATCATCACGGTGAGCGACCCCGTGGACCGCTACCCCGAGCTCCTCTCGGTGGGGTTGGAGCAGCACCCTGGGCTGGTGTTGCGTCCGCGGCACCTGGTGGGCATCGGGGGCGACGTGGCGCTGCGCAGCGAGTGGCGCCTGCTGTCGTGGCACGCCTGGGCGACGCTGCAGTTTCGATTCATCCTCTTGAGCGGCACGGGGCTGGTGCTGCTGAGCGGCGGAGGCTCGGTCGATGGGCGGCAACTGGACGACGGGGACGTGCGGACGCGGCAGAGCCGGGTCGTGGGGTTCGACTCGCGCCTGCGCTACGCGACCCGGCGCACCGCCTCGTTCGTGCAGTACCTGCTCGGCCGCAGCGAGCTGATCGAAGATCGGCACCTGGGCTCGGGCTTGCTCTTGACCCAGAGCGCGGTCCCCGAGGCGCCGGCGCGGTCGCCCGTCGAGCGTTCTCTGGACGCCATCTTCGGCGCGCTAGGTAAGGTGCTCGGGTTCTAGCCGGGGGAGGCGCCTACCGGGCTTGCGCGACTACAGACCGCGCGCGCTCTCGGGCCGCAGACGCACTTTGCCGGCGAGTGCGGCGTCGATGACGGAGGCGAAGCGCGCGCCGTCTTTGGGCAGGCTGCCGGCGAGCGGCAGGTAGTTGCTGGCGTGGTTGGTGCGGAACAGCGCGTTGCTCGGCTTCGCCTCCGCCACGAACGTGCGCAGCTCGCCGAGCAGCCCTGCCTGGTCGGGCAACACAAAGCGGCCCGCCTCCTGCCGTGCCGCCAGCGGCGTGCCTGGGACCACGGTCAGCGTCAGCGCGGCGAGGTAGTCGGGATCCATGGCGCTGGCCAGTCGGGCCGAGCCGTGGGCGTGCTCGGCCGAACGCTCCACTCCCCCTGCGCCGAGCAGGAAGATGGCGGACGACTTCATGCCCGCCGCCCGAGCCCGCCGCGTCGCCTCCACATGCGCGTCGTAGATGGGGGTGCCCGTGCGCCCGTCGCCGGGCAGCGCGGTCAGCGGAGACTTGCCGATGCGGCGCAGGGTGGGCTCGTCGCCGGACTCGGGGCCGAGATACAGCAGCGACAGCCCCTGCTCACGCAGCCGGACGAGCTCATCATCGGTCTTGTCGAGCACGTTCCACGCCATGGAGTAGCAGCTGACCGAGCGCAGCTGAGGGAACCGCAGGGCGAGGCGGGCCAGCACCGGCTCCCACACCGCCAGCGGCATCACCAGTGCGTCGCCGTCGGCCACGAACACCTTGTCGATGCGGTCTCCGTAGGCGGCGCCGGCGGCGTCGATGTCCGCGAGGATCTCGGGCAGTTCGCGCACCCGAAACGTCTTGTCTCGGTACATCGCGCAGTACACGCACTGGTTCCACGAGCAGCCGATGGTGGCCTGCAGGATGTACGACCGCGCCTCGCTCGGAGGCCGGAAAATGGCGCCTTCGTACCGCATGAACCTTGGCTAGCGCCCCACGACGGTGTCTACGACCGCGCCGCGAAACACGATGGCGTCGAGCTGTACGGGCTGTCCCGCTGGGTCTACGCCTGCGAGATCGCCTTCCCACCAGCCGTTGAGGTACTCGGGCTCGCCTTCGATGAGGTGCAGCGCCCCCAGGTCGCCCTCCATGCGGACCTCGTTGCCTCCGACATCCACCGCGTACACGCTGGTGATCGGGAAGTCGCCGCCAGCGCCGTCGAAGTAGTCCAGATTCAGGGTCACCGAGCTGGCGTTGCCGCCGGTCCAGATGCAGCGCACCTCGTACCAGAGCCCCATGGTCGCCTGGCCCGCGCCGGTGGGCAGCAGCGCGTCGTTGTCGGGGATGACGTCGCAGGCGCCCTCGGAGAGGCCGTCGTAGACCGACTGCAGATCGCCGGTGGCGTCGTCGTCGTCGCCCGACGTGGCGTCGTCGTCGTCGCTGCGCACCGGCGGGCAGCCGAGCAGCGAGGCGCAGAGGAGGAAGAGCAGGGTGCGGGGCATGGACAGTCTCCGGCCAGGGTCCACAGTGTGCATCAGATGGGCGGATGGAGACCGGGCATCCGATGGCGTCCCGGGGCCCACCCTGCAACGGTGCCGCGCATGCGCGCAGCGGTCCTCTTTGCAACCCCCTCTGGCGACCTGGTCGAGCTGGGTCCCGGCGACATCATCGGTCGGCTCTGGTCGGCCATGCTCCAGGTCGATGACGCCCGCGTCAGCGAAGCTCACGCCATGGTCTCGCTCCGCGGTGGCGAGCTCAAGCTGCTCGCGCTGCGGGCGAAGTTCGCGGTGCACGGCAAGCCGCTGCGCGAAGTGACCCTGAGCGAGGGGCAGAGCATCGAGCTTGCCCGGGGCCTGGCCCTCATGGTCGTCGAGGTGCAGCTGCCCTCTGCCGTGCTTGTCCTGGAGATGGAGGGGCTCGGTCGTCAGCCACTGCCCGGCGCGTGCTGGCTCGTCACCACGCCGCATCCGCGCCTCGTCTCGGTGCAGGAGCCCGGCGCCCTCGCCGCGTTCTGGTCGACGGGCTCTGGCTGGAAGGTCAAGGTGGGCGACCAGGCCGCCGAGGAGCTGATCCCGGGCTGGACGGCCTCTTTCGGCGGCGTGCCCGTCACCGCGGTGCTGCGCGAGGTGGCTCGGGCCAGCGGAACGGCGACGCGTCTCGGGGGCCGGGTGGACGGCGCGCTGCGTGTCCTGTGCCACTTCGACACCGTGGTCATCGAGCGTGACGGGGTGATGATCGGCAAGCTGACCGGCCAGTTGGCGCGGCTGGTCTGCGAGCTGGCGGAGATCGGCGAGCCGGTGGAGTGGGAGCCGCTGGCCCGGTCGCTGTGGCCCGACGAGATCGGCGACAAGGTGCTCCTGCGCAAGCGCTGGGACACCGCCGTCTATCGCCTGCGCGGCAAGCTCGCCCAGGCCGGGCTGCGCACCGATCTGGTGGTGCCGGATGGCGGCGGCAAGGTGCTGCTGCACCTGCGCCCCGGCGACGAGGTCGAGCTGGGGGACTGAGCGAGAGCGGAGCGGTCAGCGCCCTCGGTCGTCTCGCCACTGCCGGGCGAGGTCGTCTCGATCGTCCGGGTGGGCGATGCCGATCAGCGCCTGAGCCCGCTCGTTGAGCGTGCGGCCGTACAGATCCGCGACGCCGAACTCGGTGATGACGTAGTGGACGTGGGCCCGGGTGGTCACCACGCCTGCCCCGGCGCGCAGGGTGGGGACGAGGCGCGGCTGGCCGCTGCGGCTGCGCGAGGCCAGCGCGATGATGGGCTTGCCGCCTTCGCTCACCATGGCCCCGCGCATGAAGTCCATCTGGCCGCCGACGCCGCTGATCACTCGGCGGCCCACCGAGTCCGCGCACACTTGTCCGGTGAGGTCGATCTCCACTGCCGAGTTGATGGCCGTCACCCGGGGATTGCGCGCGATGACCGCCACCCGGTTCACGTAGGCGACGTCGATCTGCACGACCGACGGGTTGTCGTCGATGTAGTCGTACAGTTTGCGGCTGCCCATCACGAAGGCAGACACGGTCTTTCCGGGGTGGATGACCTTCTCCGAGTTGTCCACCGCGCCGGACTCGAGCAGCGGCAGTAGCCCGTCGGACCACATCTCGCTGTGCACGCCCAGGCGCCGATGACTGGTCAGGGCGGCGAGCACGGCGTCGGGGACCGCGCCGATGCCCATCTGAAGGGTCGCGCCGTCCTCGATGATCGAGGCGACGTGGCGGCCGATGGCCAGCTCCACCTCGGTGGGGGTCGGGGGAGGGAACTCGGGCAGCGGGCGGTCCACCAGCACCGTGGCGTGCATCTGGGAGAGGTGCACGAAGCCGTCACCGTGCACGCGGGGCATCTGCGGGTTGATCTCCGCGATGACGATGCGCGCCGACTCCACCGCCGCCAGGGCGACGTCCACCGAGGTGCCGAGGGTGCAGTAGCCGTGGCGGTCGGGGGGGCTGACCTGGATGAGCGCCACGTCCGGGGTGCGGCGACCGGACCGGAACAGCGCCGGGATCTCGCTCAGGAAGAGCGGCAGGTAGTCGACGCGATCGCCGTCGAGTCGTGCGCGCATGTTCGCGCCCACGAACAGGTTCGCCACCCGAAACGAGGCGGCGTACTCCGGGTCCGCGTAGCTGGCGGGGCCGTCGGTGTGGATGTGGATGATCTCGACGTCGCGCAGTCGGTCCGCGTGGGCGACGAGCGCCTCCAGCAGCGACAGGGGCGTGGCGGCGGCGCCGTGCACGAAGACCCGATGGCCCGAGCACACGGCGTTCAGGGCTTCGTGAGCAGTGACCGAGGGGGGCTGTGTCCGCATGGGCGGAACTCTACTCGCCGTAGACCCAGCGCCCGAACTCATCGGTCAGGTCTACCCCGGTCTCCTCCTGCAGGAACCCGACGAGCTGTGCGGTGGTGAACGGCGCGAACGCGTGCTCGGCGCGGATGGTCGCCAGGGCCTGCACCAGCGCGGCGCGCCCGCCGACGCGGTCGGCCACCAGATCGAAGACGGCGGCGCCCTCGTCGTAGGCCCGGGTGTCGAACGCGGGCTGGATGGGGTTCCGGCCGCTGACGATGTCCGAGCCGAAGCCCTCGCCCACGGGCTCGAACCAGCTAGGCCACAGGTACCAGATGTTGATGGCCTCGTCCCACCAGGAGTCCCGCCACGTGCGCGCCACCGTGGAGGTGCCGAAGTACATGTGGGTGATCTCGTGGGGGATGGCCCAGCCATCGCTGATGGTGCCGCCGAAGTACTCCATGCCGCCGCCGTAGTCGTCGTGCAGCAGAATGCTCAAGCCCTGGGCCATGGGCAGGGGACCGAAGTCGGCGATGAGCTGATCGAGCACCGCCTCGGTGTCGTCAAACGCCTGGGGCACCTCCCACGCCTCGGTGATGGCCGCGATGCGCACGGGCACGCCGGCGACGGTGCGCTCCTCGTAGATCACCTCGTCGGCGGGCATGGCCAGGAGCAGCACCGTGATGGAGGACACGGCGCGCTCGGTGTCCAGCGTCCAGGTCTGCACGCCATTGGCGGCCCCCTGGTCGGAGACGAGGCCGCTGCCGAGCACCCGATACGGCCGGGCGCTGTGCACCCGCATCTCGATGACATGCCGGGACAGCTCGTCCGGCGAGTTGATGGTGGGGAAGAGGATCTCGTTGCCCTCCCCAGCGATGTCGCTCACGTCGGTGAACAGCCAGCCCGGGGCGACGTCCTCCCACCAGGCCTCGGCCTCCCAGGTGATGCTGAGGCTGTGCTCGGCGGTGGGGTCGAGCTCGCGCTGCAGCTCGATGACCGGCTGGGGGGAGCCTGGGAGGGTGGTGGCCACCATGTCCGCGGGGTTGGTGGGGTCGAGCGCCTCGCCGTTCAGGGTGACGGTGGCGAGCGCCTCGAGCCCGACGGCGGCGACCGGGCTGAAGTGAATCAGCGGGACGGTCTGGCCGGGGCGCATGGTGAAGGTCAGCTCCGCTTCGCCGAGCACCGTGGGCGCGAACGGCGTGAAGTCCAGTCCCACCGTGATCTGAGAGAGGTCGATGCGGAAGGTGTCGGCGAGCAGCTCGTCCAGGCCCTCATCGAAGCGCTCGGGGCCCTCGGCGGTGCTGTCGTCGTCGTTTGCGAGGTCGTCGTCGTCAGCGAGGTCGTCATCGTTTGCTAGGTCGTCGTCGTTGGCGACGGAGTCGTCGTCGTTACTGAGCGGACCGCCGCCGAGCACGCCCGAGGCAGGACAGCCGGCGCACAGCAGAGCGATGACGAGGAGGAGGACACGCATGTCGTCAACCTAGCGCGCGCCGACCTGAATCCGGGCCAGAACGTACGCGTGGTCGCTGGCTTTGCCCGACATACCGCCGGGGTCCACGCCGGTCAGCTCGTTGCCGTGCAGGATCTCGTACTCCACCCGGCCCGCCGCGTGCACGCTCTTGGGCACCACCCCGTGCATCAGCACCTGAAGCTGTCCACGGTGGTTGTAGTCGAACCGCTGCTCGGGCGGCAGGGTGGTCACCATGTTCACCGACTCGTCGCCACACAGCGCCTCGAGCGTGGGGCTGAACTCGAAGTCGTTGAAGTCCCCGGTCACGTAGTAGGTCAGGCCCTGCTCGCGCGCGTCGGCGAGCGCCTCGCGGATGAGCTTTGCCTGGGCGACGCGGGTCTCCTCCTTGGGGTCAAAGCCCGGGGCGACCGGGGCGAACGCGCTGTTCTGGTGCCGCTTGCTCGCCAGGTGCACGTTCACCACCACCAGATCCGCATCGGCGCCCAGCACCTCGAAGTGCGCCACCAGCGGCTTGCGAGAGCCGATGAACGCCGGCGCGTCCTCTCCCACCCGGCGCATGGTCTTGCGCCGGATCTCGACCCGCGCGGGGTTGTACAGGAACCCATTGCGGATGTTCCCACCGGGCTGACCCCCATCGGCGTCCACCTTGGGTGGGATGTCTGCCCAGCGGTACTTCGGCCCGCCGAGCCGCGCGATGTCGCGCATCACCTGCTTGTAGGTCTCCGACGCATCCACCACCGCGGTGAGCTCGGCGCCGTCGTTGTCTTGGATCTCCTGCAGCGCGACGATGTCGGGGCCGCCGGCTTGCCGCACGATGGCCTCGGCCAGCATCTCGAAGCGGCCGTACAGCCGGTCGTCGTCGATGTCCCGGTCCGGGTCTTTGACGAAGTCCTCGCGCTCGACGTGCACGTCGAGGTTGAAGCCGTTGAGGGTGAGCACGGTGGTTCCATGCGCCGTGCTGGTCAGCGACGCGGCCGGAGTGCTGACCGGCGCCTGCTTCACACGCACGTCGCCTCGGGCCACGATCTGGTACGCCTCGCTGCGGTAGTTCAGGGGTCCCGTCACCGCGGTCAGCAGCGTGGCTCCCACGTTCACCACCGGAGCGCGGTCGTAGTCGAGCACCCGAAAGCCGGGCAGCCAGCGATGGGGGTGGGCGGGATCGACGACGAGGCCGCCCTGGGGCGAGCGGGTGCCGGTGAGCCCCTCGGGGATGCACACGTAGTCGCCAAACGGGTTGCTCGGCGCAGCGAAGGTGGAGCCGGCGGGGATGCCGACCAGCATGGACTCGAGCCCGTTGAGGAAGCGGGCGAGGGGCTCCATCTCGGTGGGCAGGCTGTCTGCCGTCAGCCACACGGGCTCGATGGTCGGCGCGTCGCCGGGCACGACCTTGACCTCGTATGCCTTGATCTGGGTGGTGGGGCGGCCGCCCTCATTCTGGATGTAGTCCAGCACCCGGCCCTCCACTTCGACGTGCAGGCCGACCCGGGCTTTGCGCTGGGGGCTGTAGATGAACACCGCGCAGGAGATGGCCGGGCCTGCGGAGCGGGTGGGCTCCTGGACGAAGTACCCCTTGCGGCTGTGCCCGGTGACCACCCCTCGCAGGCGCACGGTCTTCCCCGAGTGTGGAGAGAGCAGGCCCTCGCCTTGAATGGCGGGGATCGAGAGCAGCGGTGCGGTGTCGGTCATCGCCGGGGACCATAGCGCTCCTGAGTATTTGGTTTGGTGTATATACATTGCTATGGAAGCAATGCTTCAGTGCCTGGCCGACCCGAACCGACGCGCCATCGTGGACGCGCTGCTCCTTGGCGAGCAGCCGGTCGGCGAGCTCGTGCGGCGCTTGCCCATCGCGCAGTCCGGGGTCTCGCGGCACCTGCGCATCCTGCGTGACTCGGGGCTGGTGCGGTCCCGGGCTGAGGGCCAGCGTCGCTACTACTCCCTGCTTCCCGAGCCGTTTGAGGAGCTGTCGGACTGGCTCGCGCGCTACCGGGTGCTGTGGGAGCACCGCCTGGACAACTTCGAAGCCGAACTCGAGCGCCGCAAGGCCGACAACAACGATAGAGACTAGGAGACAGCGATGAGTGGACGCACGGTGATTGAGCGCGAGTGGACTGCCTCGATGGATTTGGTGTGGGAGCTGTGGGCGACGCCCAAGGGGATGAGCTCTTGGTGGGGTCCAGTGGGGTTCGAGGTGGAGGTGACCACGATGGATCTGCGGGTCGGCGGGGCGTTTGCCTACACGATGCGCGCGAGCAACCCGGAGACCGCCGCGGCGATGGAGAAGCGCGGCCGGCCCGCGACGTTCTCGGTCACCGCGACCTACACCCGGGTCGAGCTGCGGCGCGCGCTCGCGTTCGAGTCGCCGTTCGGCGAGGAGACGCTGACCGAGTCGGTGGAGTTCAGTGAGTCGGACGGCGTGGTGAAGGCGGTCATCGTCATCGACGCGACGAAGCCGGAGATGACCGGCGGCGCATCCATGGGCTGGCGCAGCGCCCTGGGCAAGCTGGACGCGCTCCTCGCGCAGTAGCCAGCGGGGACGGGGTTCACGGCGACCGATCGTGCCGTACCCTTGCGCGCGAGGTAGCCATGAGCGAGCAGGATCCCCAGGAAGCGCCGGAGTACGCGTACGGCGAGCGCGTCATCCCCACCGAGGCGAAGATCGAGGCGCTCAAGCCCGGTCGCGGGCGGATCTCGGGCTACCTCTCGGCGAGCCTCGGCGTGATGAGCCTGCCGGGCGTGTTGTGCTTCCTCTACCCCACGTACTTCACCACCGCTGAGCTCCGCGAGGCCTACGAGGTCTGGCAGATTCGGCTGCTGCTCAAGGTTTGCCTCATCGGCTCGGTGGGCTTTGGCCTGTTCAACATGGCGCGGCTGCACAACGCCCGCCTCGGCGCGCTGGGCATGCTCAGCGCGGGCGCGGCCTGGCTGCTGGGCGGTTGGAGCGTCGAGGTCGGACCCCTGAACCCGGAGCAGGTGGGCCTCGGTTTGGACTGGCTGCTGCTCGATCTGCTGGGGTCTGCGGGGCTCTTCATCTTCCTCGAGAAGCTGTTCCCGCGGCACCCCGACCAGGCGATCCTGCGCCCTGAGCTCTCCCTCGACATCATCTACTTCGCCATGAACCACCTCGCGGTGGGCTACCTGCTCATCGCGAGCAACACCTTCGCCCCCGCGGCCGTGGACTGGATGGTCAACGGCACCCTTCAGGCGTTTGTCACCGGGCTGCCGCTCTGGGGGCAGGTCATCTTGCTCGTGTTCGCTGCGGACCTCGTGCAGTACTGGGTGCATCGGGCGTACCACGAGGTCCCGTGGCTGTGGGGCCTGCATGCGGTGCACCACAGCGCCGAGCACATGGACTGGATCGCCGGCTCGCGCACCCACATCCTGCAGACGCTCATCGACCGCTCGCTGGTGTTCCTTCCGCTGTACCTGCTCGGCCCCAGCAAGGAGGCGCTGGACGCGTACGTGGTCTACGCCGCCTTGCTCGCCGTGTTCATCCACAGCAACGTCGGCCTGCCCATGGGTCCGCTCAAGTGGATCATCACCACGCCTCAGTTCCACCACTGGCACCACAGCAGCGACAAGCCCGCCATCGACACCAACTACGCCGCGTATCTGCCCCTGTACGACTGGCTGTTTGGCACCCTGCACATGCCCGACCGGCACTGGCCCATCCAGTACGGGACCCTGACCCGGCTGCCGCGCACAGTCTGGGGCCAGTTCACCTACCCGTTTCGCAAGGACCGCGGCAAGGGATGAGCGACAACCCCCTCGCTCACCCCGGCTCGCCCCAAAGCCGGCGGCTCGTGCTCCTGGCTGTGGCGGTCGTCACGGTGATGGGCACGTTGGGCTCGGCGTTCTCGCCCGCGCTGCTGGTGCACTACCCGCTGGCGCTGCTCGCCCTCTCGCCGGACATCCGACACCTCGTGCTCGTGGCGGCCCAGGTGGACTACGGGCCCGCGCTCGCTGCGGGCCTCCCCCGTCGGGCCGCGGGCCTGGCGGCGATGTACGGAGTGGGGTTCTTCTACGGGCCGGTGGCCCTGCTGTGGTTTGAGCAGAAGGCCCCGCGCCTGGGCGGCGCGCTGCGGTGGTTCGAAGCTCTGTTCGCGCGCTTTGGCGCGCCCCTGCTGGTGCTGTTCCCCGTCTACACCCTGGGCGCGCTGGCCGGAGCGGCGGGGACCCGGCTCAAGGTGTTCGTGCCGGCGATGCTCCTGGGGCAGGCGCTGTACATCACCGCCGGGTACTACCTCGGGGACGCGGTGACCGAGTGGACGCAGCCGTTTGTGCGCTGGCTCACCGAGCACATCGTCGCCAGCACGCTGGTCTGTGTGGCGCTGGTGGGCGCGCAGCAGCTGTGGTCGCGGCGGGGCAAGCAGCCCACGCTGGGGGAGTAGGTGCGAGCCTAGAACGAGAGAACCCGGAGCCGCGCTAGGGCGTGATTCGCTAGTCGCGGAAGATGATGCTGCGCCCGGGCTTGGGGGCGCGCACGCGGCGGGGCGCGGACTCGGGGCGGCCCCCGCCAGCGCGGTAGCTCTTGCTGTTGGGGTCGGCCGCGGACTTGCGGGCCATGGCGTTCATCTCGTGGAACGGGCGCATGAGCTGCTCGGAGTCCCCCGCGGTGTACTGCTCGAGCCCCCGCTCGGTGAGCGCCTTGAGCGTGCGGTCCACCGCCTCGATGGTGGCGAGGCAGCGCGGATCAGGCTGGCGCTTGATGAGCCACTCGGACGGGCGCTGCACGTCGAGGCTGACCCGGGGCAGGGCATGCAGGTTGGTGCTCAGCTTCATCATCTTCTTCGCGCAGGGCCAGGTGGCGTCGAGCAGGAAGAGCACGAGCTGGCCCCCGGCGGCGCGGGTCCCCGGGGCGAGGGCTCCGCTGGCGCGCTCGGGGTAGAGCAGCCGGCAGTCCAGCGCCGGATCAGCGAGCAGCTCGCCCACCCGGCGATCGGCCGAGAAGTCAACCCCCACCACGATCTCCGAGCCCGCCAGGGCGAGGTGCGCGAGTCGGCCCGAGCCGTTCTTCGTCTTCTTCGCCTCCTTGGGGTGGGTGAGGAAGATGAAGCGCGTGCGCGGCTGCAGCGACGGGATGAACGCGCACAGGCACGTGGCCGCAGGACGGCGGCACCGCATACACAGAGGCCGGTAGCCGTCGACGGCGAGCAGGTTCATGGGCGGACCGGGCTCGGCGCTAGGCGATGGTGACCGAGGCGTCCAGGTAGACGTCTTGGATGGCGTTGAGCAGCGCCACGCCTTCGTTGCGGGGCTTCTGGAACGCCTTGCGCCCCGAGATGAGTCCCACGCCGCCGGCGCGCTTGTTGATCACGGCCGTCTGCACCGCCTGCTGCAGGTCGTTGGCGCCGCTGGCCCCGCCCGAGTTGATCAGCCCCATGCGGCCCATGTAGCAGTTGGCCACCTGGTAGCGGCACAGGTCGATGGGGTGGTCCGAGCTCAGCTCGGTGTAGATGCGCTGGTCGAACTTGCCGTAGGAGCTATCCCCCATGTTCAGGGCCGCGTACCCACCGTTCTGGGTCGGAAGCTTCTGCTTGATGATGTCGGCGCCGATGGTCACGCCCAGGTGGTTTGCCTGCCCGGTCAGGTCGGCGGAGCTGTGGTGGTCCGCGGTGGCGGTCTTGAACGCGTTGTTGCGCACGTAGCACCACAGGATGGTGGCCATGCCGAGCTCGTGGGCCTGGGCGAACATCTCGCTGACCTCGACGATCTGCCGGTTGCTGTCGTCGGAGCCGAAGTAGATGGTCGCGCCCACCGCAGCGCAGCCCAGGTCGTAGGCCTGCTCGATCGACGCGAACGCGATCTGCTGGAAGGTGTTGGGGTACGTGAGCAGCTCGTTGTGGTTGAACTTGAGCACGAACGGGATCTTGTGGGCGTACTTGCGCGCCACGGAAGCGAGCACCCCGTAGGTGGTGGCGACGGCGTTGCAGCCCCCTTCGATGGCGAGCTCGATGATGTTCTCAGGATCGAAGTAGTCGGGGTTCGGGGCGAAGCTGGCGCCCGCGCTGTGCTCGATGCCCTGGTCCACCGGCAGGATGGACATGTAGCCGGTGTCCGCGAGGCGGCCGGTGCCGAACACCCGCTGCAGGTTGCCCAGCGTGCGGATGTTGCGGTTGGACGCGCCGTACATGCGATCCACCTGATCGGGACCGGGCAGGTGCAGCCGGTCCTTGCTGATCTTGGGGCTGTCGAACCCGAGCAGGTAGTGGGCCTGGTCGGCGAGGAGGTCTGCGGTGTTGCTCATCGGGGCGCGCTCCGTGGGTAGGGACGGGACGGTACCAGCAGTCCAGCGGAGCGCGCACCGCGATCAGGCGAGCAACCCGGCCATCACCCCGGCGACGACGATGAGGAGCAGCAGCCCCACAAACACCCACACGATCGGCGACGTACGTCGCTGAATGTGTGGAGTGAGCCGCATGACTTCGGGGTAGTCCAGCGCGAACACGCGCTGGCCCTTCTCCCCGTGCAGCAGGTACAGCAGCCAGCCGCCGAGCAGCGTGCCGATGGGAATGGACAGCAGCGAGAGGCCACCGAGCACGGTGGCGGCGATCTTGACCTTCGGGTCCAGGCGCCGCAGGCCCAAGCCTACGAACCCATAGACGGCGGCGATGACCAGCACCACAAAGCCCGTGAACGTGATCATGAAGATGGACTCGACGTCGTCGATTCCCTGCGTCGCGGCGAACGCGGCGAGCCCGAAGCCGGCCAGCACAGAGCCGAAGGCGGCGAACAGGTAGAGCGCCCCGAAGCCGCGCAGGTTGGTCTCGGTCATCAGCAGCTCGGTCCGAATGGCCTCGGCCTTGGCCACAGACATCGTGGGGCTTGGGTTGAGGGTCCCACCGCCGAAGGTGGCGTTGAGATCCGCGGTCGGTGGCGCGTACGGGTTGGTGTCCTTGAGCTGCAGGACGGCGAGGGCCGCGTCGTAGTTCGGCTCCTGGGCGATCTCGGGCACGAGCTCGCTGTGCAGCACGGTGCCGGTGCCATCGAGGACCAGCACGCCGCGGCCGAGAACGCCGGTCATCGGTCCGTCCACGATGCGCATGCCGTAGTCCACGCCGAACGTGCTGTCGAACGTGCTCAGGGTCATGGCGTTGGCCACGCCCTCCGCGCCACACCAGCGCTTCGCGGCGAAGGGCAGGTCGGCCGACACCGTGGCAAACACCACGTCATCGTTGCCCTTGACCCGCTCGCTGAACACGTGGGTGGACTTCGCGCAGACGCCGGTGTCGATGCTGGGGAAGATGCTCAGGATGACCGTCTTGCCGGCGAAGTCGGACAGCGACTTGCGGGAGAGGTCCGCGGCGACGAGCGTGAAGGCGGGGGCCTTGCTGCCCACTGCGGGGAGGTTGCCGGACGTGTTGCAGGGATTGCCGCCGAGAGTGATGGACGCCATGTGAGCCTCGATTCTAGGGTTGGAGAAAGAGTCAGGAGGGGCTGCCCGCCGGGTTCGCGGCGAGCGCGGAAGGTGTAGCCGAGGCGGCGGCAGACTGCTCGCCCGTCTCGTCCGGCCGCGCCCCGAGGCCCTGGGTGGCGAGCTCCACAAGGTCAACAAACACGCGGTACACCGGCGGAATCACGAGCAGCGTGGTGGCGGTGGCGAAGACCAGCCCAAACGCGATGGTGGTGGCGAGCGGCGCCCACACTCCGCTCTTGCCGCCGATGCCGATGGCCATGGGGAGCAGCCCGAACACGGTCGTGATGGTCGTGAGCAGGATGGGGCGAAGGCGCAGCCGTCCCGCCGACAAGATGGCCTCGTTCACCGGCAGGCCGCGCTCCCGCTCGGCGTTGATGAACGAGATGAAGACCAGGCTGTCATTCACCACAATCCCGAGCAGCGCCACGAGGCCGTACATCGTCAGGATGGACAGCGGCGTGCCCGTCACCAGCAGCGCCACCGCCGAGCCGAACATCGCGCCGGGGAAGGTGAAGCCGATGATGATGACCGGCTGCAGGAAGCTGCGGAACTGGGTGCCGAGGATCATGTAGACGAGCAGCAGCCCGACCACGCTGAGGAACCCCAGCGCCTCCAGGCTGCGCTGGAACTCCTGGAACTCGCCCGTGTAGTCGATGCGGTACCCCGGGAACCGCTCGCTGAAGTCTGCGAGGCGTGCCTTGGTCTCGGTGACCGCGTTGATGGCGGTGTTCTTTGTCTTGTCTACGTTGGCGGTCATCGTGATGGTGCGCGCACCCTGGTAGCGGCGCACCGCGTCGATGCTGCGTCCCACGGAGATCTCGGCGACCTCCCGGAAGGGAACGAGGCCGCCGCTGGCGGTCTGCACCATCGTGCGCTCGAGCCAGTCCAGATCCCGCCGCGCCTCCCGGGGGTACCGCACCAGCACCGGTACGTCGTCGCCGTCGTCCTGGTAGCGGGTGGCCTCGGCGCCGTCGTACGCAGCCCGCAGAGCCAGCCCGACTTGGGCCTCGGTCACGCCGTAGAGCGCCGCGCGCTCAGGGTCCACCGTGACCCGCAGCTCCTTCTTGCCCAGCAGGTAGTCGTCGCGGATGTCCTCCACCCCGCGGACCTGGCCCAGCTCGGCGCGCACCACCTCGCTGAGCTGATCGAGGCGCGCCAGATCGGGCCCCTGCAGCTTGAGCTCCACGTCGCCGCCCGCGGGAGGCCCCGAGTTCACCGGCACCAACTCCACCGAGTCCGGTCCCGGCACCCGGGCGAGCACCGGTCGCAGCAGGGCCATGAGATCGTCGAGCGTGTTGTCCCGGGTCTTTGGCTCGGTGAGCTGGATGTCGAGCTGCCCGTAGTTCCCCTTGAAGAACCACTCGGTCTCGGTCATCAGGAAGCCGGCGTGGGTCGTGACGGACACGAGGTCCTCGGCGGGCACGGTGCTGCGCGCGAGGCGGTCCATCTCCGACATCACCGCGTCGGTCTGCTCGAGAGAGGTGCCTTCCGGGAGCCGCACATGCACAAAGAACTGGGGGATCTCCTCTCCGCCGAAGAGGTCCAGGTCCACCTGGGACGCGATGCCCAGCGCGAGCGGGACCATCAGCAGGTACACGGCGCCAAAGATGGTGAAGCGCGCGTGTCGCGCCCGGTCGAAGAGATCCCTCGCGGTGCGGAAGAACGTGCCTCGGGTCAGCGCGAGGCCCCCGAGGCCGAGCAGGCCGACCACCGGGACGATGCCGCCCAGGGCTGCGCCGACGGGCCCGAACACCACGAACAGGGCGCCGGGGATGATGGCGAGGCCGAGCAGGGCCGTGATGAGGACCGCGAAGAGGTTGGCCGCGGGCACGAGCCAGGTCAGCAGACGGGTGAGGCCGCGAGCGTCGGCCGGTTTAGGGAGACGCGCCCGCGTGAGGAACTCGAGCGCACGCACGTAGGGCCGGGCGATGCGGTCCACCGCCGCGTCCCTTGAGTGCAGCTTGCTCGGGTCCTTCTCCCCCCAGTCGTACAGGTGCGCTGGCAGGGAGATGAGCGCCTCCACCAGCGAGGCGATGAGGGCCATGGACACCACCACCGGGATGATGCGCATGAACTTGCCCATGAGGCCGGGCATCAACATCAGCGGCAGGAACGCCGCGATGGTGGTCAAGATGGCGGCGATGACGGGGACCGAGACCTCGCTGACGCCATCGATGATGGCGGTCTTTCGGTCCTTGCCCATGGCTGCGTGCCGGGCGGTGTTCTCCACCAGCACGATGGCGTCGTCGACGATGATTCCCAGCACCAGCACCAGTCCGAACAGCGAGTTGCCGTCGAGCGATGCGCCGGACCACCACATGAAGATGAACGTGGCGAGGAACGCGAGCGGGATGCCGAGCGCGGTCAGCAGCGCGTTGCGCAAGCCCAGCGCCACCCACAGCACCAGGACCACAAAGACCATCCCCACGAGCGCGTTGATCTGCAGGTCGCCCAGCATCGAGGCGATCTGCTTGCTGGAGTCGCCGGTGACCGCGACCCGACCGCGCCCCTCGAGCCGCAGGTTCCACTGGTCCGCGAGCTCTCGGATCTGCCGGGACAGCTCCAGCGAGTTGCCCGCGGGCTTCTTCGCGATGGTCAGGGTGACGGCGGGGTCGTTCTCATAGCGGGCGCGGACCGCCGCCTCTTCCCAGAGGTCCTCGATGGAGGCGACATCGCCGACGGTGATGGCTCCGCCGCCGGGCGACGCGCCGAGCACCACGTCGGCGATGGCCGCCACCGCGTCGAACTGGTTGGTGGTGCGCAGCACGTAGTCGGAGCTGCCCACGGTCAGCAGCCCGCCAGGGATGGAGACGTTGGACGCGGCGAGGGCACGCACGACCTGGTCGATGGAGAGACTTGCGGCGTGCAGCAGATCCGGGTCTACCTCCACCCAGATCTGCCGCTCCTGGACGCCGCCCAGATCGACCTTGCTGATGCCGTCGATCGCCTCGATCTCTTCTTCGAGCCGCTCGGCGACGTTGAACAGCTCGTCCTGCTCCATCTCGCCGGCCAGCACCAGCGAGATCATGGGCACAAAGTCGGCGGAGCTGAAGTTGACGAAGACTGGCTCCTCGGCTTCCTCGGGGAGCCGCACGACGGCGACGGCGTCCTTGATCTCCTGGTAAGCGCCGTCGAACTCGTCGTCGGACAGCGACTCGAACTTGACCGAGAAGAAGGTGAAGCCCTCCTTGCTGCGGTTGGTCACGGAGCTGACGCCGTCCACGTTGCGGATCTGCTCCTCCACCGGGATGGCGACGAGCTGCTCCAGATCGTCCGGCGGCACTCCGGGGTAGTCCACCCGGACGAACACCCAGTTGAACGACATCTCGCTCATGAGCTGCCGGGGCAGCTGGGTGTAGGCGAAGGTGCCCATCAGCACGAGGCCGAGCACCAGCATGTGCACGAGCACGCCGTTGCGGATGGAGAAGGCGGCGAGCCAGCGCATCACTGCTCCGGCGCCGGTGGGTCTCCGCCGAGGGCGTACACGGACACCTTGGCGCCGTCGGACAGGTGCTGGCTGCCGAGCACCGCCACCAACTCGCCGGCCTCGACTCCCGTGCGGACCTCGACGGAGCCTTGCGATGCGCGCCCCAGGGTCACGGCGCGGGCTCGGGCGATGTCGCCTTGGACCACGAAGAGCTCGGGGCCGTCTACGCCCTCCAGCACCGCGCCGTCGGGCACGAGCACGCCCTGCCGCTCGCCGACCACGATCTCGACCCGAGCCACCATGCCGCCGCGCAGGGCTCGGTCTTCGTTGGGGATGCGCACCTGCACGGCCCAGGTGCGGGTGCGGGGGTCAGATGCTGGGCTGACGGCGCGCACGGTGCCGTCAAAGGCGCGCTCGCCCAGCGACGGCACGCGGACGACCACGGCCTGGCCTTCGGCGACCAGCGGGACTTCGCGGCCCGAGACGCCGGCGGACACGAGCACCTCGGACAGGTCCACGAGACCAAAGGCGGGTGTGCCGGGGCCGATCACCGCGCCGAGCTCGAGGCGCACATCGCTGATCTCCCCGGCGAAGGGCGCGCGCAGGGTGGCGTCGGCGAGGGACCGCTTGCCGAGCTTGACCGCGGCTTCGGCGGCCTGGAGCTGGGCCTGGGCGGTGCGCACCTGGATGTTGGATGTGTCGCGGTCGCGGTCCGTGGTGGCGCCCTGGGAGTGCAGGCTGCGGGCCCGGGCGTTGTCGGCCTGGGCGAGCTCGAGGCCGGCGGCGGCCTGCTCGGCTTGGGCGAGCGCCTGGTCGAGCCGGGCGTCGGCGACGTCGGCGTTGAGTTGGGCGAGCACGGCGCCCCGGGGCACGGTGAGGCCGAGGCGCGCGGGCATGGAGATCACGCGGCCGGAGCCTTCGGCCATGACCATCACCTCGCGCCGAGGGCCCACGACCCCGGTGACGATGACCGGGTCAACGATGCGGGACGTGGTCGCGGCGGCGGTGGAGACGGAGATGACCGGGGCCGGCGCGGGGGTCACGGGCTCATCGGCGGCGGTGGGGCAGCCGGGGAGCAGCG
>Ga0222662_1000545_pt1 | contig 29331 bp, 32 predicted proteins | sample AntAcemetagen600_FD_179821 | JGI IMG/M metagenome (GOLD analysis project Ga0222662, IMG submission 179821) | Saline water microbial communities from Ace Lake, Antarctica - #600 | ecosystem: Environmental > Aquatic > Non-marine Saline and Alkaline > Saline | place: Antarctica: Ace Lake... | reverse complement strand
CTTCAACTCCTTTGCAGCATAACGACCTTCCCTTCGGGGGATTTCGCTACGCTCCATCCCCCGAAGGGAAGGAACCGACGTCTCGCCTAGGCTCGACCTATTTTACAGACAATTTGTTGCACCACCCAAACCCTAAACTCTTCGCCTTATTTTTGACTTCTAAATGATGCTTATTAAGCTCTAACTCGTTTACATCATGACTTTGAAAGAAAAGAAGCACGCACTGGTCGAAGAGATCACACTCATCCCTGACGCCTACGAACGTCTAGGCTACATCGTCGATCGCGGCAAAAAGGCCGAAGGCCTGACCGAGGATCTACGTATCGATAGCTTCAAGATCGAAGGCTGCATGTCGCAGCTCTGGGTCGTGCCCTCCTTTCAGGAAGGGCTCTGCGGTTTCCGCTCCGAGTCCGACTCGGCCATAGTCAAAGGCATCGCCAGCCTGCTATGCGACTTTTACAGCGAAGCCAAGCCCGAGGAGATCGTCGCAACCGACGCCGACTTCCTCGGTGAGGTCGGCATCACCCAGCACCTCTCCCCCAACCGCCGAAACGGCCTCAGCCGCATCGTGGAGTCGATCCAGCGCTTTGCGAAGTCCTGCTTGGCAGAATCGTAGTTCTCGTGGAAGCGACACTCCTGTCGCTTTGTAGGCGTTCAGCTACCGTGGGGCACGTGGGTTTTTAGCGTTCACATTAGGGCATAGATCAGGCTCGACTGTGGGCGATGCTCCAATAAAGCGACAAGAGCAGCGCTTCTACTTTTTATGCCTCTATCCAATCGACTCTACGACGCCCACCGCCATGCTGGCGAAAAGCTCGACTCCGTTTGCGTCGTCAACGGGACGCAGCCCAACGATTGGCTAGCTATTCTCGATGCGAGCAAGCAGGATGCACGAATCCTCCCCGCGATCGGCCTGCACCCGTGGCGGGTCAATGATGCCGCGCACGATTGGCAGGCGCAATTCTTGCAAGCGCTGCCTTACGCCCGTGCCATTGGCGAGATCGGGCTGGATCAGTGGATCGCGGGGCACGACCTTGCGCGGCAAGACGCAGCGTTTCGCTGGCAACTGGAACAAGCAGCCGAGGGTAATCTACCGACTTCGATTCATTGCCTCAAAGCCAGCGAGCCGCTACTTCGCGCATTGAAGAGCTGCGCCCTACCCACTCGCGGCATTCATCTGCACGCATACAGCGGCTCGGCGGAGCAGGTTTCGCAGTTTGCGGAGCTGGGCGCTTACTTCTCCTTCCATGCGGGGCAGTTTAAAGCCAAAGCCAAGAAGGTACTCGCGGCGGTTCGCGCAGTTCCGGCGGATCGGTTATTGATTGAGACAGATGCACCGGACACACTCCGTGCGAATGATGATTACTCTGCGTTCTTACGGCGAGGCTACCAACTGGTTGCGGAGCTGCGAGGCGTGAGTAGCGAACCACTTGCTGAACAAATCGCTGATAATTTTAAACGCTATTTCCTCGATGAATGAGCCCACACTACGCCCACTGCCTAAAGTGCGCCACCGCGACATCGTGCGACGTGGGCTGCGTTGCGAGTGTCCAAATTGCGGGCAGTCGAAACTCTTTCAGTCACTGCTTAAGATTCAGCACCGTTGCCCCTACTGCGGCATGACATTGGAACGTGGCGACGGCTACTTCTTAGGCCCACTCTGCATCAATTACGGTCTAGTTGTTTTTGGCTACATCGCCCCACTGCTGATGCTTGGCGTGGCAGGGTTGATATCGCTCAAGCTGGCGCTCGCGGTCGCATTGGTAGGTGCCTTGTTGTTTCCGCTATTCCTCTACCGTATCTGCTGGAGCCTGTGGCTGATGATCTACTATCTCTGCCTGCCCGGTGAGTTGCACGCCAACCGCTCGGAAGACAGCGACGATCTGCTGTTTGAAGAAGAGCAGCGGCGGTAGAATTTGAACGCTGAACATTGAACGCCGAAGGCGCCTAAACTTCGTTCGCCCAAATATCTGCGAGCTTCTGGCGGCGGCGAATTAGCTGAGGCGTGCCACTCGCATCGAGCATCACTTCGGCTGCTTCTGGATAGGAGTTATAGTGCTTCGGCGTCATCGCCGAGGCATAGGCACCCGAACCGTCAATCACGCAGTAGTCACCGATCTCGGCGACGGGTAACTCGCGAGGTGCGAGCAGCTCGGGATCGCCGGGTGCGGGTGTTAAAATATCGCCTGACTCGCAGCAGTGGCCGACCACTACGTAATCCTTAGTCTCAGACTGCTCAGAAGACTGTAAGAGGCTGATGGGGTGCTGCGCGCCATAAATCGAAGGACGCAGTAGTTCGGTCATGCCAGTGTCGAGCTTGATGAAATCGTAGCCGCCCTCACCAGTGGAGACGACGTCTTGCACCTTGGAGAGCAAGGCGCAGGCGTTGGCCACGAGGAAGGTGCCGGGCTCGACTTCGAGGCGGATCTGGCGGCCAGTCTCGGCAGCAAATTCTTCGAACTTCTCTTTAACGGGCTGGCCGACGACTTGCAGGTCAGTGGACTTCTCGTCAGGCATACGGCCGACTTTGAAACCGCCGCCCAGGTTGAGTGTGACCACGTCGGGGAACTCACGAACAATGTCGAAATTCATTTTGGCCACCTTAAGCCAGACATCGGGATCGCTGCCGGAGCCGATGTGGGTATGGATGCGCACGGCGGTGAGCAGGTATTTCTCGAGCAGTTCTTTGATCTGTGGGATCCACCCGTGCCAGATACCGAAGCTGGAAGACGGCCCGCCGACATTGGTGCGATTATTGCCGCCGGAACCAGAGCCTGGGTTGATGCGAATGCCAACTTGGCCGCCAGACTTAAGCTGGCCGAAGCGCTCTAACTGCGCGAGCGAACAGGCATTGAATTGGATGCCCGCTTCGAGTAGGTCGCCGAGATCGGTAGGCAGCTCTTGCGCGCTGAGACTGATCTTTTCGGCGGCGATACCAGCGGCCATCGCGCGGTGCACCTCGTGGCCGGAAGAGGCGTCGATATGGAGCCCCGCTTGAGCGAAGATTTTTAGGATGGCAGCATTGGGCGACGCCTTCATCGCGTAGCGAGCAGTCAGCCCGAAAGCATTGGGGAAAGCCAAGACGGCGGCGGCATTAGCCTCTAGCGACTTCCGGTCGTAGACGTAAATGGGCGTAGCGAAGCTGTCGGCGACCGCGTGAGCCGTGGAAAAATCGAGGAAACGAGGCTGAGAGATAGATGCCATGCCGAAGAGCAAATGCGCTAAATGCACTCAGGCAAGCGCGATTATGCAACAATCGCGAGTTGAGTGGTTAAGTGGTTTTTACTTGAGTGGTGTCAAAATTGACTCGCAGCCAAGCTCACCCCCTCTCAACGACTCAACCACTTAACGACTCAACCCTTCTTAAGCGCCCGCTCACAACCATAGGCATTGAGGACATCAGCGACTAGGCTGGGCAAATGCGAGAGATTGGAACCAGCACCTGCCGATTCGCCCGCGCAGCAGATGTAACCAAGCTGGTCTTCGGTCGACATCTCGAGACCATGTGTATCAAGCCATGCTTGCACCGTGCGCACAGACTCAACCCAATGGCGCAGGGAGTAATCACTCTCGTCGACCAATTCCAACAAGCGATCGCGTGACGCCTCGTTTTCAGAGCCTCCAAACTTGGCATCAAGCAAAGCGATCAGCTGGGGAGAATCCGCAAACATCTTGTGAAAAGTCTCTCTGCCGAGCGTATTGATGAATTCTACCATGAGCTTAGAAATGACGCATCTCTTGGGGATTTCAAGGCATGGCTCATGTTGTCGCATAAATTTCACAGATCGTCTGTTGAGTCTTGCTCCTGTGGCAATCTGCTTTTGGCTGTGAGACCCTCACCATGCGTCACATAAGAACAGCGGCTCGAGCGCTCATTATTCTCGATCAAAAAGTACTCGCCATCAAAATGCGCGATAGGACGGGCGTGTTCTATATCCTACCTGGAGGCGGCCAGAACCACGGAGAAACACTGCGCGAGGGTCTGCGGCGAGAGTGCCTCGAAGAGATCGGCACCGAAGTCGAAGTCGGCGAACTGCTCTACGTGCGCGAATATATCGGCAAAAACCACGAATTTCACAAATCACACCACGCTTTCCACCAGGTGGAAAACGTCTTCCGTTGTTCCCTGCCAAATCCCGATGGCATCGGCCCCGGCACAGAGCACGATAAAAAGCAGGTTGGCGTGGAGTGGATTCCACTAGAGGACTTACCCACCCGACGTTTCCTCCCAGAGGTGATTAAACCGTTTTTCAAGAACGGCCGCTTCGAGTCAGAGACGAATTATCTCGGTGATGTGAACTAGACGAGCGAAGCTCGTCTAGATGACGAATAGCGAAGGACGGAGGGCGAATCTGGTGTTTGACAAGCCCTGCGACATAATCCGCTATTCGCCATAATTCTTCGTCCTACACCATTCGTCCTTCGTCATCCGCCCTTCGCCCTTCGCCCTTCTTTTGCGTAGCAAAAGCCAATGTCCGTCTACCGCCGCATATTTAGTAAGCATTACCAAAACCTGATGTATCCGGGGGAACGGCTCCGCTACGATATCGTCAATCCGCTCTGTATGCTCATGCTCTGTGCGATCGGGCTACTATTTATCTACTCAGCACAGATTTCCTACGACGGCGGGCACTGGAAACGGCAACTCTTCTTTATCGTGATCGGCGTGGGCTTGTATAGCGTCATTTCGGCGATTAATTACAAAATCGTCCTCCAATACGCCCATTTCATCTATATTGCGGGAATTGTCGGCTTAGTGCTGACTATGCCATTCAGTCCCATCAGCGTAGACCAGATGGGCGCTCGACGCTGGATCGACGTCGGCATAAGGATTCAACCGACCGAAGGTGCCAAGATCGGCACCCTGATTATGGCGGCCAGTATCCTCGCCAGATCGGAGATCGGCACCGTGCGGGACTCCCTCCTCGTGCTGGCAAAGGTGGCCGGTGTCTTTTTACTGCCAATGTTGTTGATTTTCCTGCAGCCCGACCTAGGTTCGTCGCTTGTCTTTCCACCTATGATCTTCGCTCTGCTATATGTTTCCCGCTTGTCGGAGAAATTTTTCCTTAGTGCCTTCGCGGCTTTCGCGATCGCATTGGCAGTGCTCGGGGCAGATATTTACGGTTACAGTCAGCATCTGGAGGCTCAGCGCGAAGCCAGCAGATCTGGCTCCACAGAGGAGGTCAGCGACTACCAATCGCTGCTTCCCATTCACAACTATCAAAGAAATCGGATCCTTACCTTCGTCGCCCCCGACGTGGTAGATCCGAGCGGCACCGGCGCAAGCTGGAATGCCAATCAAGCAAAAATTTCTGCCGCAACGGGCGGATTGTCGGGCAAGGGTTACCTCAAGGGAACCCAAGCGCAGCTCGGCTATCTACCTCAAGCGGTGGCACACAACGACTTTATTTTCTCCGTTATCGCGGAGGAAACAGGCTTTCTTGGAAGCGCGTTCGTCGTCGGGCTCTTTTGCCTGATGGTCGCCAACGGCATACGTATTGCCGGACTCGCAAGAGATCGATTTGGAATGTACCTGACCATCGGGGTCAGTGTTTTATTCCTCGTCCACTTCTTCATCAACATTGGCATGACTATCGGCATCACCCCGATTACTGGACTACCGCTTCCGTTTTTAAGTTACGGAGGCTCCTTTGTTCTGAGCTGTTTTATTCTACAAGGTCTTGTGCAAAGTGTATATCGGTATCGAAAGGATTTTTCATGATACCGACTCACTCACACGCACATAGATTCGAGAGTCAAAGCAGACAGAACTTGGGATCCCCACCTCACCCACGGGAAACCAAGACCAATGAACGACGAATCCACTACTCAAAACACTTCTAATAACGAAGCTGCTAACGACGATCAATACACCGAAGAGCTAATCTCAGCTCCGAAGGAAAAGAAATCTGAACGCATCGATACCCAAGAGCTCAAAGACGACGCTGCGAAGCGCGAGAAGAAGCAACCGCTGATCACTCGCATCGTCAAGGCGATCAAGGCTGAAAAGAAGTCCTACACCGAGCTCATCATTAACTCCGAGCCGCTCGAGAAACGTGTCGCCCTACTCCAGGACGGCGTTCTCGAAAAGTTCGAAGTCGAGCGCACGGGCGAAGCCCGCGAAGTCGGCGCGATCTTCAAAGGTCGCATTCAAAATATGGAGCCCGGCCTCAAGGCCGCCTTCGTCGATATCGGGGAAGATAAAAACGCCTTCCTCCACTACTGGGACATCCTCCCCGCAGCCAAGGACAACTCGATCGAGATCGTCCGCGACAACAAGTCCGAAAAGCAACGTAAGCGCGAAGCCGAAAAGGTAACAGTCAAGGACATCCCCAAGCTCTATCCGATCGGCAGTGAGATTGTTCTCCAGATCACCAAGGGGCAAATCGGCACGAAGGGACCACGCACCACTACAAACATCGCCCTCCCCGGTCGTTTCCTCGTGCTCATGCCCTACACCGGCACGCTCGGCATATCCCGCAAGATCGAAGAGAGAAAAGAGCGCTCCCGCCTCAAAGGCATCCTCCGCGATCTCACTCTACCTGAAGGCATGGGCATCATCGTCCGCACCGCAGGCGAGGGTAAGAAAGCCCGCTATTTTATCCGTGACCTTCACATCTTGCTCAAGCGCTGGGAGGTCATCAACCAGCGTATGAATTCGACCAAGAAGCCTGCTTGCCTCTACGTCGAGCCGGACATCGTCGGCCGCACCGTGCGCGACTTCCTGACCGAAGAGATCGACCGCGTGATGGTCGACAAGAAGGAGGACTACGACAACATCATCGAAGAGGTCATGAAGATTTCGCCACGCTCCAAGTCGAAGATCCATCTCTTCAAGGACGACATCCCTGTCTTCGAGCGCTTCAACATTGAGCGCCAGATCGAGCAGACCTACATGCGCTGCGTCCCCCTCCCAGGTGGCGGCGAGATCGTGATCGAAGAGACGGAAGCCCTTATCTCGATCGACGTGAACACTGGTTCGCACAAGAATAAGAACAAGGACGGCAAAGACTTCATCGTTCAGGTAAACTTGGAGTCCGCGAGTGAGATCTGCCGCCAAGTGCGCCTGCGTAATATCGGCGGTCTCATCATCCTCGACTTCATCGACATGAAGGCAAAGAAGGATCGTAACGCCGTGTTCGCACGCATGAAGCGCGAGATGGCCAACGACAAGGCGAAGAACCACATCCTCCCCATCTCCACGCTCGGCATCATGCAAATGACGCGTCAGCGCCACTCCGAGAGCCACTCTAGCGGCATCTACACGGACTGCCCGTATTGCCACGGTCGCGGCTCGGTCAAGAGCTCACGCACCATGAGTGTTGAGGTGCAGCGCCGCTTGATCAGCGTGATTCGTCACATTCGCGCCCGCGATGGCCACGATAAAGAGATCGCCCTGCGCGTATTACTCCATCCGACTAATCTCGAACGCCTCCGCCACGAAGACGAAGATTTGCTCCTCGAAATCGAACAGTCCTACGGTGCCCGTCTCTCCTTCCGAGCCGACCCCATCTACCACGTCGAAAACTTCAAGATCATCGACATCGAGAGCGGACAAGAACAGCGCTGATCGCGGAGCGATCAAATCGCTAAGGACGAATAACGAATAAATTTATCTGATTCGTCATTCCTCCTTCGTCCTTAGCCATTAAACGTATGCACATCCTCGCCGCCTTCGATAAGTTCAAAGACGCCATGCCTGCCGACCAAGCTTGTGATGCCGCGCTTGCGGGGGCGCTTTCAGCACTGGGCGAGCCGCTCACACTGACACGAGCGCCCTTAACAGATGGCGGCGAAGGCTTTTGCCCCATTTTAACAACTGCGGCCAGCGGCTACATAGAGCACCACCAGGTCTGTGGTCCACTCGGCGAGGAAGTCGATGCGCCACTCGGCTGGGTGGATCTAGAACGGATCCCCGAAGCTGCTCGCAAATACCTCGGCGCAAAAAACGGCAAGCTGGCCATCATCGAAATGGCCTCGGTCGCTGGCCTTGAGCAAGTGCCGAGCGCGCAACGCCACCCCGGTCATTGCACGACTCGCGGCGTAGGCGAGCTCATCCGTATCGCCGTGGCCGAAGAAGCCAGCGCGATTCTACTCGGTATCGGCGGCAGCGCGACCAGCGATCTCGGGCTGGGCGCACTCGAAGCGCTAGGCCTGAAGTTTTGCCCCAGCGGCCAAGTGACACCTGCACAGTGGACGACGATCGAGCAAATCGAAGGCCGCATCGACTTAGACTTACCGCCTATTTACATCGCCTGCGACGTAGATAATCCGCTCCTTGGCGCACAAGGTGCCGCCGCTGTTTATGGCCCGCAGAAAGGCCTCATCCCCGACGAAATCGAAGCTTTCGACGATGCCTCCGCGCGAATCGCGAAGCAGTTGTGCGCGTTTTATAATCAGCCCGAGTCACGCCTCAAAATCCCGGGCAGCGGGGCCGCTGGTGGAATCGGTTTTGGGCTCAATGTCGCCTTCGGGGCGGAGTATGTGCCCGGCTTCGAACTCGTGACCGCATGGCTCGACCTCGCCAGTAAGATTAAAGAGGCCGATCTCGTCCTGACCGGCGAAGGTAAATTCGACACAAGCTCGCTCGCGGGCAAAGGCCCCTACGCGCTACTCGCTGCCGCCCACTCTAGCGACAAGCCTGCCATCCTACTGGCTGGACTCGCTGAGGAAGATGCCGCTCAAACCGTGCGTGAACGCTTCCCCAGCACTGCGGTCTATAGTATCACGCCCGAGGGCACTCCGTTGGCTCAAGCGCTCAAATCTGCGCCCGAATTTTTACAACTAAAGGTAACCGAAGTCTTACAGACTCCGATACACTCATGACGATTGAGGAATCAGAGCTGAACCAGACAAAATGGCGCCGCATTCGCAGGGTCAAGAAATGGCTCCGCCCCCTCCCAAGGCGCACCAACATACACCGATACCCGATCCTAAAGTTTTTTGCCGAAGCCGCCCGCAAACGTATCTACATCTGGAGCTTCCGCGTCGAAAATGCCGTGCCTGCCATCTATGCCGGCAGCATCCTCACCCTGATGCCGCTTTACGGCATACAAGTCCCCTCCGCATTCCTACTGGCGCTCTTACTTCGCGCGAATCTGCCCATATTGGTCGGCCTCCAAGTCGTGTCGAATCCACTGACGGTTCTCCCCATCTGGTATGCCGCCTATCAAATCGGGCGTATCATATTGAGCGTTGTTGGCATACACGTCGATCCGCTCAACCGCGAAGAAGTGCGCCTCTTACTAGGCAACTTTATCCACGGCGCTTGGGGCGATAAGTTCGACAACTTGGCCACCGTCTTCAGTGTCACAAGTCTCGGCGCCATCGTGATGGGCATTTTCTTCGGCCTAATCGGGAGTTTCGCTTACCGCATCGTGGCTAATCGCACCGCCGCCAGCTACGCCCTGCTTCGCGCCAAGATACACGACCGTAAATTGAAAGCGCAGGCCACCGCAGGCAAAGAAGATTCTAAAAATGATTAAAAAACTCTGCTTACTTCTACTCCCGATTTTTCTATGCATAGGCCTTGCCCGCGCCGAGCCGATCTATCTTGGCATCGATGTGCTCGAGCAAAGCGGCTTCCGAGCCATCGATGGTAAACGTGTCGGTCTACTCACGCACCCCGCCGGCCTCAATCGTCGCGGCCAAAGCACTATCGATGTGTTACGCCGCGCACCCAACGTGCGCCTCGCCGCTCTCTTCGGCCCCGAACACGGCATCTATGGCAACGAAAAGGCTAACGTCCCTGTCGATGACAAAATCGACCCGCGCACAGGCCTGCCCGTCTACTCACTCTATGGTAAATACCGCAAGCCCACCGCCAAGATGCTAGCGGGGCTCGATGCGCTTGTCATCGACTTGCAAGACGTGGGCGTGCGCTCTTACACTTACGTCAGCTGCATGCGCTACGCGATGGAAGCCTGCTTTGAAAATGGCGTCGAAGTGGTGGTGCTCGACCGCCCAAATCCACTCGGCGGCCTCAAAGTAGATGGCCCCCCGCTCAATCGGCAATGGCGCAGTTACGTTGGTGCCTTCCACGTGCCCTACGTCCACGGCCTGACTATCGCCGAGCTCGCACGCATCGCTAAGCACACCTCCGGTTGGATGGAGACGCCCGCCCATATCCGTAAAACGGGCAAGCTCACCATCGTCCCCATGCGCGGCTGGAGCCGTAACATGCTCTGGACACAAACTGGCCTCCGCTGGGTGCCCACATCGCCTTATATCCCCGATCTTTCTGCCGTGCTCGGCTACGCCATGACGGGGCTAGGCGCACAAGAAGGCGGCTTCAGCCACGGTATCGGCACTCCCTATCCTTTTCGCCTGCTACGCTACAAAGGCAAATCCCCCACCGAAGTTAAGGCTGCACTCGAAGCCAAACGTATCCCCGGCCTACGCTACCGCATCGTGCAGACTCAAAGCGCCGCAGGCGCCCCCGTCACCGGTGTCTACGTCAGCGTGTCGGACTGGGCACGCGTGCGCCCGACCGAGCTGAGCTTCCACATGATGCAGCTCGCGGCTGCATGGTCGACGACTGGTAATCCCTTTGCCCAATCCAAGAACCCAACCCTCTTCAACAAACACGTCGGCAGCACCGCGTGGTGGAACGAAATCAGCCAACGCGGCGCACAGGCTCGCGTCGACGCCTTCGTCGATCAATGGGCAGAAAAGGCTCTGAGCTTCCAAAACAAAGCCCAGCGTTTCTGGATTTATCGCTAGCTTGTAAGTCCTACTGCCCCTTAAACTGCAACTCGTCGGCACGAGCTGAGACGAATAAATCACTCCAAGGCTGCACCGCCTTGATCGTCGCGGGCACCGCATCAATCTGTGTATTGATTACGCCGATCACGGCAATCTCCTCTTTGCGGTTAAACATCCGTAGCCGTAGGCCCAGCTCATCGAGCATCGGCTTGAGCTTCGTCACATCGACATCGTCAGCTAGCTGAATCGTGATCTGATCCGCCGCCATGTAGCTAAACTTGCCACTACTGATCGTCTCGACAGCGCGAACGTAAGGGTAGCTTTTATCAAAATTGAGCAACCAAACGCGCTGGCTCGGACTCTCCGCATTAGGCAAATATCCAAAGTCGATGATCCGCCCCTTGTGGATCGAAGCGGGCATCCCTTCCGGCAGTGGCTCCGCGCCGCCCGCCACTGCTTCTACATTATGCATCACCCATGGATCCTGCGCCGCCGCCTCCTTCGCGCTACGTCGCGAAAGGATCATAGAGACCAAAAGTATCCCCAAGATTAAGCCGACCACATAGACGATGATACGATCCGAGTTTTTCATAAGTCGCTCACTCTCCCGATTCTCCGTGCCTCTGCAAGTATTCCTTCCGCGCCCGCATCACACAAAGCACGATCGCAAAACCGCCCGCCCAGACACCCCCGTAGCGGATACCATTCGAGAACCCAAAAGCAGCCTGATAACCATAGTCTGGCGCCTCCATAAAACAGAGCCCGAACAAAAGATGCGTCACCACCCCGAGCATCGCACCTGTAAAACAGATGATCAATACGAAGTAGAGCCATGTCAGTAGCCAGCGGATGGTTTGGATGAGGATTTGAAATATCATGCTTTAGTTAACAATAGAACTGTTCCCGATCAATGGCTCTTCAAATAAAGCGTCCACAGTCAGGAGATAATCATAAAGGCCATACTCATATATAATAAGAATAAAAATGAGCAAGGAAATGATCGATCTTAGTTCGAAGCCTCTGGCATCTTTACGTTTGAAGTACTGAACCACTGAGACTGCCAACCAGACATAGAAGATATAGTAACAGATAATCCCTGCAGCTATGTAGAACTCTCTAAATATCTCTTCGAATGCCACGTCCACTTACTTTGATTCTACACAGTCTAGGACTCGACACATCAACTAAAAGGACACCTTCACCGCTTCGCGCTCGACGGGGTCGACCTCGAAGAACTCCTCCGCCATTGGCGGGAAACCAAACATATTCGCCACAATGTTGCTTGGAAAGGACTGCGTCTTGTTGCGATACTCGCGCACGTTGCCGTTGTAGAAGCGGCGCGCCGACTGGATGCGATCCTCAGTATTGACCAACTCTTCCTGAAGTTGCTGAAAATTAGCATTCGCCTTTAGATCGGGGTAGTTCTCCGCCAGGGCGAAGAGGCCATTCAAACTGGAAACGAGCAGCTTCTCCGTCGTGGCCTGCTGTGCTGGTGAGCCAGTATTGGCCTTACATTGATTACGAAGCGCGATCACATTCTCCAAGGTCTCGCTCTCGTGCTTGGCGTAACCCTTGGCCGTTTCCACCAGATTTGGGATCAGATCGTAGCGGCGCTTCAGCTCTGTATCGATGTTCGCCCAGGCATCACGGATGTGGTTCCGGATCGCGACCAGACCATTGTAGGTCACGATGAAATAGAGCAGCGGCATTCCAAAAAGGACGGCAAGGACAATGAGTGTAGGGATCATAAATCGATTTTAAGTAAACAAATAGTTCGGAATGAGCGAGCGGATTTTCAGCAAGCGATCTAAATTCGGGCGGATCGCTTCGATCGAGAGCTTGCCCTTAAAAGTCAGCGCCAGCGTGTTGCCGTCCACTTCGATAATCAAATCCTGCTGGCGAAGGAGGAAATCAATCATCTGCGCATTACAGAAGTCGTAGGCGAACTTCTTGTCGCCTGATTTCACTTTGTAACGCTTCGAGAATTCCAGCGACTCGAAATCGATATCATCAAAGCCTAAGGCTTGCCCGATCTTTGAAAAGAAGCCCTCGCGCTCGATGTTCAGCTCAGGGAAACGCGCCTCTAGGCTGAGCGTGAAAATTGAGAAGTAATGGTGGTGCGTCGTCCGCCGCCCCTTGCTGTCAGTTGAATAAGTCTCGTAGTGGTAATCGAAAACGTGCACGCCCTGCCCTTCGATCTCGCCCGACATCCGGTTAAAAGTGTAGCGCCGATGTCCATCGTCCATGTGATCCAGAAAGCCGTAGCGCTTCGCAAAACTATAATCCTTCTGCGGATAAAAACGAAAGCCCAACTTAGCCGCCATAAGCTCGAAGGCCTCGCGGCGCTTCTTCGCCTGCAAGTGACCGAGGTAGGCCACCACCCCGACCAAGATTATAAAGCCTATAACTATAAATATCTGAGATTCCACGATCATAGAAAAGAGAAGAATAACGGTAATTACAAGATCTAATTTTGCAAGGAACCCTCGGGTATTTGCGGCCAAGTCGCCATTATTTCAACGGGCCAGGAACAGGTAGCGAGGCATGGCCTTCCTGGCCTGATCTGGTTGAAGGCATGCCGCACCTAGGCCTGCATGCGGCATGAGGCCATGCCGCGCTACCTGTTCTCAATAGATTCATACCCCGCACATTTAATGACACCCTTTGCGTAGCACAGGCAAGATGCCTCTGCGACTTCAGATTACAAGGTCATCTCCCTCCGCGACCAAGCGAATTTTCTGCGCCTTCTTCAGTCGCTTGATCCGCCGCTCCTCGATCGTTGCCTCGGACTGTGTGCCGATCACCTTAGTATAGATCAGCTCCAGCGGGGAACGTCCGCGAACATATTTGGCCGACTTGGGGCTAGCACTTGAGTGTTCTTCAAAACGCCGAGCCACATCGGTGGAAATCCCCGTATAGAAACTCCCGTCAGCGCAGCGAATGATATAAACCGACCAGATCATGACAGCGCTCGATCCTCGACCACGCCATCGAGGTAATGCCACTTCCCCGCATGTCGCTTAAAGCGGGATTTTTCGTGATGGATCGAGTGTCGGCCACCTTGAATGTAGCTGGCCTTGAACTCGACCTTACCTGTTTTGTCGGTTTCCGTGCCTTGAGAAGTCTTCACCACTTCCAAACCGATCCACTGTAGGCTCTCAGCCGTGGAATTGTAGGCCGCTTCAAGGTCATATCGCCGTGCAGAGGGATCTGTCGTCTCTATCAGATAAGCGACCTGCCCCAGGACATAGGCCGCGTAACGCGAGCGCATAAGCCTCTCCGCCGTCGGCGCGGCCGAACTGCCCGTATGGTAAGCTTGGCAGCACTCGGAATATTCCCATCCACTCTCACAGGGGCATTTCATATTCGCTTCATAGAATGACCCCACGCTAGAACCGCAATGCAGAAGCATAACTGGGACGAAGTGCGAAGAAGGAAGCGACACTTTGACATGCTCAGGTCAGGCCGGGATAGTCGCGACACTTTGGGCGCTTGAAACCAAAAGGTTTACAATGACCAATAATTCACCATTACTCCGACCATGCGCCCCGTCTTTAATCTAGTAATCATTCTCGGAGCCGGTCTCTGCTTCATGGCCGGTTATACCGTCGGTAAAAAGCACGGATACAGGACTGCGCCCCCAGCAGCCCCAGTGCTTCTCGAATCCGAAGCGACGAGCCTAGTGGAAACTGAATTACCTCTAGTGGCAGAGATAAACCGGGAGCTTCCGGATCCCGCTCCCGTCGAAATAGAAACTCCCGACCCCGAGCGATTCTCGCAACGCGCAGAAGGAAGTGTCATCACACTGACCGACACCAAAGAGCGCTCCTTGCAGGGCGAGTTAATTACGGCAACTGAGTATCATCTAAAAATACGCCGACAGTACGACGGCCGCGTGGTCGAAGTCCCCATCGCGATGCTCAGCCAAGAAGATCAAGCCTTCGCGGCCTACCTCCTTAAAAGTAAGAACGCCAGTAACCAGCCAGACCCCATGAGCGAAGCCGATAAGATCTGGGACGAGATTTTTAAGAATATGTAGCTTTGGCAGATTAAGGGATTTGCGTCACTTTCAACCGCATAAAGATTTTCGTCACCGAGGCCTCGATGTGCAGGGTCAACTCGCCAGCGTCATCAGTTATAATACTGGTGCCAACGAGTTCGCTCGGTGTTTTCCAATCACCACTCAAATCTACCGAAACTTCTAGAGCGTAGGCCAGGTCGGTCGCTTCGCTGCGTTTGTTCACAGTGAATTGTCGAGACTCATCCGGAAGCTGAATCATCGAAGGGAAGCTTGCAGCGTCGGCTGTAGAGACCAGCATTCCAGCGATGCTATATTCGACTAGATTAGCGATACCATCGAAGTCGTCATCATCCTCAGGCTCGCCCACGAGCGCGTGATCATACGCCCATTTCGCATAGCCGCTTAAGGAAACAGGTTTATGGTCGAACTTCGTGTTCAGCCCACCCGCTACGATTATGGTAGTGGTCAAGCTTTCGAGCCCCCCTCCTGAGAAAGTCACCGTGTAGCTGCCATCGCCTTCGACCGGAATTGCATAGGCTCCTGAACTCGTACTGATGGTGTAGAGCACGCTCCCGACCACATCGACCCGCACGCCACCGCGGCCTTCGTGCACGGTGTGATTTGTCACCGTGTAAAGGTCGTCATCATTACTATCATTATAGACGAGCCCAGTGATATAGCTAACACCACTGGCACCCCCAAAGTCCTGCGTCACGATCTGCGGCCCTACACTGCCGCTAGAACCATTGATCACTCCGACGCCGACCTCATTAAAAGTCCCTTTATGAATAGCGATACGGTGTCCTGCGGGGTTTTGCATGCCCTGACCTGCGAAGTCCGGGTTATAATTTGAGGAACCAGTATCAGTGACACTGCCCCAGTCCACACCAAAACCAGCATGACCATGCTCCACTGATTTGGCGCTCGCATAGACGTTTTCACCCGCAGAACTCGTGTAGCCGATTCGGCTGAGACGTGTGCCAAAATCATCGCCCGCCTGAAAGGGCGCGATCGGATTACTCGAACTGGAATGCCCTTGGAAATTGTTATTAATCATATCCTGACTGTGCTTCTGCGCCATTTCCATCAAGCGAGCGTTAAAGGCCAAGGGCTGAGCATTCGCCGTAATCACGCCGTTATCGACCGACCACTGAAACTGGGCAATAATATTTGCCGGAGTGATGTCAAACTGACTGTAAGCAGCAGTGATTTGCGGGTTGGTAATGGCCGATAAACGCGCCGCTTCGGCCATCGCATCGACACGTGCCCGATTGAGCGTCTCTAAATAGAGCACCTCGTCTGGAGTCGGATTACCAATCAGCCATTCTGTCTTTTGCAGATCATTGCCGATTTGAATATCATCGACCAACCAGCCGATGCGAGTATCGGTCTGCTCGTAGAGGCTCCCCCCCGTATAATCATAATAGAAACGAATTCGAATCTGTTGGTTTGCGTAGCTCGCACCTAGATCTACCGCGCGTAAGATGAAAACACCTTCACCACTATTACCGATACCTGCTCCTGCTTGTGAGTAAATCGTATCCGGCCATGTGCTCCCCCCGTCATGCGAGACCTCCACTTTTGCAATCTGACCAGTTGTCGCGTACTGTAAACGTGATTGAAAAAACAGCTGAGTATCCGCAAGGACGTCGATATCTACATCCAACTCAAACCAGTTGTCGGCTCCTGTCTCAGGGTTCCCCAATTGGAAGGCGTGACTACCTTTGCCGACGCGATCCGTCTGGATCAAATCGTAGCTCGCATCACTCTGATCGAAAACATCAGTCAGCCCATTTTCGGCACCCTCTTCCCAGCTACTGACGCCCAACCCGAACAGAGCAGACGATAGATCATCGGATTCCAGGGCGAAGCTACGAACCTGAGCTTCCTCAACGAGGACAAAATTACTTTCCAGCACGACTTTTGGAAGATCCGGCTCAAGATAAACTGGCGGAGGTGCTGAACCATCAGGCGTTGCCAGAGCGGTTTGTGCGCTTAGGCAAAGGCCAAGCCATACCCCAAATAGGCGGAAATACACTCTGATAAGCTTGGATACTGACATGTATAAGTTGATAGAGATTCACACTTCAACTGCAAGGCCTCTCAACAGCCCTCTTAGGCCAGACCCAGTCTTTATCAGCCCTAAGCGCGTAGCCCCGAGGCTCTTTGACATTTATTTTAAAGTAAAACGTCAGATCAATTCCAAAACTAAGACAAAATGTCCGACTGCGGCCTGGTTCTCGGAGCAGGATACCAACCTACTAAAGCTCCGTTTTTTCACCGAAACTGATCCCCAATAAGTCACTGCCCACAATCAAAGCGTTTGCCCTGACATTTACCTGACAAACCTTTTACGCCCCCATGACGACATTGCTCCGGCAATTCTGTAGGATGCGGATGAATCACCGAGTAATCTGCTCGGTAAGTATCCATCACCTCCTACAGCATGAAAATTAGACACAACCTCCTTCGACTCAGTTCACTCATTCTAATCAGCGCCATTTCCGCGAATGCGCATCCCTCAGGCGGTGCCCTCGCCTCGCTAACCGAGCGCCCTAAGGTGGAAGTCGCCTTCGTCCTCGACACGACAGGATCGATGGGCGGCCTGATCGAAGGCGCAAAGCAGAAGATCTGGTCAATCGCCAACGAAATCGCATCGGCTCCCTCCAAGCCACAAGTCAAATTTGCACTCATCGGCTATCGAGACGTCGGCGACGACTACGTGACTAAGACTTATGATCTCACCGATGACCTCGACGACATCTACGCAAAACTAATGGACTTTAACGCGGGCGGCGGCGGCGACACCCCCGAGTCAGTCAATCAAGCGCTCCATGAGAGCGTGAACTACCTGACTTGGAGTGATCACAAAGACACCCTCCGAATCATCTTTCTCGTCGGCGACGCACCGCCCCATATGGACTATGCCGACGACGTCCAATATGCCGAGACCTGCCAGAAAGCGCAGAGCAAAGACATCATTATTAATACAATCCAATGCGGTAACCTCGTGGGCACAGCAGACATCTGGCAAGCCATCGCTCAACAAGCGGCGGGCGAATACGTCGCGATCGAACAATCCGGCGGCATGCAGGCGGTGAGCACACCGATGGACGAAGCGATCAGTCAGCTGAACCGTGAAATGGCAGAGACCGTGATCACCTACGGCGACGATCGAGCCCAAAACATTGGCAAAACCAAAGTCGCCAACGCGATGTCCAGCCTACCCGAAGCCGCTGCGGCTCGTTACAACTACTTCAACGCCTCCAACGCAGAGAGCGACCACGCCCCCACCGCAATCAGCGGCAAAGAAGACCTCATTGCCCAACTACAACAAGAGGAGCTCGAAGAATCTGAGATCAATACAGAGCACCTGCCCGACGCCCTCAGAGATCTGGATCAAGCGGAACTCAAACAACACATCGCGAAAAAGTCAGAAGAGCGGCTCGCGATACAGCAAAGGCTCAATGCCCTACTAACAGAAAGACAGAGCTACATCGATACTGAGAACACGCACCTAGCTGGCACGGGGCCTGCCGACAGTTTTGATAACAAGGTCAACGAGATCATCCGCACACAAGCAGCCACAAAAGGCATACGCTACGAGGATTAAGCCACTTGCTGGAGAGGGCGTTTACGCCCGATGATGACTAAAAAACGGATTGTACACCAACTCTCCAGCGACCGTCGTCATCGGGCCGTGTCCGGCACAGAGTATTGTCTCGGGAGGCAGACTGAGTAGTTTGTTGCGATTATTTTCCAAGGCCAATTTATAGCCCTGTTTGGCACCCCCTTGAGAAAGACAGAACAGCGAATCACCAACGAAGGCGACTGGTTTTTCGAGCCCGCTGACGATGTAGCTAAGCGCTCCTCTGGAGTGGCCGCTGGTTTCAACAGTCTTAATCTGAAAGTTTCCGATCCTCATTGTTGCCTCAGGCTCAATCGGTGAGGCATTGGAAAAAGGTTCGTTGACGGGCGCATAGACGCAGCCACCGGAAACCGCTGCAGCCATTTGATCGTAACCTCCGACGTGATCCCTGTGCGTATGGGTGAGAAAGACGGCCTGTAAATGAAGTCCCTTCTGCTGGATGAATTCCAACATCGGCTCCGCACGAGTGCCGGTATCAAAAGCGACTGCGTCGCCGCTAGACGGATCATAGACCATAAAGCAGTTGGTCGTGGCATCGGGATAGCTAGCCTCGGGGAAAGGCATATGGAAGCATTCCAGACCATCCAAATTCACCGCATCGGGATACCATTCCGCACGAGCCATCGATACCAATTTTGCCGGATCCAGATTCAGCACAGGAGCCACTCGACGGAGGTGGCTCTCATTAAAATCGCCCGCCAACAGTGCCCGCACTTCTTTGAGGCTGAGATTCGAACGGATGGAGAGCGCTCCATGCCCTAAACGCTGCCCCACGGCTGCCTTTCGAAGCACATCCTCATAGCCATCTTCAATTGGTATTCGCATGCAGTCTTATAAAAAGACGACGGCGAGCGGAAGCAAGTTCTTTGAAGTCAGAAGTATCCTGCTTGCGACCAGTGTTAGGCATTTATGGGGGGAAATCGATCAGGATACGTTACATTATTCCTATTCGAAGCCTAGCTGCTGAGCGGCACGACCCAAAGATATTCCATGACATCTTGCCCGAAGTGCAATTCCTCGGGTTGATCTTTGATTTTGATTCGACAGAGTCCCGCCATTCGGTCTCGACCTAGTAATTCAAATCGTGCGCCGGGGTGTAGTCCGACCTCACTCAGCCAGTCGAGAAAATCAGCCGTTGTCCGGCTCACGCGAACGAGCCGAAAGTGGCCACTTTCATGCGTATTAAGTCGTTTGGCACCTTCGCCACGCATGACGCCGTTGTCATCCGGAATCGGGTCGCCGTGAGGGTCGCGAGTCGGTAGTCCGAGCATGACATCGATGCGATCAATCAATCGGTCGCTGGCCGCATGCTCCAAAACTTCCGCTTCTTCGTGAACCTCTGACCAATCAAAATTCAGATTTTCAACAAGGAATAATTCAAGAATGCGATGGCGCCGCAAAACTTTCATGACAGCGCTATGCCCTTCGCTCGTGAGTATGACGCCCTTACGTGGTTTATAATCAGCGAAACCCAAGCGGACGAGTTGCTTCATCATAGTAGTGGCCGTGCCAGGCGTGACTTCGAGCAACTCCGCAACCTTACCAATTGCGGCTAAGCCTTCTTCCCCATCTCCTTCATCCGTTAGTTTGAAGATGGCTTTTAAATAGTTTTCAACGGTGCTACTGGGCATATGGCTTAAATAATGGCAAGGCTGCTTACGAGTCGAGGCCGAGATTGAGTAAATCAAAATTTTGGCATCATTCTGTCACTGAGTCTGCCGTAGAAGCGTCAGTCATTTGGGGAACTTCGTTGCCACCTCGGCGACGACGGGCACGAGCGATGAGCCCTTCATCTGGAGCGAATATCCACGCGACGGTAAAGAGCAGGCCGACGGCAAAGGCCATCATCCCCGAACTGGTGGTATCACTGATCCCAAACAACGGGGGAATGCGTATCGCCATGTAGTGCCCGAGCCATGCGGAAGTAGCCCCCACCACACATGCGATTGCAAGCATGGGCACAAGTCGCCGCGTGAGCAGCAGCGCTGTAGCGGCGGGCACGATCAGCATGGCGATCACAATGATACTGCCGACCGATTCAAATGCGGCTACAGTGGTGATCGCCACCATAGTCATGAGCAGATAGTGAAGAAAACCTGGCGAGAAGCCGAGGGTCTCGGCAAGTCCGGGATCGAAAGAACTGAGTCGTAACTCTTTAAAAAGCAGCGATATTACGCCGAGGTTTAGCAGCAGAATCGTCCCATTGACCACAGCTGCGCGCGGCAGTTCTAAGGGGCCGAGTTGGACCATGTCCAGCGGAGTCAACTCAATCGCTCCATAAAGCACACAACCCGGATCGAGATCGACGTGATCAGCTGCACGGACGATGAGCAGGAGGCCAATCGCAAAGAGTGTCGTGAATACAATACCCATGGCTGCGCCCCGATCCACTTGTCCGAAACGGCTGATCCATTCGGTAAAGAGTGCAGTCAAAATGCCCGCGACGGCAGCACCAATAAACATGGGAAAACTATCTCGGGCGCCGGTAAAAAAGAAGGCCAAAGCTAAGCCGGGCAAGACGGCGTGGCTGATGGCGTCGCCCATCATGCTCATTTTGCGAAGCACTAGAAACGAGCCGATCGAGGCGGCTGACATGGCACAGAGCATCCCCGTGACGGCGATCCAGGTATCAAAAGTAGTCCAAGGCATCATAACAAAAAAATCTAAAGTCGGTGTGGGCTTTGCGGAAATTCTGTGTCGAGGTCGAGCTCTGCTTCGAGCTGGCGAACCATCTCGGAACCGAGGATGTGCTCGACCATATCGGCATCGCGATCTACATGGCTGGGTGCGACATCGGCGTGACGGATTAAATAGAGTTCCCACAGGCGGTGATTGCGCGTGATACGGGCGGCTTCACCGATGCCCGACTCCGAGAGCCCGACGGCATCGATGGTGATTGACTCGATGTGATCTTCCGCCCGGGCACGGCGAAGTAGGCGGTTGAACTCGCGGACAGACCATGATCTGTGCGCCAGCAAAGACGCACGATCTACTGGCATATTCGCCAAAGGGCCGGGTTGCTGCTCAAGAATCTCGTAGGCGGCACGGAGTAAATGCTGCCGCCCGACCCGCCGCTTGAGGCGTGAGTGATCGCGGAGTCGAGGAATCACGCCGCGATCCGTGCCGAATAGCATACTGAAAAGGAAGATAGTGGCCGCCACCAATACAATGATGGCACCCGCAGGAAGATCGCTAAAGATGCCACTGAAAGAGGCACCCAGCCAGCCGCTGATTGCGCCGAGTGCAGCGGAGAGTAGGAGCATCCCGTCCAAGCGGTGGGTCCAAAACCGAGCAGCGGTCGCCGGTATAATCAGGAAAGCGATGATCAAGATCAAGCCGACTGCCTGTAAGCCGATCACGGTGACGGCGGTGACGAGGGCGAGCATCGCGATGTCGAGCAGCATGACGGGCCAGCCTTGAGCACGGGCATAGCCATCGTCGAAGCAGAGCAGCGTAAATTCCTTTTTAAAGAGGAGTGCAACCACGCTGATCACGAGGGCAACGCCGCCAATCAGCTGCGCATCGACCATCACCATAGACGCCGTCTTACCGTAAATAAATGATTCTAGGCCGGCCGCATTGGCACCAGGCATCTTCTGCACCATGCCGAGCACCGCCACGCCCAAGCCAAAAAAAACACTCAACACAAAGCCCATCGCCACATCGTCGCGCAGACGCGTGGTCGAGCGAATGGCCAACATCAAGAGTAGCCCCGCGACACCCGAAATGGCGGCACCTAAAAGTAAACCAGGCAAACTTTTCCCCGAGTAACCCAAACTAGTCATCACCGCAAAGGCGATACCGATACCGGGCAGTGTGGCATGCGAGAGCACGTCCCCCATAAGCGAGCGCTTACGTAGTAGGAGGAAGGCTCCGATGATGCCTGAGGAGACACCTAGTAGCATCACACTGATGACGACGACACGAGTGTTGTGATCCTTCAGAAAAAGGACGTCTGTGATTGTTTCAATCATGGCAGAATACGCGGTGAAGTGTATGCGTTGCAGGCCTTAGCTTTGGCTCAAAGCGAAGGATGCGTTATCGAGCAAATCGAGTTTGCCGCCATAGGTTTTGTGCAAGTTCTCGCGGGTAAAAACTTCTTTAGTCGGCCCCGCGGCCACGATGCGCATGTTGAGTAAAACCAACCAGTCGAAATACTTGGAAACAGTCGCCAAGTCGTGGTGAACGACGATGCAGGTTTTCCCCTTGGCGCGAAGCTGTTTTAATAGCTCGACGATCGCCTGCTCTGTGGCGGCATCGACGGCGGCGAAGGGTTCGTCCATGAAGTAGAGACTCGCGTCTTGCACTAGAGCGCGTGCCAAAAACACCCGCTGCTGCTGCCCGCCTGAGAGTTGACTGATCTGCCGGTCAGCATACTCACTGATGCCGACTTGCTCCATCGCTTCGAGGGAGCGAGCTCGCTCCGCCTTACTCACACGCTTGAACCAGCCCAGTCGCCGATAGGTGCCCATCGCGACCACTTCGAGCGCGGTCACCGGGAAGTCCCAATCCACGGTCTCACGCTGCGGCACATAGCCGACTAAGTGCCGTTGCTCCGCGTAAGGTGCTCCGTAGACATGAGCCCAACCGGAAGTCTTCGGAATGAGGTCGAGGCAGGCCTTGAGCAGCGTACTCTTACCCGCCCCGTTCGGCCCGACGATACCCACCAAACTCCCCTCCGGGATGTTCAGCTCAATATCCCAGATCACCGGCTTGCGCTGATAAGCGACCGTCAGGTCGTGGATGGCCAACGGACAATTGGCGGGATGCTCTGGATGACGGGTGGACGCAGCAGATTTGGCTGCAGTGGGAGTGGCTGACATAGTCGGATTCCGTTCTAGTGGAGAAAATTAGTGGCTAAGCTTTCCGTTGAGTCCTTTCTTAGGCGCTTCGCCACCGAGGGCGATAACGATCGTAGTTATGTTATGATCCAACATGCCGATGTAGGTGCCTTCGTAGGTGCCCGTTTCGCCCATCGCATCTGAAAAAAGCTCACCGCCGATTTTCACATTATGCCCCTTTGCTTGGGCACCTTCAATCAGCGCGCGCACATTCTTCTGCGAAACAGAAGTCTCTACGAAGACCGCTGGGATGTCGCGAACGACAAGGAAATCTACAAGGTCGTTGATATCCTTGAGCCCTGCTTCCGATTCTGTGCTGATACCCTGAATGCCACGAACTTCGATTCCATAGGCGCGACCCATGTAATTGAAAGCATCGTGCGCAGTTACCAGCACTCGCCGTTGCTCCGGAATCGTAGCGAAGACCTTCTTAGCATAGTCATCGAGTTTTTGAAGCTTCGCTGTATAATCCGCAGTGCGCTCTTCGTAATAAGCTGCATTATCAGGGTCAAACTCGATCAGAGCCTGACTAATTACACTGGTGGCTTGAATCCAGCCTGCCACATCCATCCAGACGTGCGGATCGTAATGCGCTTCCTCTGTGGCCATGACGTATTCACCCCTCTCGAGAAGCGTTTCCGTAACGACGACGACTGGCTTACCTTTTGTCGCGAGGCGCACAAGGACATCCCCCATTTTACCTTCTAAATTTAAACCTCCGTAGAAGATGATATCCGAGGCCTGCATGAGTTTCACATCCGAAGCAGTCGGTTTGTAAAGGTGAGGATCCACCCCCTCGCCAATGATGCCATCCACCGTGCCCTTATCACCCACGATATTGCGGACGACATCAGCAATCATGCCCACCGTGGCAGTGGCACTATACGAGCCTTCGGCATGCGAATGCCCCGCATGGTCATCCTTGTCCGCCTCATTAGATTGACCACAGCCAGCCAGCAGAAGAACAGCCGTCGCGAGAAGAGTTGCCGGTTTTATGTTATTATTTTTCATATATTTTGAATCATAACTATTTTAATTTTGACTTGTCAAACTGCATTTGCGCTTCAATCGAATGATGGCTCATTCGATGGCTAGTGAATTGATTACAAGGAGCCAATAAGCAGGCAATCACAGTTAAAGATTGCCCCTCCAGCACAGACCACGCTTCTCTCGTGCTACGAATCCTACCCACATACTCAGCCAGCTAGAACTCACACCTCACGGAATCGTCATCGCGCATCAACCCGTGGCGACTTCGCTAGAAGCCTTTAGCGAGTCCGAGCCTGCGGGACTCCTCCGCATTGCAGGGCACAAACTACTGGGCGACGTGGATGCCTCCGTCCATTTCTGGAAAGCCTTCACCGAGCCTTTTATCCGCGCACTATGTCACCTGCCAGAGACAATAACTGCCTCGATCGACCTCCCCTCCCCCGACACCAGCACACTCGCCGAATGCATACTGAGCGCACCTCCCATGCGCGGCGCGGAATACCTCTCGCCGGGCTGCCTGTTGGCGATCTGGCAGCGCTTGAACGAGTGGTCTTCGGCGCAAATCGCGCTTGATGGGCTCATCCCTTTTCTCGCGAAACAGGCGCCTCGTTGGACGCGTGTCGGACGGGTCACCTTGCACCTCGCCGAAAACAAGAGCGATCCCGAGTATCCCTTCGCATTTATGGCGTCCTACGCCTCAGGACTCTCGGCATCAGGGCAGCTGAAACAACTCCCACTCGGCAAAGCGCTGCAAGAGCACGCGGGCACTCAAGACAAAGCCACTCTGCTCAAACTCCTCTCACCGCTCCATACCGCCGCTAAACAGTGCCCTTTTCTCAACGACCTCATTGAAACGGGCGACATTTTCCACCCCCTCGTCTGGCTACCAGAGGAGGCTTTCCGCTTACTACAAAACGCCGGCATCTACGAAGACGCCGGGCTACTCGTACGCTTGCCAAACTGGTGGCAAAAACGTGGCAAGCGTCCTCAAGTCAGTGCCACCCTGGGTCAAAAAAAACGCAGCTCTGTGGGCAAAGACGCCCTGCTCGACTTTAAACTAGACGTCGTGATCGATGGAGTCGCCCTCACCGCAGCAGAAATTGAGCAATTACTGGAAGGCGAAGATGGGCTCGTTCTCTTGAGTGGGCAGTGGGTCGAAGTCGACCGCGCCAAACTGCAGCAAGCGCTCGACCATTGGAAAGCAGTCGAAGCGCATGGCGGCATCTCCTTTATCGAAGGCATGCGTCTCCTCGCGGGGGCATCCTCCGACCTCAGCCCCGAACCAGACAGCGAAAACTCGCAGGAGTGGGCCTTCGCACAAGCCGGCGACTGGCTCAACGAGACTCTCGACCAACTCCGTGAGCCCAAACAAATGTCGCCCCCGACCACACTGCAAGCTACCTTACGCCCTTACCAGGAGAAGGGGCTCAACTGGCTCTGGTTCTGTGGACAGACTGGTCTCGGTGCCTGCCTAGCAGACGACATGGGGCTGGGTAAAACCATCCAAGTGCTCGCCGCCCTGCTCCGCAAACAAGCCGATTTACCCGACGCGCCCCCCTGCCTACTGGTCGTGCCCGCCTCCCTGATCGGCAACTGGCAGCGTGAAGCGCAAAACTTTGCCCCCTCTCTGCGCGTCTGCATCGCCCACCGCTCCGCACAGGAAAACGCGGCGCTCAACTCGGCAGACGATCTAGAGAGTAAGAATTACGACCTAATCATCACCACCTATGGCATGCTCTCTCGCCTCGAATGGCTCGCAGAGTTCGCATGGCACTGGGTCGTGCTCGACGAGGCTCAAGCGATCAAGAACCACAGCACGCGCCAAAGTAGAGCCGTGCGCCAACTGCAAGCTCAGGCGCGCTTCGCACTCACCGGCACGCCGATCGAAAACCATCTCGGCGACCTCTGGTCACTCTTCGATTTCATCAACCCAGGACTCCTCGGCAACGCCAAGCAATTTAAGGAATTCGCCAAATCATTAGAATCTGGCAGCGGGGAAAACTACGCCCCCCTACGCCGACTGGTGGCTCCCTACATTCTGCGTCGCCTCAAGACCGACAAGAGCATCATCACTGACCTCCCCGACAAAACGGAAATGAAGGTGTTTTGCGGTCTCTCAACTGCGCAGGCAAAGCTCTACCAGCAGACCGCCAAAACACTGGAGACTGAGCTCAGCACCTCCAAAGGTATCCAACGCAAAGGCCTCGTGCTCGCCTACCTCATGCGATTTAAGCAAATCTGTAACCACCCCGATCAACTCACCAAAACCGGCGACTACGCGCCCAAAGACAGCGCCAAATTCACCCGGCTCACCGAGCTCTGCACTGAAATTGAATCGCGCGGCGAAAAAGTACTCATCTTTACACAATTCCGCGAAATCACCAACCCCCTCGAAGCCTGCTTGGCCAAGGTCTATGGCCGCAGCGGGCTGATCTTGCACGGCGGCACTCCAATCAAAGAACGGCAAACCATGGTCGAACGCTTCCAACGCGAAGACGGGCCGCCCTTCTTCATTCTTTCCCTCAAAGCTGGCGGCACCGGACTCAACCTCACAGCCGCCTCCCACGTCGTCCACTTCGACCGCTGGTGGAATCCCGCCATCGAAAACCAAGCGACCGACCGCGCCTACCGCATCGGGCAAAAACACAACGTACTCGTCCACAAGTTCATCACCTCAGGCACACTCGAAGAAAAAATCGATACGCTGATCACTGAAAAACAAAAAACCGCCGATCAGATCTTGACGGGCGGCGGCGCAGAAAAAGAGTTAACTGCTATGGATAACGACGAACTACTTAACTTCATCCGCCTCGACTTGAGCCAATCCACAAGCTCATGAACTGAGACAAGTATCACCCCTACGTCACCGTCGCTCAGTGTAAAAGTGGCTTCTGTTAAGCTTTAGCCATCGCTACCGCATCTCCACCATCATCGCAAATGGGGCACAGCCCAAAGACCTCAATCGTGTGCTTGAGACTAGAGTAGCCCTTCTGCGACGCGAAGCGCTCTAGCTCGCCGCCCATACAGAAGTCGATTCGCTCCACCTTGTGGCAGGAGCGACACACAATATGGTGGTGATGATGCCCATCGGAGTCGGACAACTCGTAGAGTGCCTTGCCATTTTCTAATTGGATCGACTGTGCTACGCCGAGTTCGATAAATACATCCATATTGCGATAGACAGTTACCAAGTCAAAGCGGCCGTCAGAACGTTCGCTAATTTCTTCGACCGATAGCGGCCGATCGGCCTCGGCCAGAAGACCGACCAATGATCTGCGAGCCGCTGTCACCCGCAGCCCTGACTTAGATAGATATTCTAGCGCAGAAGTGCTTTTTTCTTCGTACATGCTCTCGACGTTCATCTGAGAGACTGTGATCGGATTTAAGCTCGAAGGCAAGCAGTCAGGCCGCTCAAAGTTTGTCTCCTTAGTTATCTACAAAAAATGCACCCGCCCCATCATCGGAGCGAGCGCACAGATTCAGTCAGTCGCTATACGCGACGACGACGGCAACCTACCAGACTAATACCTACCAAGCCAGCAATCAGCGCGTAGGCTGACGGCTCGGGGACGACTTGGTTGACTCCGAAAGTGTAGAAGGCGGTCGAACTCACCGACTCCGCCGACATTGGCGTATCTGGCGTGCCCGTAGCGGTGATGCCCACCGTGTAGATACCTGCCTCTGTAAACGCATAGTTGAAGTGCGCGTGCCCGGGTACTCCGAGCGTATAGACATCGGAACTATCAATCCCGTCGCTGGTGTCGAAATATACGGTGGGTGATCCGAAGCCGTCAGTTTGATACATGAAGAAGCTTCCTGGGCCACTAAAGCTGACCATATTGATGATTAAAAGGTCGTCGATAAAATCGCCTAAAACATTTTCTTCAGCGGCGATTCCGATAAAGGGCAGACCGTTGTCCTCCACTTGCGGAAAAATGTAAATATCGTCGCCTGAAGCACCGAGGAATCCGAATGCGCCAGCGCCTGGAGCAGTCAGCTTGAACTCGCTGCTATTGGCCTCGGAACCGTGAAAGTAGAGCTCATTCGGCTCGTATTCGACGTCCGTCTCTTCATCGTGGATGTGGAGATCCCAGTCACCGTCTTCGTAAGCAACGCCGATGTCGATGTGACCGGAGGAATATTGGATTTGAGCTCCAGCCTGCTGGGCCGATAGCGCGAGTAAAGCTCCCGCCAAGGCGAGATATTTTCGTTGTGCTGTATGGTTCATAGTTTTTTGATTTGGTTTATATGCAAAAATTTTACAATTGAAATGGATTGGCCGGATTGATCCCCGCTTCGATTTTGGCTTGAAGTTTTGCCGCCTGAATACTGTCGACATGACCGTCAGCATACAGATAGTTGGCGCGACCTGTAGTCCCCCCAGAGGCATCACCGCCACCGAAACGATTCGGCTGTATGTCGGAGACGACCCGCCCCCAAGAGTTCCAGCCTCGGGAGTGCGTGTGGTCGGAGTGATCGCCTAAGGCCAGTTGATCGGAAGCGATGAATGCAGTCATAATACGAGATGGATTCTCCAGTCGCCAAAGATTTGTGAAGTCTTCATAACGGAGTTGACCGAATGGATTGCGGTTGGGCACCGCGATAAATTCGTTCAATACGTAACTCGTCAAATTCGCCTTCACCCGCTCGTCCCCACGCGGATCTGCGGGGCAAATACGCACTTCGTCGACATCCTCGAGATAGGGAGCCAAGGTATAGATCCAGCTCTCTTCCACGTTCATCACTGTATGCGTAGTCAACGGAAATTGACCATTATGGTCTTGAGCAAACAGAGCCATCGCTTGCCCGATCTGGCGCATATTCGAAGCGCACTTAACTTGATGCGCAGATTCACGAACGCCCTGAATGGCAGGTAATGCAATCGCACCTAACACCCCAATGATGGCAATGCCGGTGAGTAACTCCACCAGAGTGAAGCCGTTGCCTAAAGGTCGGAGAGAGAACTTAATTTGTTTCGCGAAAATCATGCACTCTTAAGAAACCTGAATCAGTGAGATAAATTCTGTTTTTTTATTGTCACCATTTTTCTGTCGTCGAGGGGCTTGATCATCCCTTCTTTTTGATTTGAGTGCAGGCGAGTTCACCGTATCTGAGTATCACGACAG
>Ga0222662_1000543_pt1 | contig 29485 bp, 27 predicted proteins | sample AntAcemetagen600_FD_179821 | JGI IMG/M metagenome (GOLD analysis project Ga0222662, IMG submission 179821) | Saline water microbial communities from Ace Lake, Antarctica - #600 | ecosystem: Environmental > Aquatic > Non-marine Saline and Alkaline > Saline | place: Antarctica: Ace Lake... | reverse complement strand
GTTGCCCTGCTTCTCGGTGAAGGTCTGCTCGCTCACGCCGTCTGCCTTCTCTCGCATCGGGGATCGACGCCGATCGCCGGTTGTGAGACACCTCCCCTGTCGTCACTTCGGCGACAGGAGGATCCCATGCAGTCGTTGTACATCGTAGAGCTGAAAGAGGACGAGCGGAGCAGGCTGAGGGAGCTGCTCAGCGGCGGCTCCGAGAAGGTGCGGAAGTTGAAGAGGGCTCAGATCCTTCTCGCTGCTGACCAGGGGAAGACGGACAAGGAGGTTGCTGAAGCGATTGATGCTGGAACGTCCACCGTCTTCCGGACCCGGCGGAAGTATGTGGAGGGCGGTTTGGAGCACGCGCTCTCGGAGAAGCGCCGCCCTGGAGGCGAACGCAAGCTCAGCAAGAAGCAGGTGGCGCTCGTATCCGCGCTGGCCTGCACTAACGCCCCCGCCGGCCGCGCCAAGTGGACCCTGGAGTTGCTGGCTGGCGAAGTCGTGCGCCTCACCGACCACGAGAGCCTCTCCAAGGAGACCGTTCGCCGCCGTCTCAAGGAGAACGAGCTGAAGCCGTGGCGACACTCGATGTGGTGTATCCCGAAGGTCGACGCGGAGTACGTCGCACGGATGGAGGACATCCTCGACCTCTACGAGGAGCCACCGGACTCAAAGCGCCCAGTCGTGAACTTCGATGAAACACCGATCCAGCTCATCGGCGAGACCCGCGTCCCCATCGCGGCCAAGAGCGGACGCGTGCGGAGGATCGACTACGAGTACAAGCGAAACGGTACCGCCAACCTCTTCGTCACCGTCGATCGCCACGCAGGTAAGCGAAAGGTGAACGTCACCGATCGGCGTACGAGGACGGACTTCGCCCTGCAGATGAAGGAACTTGTCGATGTCGACTATCCGGAGGCAGACGTCATCCGCGTCGTCCTCGATAACCTAAATACCCACCGCGCGGCGTCGTTGTACGAGGCGTTCCCCCCGGAAGAGGCGAGGCGGATTCTCCGCAAGATCGAGTTTCACTTCACGCCGAAGCACGCCAGCTGGCTGAACATGGTCGAGATCGAGATCGGCGTCCTCTCGAAGCAGTGCCTCAACCGGAGGATCCCCGACAAGGAGACCCTGATCCGGGAGGTCGCTGAGTGGGAGCGTCAGCGCAACGCCGAGGGCGCCACCATCCGATGGATGTTCACGGTCGAGAAGGCCCGAGAGAAGATGGGGGCGGCCTATCCAACGACTCCGGCGAGACACTCACCAAAACCCCTGTGCTGAGGTACTAGGTGCTCCAGACCCGCCAGCAGGGTGGACGGCAGCGGCGGGACCTCCCACTTGCGGGTGCCACCTCCACGGCCGACCACCAGGGTGCGCAGCGTGGGCAACTCGATGCCGGCGAGCGGCTCAAAGACAGGTCCCCAGGACTGACCGGCGGAGGGCGTCTCCATGAGCAGGGTGGCCAGAGCGGGGAGCGAGCCGCGCTCCGCAAGCCACATCGCGTACTGGAGCACGTAGTTGCCCCGGAGGCGGGCATCGATGAGCGCGCCGCCGGCCTCGCCGAGGTGGAGTAAGAAGGCCGGAGCGTCTACGAGTGAGTCTCCCAGGGAGGGCCGGAGGCGTTGCCGACCTGCGGCGAGGGATGTGAGCAAGTCAGACATAGGAAATCCACGAGGGTGGTTGTAGCGCCCAGGGACAAAATAGCGGCTCCCCATGGACTGCCGCTGGAACCAGGGGTGTCTATGCTCCGGCCCATGCGCGCCCTCCTCCTCCTCCTCCTCCTGCTCTTGTTCGCCGCTCCCGCCGCCGCCGGTGAGCTGGTCACGTTCGCCCCTCGCGGCGATGTGCAGGTCGGCTGGAGCTTTGTGGAGACATCCACCTGGACGGTCACCGGGGCCAACGACGTCAAGGTCGCTGGCGCCACGGTGCGCAAAGGGCCCATCGACCGGCTGAGCAGCCACACCGTCTCGGTGCGCGTCGACGCCGTGGAGGAGGGCCGCCCGAGCGCCATGAGCGCCACCATCGTGGAGCAGGTGTCCCGAGAGGACGGCGAGGCCGAGGCGCTGGAGATCGATGGGCTCGCGCTGACCGTGGTGGGTCGGTCCGGGGATCGGGACATCGACCGGGTGGACGGCAAGCGCCTCAAGAAGAAGCAGCGCAAGTGGCTCGATCGTCAGTTCGGCGGCTCCGAGGACGGCCAGGACATCGATCCCATCGCCCTGCTCATCCCCGACGGCCCCGTGGAGGTCGGCTCCACCTGGGACCTGTCGCTGAGCGCCATCCAGGGCTACTTCGGGGAGCGCTTCGTGCTCGATCGCGCCGCGAGCCACGCCCGGACCACGCTGGTGTCCATCGAGACCATCGATGGCGTGCCCAGCGGCGCCTTTGCATTCGACGTCTTGATCGTGCCCTCGTCCATGAAGAACGCCGAGATCACCGAGGCCAGCATGGCCGTCGTCGGCACCGCCCACGTGCCGGTGCAAGGCGACCTGCCCTACTTCGACTACGACGTGCAGACAGACCTGCGCTTCCTCGGCGCGTTCATGCGCGGGCCCATCAAGGCCCAGGTGGACCTGTCCATGGCGATGCACGGAGTGGACGCGCGGCGGGCGGAGTAGGGGAGGGGAAATCACCGCTTGGCGATCGGTCGCACTGTACGTATGTTCAGCGTCCTGTGACCCGCTACGCCGAGCTCCACTGCTACTCCAGCTTCTCGTTTCGCCGCGGCGCCAGCCACCCAAAAGAGCTGGTGCGGCGGGCGCAGCAGTTGGGCCTGACCGGCCTCGCCATCACCGACCGGGATGGGTTGTACGGCTCGGTGCGCCACCATCTGGCCACCGAGCGCCTCAAGGAGAGGCCGCCCACGCCCGCGCCTGCGCCCCGATACCCCGAGGCGCCGCCGAACCGTCGCGGCATCAAGCCGCTCATCGACGCCGGGCCCGCCACCCTCGAGGACCTGCTCGATCCAGCCAATGAGCGCCCCCCGATGCCCGTGCCTCACCCGGTGTATGGCGCCGAGTTGACCCTCGCCGATGGCGCGCGCGTCGTCGCCCTGGTGAGGGACCGGCAGGGCTGGCGCAACCTGTCGTCACTCATCTCGAGCTCGCGCCTCGCGGTGGAGAAGGGCGCCGCCGCCTTGCCGTTCGAGCACCTCGTGGCGCGCAGAGAGGGGCTCAGCATCCTGTCGGGCGGGCGCTTTGGGCCCATCGACCGGGGGCTGCTCGGTATCGACGGGCTGTGGTCGCGCAGCAAGTGGCACCCCAAAGGGCCCTGGGGTCGCCCGGTCGGGGCCTGGCTCATCGAGGGGAGCGGGCCTGGCGCCATCGCGGACCCCGGCGACGTGCAGCCCATCGCCGATGCGCTCGCCCACCACCGGAACGCGCTGCCCCGGCTGCGCAAGGAGCGGGATGACCCGGACGCCCGTCGTCGCCGCGCGCTGGAGACCGCCGCGAAGTACCGCGACGCCTTCGGCGACCGCTTCTTCCTCGAACTGAACGACCACCATCTGCCCGAGGACCAGTGGCTGCGCCCCCTGCTGCGCGGGATCAGTGAGGAGCTGGCGATTCCCCGGGTGGCCACGGGGCTGGTGCACTACGCCGAGCCTGCCCAGCGCCGCCTGCAGGACGTCATGAGCTGCGTCCGCCTGCACTGCACGCTCGCGGACGCCGGCACCCGACTGCTCCCCAACGGCGGCTTCTTCTTGCGCTCGCCTCGCCAGATGGCCTCGCTGTTCGCCGACGACCCTGGCGCCGTCGATCTCAGCGCGGATCTCGCGCTGGACCACACCTTCACCATCCCCGAGCTGCCGTACGTCTTCCCGGTGTTTCCCACGCCTTCGGGCCACACCCTGCAGACCTACATGGAGGAGCTGGCTTGGGAGGGAGCGGCGGGGCGCTACGGCTCAAGGCTCGACACGGACCCGCGCATCCGCGGGCAGATCCGCCACGAGCTCGACGTCATCGGCCGCATGGGGCTGGCCGGCTACTTCCTCATCGTGTGGGACATCGCGAAGGAGTGCCGCCGCCGCGGGATCCTGTGTCAGGGCCGGGGCTCCGCTGCGAACTCCTGCGTTTGTTACTGCATGGAGATCACGGCGGTGGACCCCATCGGCCTCGATCTGCTGTTCGAGCGCTTCCTCAGCGAGGCTCGGGGCGGCTTCCCCGACATCGACATCGACATCAGCAACTCCATGCGTGAGGAGGTGCTCCAGTTCGTCTACGACAAGTACGGGCGCACCCACGCCGCCATGGTCTGCAACATCATCACCTACCACCCGCGCAGCGCGGTGCGGGACGTGGGCAAGGCGTTTGGGCTGGGGCTCGATCAGGTAGACCGCATCGCGAAGAACCTCGACGCCTACATCCACGTCACCGAGCGCGACGGGCCGTACCGCGAGTTCAGCGAGAAGGGCGAGGTGGACGAGCTGGTCAAGACGTTCGGCGCCGGCGTCAAGGGCCTCATCACGGCGGACCACAGCCTGATGCAGCAGGTCTTTCACTACACCAAAGAGCTGTGCGGGCACCCGCGCCACATCGGCATCCACAGCGGCGGCATCGTGCTGTCTGGCGTGCCCATCACCGAGGCCTGCCCTGCCGAGAACGCGACCATGGCGGACCGCACGGTGCTCCAGTGGGACAAGGACGACATCGCGCACACGGGGCTGGTCAAGATCGATCTGCTGGCGCTGGGGATGCTCTCGGTGGTGCAGGAGTGCCGGCGCTTGATGGCGCTGCGCGGGCAGGCCTTTGCGATGCACAAGCTCAGCTACGACGACGAGCGCGTGTTCGACATGATCTGCGAGGCGGACACGGTGGGCGTGTTCCAGATCGAGAGCCGCGCCCAGATGAACACCCTGCCGCGCCTGCGTCCACGCAGCTTTCATGACCTCGTGGTGGAGGTCGCGCTCATCCGGCCGGGCCCCATCCAGGGCGACATGGTGCACCCGTACCTGCGCCGCCGGCAGGGCAAGGAGGAGATCACCTACGCGCACCCGAGCTTGCGGCCCATCTTGGAGCGCACCATGGGCATCCCGCTGTTCCAGGAGCAGGCCATGAAGATGGCCATCGCCACCGCGGGCTTCACGCCGGGCGAGGCCGACCGGCTGCGCAAGGTCATGGGCTTCAAGCGCGGCACCGAGGAGATGGAGAGCCTGTTCGCGAAGATGGTCGCGGGCATGGAGGCCAACGGCTTCCCCACCGAGGTGGCCCAGAACATCCGCGGCCAGCTTCGCGGCTTCGCGGCCTACGGCTTCCCCGAGAGCCACGCGGCGAGCTTCGCGCTCATCGTGTACGCCTCTGCGTGGCTCAAGCGCTTTCACCCCGGGGTGTTCGCTGCTGCCTTGCTCAACTGCCAACCCATGGGCTTCTACAGCGCGGCCACCATCACGTCGGATGCGCGGCGGCACGGGGTGAGCATCGCGGCGGTGTGCGTGAACCGCAGCGACTGGCGGTGGACCGTGGAAGACGATCTGGCGATCCGGGCGGGCTTTACCCAGCTGCGGGGGTTCGGCGAGGAGGACGGGATGGCGCTGGAGGAGGCGCGCCGGGATGGCGGGCCGTTCAGCTCGGTGGAGGACATGTGCTCTCGGGTGGGCCTGCATCGCGGCAAGCTCGAGACGCTGGCGCGCTCGGGCGCGTGTGACTGCCTGGGTGTGGACCGGCGTCAGGCGCTGTGGCAGGTGGCGGGGTGGCGCAAGCGGCTGCCGCTGGAGGGTCCGCAGACCAAACAGCAGCTGGCGTTGCCGGGGTTCACGCCGCTGCGCCCGGCCGAGGAGAACCTCATGGACCACACGGTGGCGGGGTTCTCGGCCGAGGACCACCCGGTGAGCTTCGTGCGAGACATCCTCGCTGACCGGGGAATTCGCTCCTCTGCGGCGGTGACGCGCAGCCGGCACGACCAGTGGATCAGCACCGCGGGCGTGGTCATCGCCCGGCAGCGTCCGGGCACGGCCAAGGGCACGTTCTTCATGACGCTCGAGGACGAGGAGGGTTTTGTGAACGTGATCGTGTGGCCGCAGTACTTCCTGCGTCACCGCAACATGCTGCGCTCGGTGCGGCTGCTCGGCGTGCAGGGCAGGGTGCAGCTCAGCGATGGCGTGGTGCAGATCCTGGCGACGAAGTTCACCAACTTGCTGCTGGACGAGGAGATCGCCGAGGCGCTCGGCGCCGAGGAGAACTGGGACGGGCTGCGGTCCCGGGACTTCCACTGAGCCCCTATCGCCCTGGCGTCCTCACTTCCCGGTGAACACGGGCTCCCGCTTCTCCGCGAACGCCGTGATCGCTTCGGTGAGGTCTTCGCTCTGCAGGAAGGCGGAGTTCCAGGTGGCCACATGCTCCAGGCCGTCGGCGACCTGCCGATCGATGGCTCGGTTGAGCACCGCCTTGCACCCCTGCACCGCGAGGGGCGGGTTGGCCGCGATCTGGCGGGCGAGACCCTTTGCGGCCTCGATGACCCGCTGCCGGTCGGGGAACACCTCCTGCACCAGACCGATGGCGAGGGCTTTGTCCGCGGGCAGGTTCTCTGCGGTGAACGCCAGCCGGCGCGTCCAGCCTTGCCCGATGATCAGGGGCAGGCGCTGCAGGCTGCCGAGGTCGGCGACCATCGCGATCTTCGTCTCGCGCAGCGAGATCTCGCAGTCCTGGGATGCGAGCCGGATGTCGCAGGCGGCGGCGAGATCGAGGCCACCTCCGATGCACCAGCCGTGCAGCGCCGCGATGACGGGCTTGCGGCACCGGGCCACCGCGTTGAACGACTCCTGGAGCCGGAACACCAGCTCCCGCAGGTCTGTGCGCCCCGCCGCCATCTGGTTGGGCGTCATCAGCGGCCCCAGCACGCTCATCATGCGCATGAGGTCGAGCCCGTAGGTGAAGTGCTGGCCGACGTTGTGCACCACCACCGCGCGCACATCGGGGTTGGCGCTCAGGCCGTCGAACACAGAGGGGATCTCGTCCCAGAAGGTCGGTCCCATCGCCCGCTCGAGCAGGGTCACGGTGGCGACGTGGTCGGCTATGTCGACGGACAGGGTCACAAGCTCGGTCAAGGCAGGCCTCCGGTTGGCGGATAAGAGTGCCACCCCAGCCAGCGCTCTGTTACGTTCCCGCGCTACACGGAGCCCCGAAGATGCGCACATCCCTGCACGCCTTGCTTGTCCTTATTCTCATGCTCGCCCTGGCGTCGTGCGCGCCCCGCGGCAACGCCCGAAACGGGAACGGCGGCGACGATGACGATGACACCGTCGCCGACGACGATGACACGGTCGCCAACGACGATGACACGGTCGCCAACGACGATGACTCGGTCGCCGATGACGATGACGACAGCACTCCGACTGGGGACGACGACGACGACGTCGCCACCTGCGACGACACGTTCTTCTACAACGAGCAGGACGACCTCGATAACTTCTCGCAGAAGACCGCCGAGGTCGCGCTCACAAGCGGCGCCGACTACGGAATGATCGAGATCGGCGGCACCGTCGCCTCGTGCGGCGGCGGTGAGGGGTACGGCGACATGGACTGGTTCCAGATCGACATCGCCTGTGCCCGCACGACCCAGCTCGATCTCGTGTGGTCCGGAGGCTCGGATCTCGATGTCTTCCTGGTGGACGATGAAGGGACTGAGCTCATCGCGGGGATCAACGAGGGCTCCTCGCTGGAGTCGGGCACGGTCACCGTGCAGAGCCCCGGGACCTACTGGGTCGCGGTGGGCTGCTGGGACGGCACCGCGACGTCCTACGAAGCGTTCTTGGACTACCGCTAGATGCAGCGCGTCGCGACCTGGAACATCAACGGGCTCAACGCCCGGCTCGACTTCGTCCTGCACTGGCTCGCCGCGCGGCAGCCCGACATCGTGGCCCTGCAAGAGCTCAAGATGCAGGACGAGTCCTTTCCCCACGAGGCGTTCGCGGCGGCGGGCTATCGGGCGCTGACCCACGGCCAGAAGAGCTGGAACGGGGTCGCGCTGCTCAGCCGAGAGCCGGGCGAGCTGCTCCAGCGGGGGCTGCCCGGCGAGGACGCGCTGGGCGCGCGGCTCATCACCGGTCGCTTCGGAGAGCTCACCGTGACGTCTGTGTACTGCCCCAACGGCAAGACGCTGGAGCACGAGGACTACGGCCGCAAGCTCGCGTGGTTCGACACCCTGCGAGGCCACCTGAGCGAGCACCACGCAGCGGACTCCCAGGCCATCCTCACGGGCGACTTCAACGTGTGCCCCACGGCGTTGGACACCTGGCGTGGCGCGGCTGGTGACGGGCGCCTGTTCTGCACCCCGGCGGAGCGAGCGCGTATCGCTGGGTTGATCGAGCACGGCTTCGTGGACCTGTTTCGCCACAAGTATCCCGACGACACCAGCTTCTCCTGGTGGGACTACCGCGCTGGCGCGTTCCACAAGAAGCAGGGCCTGCGTATCGACTTTGTGCTGGGCACCCGCGCCATCCAGGACCGTCTCGAGGACGTGGTGATCGACCGGGACTACCGCAAGAAGAAAGAGGGCCTGACCGCGTCGGACCATGCGCCGGTGTGGGCCGATCTGCGCGATGTCGTCTAGTTCCTCGTTTGCGTCGCTGCACGGTTCCGTGCACAGTCGTTCCACCTTGGGAGGGGAGCCGTGAAACCCATGCATCGCAGTTCGGCCACCAAGGCCTTCTTTGTCGCCCTGTTCGCCCTCGGGCTCACCGGCGTACTGGCGCAGACCCCCGTCCGGGCTGACTCTCCGCCGGAGCCGCCGTCGCTGGTCGATGTCGTCGGCGACGTGGTCGAGGCCGTGACCGAGGCGGCAAAGGCCGCTGCGAACAAAGGTGACGACGACGACTCCGCCGCCCCGGTCGCAGATCGGGTGCTCAAGGCGAACCCGAAGTTCCGGTCCAAGCCGCTGCCTGAGTTCTGGGAGGTCACCGATGCCAGGGTGGTGATCTTGCCGATCCAGGGGGACATCGATCTGGGGCTGTCGCCATTCGTCGAGCGCGTGGTGGAGGAGGCCGCAGACGCGACCCTCATCGTGCTCGATGTGGACACGTTTGGTGGGCGGGTTGACGCGGCGGTGCAGATTCGGGACGCGCTGCTCGCGACGAACACCCCGGTGCTCGCCTATGTGAACCGCCGGGCGATCTCGGCAGGCGCCCTCATCAGCCTCGCAGCCGACTACCTGGTGTTCGCGCCGGGCGGGTCCATGGGCGCGGCGACTCCGATCCAGATCCAAGGCGGCGAAGCGACCGCCGTGGACGAGAAGATGACCAGCTACATGCGCAGCGAGATGCGCGCATCGGCCGAGGCCACCGGGCGTGATCCTGCGCTCGCCGAAGCGATGGTGGACGCCTCAGTCACCGTGGACGGGGTGATTGGCGACGACAAGCTCCTCACCGCCACCACCGAAGAGGCGCTCTCCATGGGCCTCGCCGATGCTCAGTTCGAGACCTTGGACAAGCTGCTCGACGCGATGGGGCTCGGCTCCGCGAAGCGGGAGACCGCGAGCACCAACTGGGCCGAGCGCACGGCGCGCTTTCTGACCAACCCCGCGGTGGCCGGCATCCTGATGTCGCTGGGCATGCTGGGGCTCTTCGTGGAACTCAAGTCCCCGGGCCTGGGCCTCCCCGGCGCCGTCGGCGTGCTCTGCATGGCAGCGTTCTTCGGCGGACACCTCATCACCAACCTCGCGGGTTGGGAGGAGATCTTGATCTTCACCCTGGGGATCGGGCTGCTGGTGGTCGAGATATTCATCATCCCCGGGTTCGGCGTCGCCGGCGTGCTGGGCTTGCTCTGCGTCAGCGTGGGGCTCGTCGCCGCGATGTTGGGCACGCCCGTCGGCGTGGCTTGGTCCACCGGCGAGATCACCGGCCTGCTGACCAAGGTGATGCTCTCGTTCACCGTGGCCGTGGTGGGGCTCGCCGTCATCGCCAAATACCTGCCTGGCTCGCGGTTCAGCGGCGGCCTCATCCTCAAGACGACGGTCGGTGACTCCGCGAAAGAGACCGCCAACGTGATGGGCGACACCTCGTACAAGGCCGCTCCGGCGAACCTCGCCGGTCTCGTGGGCATGAGGGGCCTCGCCGAGACGGACCTGCGCATGGCGGGCAAAGCACGCATTGATGGACGCCTGATCGACGTGGTCAGCGAGTCCGAGTACATCGACAAGGGCACGCCTCTGCGTGTGCTCGCGGTGGAGGGCATTCGGGTGGTGGTCGTTCGCGACGCATCGCCGGAGGCCTGAGCCGACACCCGACAGACGACGCGCCTCGGCGCGGTTAGGAGGACCTCGTGGGAGGTATCGCAGTTCTCTTCTTCTTCTTCATCGGCCTGGTGGCCGTGATGACGTTCTTCTACTTCGTGCCGATCCGCCTGTGGATCGCGGCGACGTTCTCCGGCGCGCGCGTCGGCATGGGGCAGCTGGTCGCGATGCGGCTTCGGCGCGTCCCGCCGGCGATGATCATCGACCCGCGCATCGCGGCGGTGAAGGCGGGCCTCAACGTGCCCGTGGAGGAACTCGAGGCTCACTACCTCGCGGGCGGCAACGTGCAGCACGTGGTGCGGGCCCTCATCTCCGCCGAGAAGGCGGGCATCCACCTGACGTTCTCCCGGGCTGCGGCCATCGATCTGGCCGGTCGTGACGTGCTCGAGGCGGTGCGGATGTCGGTCAACCCCAAGGTCATCCAGACGCCGAAGGTCGCCGCGGTGGCCAAGGACGGCATCCAGGTCATCGCCGTCAGTCGCATCACCCTGCGCGCCAACATCGACCGCCTGGTCGGCGGCGCCGGCGAAGAGACCATCCTCGCTCGCGTGGGTGAAGGCATCGTGACCACCATCGGCTCGGCCCAGAGCCACAAGGAGGTCCTCGAGAACCCCGACATGATCAGCAAGGTCGTGTCAGCCAAGGGCCTCGACAGCGGCACCGCCTTTGAGATCCTCTCCATCGACATCGCGGACGTAGATGTCGGCACCAACATCGGCGCGAAGCTGCAGATCGATCAGGCGGAGGCGGACAAGAACATCGCCCAGGCCGAGGCCGAGTCCCGCCGCGCCATGGCCGTGGCCGCCGAGCAGGAGAACATCGCGCGAGTCCAGGAGGCCCGCGCGAAGGTGGTCGAGGCTGAGGCCCAGGTGCCCAAGGCCATCGCCGAGGCGCTGACGAACGGCAACTTCGGGTACATGGACTACCTGCAGATGAAGAACCTGGAGGCCGACACCTCGATGCGCCGCCAGATCGCCGAGACGACCAACGAGTAGTCCGTGAACAAGCGCCTTCTCAAGCGGATCCTGCCTCACGGCTCCGAGCTCCTCCGTCGGCTGGCGCTGGCGGAGGTGCTCGGCCCGCCGCCGTCGGGATCTGCGCGTCATGAGCAGATGAAGGGCGGCCCCCGCGCGCCGGGCGCGCCGAGGGTCCAGACGAGCCTTCCCACGCCACCGCCCCTGCCCGACGTGGAGGAGTGACGTGGAGGAAGTGTTCCCCTGGATCGTTGGGATCGCCGTGGTCTTCGGTCAGGTCATCCTGCCGATCATTCGTTGGTTCCTGAAGCAGCAGGCCAAGCAGGCGCAGACCCAGACGAGCGCTCCGCGCTCGGGGGCGCCGTCCCCCACGGCGGGCAAGACGTCGGCCGGCGACCAGATGCGGATCCTGCGGGAGGCTATCGAGGCCATGGCGTCTGGCGTCATGCCGGCGACCCGGGAGCAGTTTGAGGCGGCGCAGCGCCGCACGCAGGGGCTGATCAGGCAGGCGGAGCTGCAGGTGCAGCGGCTGGGGGCCGATGAGGGCTCCACACGCGTGATCGTCGAGACGTTGGAGCATCCGACGCTCGCTGACCTGCGATCCACGGAGCGACGGCTCCAGCAGGCGCTCGACATGCTCGCCCAGGACATCGCGGCGGGCTCCGCGTTCGTGCGCAACAACAACACGCTGGGGACCGCGAAGGACGCCAACAACCTCGGTGAGGTGCGGATCGCTGTGCTGACCGAGGCGGCCATCGCGCGCACTGGTCGCATGGCCGAGGTGATGGCGGACTCCGATGCGTTCGCCGGCGCGCTGGTCGAACCCCTGCGGGCCTTCGCGGCGGGGCACGGGCTGCCGCTGCCGCCCAACGAGCCGATCTCACTCCCCGTCGCGCCCGGGCAGGAAGCCATGGTCCGTGGGCTCTTCGCGGACCATCCGGTCATCTTCGTGCCGCCGGACTTCGGCGAGCACATCTATCGCTGGGCCGCGGTGGCGCACGAGGTGGGCCACATCCTGTGGCACGCCGAGCCCTCGCTGCGCCACGAGATGATGCGCATCGCGCCGTCGAACGAGCGCCCGTACCTGCCTCGCCCCGTCGATGGGAGGCTGATCTTCAACTTCGACGCGGCGTTCGCGGGGTGGCTGGAGGAGCTCGTCTGCGACGCGTTCGCCGTCATCCTGCTGGGCCCAGCCGGCTTCCGGGGCATGATTCACGCGCTGGACAACCCCAGCGAGCCTCTCCAGGCCTTGTTCGCGCATCCCGACCCGAGCGGGCAGCTGCTCGACGAGCACCCGCCCCCACATCTGAGGGTGCACTTGGCGGCGTGGCTGCTCGACCACCTCGGGTACGACCAGGAGATGAAGCCGCTGTTGGCGGCGTGGCAGAAGTCCCACGAGGACGCGGACTACCTCATCGTTCCGGTGGCGGGCACGCGCCAGACCGTGTCGGCGGACCTCAAGGAGTTCACGTCGCGCGGGATCTACATCCTCGATGAGATGATGAGCGAGGAGTTCCGGGGGCTGGGCGGCTATCCGCTCTCTGCGGTGGTCGGCCAGGAGCTCGGCCCAGGCGAGTGGGCGGCGGTGAAGCGCCGCGCCGAGCAGATCCTCGCGGGTGAGTCCTTCCACGATGCGCCGCGCGTCGCCATCGCTGCGGGGATCGAGGCTGCGGCGAAGAGCCCCGGCTCGGTGCAGAAGATCGCCGCCGCCGTGCGCTCGACCATCGTGGGGCGCGGCCAGCGTCTGTCGGCGGACAGCAACTTTCGGGGGCACCCCCGAGGCGACGAGCACCAGGGCCGGCCGGTGGCCCAGGCCCGAGACGCCATCCTGTTGTGGGAGGTGCTCAACCGCCCGCGGGCCGGCGCGGGACGCCGCTAGCGATCTTCGCCCACAGGCTCAGCCGACGGAGAACTACTCAGCTCGCGGATAGACGCCCGCGCACGCCCGGGGCGTGACCGCCACCGAGCGGCTCCCCGCCTCGCCGCGCACGCCCAGGCTGAGCGCCTCGCCGAGATCTGCGCGGGCAAACACGTCCGACGGGGAGCGCACCCGAACCCCGCCAATGGAGTCAATGATCTCGCCCTCCCTGAGTGCAGCGTCGGCGAGCGGTCCCGTCTCCACGAGTCTGCGGACCCGCACCTCGCACGTGGCGCCATCGAGAGAGGGAGCGGCGATGGGTTCGCAGACCAACAGGGCGCCGACGCACCACTGCGGTACCCGATAGCCCACTCCAACGCCCACGATCTGGGCGGAGTCGACGCTCAGCGTCTCACGGCGTCCCGTCTCGCTTCCTTCCCGGCCGTCCTCGGTGCGCACGGTTGTCCACGACGACACCGTGGCTTCTTGGCGATCGAGCAGCATCGCGTGTGCGCCATTGGCGCGCCCCAGGGTGGCGAGCTTGTCGATGACCTGACCCAGGTCGCGGCCATCCTGCTGCGCGTGGCCGATGGCGTAGGCCTCGGGATGCAACGCCGCGCGGCCTCGGTCGCTGTGTACGGGGACTGGCTCGCTGGTCCGGGCGTACCGTGCGCCTGGAACCCGCGGCGTCCACAGCGAAGCGCAGCCAGCCGACGCGAGGAGGAGGGCGAAGCAGCCGGTAGACAAGAAGGTGAGCGCGCGCATGGGCAGAGCCTACAGCGGCATCTGCCAGATGAATCGGGCCCCGCCAAGAGGGCTGTCACCCACTTCGATGAATCCTCCGTGCGCGCGGGCGGCGGCTGCAGCGATGGGCAGGCCGAGACCCGTGCCTCCGGTGTCTCGGCTGCGCGCGTCGTCGAGTCGGCTAAACGGGTCGAAGATTCGCTCCCTGGCGTGCTCGGGCACTCCCGGGCCATCGTCGTCCACGATCACCCGCAGGCGGGTTGGGTCTGCGACGAGCGTGACCCGCACCTCGGCGTCGGCGTAGCGCATGGCGTTGTTGACGAGGTTGCCGACGGCCCGCAGGAACAGCTTGCGTTCGATGCCGACCTGCGGCGGCTCTCCCTCCTGCATGAAGGTGATGGTGACCTCACTGCGGACTCGCTCGGCGTCGCTGACCAGGCGCTCGAGCATGGGCGCGACCCATACGATCTCCGTGGTGACACCGGCGCCAGAGCTGCCCTGGAGCTTGCTGTACTGGAGCAGCTCTCGCACGAGCCCTTCGAGCTCATCCACGTCCGCGGTGGCCTCTCGGATGCGCGTGCGGCGGTCGTCGTCGTCCTCGGCCATGTCGATCAGCTCGAACGCGAAGCGCAGCCGCGCCAGGGGCGTGCGCAGCTCGTGGGACACGCCATGCAGCATGGACTCTCTGCTCGACACCATCTGCTGTACCTGGTTGGCCATGGTGTTGAACGACTCCGCGAGACGGCCGGCGGCGTCAGCGCGCGCGACGGGGGCCCGGGCGGTGAGATCGCCTGCGCCGACCTTCTTGGCTGCGTCCACCACCGCGTCGAGCTGCCGCTCTACCGGGCGAATGAGCGCGACGCCGACGCCTGCGATGCCGAGCAGGGCCAGCACCGCGAGGGTGAGGGCGCGGCGTCCGTCGAAGGGAGGCGGTGGGTGGCTGGAGTGGATGATCGCGACTGCGTTTCGGTCGGTCAGCGGCAGGTAGGCGATGGGCCCGTCCCGGGACAAGCGCACGAGCGGGCGTCCGTGCTCCACCGAGCGCGCCGCGTCGTCTGCGAGGAGCTGGGGCACGCTCGTGTTGTGGGCGATCTGCACGGGGCTGCCGAGCTCCTGGGCCAGGGCGCGGGCCTCAGCGTCCAGGTCGGTCGCGCGGGACAGGCGTGAGGCGAAGTCGTCGGAGCGGGCGCCGAACAGGCGAGCGTGTGCCCCGGAGTCCGGCTGCGGAGCGTTGGATGGACGAAAGAACGTGACGATCGCGATACTGACGAGCAGCACCAGCGCGAGGCCCAGGTAGGCCCGCGTGAACAGTCCCTGCATGGGCGTCAGGCTCGCTCGTTGTCGGGGGCGAACTGGTAGCCGGTCCCGCGCACGGTCTTGATGCGGTCTCGGTGGCGGGGGTCCTGGGCCAGCTTGCGACGAAGCTGACTCACGCGCACATCCATCGAGCGATCGATACCGTCGTAGTCGATCCCCCGCAGGGCTCTCACGAGGTCCTCTCGGCTCAGGGGTTTGCCGGCGTTGCTCGCCAGCAGCCACAGCAGATCGAACTCTGAGCTCGTCATCTCCAGGATGACATCGTCGATGCGGGTCTCCCTGGCTGCGCGGTCCACGACGAGCGAGCCGACGACGACGCGCTCGGGCTCGGTCGCTTCGCGGGGACGCCGGAGCAGCGCCTGGATACGGGCGAGCAGCAGGCGCGGAGAGACGGGCTTGGCGACGTAGTCATCGGCGCCCATCTCCAGTCCAAGCACCTGGTCGATCTCGTCGCCGCGGGCAGTGAGCATGAGGATGGGGCCGCTCCACAGGGGCCGGATCCGCCGACAGATGCTCAGCCCGTCTTCACCGGGAAGCATGAGGTCGAGCACGACGAGGTCGGGGTTCTCCGACTGGATGCGCTCCACTGCGCGGTCGCCGCGACCCTCCACCGCGACCTCGAACCCGGCCTGGGTGAGGTACTCGGCGGTCAGGGTGGCGAGGCGCTCGTCGTCCTCCACGAGCAGCAAGCGTGGCTCAGCCATTGATCATCCTCCGGGCACTGAGCGTAGTCAGTTCGGCGCGGGCGCGCCCGTAAGCGAAGGTAAGGGATCTGTCCCGAGGTCAGACTGCGGCCTTGGCAGGAACGAATACTGAACGTATAAGCAGTGTATGTCTGCTGCACTTGCCGCTGCCCCCGTACGCGATGTCTCCGCGCTGCGCGAACTCCTCAAGCGCCGCTTTCCCGGAACCAACCGGGTCGAGCGGCCCAACCATGGAGTGGTGCCGACCGGCGTGGATGCGGTGGATGCACTTCTGCCGGGAGGGTTACCTCGGGGGGCGGCGAGCTTGCTGAGCGGTCCTCCGTCTTCGGGCAAGACGGGCATCGCGCTGCGCGCGGCGGCCCAGCTCACCGCAGAGGGCGGGCAGGTGGCCTGGGTGCACCGTGGAGGACTGTCGGTGTCTTCGGCAGTGTGGGCGGGAGTGGTGCCCGAGAGGCTGCTCCAGGTACACGCCGAGAGCGACTTGGAGGCGCTGCGGTGTGCGGACTACTTGCTGCGGTGGCAGGCGTTTCACATGGTCGTACTGGACTGGGTGGGGCCTGGCGGTCACGGCGGGCGCTGGAACCGGCTGCACAAGCTGGTGGTGGGCTCATCGATCGCGTTGGTGGTGCTCTCTCCTCCTCCCGGAACGGGGGATCCACTGCGCTTTGTGGCATCGGTGCACCTCGCGGTGGAGCGGGTCCCCGATCAGCCTGCCCACGCGGTGCTCGTCGAGCTCGACAAGACCCGCTATGGGCGCCCCGATGGACCCGCGCACGCGGTCGTGCGGTACGGAGGCATGGAGGGGGCGCCGTTTGCGCTCGATCCGGATCTTCCGGGCCTCGCCCAGCAGTGGAACGAGGAGGTCTAGCAGGGTGCCGGCGGCCGTCAGTTGACGATGTTCGCCGCCAGGTTGAAGACGTAGATGCGGTTGTCGAAGTCGAAGAAGATCGACGCCGACACCGTGCCCACATCGTTCGGGCCATAAAGGAGGTTGCCCCCGATCGCGCCGAAGTTGTTCGCGGCGCCGGTGGGGTCTTCGCTACCGAGCGCGGGGATGATCAGCTCGCCCGACGAGGGGCAGGAGATGGTGAACGGGGTCCCCGCGATGGCGTCGCAGTCCAGACCCACCGAGATCTCCTCGTCGGTGTTGTTGGTCACCGTGATCGACGCGTTGGGCGCCGGGTTGGCGCCCACCTCCACGTCACCGAGGTCGATCGTGGCGGTGCCCCGGTCGTCGACGGGGGGATCGAAGGTGATGTCGGCGAGCTCGCCATCGTTGGTGGGGCAACCGGCGAGGAATGCCAAAGCGAGCACGAAGAGGAGAGGGCGAAGCATCACTGGACTCCGAGGGGAGGTGCGTCTCGAGTGGGGACCACTAGTCGGGACTGATGAGGGAGACCGAGCCGACTTCGTCGATCTCGTCTGCGTCAACCCGCTGGCGCAGGTGGTCCAGGTAGTTGACGAGGTACTGGCTCAGCTCGTTCAGTGCGTCGCCGTCGGCCTTCTTGACCAGGGCCATGCGGCCACGCTTCAGGGCCTGCTCGGTGTCGAAGATCTCGCGCTTCTTGAGGCTGAGCTTGCTGTCACGAAGGAAGCCCTCGAGACCGAACAGCTGCTTCTCCACCTTGTTCCGCAGATCCTGCATCTCCTTGGTGAATTCCTCAGCCTCGTCGAGCGCCTCGAGCTCGGCCCGGGCGTCATCGATGGCCTTCTGGCTCATGCCCGATGGCGAGTGGATGGTGAGGCCCTGGCTCGCGCCGGTGCGCTTGTCCTTCGCCGACACGTTCACGATGCCGTCGGTGTCGATGGTGAAGGTGACCTCGACTCGCGGGACGCCGCGGGGCGCCGCCTGGATGTCGGTCAGCTCGAAGTCACCCAGGCTGATGTTGTCCTTGGCGAGCTGCTCCTCGCCCTGGAGCACGTGGATCTTCACCGTCTTCTGGTTGTCCACGACGGTGCTGACCATCTGGGTGCGCACCACCGGCACGGTGCTGCCCTTGGGGATGAGCCGTGCATTGCGGCGCCCCTCGACCTCGATCCCGAGGCTGAAGTTGGTGACGTCGAGCAGGGTGACGTCCTGCACCGAGCCGCCGAGCATGCCCGCCTGGACCGCGGCGCCGACGGCGACGACCTCGTCGGGGTTGAACGACTTGTTGAGCGGGCAGCCAATGAACAGCTGCTTCACCATCTCCTGCACCTTGGGGATGCGGGAGCTGCCGCCGACCATGATGACTTCGTTGATCTCGGACGGGTCCAGCTTGCTCTCGGCGAGCGCCTTGGCGCACTCGTCGACGGTCATGCGGAGCAGGTCCTCGACCAGGAACTCGAAGGCGGCGCGGCTGAGAACGGTCTGCAGGTGCTTCGGACCGCTCTCGTCGGCGGTGAGGAAGGGGAGGTGAATCTCCGTCTCCATGGCCGTGGAGAGGTCCATCTTCGCCTTCTCAGCCGCTTCGAGCAGGCGCTGACGCACCATGCGGTCCTGGGAGATGTCGATGCCGTTGGTCTTCTTGAACTCGCTGGCGAGCCAGTCAACCAAACGGTTGTCGATGTCGTTGCCGCCAAGGTGGTTGTTGCCGGCGGTCGCGCGGACCTCGGCGACGTCCGCGTCCACGTCCAGGATGCTGATGTCGAAGGTGCCGCCGCCGAAGTCGTAGACCGCGATGGTCGCGGCCTTCTTGCGACGGATCGTGTACGCCAGCGCGGCCGCAGTGGGCTCGTTGATGATGCGCAGCACGTCGAGGCCGGCGATGCGTCCAGCGTCCTTGGTGGCCTGGCGCTGCCGGTCATTGAAGTAGGCCGGCACGGTGATGACGGCCTGCTCGACAGGCTCTCCCAAGAAGTCTTCGGCGGACTTCTTCACCTTTTGGAGGATGAAGGCGCTGATCTGCTGGGGCGTGTAGGCCTTGCCGCCCACCTCGACACCCACGAGGTCGTCGCCGAGGTCCACCACCGCGTACGCGACCTTGCTCGCCTCGGAGCGCACCTCGCTCACCCGCCGGCCCATGAACCGCTTGATGGAGTGAATCGTGTTCTCAGGGTACATGAGCAGCTGGCGCTTGGCGATGTCGCCGACGAAGCGATCGCCGTCCTTGCTGAATCCAACGATGGACGGCGTAAGACGCGCGCCCTCTTCGTTGATGATGACCCGAGGCTCGCCGTGCTCGATGTAGCAGGCCACGGAGTTCGTGGTCCCCAGGTCGATTCCGATGATCTTGCTCATGGACTCCCCGGGATGGTCCGCTCTGGCCGCGTCCCGCGGTGGCGGTACACCTGTCCGTACGGGGCCGATCGTAGGTGGGCGGCGGGTTTGCTGTCAATGCGGCAGCGGCGCTCGCCGAGACGCGAGTCGTTGACAGGGACGGCTGAGGGCCCAATGCTCGCTGGCTCCAGGCCCGGATAGCCCAATCGGCAGAGGCAGGGGATTTAAAATCCCTCGAGTGTGGGTTCGAGTCCCACTCCGGGTACCAAGCACACGTTCTCACGCGGCTCACGGAGATGTCATGAATCGATTCGCCTTCCTGCTCGCCTCGCTTCTCGTGCTCCCTCTCGCGGGCTGCCCCACGGCAGACGACGACGACAGCGGTGACACAGGCCCGGTGGGCGAGGCCCCGATCCTCACCAACGTGGTCGTGTGTGAGGTGCCCAACAGCCGCGCCCAGTGCGACGCCGCGGGCAACACCGGTGGGATCACCCTCGCCTGGGACATCACCGTCACCGACGCCGATGGCGACTTGCTCAACCCCCAGTACTTCATCCTGCTCAACAACCAGGTGCCCTGGATCGACGGCTTCTTCGAGGGCGATCTCGGGGCTGGCGGCGGACTGCGCCTCTCGCTGCCCTGTGGGAGCTACGCGCTCGGTGCCGAGCTCCCATGGGAGTTCGCGATCCGAGACGCCGAGGGCAACGAGAGTGAGAGCTTCACCGGCACCTACACCGTGCTGGTTGACGCGCCCAGCTTCGGTGAACCGGGCGCATGCGCCGCCATGTAGTCGATCCTTCGGCGAGGGTCTAGAGTCCCACCATGCAGACCTTCGACGTCTTCCGTGGCACCGAGAACTACATCTCCACCGACGAGCTGTCCCGCGACGTAAACGCGGCCATCGCGCTCGGTCGCCCGCTGCTCATCAAGGGCGAGCCAGGCACCGGCAAGACGTTGCTGGCCCACGCGATCGCGCAGGGGCTGGGATCTGAGCTCATCACCTGGCACGTCAAGTCCACCACGAAGGCCCAGGATGGGCTGTACCACTACGACGTCGTGCAGCGGCTCAACGACTCTCGCTTCGGCGATGGGGACGTCTCCGACATCCGCCGCTACATCAAGCATGGCGTGCTCGGTCGGGCGTTCACCGCAGAGAAGCGGCCCGTCCTCCTCATCGACGAGATCGACAAAGCGGACCTCGAGTTTCCCAACGATCTGCTGCACGAACTCGACGCCATGTCGTTCCACATTCCCGAGCTCGACGAGACCGTCGCCGCGGTGATCAGGCCCATCGTCGTCATCACGTCCAACGCCGAGAAGGAGCTGCCCGACGCGTTCCTCCGCCGCTGCGTCTTCCACTACATCGACTTCCCGAAGCGGGACGTGATGGAGCGCATCGTCAGGGTGCACCTGCCCCACGTCGAGGAGTCGCTGCTCGAGCAGGCCATCGTGCGGTTCTACGAGCTTCGGCGCGTGCCCGGTCTGCGAAAGCGCCCGAGCACGTCTGAGCTCGTGGACTGGCTCATCGTCCTCATCAAGGGTGGGGTTCCCGTGGAGGACGTGGCCAAGAGCGCGCCGTTCCTCGGCACTCTCCTCAAGCAGGAGGGCGACATCGAGACCGCGAAGCGGAAGACGGCCTGGGCCTGATTCGTGTTCACGGACTTCCTCTACGCGCTCCGCAGCCAGGACGTCCCCGTGGGGCTCAGCGAGTGGCTCGCGCTGCATGAAGCGCTGGACAAGGGGCTGATCGGGGGCCTCGACGACCTGTATGGCCTGGGGCGCGCGCTGCTGGTGCACACCGAGGGCCACTACGATGCGTTCGACCTCGCGTTCTCGGCCACGTTCAAGGGGGTCACGGACGTGGCGCTGCACGACGCGCTGCGCCAGTGGCTCGACAACCCGGTCGATCCGAGGAACCTCACCCCGGAGGAGTTCGAGAAGCTCGTCGGTCTCTCCCTCGAGGAGCTGCGCAAGCGCTTCGCGGAGACCCTGGCCGAGCAGAAGGAGCGCCACGACGGAGGCAACCGCTGGATCGGCACCGGCGGGACCTCTCCGTTTGGCAGCGGCGGCGCGCACCCCTCGGGGATTCGGGTGGGGGAGGGAGGAGGTCGCAGCGCGGTGCAGGTCGCCGAGGACCGGCGGTATCGCAACTATCGGACCGACGCCGTGCTCGACGTGCGCCAGTTCAAGCAGGCTCTGAGAATGCTGCGTGCGCTCTCGCGCGAGGGACCGGAGATCCTCGATCTCGATGGGACCATCGACCGCACCTGCAAGGAGGGCGGCGACATCTCGCTGCAGTTCCACAAGGACCGCAAGAACACCCTGAGGCTCATGCTGCTCATGGACGCCGGCGGCTCCATGACCCCGTACGCCCGCCTCGTGGACCGGCTGTTCACCGCTGCGAGCGAGTCATCCCACTGGAAGCAGTTCGACCACTTCTTCTTCCACAACATCCCTTACAGCCGGGTGTACAGCGACATCTCCCGCCTCGAGGGCGCGCCGACCGAATCGCTGCTGCGCGATCACAACCCTGACACCAAAGTGATCTTCGTCGGGGACGCGTGCATGGCGAACTGGGAGCTGATGGCGGCGGGCGGAGCCATCGCGCTGTTCCAGCAGAACGTGGTGAGCGGCTACGAGTGGCTCCAGCGCTTCAAGCGCACCTACACCAACTGCATCTGGCTCAATCCAGAGCCGGAGCGCTATTGGAACCACCAGACGATCCAGGCGATCGGTCAGGTGATACCCATGTTCCCGCTCACGCTGGATGGGATGCGGGATGGGATCAAGCTGCTTCGACGCGGACAGGTGCGGTAGCGCGCGCTCGGTTTTGGTACCTTCCGCGTCGCTGGGGCGTCGACAAGTTGGCAAGTCACCGGATTTTGATTCCGGCTACCGCAGGTTCGAGTCCTGCCGCCCCAACCAAATCCCACCGTTCGGCTTGCCGCTGACGGCAGTCTCCTGTAAAAGGCCGCGGGCCCACGGGTAGGGGATACACCCCGAACGCCGTGTCCAGCGTCGAGGAGAACGATGCAATACGGTCCTCTTACGATCTTGGCGGGAAGCTCGGTGCCGAGCTTCGCGCACCGACTTGCCGGTGCCTTGGGGCAGCGCGTTGGGGCAATGGACCTCAAGCGCTTCAAGGACGGCGAGTGCTTCGTCGAAGTCCAGGAGAACATCCGCGGGCGCGACGTCTTCATCATCCAGAGCACCTGCCCTCCAGTGAACGAGAACCTCATGGAGGTGCTCGTGATCCTGGACGCGTGCAAGCGTGCCTCCGCCGACCGCATCACCGTCGTGCTGCCTTACTTCGGCTACGCCCGCCAGGACCGCAAGACCTCGGGTCGCACGCCCATCTCGGCTCGCCTCGTCGCGTCATTGCTGGAGCGCGCTGGAGCGCATCGGGTGCTGGCGCTCGACCTGCACGCGGGCCAGATTCAGGGATTCTTCGATATCCCTGTGGACCACCTCTACGCCACTCCAGCCTTCCTCGCCGCCGTGCGCGACCTGTGGGGCTCGGATCCAAAGAAGCTGACCGTGATCTCGCCCGATGCGGGGGGCGTGGAGCGATCGCTCGCCTACGCGAAGCGCCTCGGCGCGCCGCTGGCTGTCTGCGACAAGCGTCGCAAGGAGGCCGGCAAGGTCGAGGAGATCCGGGTCATCGGTGACGTAGAGGGTCGCTACGCGATCATCTTCGATGACATCGTCGACTCGGCGGGCACGCTCAAGAAGGCCGCTGCCGCGCTGAAGGCCGCGGGCGCCACCGGCGTCTCTGCCGTCTGTACTCACGCTGTGCTCAGCCCACCCGCGGTCAAGAATGTGATCGAGAGTGAGCTGGACAAACTGCTCGTTTCCGACAGCATCCCGCTCCGGCCGGATGCTGAGGCCTGCCCGAAGATCCAGGTGGTCTCGGTGGCCGAGCTCCTAGGGGAGGCGGTGCGCCGTATCCACCATGGGGACTCGGTGAGCATGCTCTTTGGCCAGAAGGCCTGAACCAGAACCAATGGCCCCGCATCTCGGGGCAGGAACGAACGCCCCCTTCGGGGCTCGCGGCACTCGCCGCAGGAGGAACACATGGAACTGCACACCTTCCAAGCCGAGGCTCGCAACGCGACCGGCAAGGGCGTGGCGCGCAAGGTCCGCGGCACGGGGCGTATCCCCGCCGTCGTGTACGGCAACGGCGAGCCCGCTCCGCTGACGATCGATCCCAAGGAGCTTCGTCGCTTGAAGAGCCAGCCTCTCGGCTGGAACACGCCGCTTACGCTCACCATCGACGGCGGTGACGATGTCCCGGCGGCGATGCTGGTCGATGTTCAGCGTCACCCGGTCTCGGGCAAGCTGCTGCACGCCGACTTCCGTCGGGTGACGGAGAAGGACACCGTCACGGTCATCGTGCCTGTGACCGTGTCTGGCAAGGCCGCGGGCCTCACGCTCGGTGGCCGCATCTCGTTGGCCATGCCTGAGGTGAAGCTCGTCTGTGCCATCGACAGCATCCCCGCCAAGGTGGACATCGACGTCACGCCGCTGCAGATCACCGACAAGGTGTTCCTGCAGGACCTGCCGCTGCCCAATGGGGTCAAGGTCGCCTCCCGTCACAACCCGTCGGTCGTCGCATGCGTCGGCAAGCGTGGTGCTCGTGAAGAGGCAGAGGATGACGATGAAGCCGAGGACGAGGCGGACGCCGAGGGAGGCGAGGAGTAGCGCCCACCGGGCGTGGTCCTCGAACGTTTGTGTATCTCATCGCAGGTCTTGGAAACCCGGGAGGCAAGTACGACACGACGCGTCACAACATCGGATTCGATGTGGTGGAGCGGGTGGCGGACCGAGCTGGGGTCAGCCTGCGAGAGAAGCGGTTCAATGCGGTTCTGGGAGCAGGCAGGGTGAGCGGCGAGTCCGTCGTGCTCTGCAAGCCTCAGACCTTCATGAACCGCAGCGGCGACTCCGTCGGGCCGATGGCCGGTTGGTACAAGCTGCCTCCCACCGAGTTGGTGGTGGTGCACGACGATCTGGACATCCCCTTTGGGGACGTACGGGTCAAGATTGGCGGAGGTCACGGAGGCCACAACGGGCTCCGAGACCTGGTTCGAGCTCTCCCGAGCCCGGACTTTGTGCGAGTGCGGGTCGGCGTCGGCCGGCCGCCCCCTCGCATGGACGTCGCGAGTTTTGTTCTCGCGCGCTGGACGCCGGAAGAGGCGCAGCAACTCGACGACATCGTCGAGAGAGCCGCGGATGCAGTGGAAGCGGTCCTGGCCGATGGTGCCAAGGCCGCGATGAATCGTGTGAACGGCGAGGGCAAGGCCCGTCGCCAGAACAAGTCAGAAAAGCGCGGCGACGGCCCAGCCGCAGTCGCGGATGCCGTCCCCCCGAGAGGAGAGCAGAATGTTTGCTCGTGAGTATGAGCTGATCTACATCGCCCGACCGGACCTCAGTGATGAGGAACTGGCGACGATCTTTAACCGAACGACCAAGATCATCACCGAGCGCGATGGCCACGTCCTGACCGTTGACGAGTGGGGCAAGAAGAAGCTTGCGTACGAGATCAAGAAGTACGCAAAGGGCCACTTCATGTACCTGCAGTTCCTCGGTGACGCAGCGATCGTGAATGAGGTGGAGCGTACGTTCCGCCTCGATGACGGACTGCTTCGCTTCCTGACGGTGAAGCTCGAGGACCGTGTCCTCGTGGCGGATCGTCTGGTCCAGGCAGAGGAAGCTGCGTTGCTCAAGGCTGCGGCCGAGAGCGAGGCTGCGGAGGCTGCTGAGGATGGCGCGGCGCCAGCTGCTCCGGCCGCTGCTCCGGCCGCTGCTCCTCCGGCCGGTGCCGCCGGCTGAGGAGAGTGGGCGGCCGGGCTGGGCCGGCCTCGATCCTGCAGTCCTCGCCGCGCTCGCGGGGTTGGCGGCAGGCGGGGTCTTCCTGGTTCCACGGGCGCTTCTCTTGCTCTCAGCCGCTCCGCTGCTCCTGCTCCACCGTGGGGCGGGTCCGTGGCGCGGCCTGCAAGGGACAGCGCTGGGCGCGCTTCTCGTCGGAGCATGTGCTCTGGGGGGAGTGGCCTGGAGTGGCTCGGTCAGTGACAGCTTTGTCGCCTTCCTGCTGATCGCAGGGGTTCCGGCGGCGCTGCTGTCCTGGGGGTTGAACCGGATGGTTCGGCCCGTGCCGGCCCTCGGGTGGGCGTTCGCGGGCTGGCTCGCGGTCGCAGGTGTCGTGTTCGCCGTCTCGGTCCTGGACCGGGGCACTCCGATAGGCGAGGTTGCTCGGGTCGGAGTCGAGAGAGTGTTTGATGGAGCCCTCGCCGCGAGCGCGGTCAGGGCAGGAGATGACCTCTCCGCGCTGGAGGGGTTGGACGAGTTGACTCGCGCACGCGAGCGGCTGGTCCACTGGGCAGTGAGGCTGTCCGCGGGATTGCTCGCGGTGGTTGGCCTGCTCGGACTTTGGATGAACCTGGTCTATGTCCGTTGGTTTTCGGGCAGGGCCAGGGAGAGAGAGGACGAGCTGTGCGGATTCACCTTGCCGTTCGAGATCGTATGGGCCGTGCTGGTGTGCATGGGGCTGCTGCTGTTGCAGGCGGTTCCCGGCGCTGGAACGATCCCCGTGATCTGGTGGCTGGTGACCCTCGCAGGGAACGTGCTCATCTTCCTCGCCGCGCTGTACTGGTTGCAGGGCGTCGCGGTCGTAAATTGGTGGTTTTTGCGCCTGCCCCTGAGCCCGCTGCTGCGTGCGCTGGGTCTCGGAATGCAGGTGATGGCAATGGCGATACCCGTCTTCTCGACGGGCTACCTCGTGGCTGGGCTGAGCGATGCTTGGCTCTCTCTACGGGGCGGTCTCAAGGACGACGAGGACAGTAGAAACGGAGCGGAACAATGAACGTCATCCTCAGTGAAGAGGTCGACAACCTCGGCAACGCCGGCGACCTGGTCGTCGTCAAGCCCGGATACGCGCGCAACTTCTTGTTCCCCCGCGGCCTCGCGGTCCGGGCGGACAAGCGCAACGTGCGTCAGATGGAGCACAACCAGCGGGTCATGGAAGCTCGCCGCCGCCGCCTCGAGGAGACGGCGAAGGCCGCCGCGAAGCAGGTCGACAAGGTCGGTCGCGTGGTCGTGGTGCGTGCGTGTGGATCCGAGGGCAAGCTCTTCGGTTCGGTCACGTCGATGGACATCCAGGCCGCGCTCAAGGAGCGTGAGGTCGAGGTGGCCCGTCGCCAGATCAAGCTGTCCGAGCCGCTCAAGGCGCTCGGCGACTTCGATGTGGAGATCAAGCTCGGTCAGGGCGTGTCGGTGTCCGTAAAGGTCTCCGTCGAGCCCGATTCGGCGAGCGCTGATCTCATCGCGAAGGCGTCCGCGGCGGCAAAGTCGCAGGCTGAGCCCAGCGAGTCCTGAGACGGGCCGTTGTCGCATACCGCCGCGGGCTAAGGTCGCCCGGTGAACGACACGGTTGGCAGCCAGCAGCGCTCCATCCCCCACGACGTGGGGGCGGAGCGAGCGATCCTCGGCGCGATTCTGCTCCATCCCGACTCGCTCGGGAGGGCGCAGGAGAAGGGTCTGGCGGAGGACTCCTTTTACCGGGAGCCCCACCGGCTGCTCTTCCGCGTCTACAGCGATCTGGATCGCGACCAGAAGGCGATCGATTTGGTGACCGTCGCGGGGCGGCTCGAGTCGCTCGGGAAGCTCGAGGTCATCGGCGGATACAGCTACCTGGCTGGTCTGCCGGCCTCGACCCCCTCGGTCGCCAACCTCGTGCACTACGTCCAGGTGGTGCTCGACAAGTCGCAGCTGCGCACGCTGCTGACCCGCGCTGCCGAGATCGCCGAGGAGGTCTACGCCGGTGAGAAGCCTGCCCAGGAGATCATCGACGACGCTGAGCGGTCGATCTTCAACATCGGCGAGACCACGGTCGGCAAGACCCTGCTGCCCCTTGGCGGCATCGTCGAGAAGGCCTTTGAGGACATCAAGCGCCGCGCAGAGGCGCCGGACGATGTTCATGGCATCTCCACCGGGTTCCGGGATCTCGACCGTCGGCTCGGCGGGCTGCTGCCCACCAACCTGATCATCCTCGCCGCGAGGCCCGCCATGGGAAAGACGGCCTTCGCGCTGAACATGGTGTGTCGTACCGCGCTCGACGCCAACGCGAACGTCGCGGTGTTCTCTCTGGAGATGGGCAGTGAGCAGCTCGCCGGCAGACTGCTGGCCTCCGAGTCCCGGGTGCTCGCGAACCGCATGAAGACGGGACGGCTGCATCAGGACGACTGGCCAATGCTCATCGAAGCGAGCGAGCGCTTGTACTCGGCGCCCATCTTCCTCGACGACACGCCGTCCATCACGCTGGCTCAGCTGTGGAGCAAGTGCCGCCGCCTCAAGTCTGAGAAGGGGCTCGACCTCGTTGTCATCGACTACCTGCAGCTGATGAAGGGCACCGGGAAGGAAGGCAGCCGCGAACAGGAGATCTCGGGGATCTCCCGCGGGCTCAAGGGGCTCGCCAAAGAGTTCAACATCCCGGTCATCGCGCTGAGCCAGCTGAACCGTGGTGTGGAGCAGCGGGCGGACAAGCGTCCGATGATGAGTGACCTGCGCGAGTCCGGGGCGATCGAGCAGGACGCGGACCAGATCATGTTTCTGTATCGCGACGAGGTCTACAACGAGAACACCGAACTCAAGGGCATCGCAGAGGTCCTCGTGCGGAAGAACCGCCACGGCGACATCGGTGACACGAAGCTCTTCTGGCGGGGCGAGTACCTGCGCTTTGAGAACCTCGCTCGCGACGACTTCGCTTGAGAGCGTGGCTCGTCTTACTGGCTGCCCTGGTCCTGGTCGGAGCACCATCGGCAGCCAGCGCTCAGCCGGCGACGCCCGCGGAGGCGGACGGCGGCGAGGACCCTTGGATTCCAGGGGACGGCACGGAGACCGCGGAGACTCGCTCCGGCCCGGACTTTCGTGGGATGGGCTTCCTCTTCCCAGTCCGCCTGCACCTGACCCGGGGCGGCTACATCGACGGAAAGCTCGCCGGGGTAGACAGCGAGAGCGAGGAGTTCATGTTGATGCTCCCCCGCACCCAGTTCCGAGTCAGCAACTCGGTGGTGCGGGCGGTGACGCCACGCTCGAAGCTGCCCGAGCCGGGGTCGGTCGGGGCGGAGCGACAGCCGCCGCCGCTGGTGTCGGCGGAGACGGTCTACAAGCTCAAGCCGACGTGGCGCAGCGGACTCGGCCTCGCGCTGAATGCGCTGGCGCCAGGGACAGGCTCGTTCATTCAGCGCGAGGACAAGAGCCTCGGCCTGCTCTTCCTGGGGATGGATCTCTTCTTTCTTACGGCCGGCTCCCTCGCCGCATTTGCTCCGTCGAACCTGAGCACCCGCGAGCGTGCCTTCTTTGGCGGCATCTTCTTTGCGTTTGACGGCCTCACCCGTGCGGTGGCCGCGACGCAGGCCTTTAGCGCGGGTCGGGAACGGACCCTTGTCCCTGTGCGGGTTCCGGGGTCTACCACCGGCCCGGGGTTGGCGCGTTGAGCCCGCTTCAAGTGGGGGTGGGAACGGCCTCCCTAGCTTGACAGGGCAGCCCTTGAAAACGTAGAAACGAGCGGGCGCGTGCCCGCACGAGCACGCTCGGAGGAGCCCTTCATGGCGAGGAAGCGCAAGGCAGATAGCGACAGTTCCAAGGCTGCGGAGGCGGAGGATTCCGACTTCTCGCTGGCCCCACTGCGCGAGCAGGTCGAGCGGGCTCGACAGCTCGTGGACTGGATGAGCGCCGCGTACGAGCGCCGCGACGAATTCCCGCCACAGGTCGTTGAGACCGTGATTCGCGACTACTTGGCCCAGTACGACGAGTTCGTGGACACCCTCAAGGGTGCCGCGGGCGAGGCGTCGAACAGCCGCAAGGAGTTCGCCGAGACCGCCGCGGCCCTCGAGGACTCCGAGAAGGAGGTCGAGGCGACGATCGACGAGCTCAAGCTTCGGCACGTCATCGGCGAGCTGAGCAAGGACGCGTTCGAGGCGAAGGAGAAGGAGGTTCGCGATGCATCGCAGAGCTCCGAGCTTCCCAAGCTGCGCACCGCGATCGAGGAGATCGATGGGGCGCTCGCAGATGTCGGCGCTGTCCAGGCGCGCATCGCAGAGATGCGCCGCAACCACGAAGCACTGACAGGGACCGTCACTCCAGCGGCAGCTCCCGAGCCTACTCCGCCGCCGGCGGACGACGAGCTGGGTGACGCGGCCTACGCGGCAGGCGGTGGGACTGCGGACGCAGAGTGGGAGGTCGGTACAGCGGGTGCGCCTGCAGTGCCCGGTCCGAGCCCGGCGAAGTCCGACGAGGCCCCTGCCGACAAGGCCGCCGCCGACAAGCCTGCTGCCGACAAGCCTGCCGCCGACAAGGCATCGAAGAAGCCCGCCGCCGGGGACAAGTCAGCGGGTGACGCCAAGGGCGCAGCTGAGGAGAAGCCCGGCGAGGATCTGATGGCGACCGGCGTGATCAGCGCTCGGCCGGACATCGGCAACATGGACGC
>Ga0222662_1000542_pt1 | contig 29562 bp, 39 predicted proteins | sample AntAcemetagen600_FD_179821 | JGI IMG/M metagenome (GOLD analysis project Ga0222662, IMG submission 179821) | Saline water microbial communities from Ace Lake, Antarctica - #600 | ecosystem: Environmental > Aquatic > Non-marine Saline and Alkaline > Saline | place: Antarctica: Ace Lake... | reverse complement strand
GACTTCGATCTATGACAGCAGGGCGAGGTTCTGCTTCAATGGAATTTGCGAAGTACGAAGTTGTTCCGCCAAATGTTGCTGAAGAAATTAAGGCGGCTCGAGCGTAAGATTTCTGGAAGAGGTGTAATAAAAAACACCGCAACTTTGCGGTGTTTTTTGTTCGACAGAATAAATTGACTTGCTATAATCACTGGAATGGAAAAAACTAATAATAATTGTAATCACTTTGGAGTCCACCTAACGATTGATGGATATGAAGGAGATTTTAATAAATTAAATGAAAGAAGTGTTGTGTATAGATTTTTAGATGAATTACCTAATACTTTGGGGATGAAAAAAATGCATGAACCAGTCTTAGTTGCAGCAATGGCAAATGATAAAAAAGATGAAGGAGGTTGGACTGGTGTTGTGACAATCGCAGAGAGTCATTTAAGTATACATACTTTTCCTGCACGCGGGTTTGTAAGTGCTGATGTGTATACTTGCCACAATGAATTAGATCAAGTTTTAATTTCAAAATTTATTAAAGAATTATTTTCTCTTCAAGAAACAGAAGAGCATGTAATTATTAGAGGAACTAAATATCCAATCGCAGAACTTTCTGAAAGAAAAATGCCGTCTGGTATATTACCAAACGACATAGTGTTTCCTGCTACTGAAAACTAGCTTTGTAGAGTTTTCTTGCTTCTCGTTTAGTAAACATGGTTCGAAAACCATAATTTGCCATAACAGGAAGAATTGATGACGCTTCTGCAAACACCATTACAGTGTTATCTCCAGAGTTGGCATCTACCTTTCCCCAAGACATTGCTTCACTTAGTGTTGATCCAGAACATCCCCCATCTTGCTCAAGAGCGAGACTGATTTGAATCACATAGGTATGCATTGGTACATCAACAGGGTTTCCGCTGTCTTCATTGTAGCGTTGTGCTGCAATAATCAAGTCTTGGACCCAGTTTTTTGGTACACCGCCGCCAATAATCACGACACCAGTTTTCTTTCCTTGTCTCGCATTTTCAAGAATCATCTTTGCAGAGTATTCAAGATCAAGCATGGTGTCGATGGTTACTCGTGCAGAATCAGCATGAGGTAATAATCTGTTGTGCATCATGGTTCCAATTCCAGCAGAGCAGTCTGCGAAAGCAGGCAAGAGCACTGGTACGTGATGCTGGTATGCTAATCCAAGCAAGCTCGTTTTTTTCAATAAATCATTCTGGCTAGAAAGATACTTGCCAGCAAGATTTAGATATTCCATAGAGCTAAACACTCCACCTCCACTATTTACTGCAATCGTGGTAAACAGGTCATCACATGTAGTAAGTGATTTGTTGTCGCTTACTGCTGTATATAATCGGTCTATCTCTGCATCAAAGAGTTTTTTGTCATCGATAGAATTCTTGTTGATGTTCATGTGCCCAGAGCCAGACTTCAGCTCTTCAATCGCAAGATGCATATCAACAGGTGTTGCTCCGTTAGAAACGAACATGTCGAGCATGTTATATCTAACTAAGTCCCTGTATATTTTTGCACACCCCGCACCGCTCGTACTTCCCGCAACCGCAAAAAGAATTGTGGTATTAGGGTCGTTCAGCATTGTAGAATAAATTCTGCAAGCTTTTGCTAAATCATGGGCAACAAAGCCCATTTGGTGATACCCATCAACAAGTGAGCGAGTGTCAATTTCTGGGTTAGTAAAATCGAATTGCTCAATTTTATTTAATGGATCTAGAAGCGACTTTCTTAGAGTTTTTGTTTTCATAATTAATAAGAACTTAAATCATGGTAATATAACTACATGTTGGATAAAAAATCAAAGATACTTTTTTTAGTACTATCTATTTTGCTTGTGGTTTCAATTGGGGTAACTTTCTATAAGGCTTTTATATCAGAAGACTTTGTGATAATAATAGAAGAAGAGTAGAAATAAAAATGAACTGGATTAACAAAAAAATAACGTGTAGAGAAGTTGGTATAAGTGGTCGTGGAATGTTTGCATCAGAAGTGATTGAAGCAGGAGAGGTTGTTGCATATTTTGGGGGTGAAATTATACCCATTGAAGATTTCTATCTTTTGCCAGAAGCAGTGCAACATTTTCCTTATCAAATATCAGATGATTTTCTGTTTGGGCCAGCGTCTGAATCAGCAATTAGTAGTACGGATTGCTGGAATCATTGTTGTGATGGAAATTGTGGTTTTTCTGATTCAATAAGACTTGTCGCAATGAGAGTTATTGAAGTAGGTGAAGAGCTTACTTTTGATTACGCAACCTGTATGTCTTGTTCAATTGTAGATATGGAATGCAACTGTGAATCTTTTAATTGTAGGGGCAAGGTTTCTGCAGATGACTGGAAAATGCCGGCAATACAGAAAAAATACAAAGGCTTTTTTCAACCTTATTTAAAAGAGAAGATTGCGAAATTACTCTTAAGTGAGTAGTATTAGTATATGGATGCCTTACTTTGCCCATGGGAGCCCGCACAATTTTTAATTGTGTCAGAAAATATTCCTACATTGCTCTACTATTCTCACATACCATCAATGGTCCTTGCACTTATTCTTGGTATTTTTCTTTTTAAAAAAGGCACTAAAGATGTCTCATCTAGATTGCTTGCAGTTACATTATTACTATTTGTTTTCTGGGCATTCCTTGATTTATTTTTGTGGGCAACAAACAGTCCCAATCAAGTAATATTTTGGTGGTCAATTATTATACTAGTAGAACCACTTATTTACATATTTTCACTTTATTTTATTAAAATATTTATTGATAAAAAGAATTTTTCATTTAAGTTTAATTTTGGTGTAACTTTTTTGATTGGTTTGCTACTTTTAGTTTTACCAACTGTGTACAATCTATCCGGAGTTTATTTATCAGACTGTGTCGCTGTGGAGGGACCGTTGGCTCTTTACTACGTATATATAATAGAAATATTAGTTGCTATTTTTATAACTGCGTTTTGTATCAGGCGATATTTACAGTCAGCGAAAGAAAAAAATAACACTCAGAGCAAAAAAATACTATTAGTAGGTGTTGGTCTGTTACTATTCTTGCTAGCTTTTTCATTTGGAAATATTGTTGGAAGCTTTACGTTGGAATGGACTGTTGCTCAATTTGGCTTAATCGGAATGCCTTTATTTATAATTTTCCTATCATACGTTATCGTTAAATATAAGGCATTTAATATGAAATTACTTTCATCACAATTGTTAGTAATGGCTTTAGCAATACTGATTGGTGCTCAATTTTTCTTTATTGAATCCCAAACTAATTTCATATTAAATGCCATAGGATTTTTTCTGGTTATTTTTTCTGGTTATTTTTTAATTAAAAGTGTTAAACAGTTGGAAAAGAAAAAAGAAGAATTACGTATTTCAAATGAAAGACAAAGATCTTTAATGAGATTTATTAATCATCAGGTGAAAGGATTTTTTACTCGATCTAAAATTATTTTTGACAGTTTGCAGAATGATCATAAAAAAGAACTATCAGAAGAAGTGCAGAAATTAGTAACTGTTGGTTTTGATACAAATAAGGAGGCAGTAGACATGGTCAAAAGCTTACTTGATGCAGCGAATCTTGAAAAAGGAACAATTGAGTATCAAAAAGTGGCATTGAATTTTAAACTTTTAGTAGAAGAAACCGTTGAGTCTTTGCGCGGATTAGCTGAAAATAAAAATTTAAAATATGTATATGATGTGCAAACAAATTCAGACATAATGATTTCTGGAGACGTTACTCATATAAATCAAGTAATTAGAAATCTTATAGAGAATGCAATTTCCTACACTGAAAAAGGTTCTATTGCGATTGAGTTGAAAGTTGATAAGTTCAAAAAAGTGGCTGTTTTTACTGTAAAAGACTCAGGAATTGGATTAGATAAAAATGATATGAGTCAGTTATTTACGCAGGGTGGCAGAGGTAAACGGGCACAGGCCGTAAATGTTAATAGCACAGGCTATGGTTTATATATCGCATACCAGATTGTTAAAGAACATGAAGGTGCACTGTCTGCAGAGTCAGAAGGTGAAAATAAAGGTTCAAGTTTTGTTGTGACATTACCTTTGTTAAAGTAAAAAGTTGACATAATCATTAAACAAAAGTACTGTCAATTTATGACAGTACTTTTAAATGTAGATGCTGGTTTTATTCCAGCAATAATAGCTGCAGTTTTCTTAGGAGCAGTGTTCTCATTAGATGCATTAATGCAACAGGTAAAGGTGTATACAGCCGCAGTGCAGCCAATCATCATAAGCTCGATTTTTGCTCTTGTTACAGTCCCGTTGTTGTTTTTGTTTGGATCAATTCAATTACCTACATCCATGGTTTTAATCACAGCTCTTTCAGGAGGGTTGGTGTTAGCACTAGGACAGGTTTTTTATATGATGGTTCTGTATTCAGAAAACGGAGACTCGATAGAAAGTTCAGTTGAAATGTCTATCTACGACAATGCGTCACCAATATTAATTCTGTTGGCAATTTGGATTTTTTCGTTATTTGGCTACACCAGTCATGATGATATATCTAGCTGGCAAATATCCGGCTCGGTAATAGTTGTGTTGGGAGTTATATTCTTTTCATTCCTTAACGCGAAAGAACGCATAAAGTTCGACTATAAATACCACCTTTTGTTAGTAGGCTTTACTATTGCTATTGCAAGCTATCTTTGGATTGAAGATGTTGCTCTACAAATGATGCTTAATTCAGCCGAAATATCAAAAACCGATGCGTATTTATCTGTAAGCGTTTGGTTTTGGTTAGGTTTTGGTTCTTGTACATTTGCATTATTTAACAAGAAAATGAGAAATAGCTTTATGCAACAAGTACCAGTTATTTGGAAAAATTTCTGGTTAGTGATTGTTGCTGAGTTATGCGCAATTATCTCGTTTTGGGCAACAATCATGAGCTTAAGTTTTGAGCATGTTCTGGTAACTTCGGTTGTTATTGGTACATATCCTCTCTTCGTGATTATTGGAAATATTTTGTTGAGAAAGTATCATCCTGATATCCCCTCAAAAAGTAGTACAAATTATACTTTTATTAAGTATATAATTGCGATTGGAATTGCGATTGGAATTGGAATCGTTTACCTTTTATAGGTTGATTGTGCGAGCAATCTTTTTTCTTTCCAAAACCCTCACCTTGTGTTACTCTCATGCACATAAGGCCAAAGACAGAAGGCAGAGCAATAGCCCAGAAGCCCTTCCTAGGTACACAATCTAATCTAAAGTTTTCTTTAGAAGAAGTGTAACGCGACCATTGGCCTTATGGTCGTTTATTTTTATTAACGCCGAAAAAAACACGTATGGCAATCACACGACAGAAAAAAGAGGAACTCTTCAAAGGAGCACAAGAAGTTGCAGGAAAGGCTTCTGTAGTTTTTGTGAACTTTAAGGGGTTGTCTGTAGGAGACACATCTGCAATGCGAGCGAAACTTCGTGAGCAAGATGTTAGCTACGTCGTTACCAAAAAGACTTTGGTAAAGAAAGCTTTTGCAGAAGCGGGTATTGAAGGTGAACTTCCACAATTAGATGGGGAGCTTGCACTTGCATACGCAGACGATGCAACAGCTGCAGCGCGTGAGATGTATTTATTCCAAAAAGAATATAAAGAAAAGGTTTCTATTCTTGGGGGAGTATTTGAAAATGCATTTCTAGCAAAAGATAGAATGGAAGAAATCGCACAAATTCCTTCACTTCATGTGCTTCGAGGAATGTTTGTAAATGTAATTAACTCACCAATCCAAGGATTTGCGATGGTTGTTAAGGCATATGCAGATAAGAAGGAAGCGTAATCGACACTTTGTGTCATCCCAAACTTGATTTAGGATCTCGTTTATTACTAATAAGACCCTGAAATAAATTCAGGGAGACAAATAACACACTTATCTATGTCAGAAGAAGAAACAAAAGTAGAAGAAACTACTGAAGAAGCGGCAGCTCCAGCAGAAGAGACAACAGAAGCTCCAGCTGAAGAAAAAGCTGAAGAAGTAAAAGAGGAAGTTGCTGCTCCTGCAGAAGCAGCAGTTGAAGAAGACGAGGTAGAGGTTCCTGCTAAATTTGTAAAACTTGTTGAAGAAGTAGAATCAATGAGTGTTCTAGAACTTAACGAGCTAGTTAAAGTTCTTGAAAAGAAATTTGGTGTATCAGCAGTAGCAGCAGCAGCTCCAGCAGCTGGTGGTGCAGATGCCGCAGAAGAACAATCAGACTTTACTGTTGTTCTTAAAGAAGTTGGAGCACAAAAAATTGCTGTTATTAAGGCAGTAAAAGAAGTGCTTGGACTAGGACTTAAAGAAGCAAAAGAGCTTGTAGACGGTGCTCCAGCTGATGTAAAAGCTGGAGTTTCAAAAGACGAGGCAGAAGAAATGAAGAAAAAACTTGAAGAAGCTGGTGCAACTGTAGAACTTAAATAGTTTTAGTTGTCCACATGTGTTGTTGTGTATAGTTGTGTAAACAACGTACAATAATGTACATAAGACGAGAGGAGTTAGGTGTTACACCTAACTCCTCTTTTCTGTTATAAACTACATATATGAATCCAAAAATCCCAATACAACTTACACGTAGCTTATTTTTACTTGGAATTTTTTTCACACCATTTTTTTCTACATATGCAGTAACAATGCACGATATAGAAATGTTGGTACAACAAAAAATTATTCCTCAAGAAAACGAATATATTGCAAAACAAGTGGTCGATATTTCTCAGGCACAGTCTGGATATTTAGCTAACACTGAAGGTGTCTATTTTAATACTGGCGGTAATAATCAAGCCGTTACAGCTTCCACTTCAAATCAAAATTGCTCAGTATTCACAACTAATCTGGTCGTTGGGATGAGTGGACAGATGGTTAGCAGGGTTCAGGAGTATCTAAAAACCAAAGGTCATTTTACATATCCTGAAATTACCGGATATTACGGGAATGTTACTAAGGAGGCGGTACAGAGTTTTCAAAGGACCGAGGGAATTGTTAGTTCTGGAACACCAGAGACAACAGGGTATGGAATTTTTGGCCCAAGAACTCGAGAAATAATAAATACATTATTATGTGCAGATGGGATTGCTCCCACTGGCAATAGAACTACAAATCAGAATGGAAATGTGTATGGATACGATTTGGGCCAATCACTTGAATCATATACACCCGATTTTAGTTACACAGCAGACTTCAGCTACGATGCTAACTTAGATTATGACTCTGGGTACGTTTACAACGCCGACTTTAGTTATAATCCAGATTTTAGTTACACAGCAGACTTCAGCTACGATGCTAACGTAGATTACGAACTTACTCCGTTTGATGTTGTTGGTGATTCTATTCGAGTAAGAATTGGAGGAAAAGATGCGGAATCAGGTGGAATATTCTATGCGGAAGGAAAGAGAATGTTTATTGAATCAGAATCACGTATTGTTAATATTAAGTGGGAATCTCAAAATGCCGACAGGTGTACATTAAGCGGAAGTTTTTACGAAGGAGAAGTCGCAGTTCCTGAAGATGGTGATGCAGATTTATATCTTGTAAACCCTGTGGCAAGATATACAGCTAAACAAATGAGAGATGCAATTCAAGAAGACATTGATGCCGAGAGGCGAGCAATTGCAATTACAAATGGAACATATCAAGAACCGACAAGTAAGTATGTATATGAAGCAGATTTTAGCTATGGAACAGGAGTAGAAACTCGGCCAGTGTTTGGTATTACAATTAGTTGTCAAGATGAAGAACGCTATTCACAGATTGCAAGCGACACAATTTATGTGCATTTAGATGAGGCAAAAGTAAAAGAAGAACAAGATGCACTCAATGCTCAACAAAATGCTGCAACAATTGCGAACACTGCAGCACCGCTTATCTCTGGTATTACTCCTGATACAGGAAAATTTGGAAGGGAGATATTTGTAATTGGTACTAATTTTGGACCAAGTGGAAATACTATTACTGTCGTAAAAAACGGTACTACTTACACACGGACAATTGGAGGAGTTGTTCCCGCGGCAAATGGTAGTTTGCGGTTTACATTTCCTGCCGCAACACAAAATTTCACTCAAGCTAACGGGAATGCAATTAAAGGTGAAAATGGCAATTACACTATAACTATTACATCTAATGATACTGGGAAAGTATCAAATGCAATTACTTATAAGGTACAATAGATGCTAATGAAGAAAATGAAAAAAACACTGGGTTCAGTAATTGTAGGATTAAGTCTCGTGATTGTTCCTTGCGCTGCATATGGATTAACACTGGCAGATATTGAATTACTAATCTCACTTGGACTGCTTAATAGTGAGCAAGCCGAACTTGCTCGAGAAGCGATTGGGATTACTCCTGCTGTTGCTCCAGGTACTGCTGGTGCAACGGTTCAGTCAGGAACTAATGAAAGCATTACATGTCTAACATTAACCGAAAACATGTTTTTGGGTTCAAAGGGAACTGCTGTTGGAGCATTGCAATTATTCTTACAGAATGAAGGGCATTATACGTATCCTCAAATTACTAATTATTATGGAGTGGTAACGCAAACCGCAGTTGTTGATTTTCAATTAGCTGAAAAATTAATTACATCACGAGGACAGCTTGGTGCTGGATCAGTTGGCCCTTTAACTCGTGAGCGCGTACAGCAAGTCTCATGTGCCCGTGCTAATAATCAAATTGTAAATAACCCAAACACTGCACAAATTGGACAACAAACACCTGTAATAGAAACACAGGCGATAGGAAATAATGATGGCACATCATTTACATTTTCTGGTACATCTTTACGATTGGCTAGACGTCAATCTGGAGGTACAACCGAAATGGCGCCCAATAGCGATGGGATGGAAGTTACATTGGAATCTGTTATCACTAAAGAATATACAGGTGAAGGAATAATGTTTGTTAGATATCAGGCAAGTCTTGAACCAGATGAAGATTTAGTAGATTATTTCATTTTTACTGTTGTTTGTGACAATAACAATGTTGAGCTAACGCGAAAAGAGTTTAATAATTTATGTGGACAAAGTGCCGTTTTTGATTCAAATAGGAGTGGAAAAGCATCGTTTAAGATTGAGTTTGAAAATACTGGAGGATTAAATCAAACAATTGGAATGGGGGTAGAAGCTTACGATAGTAACGACCGTTTATTAGGATTAGATGAAGTTATTGATGCACTTTCTGAACCAACTCGAAATGGAAGTACTCGAAACATTAATCAATTTAAGGGCTATACCGGATTACAAAAAAAGGATGAATTTGCAAATGGTGCTGGAATAGTTCCAACAGGCAGGGCTTGTTCACGTCGAGAACAGCTCGATTACTTACGATTTATTATGACTGCAACTGTAAATGAGGATGAAGATCCTCCGCTTCCGCCAGCTTGTCTTCCTGGGAATGTGCAATGCTCATTCCAGTCACCGCCAACATATTGTAAGATTGTTGATGGTCCAGATTCTGGTGATTTATGTAGTGGTGCGAATTACTACTTCTACGACGGTAAATGTATGTTGGAATCTGAAGTTTTGAAGTACACATAGATACGTTTCAACATTGACACAAGCTCCTGCTCTGATACTATATCTTCACGCAATTTTGCGCTTTTTCAGTGTCTTTAAGTTCACTTTAAGGTGTAAAAAAGTGATGAGAGTAACGCTTTCCCTTTGAACACACAACGTTCTCGCGCTGTGCTCTAAGTGAAAGATATACTTTCAAATTATTATTTTAAATTAACGTTACATATTATGGCAGAATTTAATCGAGACAAGCCACACGTAAACGTTGGAACAATTGGTCACGTTGATCATGGAAAGACAACACTTACAGCGGCTATTTTGCACTCTCTAAACCTAAAAGGAGGAGAATACGGATCAAGTGTTAAGGACGTAAGTCAAATCGACAATGCTCCAGAAGAAAAAGCACGTGGAATTACAATCGCGCTTTCACATAACGAGTATTTCACTCCTGTCCGACATTACGCTCATATTGATGCACCAGGCCACGCAGACTACATCAAAAACATGATTACTGGAGCAGCACAAATGGATGGTGCAGTTCTTGTAGTAGCAGCATCTGACGGTATGATGCCTCAGACACGAGAGCACGTTCTTCTTGCTAAGCAAGTTGGTGTTCCAAAACTTATCGTATTCATTAACAAGGTGGACATGGTTGATGATGAAGAAATGATTATGCTAGTTGAAGAAGAAATTCGAGAACTACTTGATCTACACGGATTCGATGGACAAAACGCTCCAGTTATTAAAGGATCAGCGCTTAAAGCTCTAGAAGCTACATCAGCAGACGATGAATGGGCAGCTAAAGTTGTTGAGCTTATCGATACTATGGATAGCTACTTCCCAGAACCTGTTCGAGAAACAGACAAACCTTTTCTAATGCCCGTTGAGGACATTTTCTCAATTGAAGGACGAGGAACTGTTGCTACTGGACGTATTGAACGAGGAATCATTAAAGTTGGACAGACAATTGAAATCGTTGGGCTACACCCAACTGCTACCACAACTGTTACAGGAGTAGAGATGTTCAATAAGCAATTACAAGAAGGAATGGCTGGAGATAATGCCGGGATTCTTTTACGAGGAACAAAGAAAGAAGATGTTCATCGAGGACAAGTACTTGCATTTCCAGGATCTGTAACACCTCATACAGACTTCGAAGCAGAGGTGTACATTCTTAAAAAAGAAGAAGGAGGACGTCACACACCATTCTTTACAGGTTACAAACCACAATTCTATATTCGAACTACTGACGTTACTGGAGAAGTAACATTGGCAGAAGGAGTAGAGATGGTTATGCCAGGAGATACTGTAACGTTCAAAGTGAAGCTTTCAGCCGCAGTTGCACTAGAAGATCAAACTCGATTCGCTATTCGTGAAGGAGGACGAACTGTAGGAGCTGGAGTTGTTACAAAAGTTGTTGCGTAAGCAACTTCTCAAAAGAGAATCTTTATAAATCCTAATACATGAGAGCAGAGGAGACCCACTCACATATGTTATGTGAAGGAAGACTAGGTATCTCATGATGTATATGGCTGAAACAAAAAAATCAGATAAAAAATCAGAATCAGAGAAGGTGCCAAAGCTTCGAATTCGAGTGCGTGCATACGACCATAAGATTCTTGATTCATCAGTAAAACAAATTATTGATACCGCACTTCGTTTAGATGCGAATGTTAGCGGACCAGTACCATTACCAACAGAAATCAAGAAATATACTGTTAATCGTTCGACCTTCATTTATGAAGATGCGCGAGAACAATTTGAGATGCGAGTCCATAAACGACTAATAGATATTCTTGAACCTGAAGCTAAAGTTATTGAAGCATTAACAAACCTCTCACTTCCATCGGGGGTAAATGTTGACGTAAAGATGATTTAAAGGTAGTTTACCGAAACATTTATAAAACACGAGAAATATGAAATTCATTCTAGGAGAAAAAAAGAACATGACGCAAATCTTCGATGAACAAGGACGTGTTTTCCCTGTAACAATCATTAAAGCAGGTCCAGTTACAATTACCCAAGTTAAAACACTTGAATCAGACGGATATGATGCTGTTCAAGTGGGGTATGGTGATCAAAAAGAATCACGAAAAACTAAGGCTGAGCTTGGACATGCTAAGAAAGCATATAAAGTGCTCAAAGAATGTCGCGTTAATGGAGAGCAGGTTGAAGCAGTCAATGTTGGTGATGTGTTCGATGCTTCAGTATTTGAAGCAGGAGAAAAAGTACGAGCAACAGCTGTATCGAAAGGTAAAGGATTCCAAGGGGTTGTGAAGCGTCACAATTTTGCAGGAGGACCACGATCGCATGGTCAAAAACACACAGAGCGTTCACCAGGATCAATTGGTGCCATGGGGCCACAAGAGGTTCGTAAGGGAATGCGAATGGCAGGACGAATGGGAAGTGATAGAGTAACACTTCCAACCGTTACTGTTGTTCATATAGATGTAGAAAAAGGAGAGCTTTACGTTAAGGGAGCTATTCCAGGTCGACGAGGAACATTAGTTGAACTACAAGGAAAATAGAACTATGGAACAAAAAATTTACAGCACAGCAGGAAAAGAAGTTGGTTCAGTGAAAGTATCTGAAGCACTCTTTGATGTGAAATGGAATGGTGACTTAGTTCATCAAGTAGTTACATCAATGATGAGTAATACTCGACAAGGAAATGCTCATACCAAAGACCGAAGTGAGGTTCGAGGTGGAGGTAAAAAACCTTGGAAGCAAAAAGGAACTGGACGAGCACGACATGGTTCACGACGATCACCAATTTGGGTGGGAGGAGGAATCACATTCGGACCTCGAAATGAAAAGGACTACACAAAGAAAGTAAATAAGAAAATGCGAAATAAAGCACTACTTACAATTCTTTCTCAAAAGTTGCGAGATGGTGAAATCATCTTCATTGATGAATTAGCATTTGACGCTCCAAAAACAGCACAGGCTAAGGAAGCATTGCAAAACGTTGCAAAAGCTTCAGGTGAGGCAATGTTGTTCGATAAAAAGCGGAATGCAGCGTATATCACTACTGATTCATACGATGTTAATGCAGCTCGAAGTTTCTCAAACTTCAACAATGTAAAAGTTGATGAGTTTCGAAATTTAAATCCAATTGATGTTTTACGATTCAAGTATCTTGTTATCGAAAATCCTCAAGAGGCAATTACACAACTTGAAGCACGTATTAAATAAGCATTATGGCAATTTTCAAAAAAACAAAAAAAGAAGAAGAGAAAAAAGCTGTAAAAGCAGATGCGTCAGCTGAAGCAAATCAAGCAGTAGTATTAGCTAAGGATTTATCTTGGGTACTACGTTCACCACGTATTACTGAAAAGGCTGCACTTTCAGCAGAAAAAAATGTATACGTATTCAATATTGCAACTAAAGCAACAAAAGATGATGTTAAAGGAGCTATTGAAGAGGTGTACAAAGTTAAGCCAGTGAAAATTACTACAGTTAAAGTTCCATCAAAAATTGTAACTCGTCGGAAGCGAGGAGGAGTAACAACTGGAAAAAAATCTGAAGGAAAGAAAGCATACGTATATTTGAAGAAAGGAGAGAGTATTGAATTTGCGTAAACTTATTTTTAAATAAGTAAACAAAAAACCACTCAACACATGAGTGGTTTTTTGTTTCTCAAAACTTTTAAAGATAAATGCTTTTACTATTGTCATACTTAATTATCAACCATCACCATCACCGTCATCTTCAGCTCACCATTGTCATTCCCTTGAAAAAGGGAATCTATGTACAACTGCAGTGTTATATCTTTAGGTAATTTCATATAGATCCCTTCTGGAGTTTGTACTGAATTTAATTCAGTACAGGAATGACAGTGAGTATGACAAACCATAGACAAAAAGAAAATTTTATGGTTTTATTACTTTGAATATGTTTATTTATCTCTGGCAATTCCGCTGGACGTATATGAGCTAGAACAAAAAAACAAGACTATGAAAAATACTCTAATAGCGCTCGGCGAATTCGCTGGACCGCTTAATCAACTCATGACTAATCTCACTGGAGAAGAATGGGAAATCTGGTGGAAAGAATTCAAGAAGTTTTTGAGGAAAGAGGAATGTTGGACAGTTTCAACATTCAGATTTCTTACTCGTATTAAGGTTGGAAATGGGCCAAAAACGAAACTTGATTTTATAAGTGCACTTGGGAACGCTAAGATTCAAACGGGTACTTATAGCAAAAAACTTCTGGAAAGTCCTGATTTTCTGAAAGACATTTCATTTGTGGCATCTGATGTTGATCTTTATTGTGCAACAACAGAAGAGCTGACTGGTAAGAAATCTGCTACCACAGCAGAAGTTTTTGATGCTATAAAGCGCATCGGAAAGCTTTGTACTGCAGAAGTAAGTTTACAGCTTAGATTGCAGTACAGAAACGTGCCAAACAATGACTCACTTTACGTTGCAATGGTTCCTGTTCATGTAATTAACCAACTCTCAGTGTTAGTGGTTGGTAAAGGCGATAATGGAGAGTGGCTTAGTGCTCACAATGGAGAACCAGATACTGTGTGGGTTGATGAGATGTCACCTTGGGTCTTTGTGCTTTAAAGTTTACATTACAACCCTGCATACTTCGGTGTGCAGGGTTTTTTCTTTCACTTAATACTCACATCTATTGCAAAAACCCCCCATGTCTTGTAGTATCTCTTTCACTTATTAAACATAACGAGGTTGTATAGCTTGCGTCTGCTTGCTGCTAACTCAAACAAACATATGAAACGATTAAAACCAGTAGGGAACGGTCAACGAGGGACCACATTCGTAACGTACAAAGGAGTACTTACAAAAACAGAACCACACAAAGCACTAACAAAAGGGCGAAAGCGACATGTGGGGCGAAACAACGCAGGACGAATTACTACTCGACATAAAGGTGGAGGTCATAAACGACTGTATCGAGAAATCGATTTTACTTATACGAAGAAAGATATTCCTGCAAAATTAGAGTCTGTTGAGTATGATCCTAACCGAACAGCATTTATTGGAATTTTAGTGTACGAAGATGGTGAGCGACGATATGTTGTAGTTCCACAAAAACTAAAAGTAGGGGATAAGGTTGAAACTTCTGCAAAAGCAAAAATTAAAACTGGAAACCGAACAGTTATTTCAAATATTCCAGTTGGAACAATGGTGTACGGAATCGAACTTAAATTTGAAGGAGGTGCAAAAATCGCACGTTCAGCTGGTAACTATGCAGAAGTAATTGCGCAAGATTCAGACGCAAAAGTTACACAACTTAAAATGCCGTCAGGGGAAATCCGACGTGTTCCATCAAATGTATGGGCTGCTATTGGAGAAGTATCAAATGGAGAACATAAACTACGAAATATTGGTAAAGCAGGAAGAAAACGACACATGGGAGTTCGTCCAACAGTTCGAGGTTCTGTTATGAACCCCGTTGATCACCCTCACGGAGGAGGAGAAGGAAAACAAGGTATTTCACTTCGACGTGGTCCAAAAACACGACAAGGAAAGCTTGCGTATGGTGTAAAGACTCGACGAAAGAAGAAGTACTCAAACGACATGATTGTTGCTCGACGGAAAACAAAGCGATAGAATTTCTGATATTCTATCGCTACCACTTAGATGACGTTATTTATCACACTAATTTTAATTGTTATATTGGGTTCAGCATTCTTCTCCGGATTAGAAGCTGCGTTATTTGCTATATCAACGAGCAAAGTAGCCTTATTGCGTGAAGAAAAAAAGCGAGGTTCAGCCTCGCTTTTTATAATTAAAGAGAGAATGAGTCGACCGATTACTGTAATTGTTATTTTTAATAATATATTTAACATCGTAGGAAGTATTTATGTTGGTGTTGTTGCGGCTACTGTTTTCGGTTCTGCTGCGCTTGGTTTAATTTCTGTATTTCTTACGCTGGCGATTATTATCTTTGGGGAAATTATTCCTAAAACATTGGGTGAAAATTACGCAGAACATGTCGCATTATTTTGTGCTCCATTTTTGTTATATATGACAAAAGTAATGCTTCCAATTGTTTGGTTTTTCGAGCAAATAACAAAACGCCTCGTAAACTCTAATACTATTGTTTCAGAAGAAGAAATCCAAATGATGAGTCATTTAGGACATCTTGAAGGTTCTATTGAAAAAGATGAGCGAGAGATGATTGAAAATGTTTTTTTACTTAACGATATTTCTGCACGAGATATTATGACTCCTCGCTCGATGATGTATGCAAAACATGTCAATGAAATTTTAGGTGATATTAAGTTAGATTTATTTGATGAAGCGTTTTCTCGTATTCCAGTTTATGGTGAAGACAACGACGATATCGTTGGAATTGTATATAAAATTGAATTGCTCACTGCGTTGGCGAAAGATCAACATGAAAAACCACTTTCAGATTATGTAAAACCAGTATTTTTTGTTGATGAAGATATTCGAGTAGATCACTTGCTCCCATTATTTCAAAAGAGACGTTCTCACTTAGCAGTTGTGAAGAATGAGTTTGGTGAGACATCAGGTATTGTGACACTTGAGGATGTGCTAGAAGAGTTGGTAGGAGAGATTATAGACGAAACCGACGACACGAAGGACCCTCGTGAAGAAGCACGTAAGAAATTGGAAGATAGTGAGTATGAAGTAGAGAAATAAAAAACACCTCATTATAATGAGGTGTTTTTTATTGAGGTATGTAGCTTGTTATTTTTTTATACCAATTTTCTTTAAGAATGCTTTATTGTTTGGATTTCTCCCAAGGAATGCTTTGAGTGATTTCATTTCCTCTCGAGATGAACCAACAGCTAATATTTCTTCTCTGTATTTTTTACCAATTTTTTTGTTAGTAATTCCTCCCTTCTTAAATTCTGAGTAAATGTCTATTGCGTAAACCTCAGACCATTTATAAGAATAATATCCAGCATCGTATGATGATGCTAAGTGTCCGAATCCTGCTGGGTACATTGCACCATCGGTAACTGGCATTCCAGTTTTTTGTGTAATCATTTTGTTAAACAGCACGTTAATGTCCTTCGGAACTTTTGTTACATTATGTATAGCCATGTCGTACTGTGCCAAAAAATTTTGACGAGCCTCAAAATAGCCTTGTAGGAATTGCTCAGATTCTTTTAGTGATTCTAATGTTTCTTTAGGAATGGATGCGCCAGTTTCGTGATGTTTTCCAAAAGTGGCAATAAAATCTATATCTTCAGCCCATTGCTGTAGCACTTGTGATGGAACCTCAACAAAGTCCCACGAAACACTTGTTCCTGCATGTGAAGCTAGTTTTGTGTGTGAAAGTGCTCCGTGCATTAAGTGGCCAAATTCATGGAAAAGCGTCGTAACTTCACCCAATGAAAGCAAAGCAGGCTTTTTCCCATTTGGCTTTGTAAAATTACCAAGCATTCCTACAACAGGAGGATGGAATGTTTTAGATTTATAGTCGAAATGTGCAGTTTTAATATTAAACATCGCCATGTGGGTAAATTTTCCAGGACGTGGAAAAAAATCTAATGTTACATATGCAATTGTTTTTTTATTTTCTATAACTTCAAGCCAATACACATCTTTATGAATTTTCTGAATGTTTTCTGTTATTTTAAACTTTACACCAAACAATGAACCAAAATGATGTAGCATGTTCTGAAGAACGTACGTGAGAGGGAAGTACTCTCGAAGCTTTTCAGTATCTAAGTCGTAGCGTTCTTTCACCAGTTTATTAATGTAATAGGCCATGTCCCATGAACCAAGTGCGTCAGCTTTTTTTCCTAAATCTCGCTTTTTTGCAGATTTAATTATTTGTAAATCTTTTCTTGCTTGTGGTGTTACTGCGACCTCCATGTTTTCTAAGAATTTTGTAACTGTTTCTGGGTTTTTTGCCATCCGTTCTTCTAGTACCGCTTCGGCGTGTGTTTTATAGCCAAAAACTTTTGCTCGCTCCAAACGAAGTTCTGCAAGTTCCTGGAGTAGTTTTATATTTTTTTTACCCCCTTGTTTTTGTGCTTTTTGTGTAAGTTTTTTTCTTAAAGTCTCATTAGAAGATAGCTTAACGAATGGTCCAAAATCAGGATAATCAAGACTAACCCAATACTTTCCTTCTTTATTTTTTTTAAGTGTCTTAACGTAGTTACTAGGAAGTTCTGCAACATCTTTTTTGGATATCCATATTCCATCTTCATAATCATTTAAGTTTATTTCGTATGCATTACTTTTTTTCGAGATTTTTTCTGAAAGCTTCACTATTTTCTGTTGTTCCGCTTCAGGTAAATCAAGACCCATTTTCTTGAAACCCTTTAGAGTGTCTTTAATAAATAACATTTCTTCAGGAGAAAGTTTTTCAGATGAAACTTTATATTCTTTAAGTGCTTTATATAATTCTTTATTTCGATATAACTTACGAAGCGTATTAAGTAGCTGCACTTCAGTTTCTTTTGCGATTGTTCGAATAGCTTTTTTGGTGCTCGAATTACCTAGAAAATGAATTGGGTGCCCTAGGTTGCTTCCGTAAGCCTCAACCCTGTCTAGCGGATAGAAAGTATTCATAAACGTTCGTTCTTTTTTTGGAATAGCTATTATTTCTTCAATAGTTTTCTTATTTGCATCAATAATTTTTTCGGTATTGTTTTTAATGTCTGTAACCGACCAGTCCACCCAGTCAAAATCTTTTTTCGTTAATTTTTTTATTTGCATAGTTCTCGTAGTATAACGAATTGGAGAGTGGTTATAAAGAAAATGCATTATTCATTGCAAAATAAAGGACTTCTGTTAATTTGAAAAGAATGAAAACGCTCTTTTATGAAAACGATGAGATTCCTGAAGAATCTGAACTGTCAATTTTTTTGGCAGGTCCAACTCCACGAGATACACAAATGCCGTCATGGCGCCCAGACGCGCTTAAGGTACTTGAATCTATGAACTTTGAGGGATCAGTTATTATTCCTGAATACGAAGTTGGTATGAAGCAAGATTGGGATGCATATCATGCACTCGATAAAATTTCCGACCATATTGGATGGGAAATGGAACGTCTTGAGCCTGCGACTGTTGTTATGTTTTGGGTTCCTCGAAATCTAGAAAACATGCCTGCATTCACAACTAATATTGAATGGGGTAAATATTACGACAGTGGAAAGGTGGTTCTTGGGTTTCCTGATGAGGCACCTGGAATGAATTACTTTATCTACTGTGCATATCATCACAAGATTCCGTCGTGTGGAACATTGGATGCAACTGTGTGCTCAGCCATTATTTTGGCTAAAAAAATAATGCGAAATAAGCTACAAATGTAGCAATTCGCTTTTTCTTTAATGAGATACTTTTTTCAGAAATTTATTTCTTGACTTCAATCCACATTATGCTAGCATTGTCCCACAACGAAGCTCGTCTGAGCTTTACTTTTATATAGAAAAAATCAAATGGCACGATCAATCAAAAAAGGACCATACGTCTACGAAAAACTACTCAAAAAAATTGAGGGAAAAAAAGCAGCTGATACTGCTCCTATTAAAACATGGGCACGCAACAGTCAAATTTCTCCTGAGATGGTAGGATTTACATTTCAAGTTCATAATGGAAAAGATTTCATTGATGTTTTGGTTACAGAAGAAATGGTTGGTCATCACCTAGGTGAATTTTCACCAACAAAAATCTTTCGACGACATGGAGGTAAGATGCAAAAAGAACTTGATATCGCTAAGCGAGAAACTGAAATTGCTGCTGCAAAAGCTGCAAAAGCATCAAAATAATATAAGAAATATTCATGGCAACAGCATCACTAAAAAATTATAGACAATCTCCACGAAAAGTTCGACTTGTAGTCGACCAAGTTCGAGGTAAAAAAGCACTTGATGCTGTTACTGAACTGAGCTTTACTCCAAAGCGAGCATCTTTACCTATACAAAAGCTTATTCAATCGGCTATTGCTAATGCTGAGAACAATGAAGGACTTAAGGCTGAAAATCTTGTAATTAAAGAAATTCGTGTAAATGATGGTTTTTCTATGAAACGATTCATTCCAAAAGCGCGCGGAATGGCTCATCCAATCAAAAAACGAACATGTCATGTTGAGATTATTGTAGGGGAAAAAGATAACAGCGATAAAAAATAGATATATGTCACATAACGTTCATCCATATGCACACCGATTAGGAATCTTACGAGACTGGCAGTCACGTTGGTTTGGTGATAATAAGAAATACCGAGACTACCTTAAGGCAGACACGCTTATTCGAGCACATCTTGAGAAAGAGCTTGCAACTATGTATATTTCAGAAATTATTATGGAAAGAAACGATGCGCTATTACGAATTATCGTTAGAACATCTCGACCAGGACTTGTTATTGGACGTTCTGGTGAACAAGCAGAAAAAATCCGAAAGAAATTAGCAAAGTTCATGAAAAAACAAGGTATTGATGATGAGTCTATTCAGGTTAAACTTGATGTAGAAGAGGTTCGATCACCAGAATCAAACGCACAACTTGTTGGTTTGATGGTTAAGGAAGCGTTAGAAAAACGAATGCCTTTCAGACGTGTTCTAAAGCAAACAGTTGATAAAGTTATGGCAAACCGTGATGTACAAGGTGTACGAATCAAAATCGGAGGACGTCTTAATGGTGCAGATATGGCTCGAAACGAGCAAGTTAAAAAAGGACGAATTCCTCTTTCAACATTCCGCGCAGATATCGATTTCGCACGAATCCGAGCAAAAATTCCACAAGGTGATTTAGGTATTAAAGTGTGGATTTATCGAGGAGATGTGTTTGACACAAACAAGTAATACAGTAACCCACCACTATTATGTTATTCCCAAAGAAAGTAAAACATCGAAAATGGCAAACAGGCCGAATGAACGACGAAAAACGTCTGCGCGCTGATACTCGTGGTGTTACAGTTGCATTTGGAGAGTTTGGTCTTAAAGCTACAACTCAAGCACGAGTTCGTTCAAATCAAATTGAGGCAGCTCGACGTGCAATGTCACGACATATGGGGAAATCAGCACGATCATGGATTCGTATCTTCCCAGACCGACCATTCACTAAAAAGCCATCAGAAGTAAAGATGGGTAAGGGAAAAGGTAATTTAGAAGGATATGAGTTTGAAGTATTCCCTGGTAGAGTTCTATTTGAAATCGAAGGAGTTTCTGAAGAAATTGCTCGAGAAGCACTTCGAAAAGCAGGAACAAAACTTCCTGTTAAAACAAAGGTTGTGGCACGAGACCAATTGTAGTAATGTAGGCGAACTTAAATAGCATGGCAGTTAAATCACTAGAAAAGAAAAACGAGAAAGATCTTCAAAAAGATCTTCAGAAAAAACGAGTATCACTTCGAGATATTCGCTTTGGTATGGCTGGAGCAAAAGCACAAAAGCCACACGAAAGTAAGAAGCTTCGAAAAGAAATAGCTCAGATTTTAACTGAACTGCATAACCGAGTTACTAAATAAACATGACTAAAGAAACAGCAACAAAAGAAGAGGTGACACTGAACGGTAAAGTACTGAGTGGTGTTGTAACATCTGACAAGATGGACAAGACCGTTGTTGTTGAAGTACAACGGTACTTCAAACACGCTAAGTATCAAAAATTCATCAAAGAAAAGAAGAAGTATAAAGCTCATGATGAAACTAACGAGTATAAAACTGGGGACAAGGTTACTATTCAAGAAACTAAGCCAATTGCTAAAAGTAAGTATTTTGTAGTTTCTGGAATGCAAGACGCAACTAACGCAACTAACAAATAAGCATATGGTACAAACACAATCAATAGTAACAATTACAGATAACTCAGGAGCAAAACTTGGTCGTGTTTTTAAAGTTCTTGGTTCATCAAAAAAACGATACGCAGAAATTGGTGATCTTGTGGTGCTTTCAGTTCAAAAAGCTGAACCACGAAAACAAGTTAAAAAGAAAGATATTTTACGAGCAGTTGTTGTACGACAAAAGAAAGCTTTTCGACGTAAAGATGGTTCATATATTCGTTTTGACGAAAACTCTGTTATCATCATCAACAAAGAAAAAGGGGAGCCTATCGCAAACCGAGTATTCGGACCTGTTCCACGAGAATTAGGTGAAAAAGGATTTCAAAAAATTGTTTCATTAGCCCCAGAGGTTATTTAAAATATTTCAATACTATTTATGAAGATTAAAAAAAATGACAACGTAATAATTATATCTGGAAAAGATAAAGGGAAGGAAGGAAAGGTCCTGTTTACTTTTAAGGATACCGATAAGGTTATTGTTGAGGGAATTAACACTGTGAAAAAACATGTTAAATCGCAACAACGAGGACAGGCTGGTGAAGTTGTAGAGAAAGCTATGCCAATGCATGTTTCAAATGTTGCATTAATTGATCCTAAAACTAAAAAAGCTACTCGTGTAGGATATGAAATGAAAGACGGAAAGAAAGTTCGTATTGCTAAAAAGTCTGGTCAGCCAGTTTAAATAGCCAATAACAAATATCAGTATGGAATCAATTACAGAAAAACAAAAAAGTGTATACGAAGCTATGAAAAGCGATTTTTCATATACTAATGTAATGCAGGTACCCAAACTTGAGAAAGTAATTCTTTCAGTTGGTGTTGGTAAAACACGAGCTGATAAGCGTAAAATTGAAGTAATTCAAGAGAGTTTGGCAAAAATTGCTGGCCAAAAAACTGCAGAACGGTTAGCAAAAAAATCTATTGCAACTTTTAAGGTTCGAGAAGGGCAATTAGCAGGATTTCAAACCACTTTGCGAGGAAAAAGAATGAAGGACTTTGTTGATCGGCTAGTAAACACTGCATTACCTCGAACACGTGACTTTCGTGGTTTAAAAACTACTGTCGATGCTATGGGGAACTACACCATTGGAATTAAAGATAACTCAATTTTTCCAGAAGTTGCCGACCAAGATTTGAGAGATGCATTTGGAATGTCTGTAATTATTGTGACAACATCGTCTACTCCAGACGAAACGAGAGCATACTTACGACACCTAGGATTCCCTTTGAAAAAAGAAGATGAACCTAAGAAAAAGAAAACTTTTAAGAAGAAGTAAAATATTTTCCAATACATATTGTAAAAACTCAGCTATGCTGGGTTTTTTGTTTGTATACATTGATTGCTACATTTGAGTATGATACTATAGCAACTAATATGACAACAATATCAATACCGTTCTCATCAGAACTAGAAGAGTTTATTGTGCAACAGATTGCATCTGGAAAGGCAGAATCAAAAGCTGAAGTTGTTCGACGAGCAGTACGTTTTTTAAAAGAAGAAGAAGAAATGAATGAGCTGATGAAATCATATTCAGAGTATAAAAATGGAGAGGTTTTATCTGGTGATTTAGAGATGTTAGTAAATAAACTAAGCTAGTTTATTTTATATGAAGATTGATGTCTTTTACACAAAACGTTTTGTAAAACAGGTTTCTAAATTTGATACGAACTTGCAGAAAGATATTTTTGCAAGTGTAAAATATTTCAAAGATACTAAAAATCATAAGCAATTAGAAGTGCATAAATTGAAAAATAGTATGCGAATGTTTCATAGTTTTTCTGTTAATTATAAAACGAGAATCATTTTTATTTTTGAAAAAGATAAAAAATCTGCTACGTTGTTGCAGGTTGGAGGACATGAGATTTATAAGTAAACATCTTTCAGTTATTACATTTTAAATACCCCCATAACAACTAGTTTTTATCTCTCAACTTTGCTATTTTATATACATGGAAAAACCACCCAACCCCTTCATTGAACAAAGCAATACATAAACTCCAGAAGATCGCGAGGAGATCATTCGTCTGCGAAAAGAAAGAAAAGAACAGGCCAAATTAGAAAAAGAACATATCCTCAATCAAAAAGTAACAGAAGCAATAAACAATCTTAAAGCCTCTCTACTGCAAAGAGAATTTGAAATTCTAGAAGAAGATTTTCCAAAAATAGAAGTAAAATTACAAGCATACATTCTTAAGCATCCTGAGGAAACAGTAGACTCAGCGACACTCGCTGATGCACTACAAGAAGCACCGCATTGTATACACGATGAAAACTGTGGCATCAAAGGACTGCTTGACGGACATCAAAAAAGAACATTGATGCACATTGCAGAAGTGCGAAAAGAAAAAGCAGAGCAAACTGGAGAAGGAATGAATCCATACGAAGCGCTTTTTGAAACTGAATCTGGTGAATACTATATGGCAAGACTTTTAAATATGCCGCATTTGGAAGAAGAATCTGAGTTTATGAAAAACTGTGTCGGGGCAAGTGATTCGTATATCAATAGAATAAAAAAGGGAGATATTGAAATACTTTCTTTTAGGCATACTCCAAAGTTCAATCAAGAAACTCAAATGTTGGATATAGATAAACCAATATTAACCATAGAATACGATTTAAAAACAAAAACCATCAATCAAATAAAAGGATATGATGACAAATATCTCACTGGAGATGAACCATATTTTAAAGACGCACTCGAGGCACTTGGAAACCTCAAAGCATCTGAAACAGACAAAGGAGAAAAGAGAGAAATAAAAGAAATAGCATCATCAGAGACACAAAACATACACGTAGATGACTATCATCTTTATACAGAAAAAGGACCAATTCATTTTGAAGAGTATAATGAGCAAGAGCACGGCTTTATCTTAAAGCAAGGCAATATGCCAATTACAAAAGATACTCCTAAAGATTTTGCTGTTAAAATCTTTAAATTTATTGAAGGAGTTGATATTCAAGAAGAAGAACTAGTCACCAATGTACAAGAAATATCAGAAGACACCAAGGTATACATCGGACCGTGGAATCCACATATATACAACCAAATCAAAAACTACCCAAACATCACACATCTCTACGAATCATTTCCCGGCGAAAAAATATTTACCTACGAACTTGCAACTGACCCTACAATACAATCTGCAGCACAAGCAAAAGAAAAACTGACAGAAAAAGGAATATATATCTCAGAGTATGGAGACGACCTTCTGGACAAAACAGAATTCTCCAAAGAACAACAGACATACAAACTTGCCCAGTTTACCGTCGAGCAACTTGGACTTCCACAACGTGCTACTACAGATGAGATATACTCCAAAGCACAAGAGCTTGGTCTCCAGCTGTGTCCTGCAGAGGTCGGTCCACAGCTACGATTGTCGTACGAAGGAAAAGATTGGAAATACATTGCGATGAAGCAAATTACTGATCGCCGTGGCTACCTGAATGTTTTCTGCCTCGGTGCTGACGCTGCGAGGCTGAAGCTCGATGGCGACGAGGCTAAGCCAGGCTTCAGGTGGGTTGCTGACTATCGGTTTGTTTTTCTCGCAAGTTAGGGTTTAGTCTTTAGCTACTTAACACTAGTGCTTAAATCCTTAGACTTTTGCCCTCAAGCTTTTTAGAGTAAAATGAAAAGTGGTAGTAGGTGAATATGTGGACGACTAAGGTTTTACCTATATCTTTTCACATGGATCCTCAGTCAAGCTGAGGATGACAAGTTGGTGCAGGAATGACAGTAGTTGTAAGAGCTAATCATATCCAAAACATTGACACCACCACACTCCCTTGCTAGTATAGCGAAACGCTTTTTAGCGGATTTATTTTATGGCAAAGACATCAGTAATCAATCGAGCAAAGAAAACACCAAAGTTTAAAAGTCGTGTTGTACGACGGTGTTTCAAGTGTGGTCGAAAGCATGGATACATGCGTGATTTCGATATGTGTCGTATTTGTTTCCGCGAGCTCGCTAACGAAGGAAAAATTCCTGGAATTAAAAAATCATCATGGTAGAAGATAAAGTATCAAACTTCATTAATGGAATTAAAAATGCACAGATGCAAGGAATTGAATCTGTAAAATTTTCACATACTAAATTCTTGGCTTCTATTGCTGATATTCTAAAACGACAAGGGTTCCTTATTGATGTTGATGCATCAGGAAAAGGAGTAGCAAAAAAAATAACAGTTACACTTGGTAACAACGAATCAGGAGCTCCAATGATTAATGGAGTAAAACGAGTTTCAAAACAATCAAAACGAGTTTACAAAAGTTCAAAAGATATTTTTCCTGTGAAAAATGGTTATGGAACACTTATCATTTCAACACCATCAGGAATCATGACTGATAAACAAGCTCGAAAATCTAACACAGGTGGAGAAGCCTTATTTGAAATTTGGTAAATTTTCTTTAAATATATTTTTATGAGTCGAATCGGAAAAAAACCAGTAGCAATCCCCGCAAACACAGAAGTATCTGTGGCAGAAGGTTTGGTGACTGTAAAAGGTCCTAAAGGAGAACTGCATCTTGCATACAAACCACTTGTTACTATTGCAGTTGAAGATGGAGAAGTTACAGTAACTCCAAAAGGAGAGACTGTGGCACATCGATCATTATGGGGAACATATGCATCTGAAATCGCAAGCATGATTCAAGGTGTTACTACTCCATACGAAAAAAAGCTCATTGTTGAAGGTGTAGGTTTTAAATCAGAACTACAAGGTAATAAATTAGTATTAAATATTGGTTTCTCTCATTCAGTTGAACTTGAAGTTCCAGAAGGAATTGATTGTGTTGTAGAAAAGAACAACATTACAATTACAGGAATTAGTAAAGAAAAAGTTGGTCAATTTGCAGCAGTAATTCGAGCAAAGAAAAAACCTGAGCCATATAAAGGAAAAGGTATTAGATATAGTGATGAGATTGTACGACGTAAAGAAGGGAAGAAATCTGTATAGTAAATAAATTTGTATGATTAAGACTAAGAACGACAAAAGAATAGTGCGACATGCTCGAGTACGGGCAAAAATTTCTGGAACAGAAAAACGACCACGTCTTGCTGTTTTTCGATCTAACAAATTTCTATACGTGCAAGTGATCGACGATACAACTGCTACAACCATTGCTGCTGCTGATACAAAATCTAGTAAAGCTAAAACACCAGTTGAGCGAGCTCTAGAAACTGGAAAAAACATTGGAGAGACACTTAAAAAACTAAAAGTAGATTCTGTTGTATTCGATCGAGGGGGATTCATCTATGCTGGAGCTGTTAAGGCTGTGGCTGAAGGGGTACGTGAGGCAGGAATAACTGTATAAATTAATTATTATGACCGACGTTAAAGAACAAAAAGAAACAACTACTACTGAAGTAAAAGAAACAACCACTGACGCTTCTAAAGAAGCTGTGAAAGTTGCTACACCTGCAGCTACTACAGAACGACCGCAACGTCGTGAGTTCAAAAAGAACCGACGCCCAGCACGGCGACAAGCTCCACGCTCTGAATTTGATCAACGAATTCTAGCTATCCGACGAGTAACACGAGTTTCATCTGGGGGACGACGATTTAGTTTCAGTGTTACTATGGTAATTGGAGATGGAAAAGGAAAAATCGGAGTAGGAATCGGAAAAGCTAGTGATACAGCACTTGCAATTGAAAAGGCAGTTAAAAGTGCAAAGAAAAATCTTATCACTGTAAAAGTTACAGATACAAACTCAATTCCTCATGAAGTGCAGGCAAAATACTCAAGTGCTGTTGTAATGTTGCAGCCATCACCAGGGCGTGGAACTGTTGCAGGATCAGCTGTTCGAGATTTGCTTGAGCTAGCAGGAATTAATGATGTTGTTGGAAAAATAATTTCTGGTTCAAAAAACAAACTAAACATTTCACGAGCAACAGTTAAAGCACTAGAATCTTTAAATAATCCAAAGTCGTATCATGCACCGAAAGCTAAAACGATTAAACGAACAGTAAAAACTGCTGATTCAGCTAAGTAACCCAAAGACGTATGCAATTACACCAAGTAAAAAGAAATACACCTCGAAAAACATCAATAAAAGTTGGTCGTGGTGGAACACGTGGTAAAACTTCAGGACGTGGTACTAAAGGGCAAAAGGCTCATGGAGGACATGGTATTCGACCAGATGTGAGAGATACTATTAAGAAGTTTCCTAAAATTCGAGGGCGAGGTAAGAACCTAAACACAAGTGCACAAGCTGTAGCTCGAATTATTTCAATTACTACGCTTTCTGAAGTGTTTGAAGAAGGGGCAGTTATTACACCGCAAGTTATTGTAGAAAAAAACTTAGTTAAAAGGGATGGTGGAAAAACTCCTTTAGTTAAAATTCTTTCTGATGGTGAAGTTACAAAGAAATTCTCTATCGAAGGATGTCAGTTATCTGAAGCAGCGAAAGCAAAAATAGAAAAAGCGGGAGGAAGTGTAAAATAAAAAAAGCATATATGTTTGCTTCATTCATACAAAAAATAAAAATGATTGCTCGAGACGCAAAACTGCGTAATCGTATTTTATTTATACTTGGAGCATTGCTCGTTTTCAGATTGCTTGCGGCAATTCCTATTCCTGGAGTTGATCGTATTGCACTTGAACAATTTTTTAACGGAAGTTCGTTTTTGAGTTTTATTAATATTTTCTCTGGAGGAGGTCTTTCAGGACTTTCAATTGTAATGCTTGGAGTTGGTCCGTATATTACAGGAAGTATTATTATGCAACTTCTCACTATGATGTCTGATAAATTGAAAGCGTTGTATCACGAAGAAGGGGAAGCTGGACGAAGAAAATTCTCACAGTACTCTCGAATGCTTACCGTTCCACTTGCTGCAATTCAAGGATTTGGTTTTATGCTACTGCTACAACAGCAAGGGATTCTAGATAATATGACGCAATTCCAAATGATTACTAATCTAATCATTATTATTGCTGGTTCAGTATTACTTATGTGGATTGGAGAACTTGTTTCGGAATTTGGTATTGGTAATGGTGTTTCATTAATTATCTTTGCTGGAATCGTTGCAGGATTACCAAATGCTGTTCAGCAAATTTTGGTTAACTACGATGCAAGTCAAATTAGTACATACGTTTTGTTTGCAATTATATCGATTGTTATTACATTTGGTGTGGTTCTAATTACCGAAGCTGAGCGACCAATTCCTATTACATACGCAAAACAATCTCGAGGAAATAGCAAAACAACTACAGGCCCTTCAACATACTTGCCACTCCGATTAAATCAAGCTGGAGTTATCCCAATTATTTTTGCGCTTTCAATTATGTTACTTCCACAAATGCTTACAAATTTCTTGGGAGCAGTACAAAATGAAACTGTGCAAAGTATTGTTTCAGGATTGAATGCATTTATTGCAAACGGCTGGGCGTATGGAATAACATACTTTGTATTAGTATTTCTATTTACATATTTCTATACTGCAGTAACTTTTGATCCTGATGCTGTTGCGAAGAACTTACAACAGTCTGGAGCGTTTATTCCTGGAGTTCGTCCTGGAGAATCTACCGCAAAATATGTTGGAAATGTTATATCTCGTGTAACACTTGTTGGAGCAATATTCTTAGGATCAATTGCAGTTTTACCTATCATTGCGCAAAATATTTCTGGGATTCAGTCGATTGCACTTGGAGGAACATCATTACTAATTGCTGTTTCAGTAGTTATCGATTTGATTAAAAAAATTGATGCTCAGCTTGCAATGCGTGAATACTAGTGAGAAAGTAGTTGTATAACAATTTTCACTACAATGGTTTCAATAAAAACAGAAGAAGATATCGAGCACTTACGAATAGGAGGTGCTCGTCTTGCGTTTATAATTAATGAAACTTCTAAGTTAATAGCACCTGGTGTATCTATTGAAGATTTAAATACTTTTGCTCACAACTTAATGAGCCAGGTTGAAGGAGATAGACCAGCATTTTTAAATTACACACCTTCTGGAGCAGACAGACCGTTCCCTTCAGCAGTATGCATTTGTGTGAACGACGAAATTGTTCATGGAATTCCAACAGAAAATCCTCATGTTCTAAAAGAAGGCGACATTGTTACGTTAGACGCAGGTTTAGTTCATAATAATTTATTTACCGACCATGCACGAACATTTCCCGTAGGTGAAATTACTAAAGATGTGAAGAAATTACTCACAGCTACAAGTGAGGCATTGTCGCGTGGAATTAAAGAAGCGCGCCCAGGAAATAGAATTGGAGATATTAGTAGTGTAATAGAGAAACATCTTACTTTAAACGGATTTACTGTAATTGAAGGGTTGTCTGGCCATGGTGTTGGGTACGACGTACATGAACCACCCTATGTTCCTA
>Ga0222662_1000540_pt1 | contig 29593 bp, 24 predicted proteins | sample AntAcemetagen600_FD_179821 | JGI IMG/M metagenome (GOLD analysis project Ga0222662, IMG submission 179821) | Saline water microbial communities from Ace Lake, Antarctica - #600 | ecosystem: Environmental > Aquatic > Non-marine Saline and Alkaline > Saline | place: Antarctica: Ace Lake... | reverse complement strand
TCTCTTCCAGCGTGATTTCATTCGGATCATATGTGATCTTCACTACCTCGGCATGTCCGGTAGAACCACTGCAGACCGCTTCGTAAGAAGGATTGTCAATAGATCCACCAGCATAACCGGAGACAACATCCGTCACGCCCGAAAGCTGCTCGAAGACTGCCTCCAGGCACCAAAAACATCCCCCGCCTAAAATTATAGATTTTTCCTCATTTTCCATATCTCATAAATCACAGTGAAAACTGTTGATTGCAAGCAAGGGTCCAATTCCGGGCAACTCGTTCCGCTAACACAGCTAGTCCTTCCATTCAGCCTGCATTTACTTCAGTTGCTTAAGAACAAACTCACCGATCAGGTATAGTATTAAAAACGAGGAAAGTATGATCAGAATCTCAGGTGGATTCATTTTTCGATTTGGCTTTTGATGAGGGAGACGTGAGGAAATTGTAATCATACAACAATTTGAGCCTGACTGGTATCGGGGTAAATCACCTATTTCCCCTTCAGGAAATCTGGGATCCGAACTCAAGATCCCGCGGATAATTTCCCCGAACAGTGATTGAAAGAACCGCCGAAAACCGCTTTTATTCTCTTTTTCCCAATAATCTTATGAGAATACTTGTTACCGGAGGAGCCGGATTTCTTGGCAGTCATTTGTGTGAGCGCCTCCTTGAACGGGGAGACGAAGTGATTTGTCTCGATAACTATTTCACGGGCCGCAAGAGCAATGTAGGCCACCTGCGAAATCATAAGAATTTCGAGATGGTTCGTCACGATGTAGTGGACCCTTTTAAGTTTGAGGTCGACCGGATCTTCAATCTCGCCTGTCCGGCTTCCCCAGTCCACTACCAGCACAACCCCATCAAAACCGTGAAAACCTCGGTCATGGGGGCGATCAATTCATTGGGATTAGCCAAACGCCTCAACGCACGGATCTTCCAGGCATCCACTTCGGAAGTTTACGGGGACCCTACCGTCCATCCGCAACCGGAGGATTACCGCGGCAATGTAAATCCGATCGGTACCCGCGCCTGCTATGATGAAGGAAAGCGCTGCGCTGAAACCCTCTTTTTCGATTACCACCGTCAAAACGGCGTCGATATCCGGGTCGTTCGCATTTTCAATACCTACGGGCCGAGAATGCTGCCGGATGATGGACGCGTAGTTTCCAATTTCATTGTTCAAGCCCTCCAGAACAAAGATATCACAATTTATGGCGACGGCCAGCAAACCCGATCCTTCTGCTATGTGGATGACCTCATCGAGGCCTTCCTTCGCATGATGGATCAGGATGAAATCACCGGCCCGGTAAATATCGGCAATCCCGGTGAATTCACCATTCGTGAACTGGCAGAAAAGGTGATCCATCTTACCGGTAGCAAATCCAACTTAGTCCAAGAACCGCTCCCATCCGACGATCCAATGCAGCGCAAACCCATCATCGATCTGGCTCGCGAGAAATTGGGCTGGGCCCCAACCATCGACCTTGATGAGGGGCTCGGTCGCACCATAGAATATTTTAAAAAACTGCTCTCTACCTGATTTTTTTTCACCCGTATAAAATTCCATGATTTCACTCGTATTCAAGTCTCTGGCAGGTCGCCATTACCGGAAATTCCGCAAAAAAAGCCACGCCGTCATCCAGCGCATCAACGCTTTCGAAGAAGAGTATCAGTCTTTAACGGAAGAAGAGCTCAAGAATAAGACTGCGGAGTTCAAGAAACGCATTGAAGAGGGTGAAACTCTCGACGCTATCCTACCCGAAGTCTTTGCAACCGTAAAAAACGGCGCACGCCGGCTTTGCGGTAAACACCTGGATGTATGCGGTCATGATCTCAAGTGGGAGATGGTTCATTTCGATGTGCAACTCATGGGAGGCATGGCCCTCCACCAGGGATACATCTGCGAAATGGCCACCGGGGAGGGTAAAACCCTTACCGCGACCCTACCCTTGTATCTGAATGCATTGTCTCAAAAAAACTGTCAGCTCGCTACGGTTAATGACTATTTGGCCCGACGGGACTCGGAATGGATGGGCCACCTATACCGTTATCTCGGCATAAGCGTCGGTTGCCTACAAAGTGGGATGGATCCCGCAACGAGAAAAGAGGCCTACGGATGCGACATCACATACGGTACTGCCTCGGAGTTTGGTTTCGATTATTTGCGCGACAACGGGATGGCTACACGCGCCGCTGACCAAGTCCAGAGGGATCACTATTTCTGTATCATTGATGAAGCGGATTCTATCCTAATCGATGAAGCCCGGACGCCACTGATCATTTCCGGTCCCTCTCAGGATGAACGGCAGATGCCTTTCAACGAGTTGAAACCCGGAATCGAACGACTCGCCAAATCGCAACAAAGGCTCTGCAATGAGTTGGTAAGCGATGCAAAAAAAATGATCGACGCAGGCGATGATTCAGAAGAGCCAATTTCAAAGCTTTTTCTCGTCCACGAAGGTGCGCCCAAAAACAAGCAATTCCTACGGCTCATGGAGAACCCAGCGGTGCGGAAGCGTTACGAGAAGTTCGACCTCGAGATGAACAACGACATGAACAAAACCCGGAGGTTTCGCCTCAAGGAAGAATTGTTCTTTCTCATCGACGAAAAACAACACCAAGCCGACTTGACCGAGAAAGGTCGCAACCTCCTACACCCCGATACCCCAGACGCGTTCGTCCTCCCCGACCTACCCCTGATCTTCATGGAGATCGAGGGAAACTCGGAGCTTGATGACCAAGCGAAACGCAAAGCGAAAGAAGAAGCGCAGGGCAAATTTGAGAAATCCAGCGAGGAGATGCACTGCATCAGCCAATTACTACGGGCCTACTGTATCTATGAAAAAGATACAGAATACGTCGTCCAGGATGGCAAAGTCATGATCGTCGACGAGAACACCGGAAGACTCATGGCCGGGCGGCGCTGGAGCGATGGTCTCCACCAGGCCGTCGAAGCAAAAGAGGGCGTGAAGATCGAGAAGGAAACAAAAACCTACGCCTCAGTCACCCTGCAGAATTACTTCCGTCTCTACAACAAACTGAGTGGTATGACCGGAACCGCTGAAACGGAAGCCAGCGAATTTCATGAAATATACCGGGCCGACGTCATGGTCATCCCGACCAATCTCCCTTGCCAACGCAACGATATCAACGACGTCGTTTACAAGACCCGTCGCGCTAAATACAACGCCTCAATCAAGGAAATCGATGCAGCCCACAAAAAGGGCCAACCCGTCCTGGTCGGTACCGCCTCGGTTGAATCCTCAGAAGTCCTCAGCCGAATGCTGAAAAGGGCAGCAATCCCTCACAGCGTTCTCAACGCAAAGTTCCACGAACAGGAAGCTGAGATCATTTCCCAAGCCGGTCGACCGGGTGCTGTGACCATCGCCACAAATATGGCCGGACGCGGAACCGACATCAAACTTGGCGAAGGAGTGAAAGAAAAAGGCGGCCTCTATGTCATCGGAACGGAGCGGCATGAATCGCGCCGGATCGACCGACAGCTACGGGGTCGTTGCGCCCGCCAGGGAGATCCTGGAACCAGCAAGTTCTTTGTCTCCCTCGAGGATGATTTGATGCGACTCTTCGCCAATCAAGGACCCCTTTCCAAGATTCTCGAAAAGTCCCTGGGTGATGAGGAAGAACTCTCCCACTCCACCCTCAACTGGTCGATCGAAAACGCCCAGAAGAAAATCGAACAACGCAATTATTCCATCCGGAAACGGAGACTCCAATTTGATGATGTTCTAAACAACCAACGGGAAATCATCTACGAACTGCGCAATAGCGCCATCCAATCGGACAACCCTTCGGAAATCGCTTTTGAGATGATTGAAGAAGAGATCATGGAGCGACTCGATACCGTAGTCGTTCCTGGTGCCAAGGGGGAAACCAACGGCAGCGAGGTCGAGACCTTTGGCAACTGGATTAATTCACATTTCCCAATTGGAATTAAGCCGGAAGAGCTTGATTACAAGGATTCTGAAAAACTAGGACAGGAGCTCGTTGGACGGATTCGCGAAGCTTTTGAGCAAAGAGTGGGCATGGAAGATGAGGAAGAACTCAAGCGCCTCGCCCGCTACGTAGTCATTCGCTCCATTGATCGCCTTTGGCAGGATCATCTAACCGAAATGGAAGAACTCAACCGCAGTGTAAGCCTGCGAAGTTATGGCCAAAAAGATCCACTCAATGAATACAAAAGCGAAGCCTTCGTCTACTTCCAAGAGATGATGGAAAACCTTCGCAACGAGATTTGCTCCAGCATGTTCCGGACTGCGACCAATATGCAGGCTTTCCAGCACATGCTCTCCCGCATGCAGCGAACCGTGAAAGCCCAAGGACCTTCAGATAGCGATGAATCCACCTTAGCCACGGCTGCCAGAGCCGCACAAGGGGGGCGCCATCCTCAATCACGCCAAGCCCCGGCCCTGCCAAAGGTAACGATCCGAAGAGAACTCCCGAAGATCGGTCGCAACGAAATGGTCAAGATACGGAAAGGCGAAACGGAAAAAGAAATGAAATTCAAAAAGGCCGAACCACTCCTCGAATCCGGCGAATGGGAACTCATCCCATCGAAGGATCAGGCAGCGAAATAATTTTCTCGAAGAACTGTGTCCCGAAAGAAACGGAAACTACCCACCGGAAGTGAAGAATTACTTCATGCCGAAAACCCATTTGGAAGCTTTGACGCAAGCGGCCTTCCCGCCGCCACTCCAGCCTCTCCACAACCTAAACCGGAGATAAAGAAAACCAAGCCCGGCATGCGGGTGGAAATTCGCAGGGAGAAGTCCGGCAAAGGGGGCAAGACAGTGACCACTCTCCGCGGTCTCACAACGCTCGACAAAAAGTCCCGGGAAAATCTACTCTATAATCTGAAGAAAAAAGTAGGCACCGGTGGCGTCGAGATTAAGGACGGAATCCAACTGCAGGGAGACTGCCGGGATAAGGCTGAGGAAATGCTTGTATCCAGTGGGTTCAAACCAGTTCGCGCCGGGGGCTGATACTCTGGGTACTGCGGACGAGCCCCACGGCAGCTCAATCATCCCTCACAATCAAATCGAACCGCCATCCCCGGAGGGAAAACCTCCGTGTGGTCCGCGCGCCGGAGTGGAAAAGATTTTTCCTCCGACGCACTTGGCTTGTAAAAGATTTATAAAGGCAACTACGGGACTCGTTTTTTTACATTTACCGGGAATAAGAGCTTTCGCGAGTTCTCTTATGAGCATGAAAACAAATGCTACCCTGCGAGCTTCCCGCTTTCTCGTTTTTCTCTTTGCAGTATTTTATTTGCATCTCCCTCTATCCGGAGCGACAGCCACTTTCCAGGTCGTCGACGATTGGGGATCCGGATTCACTGGCTCAGTTACCGTTACAAATGATGGAGCCGAAGCGATCAGCGAATGGGAATTGTCCTTTGATTTCAATAAGACCTTTGAGTCCGTTTGGAATGCGAGTCGCGTTTCATCCAATGGAAATCGCCACACCTTCCGGAATGCTGCTTGGAATGGAAGTCTCTCACCTGGACAATCGACCACCTTTGGTTTTGTTGCCAGCCCGGGAAATCTTGGAACTTCAACGCCGGCCAACTTTGCCTTTGCAGGGAACTCTCACGAAGAAACGGAATCCGATCAATCCGGCGTAGACCCTGATAACTCTACAGACTCGGAAACCGATGACTTTTCTACCGATCAAACTAGCGGCAGCGACTCGGACTCTTTCAGCGACAGCGGGGGTGACACCTCCGTAGATACAGGGTCAGATACAGGTGATACTACCGACAGTTCCAACGATTCAACCGGGTCAGCTAGTGTGGCATTCGACGTTACGAGCAGCTGGTATGATGGCTACACCGCCTATGTCCGACTGACCAATGATGGCTCGGATACTATTGAGGGCTGGACAGTCCAGTTCGATCTTTCAGGCTCCATTACGGACTTCTGGAGTGCAACCGATGGGAGCCGCAGTGGAAATACTTACACATTTTCAAACGAAGGTTGGAATGGAACCCTTCTGCCCGGTGATACCATCTCTTTCGGAATTCAAGCCGGAGGCACCAACACTCAGTCTATTTCAAACGTGGTCGTCAATAATTCCACTACCGGGTCAACAGATACTGGTCCAGGAACAACTGATAGCGACAATGGAACAACCACCGATACTGGTTCAAGCAGTAGTTCCGGAACTCTTGATACGGATGATGGAACTACCGGAGAGGATCCGGTCAACGAAACCAATCCAGGTCCAATCACTAACGGAAAACGAGTCGTCGCCTACTTCCCAAGTTGGGGAATTTATCAGAAAGACTATTATGTCGAGGACATCCCCGCTGAGAACCTAACTCACATAATACATGCGTTTGCGACAATTACCGCTGAGGGAAAAATCGCTATCATAGACTCCTGGGCAGATTTAGAAATACCGATGGGCCCTGACACCTGGGAAAACCCTATTCGCGGCCATTTTGGTGCCTACGCCCGCCTCAAAGAAGCCAACCCCAGCTTGCGAGTTCTCATCGCGGTTGGGGGATGGTTTGACTCTGGTCGTTTTTCTGAAGTAGCCGCTACAGATTCAGCGCGAAAGACGTTTGCCACTTCTGTTCGTGAATTTTGCGTCCAATATGGATTCGACGGTGTCGACCTCGACTGGGAATACCCCGTTGTCGCTACAGGAGTAAACGGGAATGTTAGGCCGGAGGACTCAACAAACTACGCTAAACTCGCAGCAGCGATCCGATCGGAGTTCGACGCCCAAGAGCGGATCGATGGCAAGACCTATGAAATCAGCGCCGCCACCCCTGCTGGTTTTGACAAATTCGAACGAATCGATCTTGCAGCTTTATCCGCGCAACTGGATTTCATTAATATGATGACCTACGATTTTCACGGGCGCTGGGTTAAGAATAAAACCGGCCACAACGCACCTTTGTTCGCAAATCCGAACGATGCCAACCCACGCTACAATGTGGACGGAGCAGTCCAAGGATACCTTTCCGCAGGCGTCCCATCCGATAAGCTTGTCCTTGGCATCCCTGCCTACGGCTACGGGTGGACAGGCGTCCCCTTCGCAGCCCCCTATGGATCTGCAGCGGGGACCGGCCCAGGAACGCTCAGCGTCGAGCCGGGATTTTACGACTACAGAACGGTCGCCGCACTTCTTGTCCAAAATCCGCAACACAATTATTGGGACGAGGCTTCCCAAGTATCCTTCTACTACGATGGGAACCTCTGGATTAGCTACGATGGACCACAATCTCTTCTGAGGAAGATCGACTACATTGAGGAATATAACCTCGGTGGGATGATGTTCTGGGAGACCGCAACAGACATCCGCGATAATAATAATCCAGACCAGCTAATGAAAATCGCAAGTGATCACTTAAAATAATCCACCTTCAAATCTCTAATAATTCAAAATAGTGTCCTATGAAATCCTATACATTTAGCCGATCCAACCGATCCCGAACCACTTGCAGTGCCAGATTTAAAAAGAGCCTCACTGCGGCCCTCGCCATCCTTACGGTGGGACTGCTCCCTTCCATACAATCCGTTCATGCCCATGGGTCCGTTGGCGATCCTGTTAGCCGGGTCTACCGGATTTTCTTAGAAAACCCGGAATCTCCGCAACGGCCGGTTTCAGTAGCAGCCATCAATACTAGCGGAACCCAGGCTTTCTATGATTGGACCGAAGTCAGTCGCCTGATCCCTGATTACAATGGCGGCAACCTGTCGCCCTACCAATCCAGAATCCCAGATGGAGAACTCGCTGGAGCTGGCCGTGACAAATATGCCGGCCTCGACCTGGTTCGCACAGACTGGCCAACAACACCAGTGAATGCCGGGATCTATCCCGTGGTCTTCGATGCTCACGTTCCTCATGATCCAAGCTACTTTTTAGCGTTCCTGACCAAAGAAGGTTGGACCCCGGACCAGCCACTCAACTGGGATGACCTTGTCCCTTTGGAAGGGCCTGATGCTTTTATACGCGATGGCCAGCTTTACCGTTTCAACGTCACCCTTCCCGAGAGAATCGGTCATCATGTGCTCTACGTAATCTGGCAAAGAATCGACCCTGCCGGAGAAGCTTTCTTCTCGCTCAGCGATGTCGATTTCGGTGACGGCTCAGGGGTTGGGAATCCAGTTGACGGCAGTGGCGAATATCCCGCCTTCGACCCGGATCGATTCAGCGAGGGAGAATTGGATGCATCTGTCTCTTTTCGGGTCAAAGACGACTGGGGTTCCGGATTCAATGGGGAGGCCGTCGTTTCAAATACTGGAGATTTTCCTATCAAAGATTGGACGGTCGAATTTGGTATCGGTAAAGAAATTACCTCGTTCTGGAGTGCAGAACTAGTCCGCTCGGAAGCTCAAGTCTACACAGTAGCCAACGCAGCATGGAATGGGGCTATCGCACCCGGAGAAAGTACGACCTTCGGCTTTAGCGCTCAACCCGGAAATATCTCCTCTTTAAATGGAGATGTGCGCTCCATCACTCTGAGTGGCGATGGTTCAGGAATTCAACCTCCTGGCAACGACCACGGTGATCACGACCATGGTGACCCGGATCCTACGCCAGACCCGGACCCAACGCCAGACCCGGACCCTACGCCGGACCCCACTCCTGATCCGGACCCACAACCATCGGAGGGTGGATTGCAGTTCAGCATCGTCGATGACTGGGGCAGTGGGTATACTGCTAGCGTAACCCTGCGCAACACAGGCACAACACCAATTGAGGGCTGGACAGTGAGCTTCGATCTCGGTGTGCCTATCACCAATTTCTGGAACGCAACGGGCGGACAACGTGAAGGGGATCGTGTGACGTTCCAAAACGAATCATGGAATGCCACGATACAACCTGGAGGGTCTGTTCAATTCGGGCTGCAAACAGCAAGCAGCGATGATAAAACGGTAGATAACGTCTCTATTAACGGATCGACCACACCAATTCCCGATCCAGACCCTACGCCGACCCCAGACCCTACGCCGACCCCAGACCCAACGCCGACCCCGGACCCTACGCCAGACCCGGACCCTACGCCAGACCCAGACCCAACTCCAGACCCAGACCCAACGCCAAACCCGGACCCAACTACACCCGGGGCGATGGAGGTTCAGGTCGTAAGTGCCTGGTCCCAAGGGTTCTCTGCAGAAGCAACTCTTACCGTTTCTCAGGCACTCAACGGTTGGGAAGTTCGTTTCGACCTCCCCTACACTCTCGGCAACGTCTGGAACGCGGACCTTGTTTCCGAGAGCGGAAACACCTACACGGTGCGCAACATGGGTTACAACGCTTCCGTACCTTCAGGTGGCACCATCACCTTTGGTTTCACAACAGCTTCCGGGGGGCCCGCTACAGGCGAAATTTTGTATCCTACAAATGTCCAATTAAATGGTGTCACCGTATCGGATGATGGAGGCAATCCCGTTCCAGATCCAGACCCAACTCCAGATCCAGATCCAACGCCCCTTCCGGACCCAATACCGGACCCTGAGCCAGCAACTCCCGGAATCGGCAAAGAGCAAACCGGTGACTTCAATTATGCCGAAGCCATGCAAAAGAGTCTCTTTTTCTATGACGCTCAGCGTTCCGGCGACCTTCCCGATGACTTCCGCGTCTCATGGAGGGGTGATTCTGCACTGTCGGACGGGACCGATAGTGGCCTTGATCTATCTGGAGGATTTTACGACGCGGGCGATCACGTAAAGTTCGGCCTTCCCGGCTCCTTCAGCTTTACAATGCTCGGCTGGAGTGCTGCTGATCAGCGCAACTCATGGGTCGAGATCGGCCAAGACGATGAACTGCTCTCTCTCCTACGCTGGCAAAGCGATTACCTGATGCGGGCACACGTTCGCGATGCGCAGGGAGAAACTCTCGAACTTTATGGCCAAGTGGGAAATGGCTCACTCGATCACTCCTACTGGGGACCACCGGAAACCATGAACATGGCTCGCCCCTCCTACAAAATCACCCGCTCGCAACCGGGCAGTGATTTGGCTGCAGAATCAGCTGCATCTCTCGCAGCCGCTTCTCTCGCTTTTGCATCGGAGGACCCCGCCTACTCCGCCGAACTTCTCGAACACGCAAAAGCACTCTACAAGTTCGCAGACACCTACCGCGGTCGCTACACCTCTGCCATCAGCGATGCCAGAAATTTTTATAATTCATGGTCCGGTTATGAGGATGAACTGGTCTGGGGAGCTCTCTGGCTGTATCGGGCAACTGGAGACACCGCATACCTCACTAAAGCCGAGCAATATTTCTCGGACTTCCATGAGGGTGCTTTCTCCTCTAATTCCGCCAGAGGCAACTATTCATGGACGCTGAACTGGGATGACAAGATGTATGGTTCCGTTATTCTCCTTGCCGCCCTTTCCAACGACACCAAATATCAGGAGTACGCTGAAAAATGGCTGGACTACTGGTCAGTCGGCTATAACGGACAGCAAGTCGACACCTCTCCCGGAGGACAGGCTCACCTCGACGAATGGGGATCACTTCGCTATTCATCCAATAGTGCATACTTGGCTCTCTGGTATGCGGACAGAGTCAATGATTACGACTCCCGCTACCGAGACTTCGGTGAGGCTCAAATCGATTACGCACTTGGCGAAAATCCACAGTCCAGATCCTACGTTGTCGGCTTTGGAAATAACCCTCCGGTCAACCCACACCACCGGGCCGCACACTCTTCAACGACAAACAACATCTACAGCCCAGCAGACAACGAGCACATCCTCTACGGAGCTCTGGTCGGAGGCCCCGGCCAACCAACTGACGGAAACTCCTACATTGACGACCGGTCGGATTACCGAGCCAACGAAGTCGCCCTCGACTACAATGCCGGCTACACCGCCGCCCTGGCTATTCTTTACGAACAACACGGCGGAACCACACTGGGTAATTTCGCCGAGTAAGGCGATCAATCAAGGCTAGAACCTCCTACCTCCAAAACCAGGAAGTTTGTGTTTTACCCTGGGGCATGGCCGTTCTAACACCTTATTTATAATCTATGAAAATCCATCCGAACCCAATTTAGTTCGGGACCAGCGGGAACGATTCGCGTTGGATTAATGTCATCGTGCGTTACGTAGTAATGTCGCTTGATGTGGTCGAAATTAACGGTCTCAACTATGCCCGGTCTTAGGTAAAGTCTTTCCAGATAGTTCTGCAACTTTGGGTATTCTGCTATCTTGCATTTATTGCATTTGAAATGGCCATGATAAACCGCATCGAAGCGAATTAATGTGCAAAATAGCCGCCAGTCGGTTTCCACAATGCGATCCCCGAAAAGATAAGGTCCGCCATTGGATAACAGCACTTCTATCGTGCCCAATGTTTCAAAAAGGGCTTCATAAGCTTTCTCGTAAGCATCCTGGGTCGTTGCAAATCCCGCTTGGTATACACCGTTGTTTACCGTTTCGTAGATCGACTCACTCAAGGCTGCCTGTTCTTTGCGCAAGTCGTCGGGAAAAAGATCAACCGGATGCTTTGCTACCGGTTTGAAATTACTTGCAAAAATCCGGCAGATATCATCTTCCGAATTATTAACAATGCTCCGCTTCTTGCGATCCCACAAAACCGGGACAGTAACACGTCCCGAAAAATCAGGATCCGAGATCCGGTAAGCTTCGGACAGATGGGAAAACCCCTCAACCTCATCAAGTCCATGGCCATCACCCTCGCGGAAGGCCCACCCTTTCTCATCGCGAATTGGATCCACAAAACTTACGCTTATTGTGTTTTCTAAACCCATCAGCCGCAGAACAATCCACGCCCGATGTGCCCAGGGGCACGCTTTACAGACGTAGAGGTGATAACGCCCGACCTCGATCTCTTCAACCTTGTTACGGAATTCGTCCTCTTGCCGGTCGAATGAACCATCATCACCCTGCTCTTCTGGAAACTGCCCCTTCTTCATGCTTATTTTTCCTATCCGAAAAAAACTGTTCGGATACGTTGTTGCAGTAACACTGTCTATCCAACTGCTACGGCGTCAACCGAGGAGAATTATTCTATTAGACCTCCTTCCTAAATAAAATAATCTTCTCCGCTAGGAACTACCCTCGAATCGAAAGCAGCTCCGAGGGCCTTCCTATTTGCCGGATAAGTCACGGGCCCGGCGGATTCCTGAAAGAATACAAGCACCCAGCGAAACACCGTCCCTCGCATTGCCCGCAAAGGCCAAACCATGGTTCTCCGCTTCGATCTCATTGAGGTTCGCGGCAATGTTGTGGTAGCCAAGATTGTATTGAGGAATAGCTCGGGGCCAGAAGGTTGACTTCCAATACGTGGGCTCACCGTGAGCGCCCAGCAGTTCCCGGCATTCCTTACGAACCAACCGCAGAATCGTTTCTGTATCGAGCCGGCCCCTCTCCGCATTGCGGACGCCGCCCAAAAATGCAGACAGCAAAACCTCCCCCGCTGGAGCCCGCCCAGGAAAAAGGGAGCTGTCAAAAAGAATGCCGAGCACCTCTCGAGATTCGCGACTAGGAGCAAGCACTCCGAATCCATCGAGTGGATGAGTCACATCCTCTCGTCGATAGGCGATTGAGAAGGTGGTGACTGGTGGTGACTCCACTTTCGAGAACTCGGCAAGCTTGCTTTTGATCCCATCCGCAAAAGGTAGCTCGGGAAGAACATGCGGTGGCACGGCTATCAAAATCCGGTTTGCTCGAAGCCTGCGTCCCGCTTCTTCTGACCCCGTTCGGTATTGCAAAAACCACCCCTCCTTATCTTTGGAAATGCTCCGCAATCGAGAACCGGCCAGTGAGCGAAAAGAACCTTTGCGGGAAAGGTGACCGATCATCTGTGCAAGACCCTCGGGAAATGACAGCATTCGTCGTGGATATTTTACAACACCATCCGCCTTTGATATTTTCTTTTTCTTTAGAAAAGAACGGATAAGGGAAGGATGGAGACCAGCGATTTTCGCCAGCTCTGGAAAAGCCGCCTGCAAACTAATCTTCTCCGGATCCCCGGCGAAGATTCCCGAAATAAAAGGATCCGCCAGCCCTTCACTAACCTCCCGTCCAAAATGACGCTTCACCCAAGGTCCCATGGCCTCTTCCTTTGGAGAATCCTTCCCCTGCAGAAAAGGCTCCATCAGGAGTCTCAACTTCCCGGGAACAGAGAGGAATGAACCGGTTAAAAAGGAAGGCAACGAAGATGGCAGGGCGGCGGGTCGTCCATCCCTGACTACAAACCGCTTCGCTGCACCCGGTTGCGATTCGATTGCCTGGTCCCACAGTCCACAACTTTGTAGAAAATCCTCAACCTCCTGATCGTTTACCAACAAGGTATGGGGGCCTCCTTCAATTGTGTAACCGTTCGCCCGATGCGTAATAACGCTCCCGCCAAAGCGATCCGAGCTTTCCAGCAAAACAACCGAAAACCCTTCCGCAGCAGCAGTCCAAGCCGCCGCCAATCCCGTGATACCCCCACCCACAACCGCAAGGTCTACCTTTCTTTCTTCTTCACTGTGCACTTGGTAGAGTTTCCGGCAGTTGATGGAAAAGACAAGCGATGGTTCTAAAAACGATATCCGGTTTAAACTTCTTGCTCGTCGATTGACAGAACTACCGATTGAAGCCCGCAACAACCGCCCTCCTGAATCGCTAAACTTCTCTCGACCACCAGAGACTGCGGTGCAAAGATGAACACCATGATGAGCTTTGACCTACTCCACCCTCGAGACCAAATTGAGCAGACCATGGCGCGAATTTACTCGCGCGAAATGACGACGACTTCGGGCGGAAATATCTCTATTAGGGATGATGATGGCTCAATTTGGATGACACCTGCACGAGTCGATAAAGGAGGTCTTAGGCGTGAGGATATTGCATCCGTTGACCTGACCGGTAAACAGGTAAGTGGACCGCATCCGCCCTCCTCGGAGTGCCCTTTTCACCTGGAAATTTACAAAGCCCGGGAAGATATAAAGGCCGTGATTCATGCTCACCCGAGTGCACTCGTAAGCTTCAGCATCTGTCGCCAAGTACCTGACGTAAGAGTCTTTCCCGAAGCGGCAAACATCTGCGGAACGGTCTCATTCGCTCCCTATGCACTTCCCGGTAGTGCCCAACTAGGAAAGAACATTGCCGAAAAATTCCGGGAATCCACAGATACACTTTGTGTAGTCCTCGAAAACCATGGAGTCGTCGTAGGGGGAAGTAGCCTGGAAGATGCATTCAAACGCTTCGAAACATTGGAGTTTACAGCAAAAACGATTATAAGAGCCCGCAGTCTGGGTGAATTAAAGCTTTTGGACGAGAGTCAGATCACTCTTTCCAACAACAGATCCGCAAGCCTTCCTCCGAAAGAGTCTACTCCACCGACAGGTCGTGAAAAGGAACTCCGCAAGGTAGTCTGTGATTTCATCACTAGAGCATACACACACAAATTAGTGACCAGCACTTGGGGCAGTCTTTCTGCCCGCATTGACGCTCATAGCTTTTTAATAACGCCCACTCAGGTAGACCGCCTATCTCTTGGCCTCGCCGACTTGATCGTCATTCGTAACGGCGCCATGCCTATTGGTGCCAAACCTAGCCGAGCAGTTCGGATTCACGAAGCAATTTACAAAGCCCACCCCGAAGTGGGTGCTGTTATAAATGCACTGCCGGTTCACTCGACCGCATTCAGCGTTAGCGATGCCAAACTCGACACACGTACCATACCGGAGAGTTTTCTATTCCTAAAGGATGTTCCCAAGTTGTCTTTTGAAACTGTCATCAATGATACGGAAGCTGTGGCCAATGCCGTCGGCCCGGACAATCCGGTAGCACTGCTGGAACACAACGGAGCTCTGGTTACAGGTCGGGATGTCCTAGATGCATTTGACCGTCTTGAAGTGTTGGAAGCGACCGCTGAAGCGATCATCCAAAGCAAACCACTGGGCACAATCGCTCCGATGAGTGACGATATTATCGATGAACTTATCCAAGCTTTCGGACGAGTTTAATCGTTCTCTCTCTGATCCCTTCTGCCAGTCAGCCCATTCCACAATAATCCAAAGCACGTCAGTATGACCGACAGTAAACCCATCACACTCTCGAGATCCGCTTTTCTATTCAGCTACCTTCTACAGATCACAACCGCAGTGATTTTGCTACAGACGCTTTATTTCAAATTCACCGGAGCACCGGAAAGCGTCTACATATTCACTCAGTTGAATGCCGAGCCTTGGGGGCGATTTGCGAGCGGGATAATGGAGCTAATCGCTGGAATCCTCATCTTACTACCCCGCACCGCAGTCTATGGAGCCATCCTTTCCATCGGCGTCATTTCGGGGGCGATCATGGCACACCTCACAAAGCTGGGGATTGTACTGACAATTGACGGCCAATCCGATCACGGCTCACTCTTCGCCCTTGCCCTGACTATTTTCGTGTGTTCCTTGTTAGTCCTGGCCCTTCGCCGCAGGCAAATTCCCATCATTGGAAAGTGGTTCAAATAGCCAACAGTAGATCGAAGCCCAGACCTCCGAAACTATTTCACAAATGAAACCTTCTATTGTTGTTTTAGACTCTTTTACGACTTCTCCCCTGGCAATCGGGAAGTCGCACCCATCCCATCCTTCATGGGACTCTCTCGCACAGCTTGGCGACTTGGTCCTCCACCACCGCACGGCTCCGAGCCAAATCTTGGATCGCATTATTGATGCCCCATTAGTTCTTACAAACAAGGTTGTTCTCGACCGAGACATCCTTCGCCAACTCCCGCATCTGCGCTACATAGGGTTGATGAGCACAGGGACCAATTCAGCCGATCTGGAAGTAGCCTCCAAACTTGGGATCACCGTAAGCAATGTTCCCGCCTATTCAACTGCATCGGTTGCCCAACACGTGATCGGTCTTTTTTTAGAATTGGGTCTTCATCTTTCAGAACACGCCAATCTGTCGCGCTCAGGAGCATGGTCCAAGCAGCCGGATTTCTCGATCACGGCTGGCCCGATCGTCGAGTTTGCTGGAAAAAATTTCGGAATCGTCGGTTGCGGAGATATCGCCCAGGCCACCGCTCGAATCGCCGCGGCAATGGGAATGCGGATTCTTGTACATTCGCGCAGTCGGAAAAATACCGATTTTCAATGCGAATGGCTCGATAAGGAAGAATTCCTGAGCAAGGCGGATGTTATCTCTCTTCACTGCCCGCTCACACCAAAGACCGAGAATTGGATCGATGAGGAGGCCCTTTCCCACATGAAAACGGGAGCATTTCTCATCAACACAAGTCGAGGCCCCGTGGTGGATGAATCAGCGGTAGCCACCGCCCTTCTCAATGGCAAATTGGGAGGTTATGGTGCGGATGTCTCAGCTGTGGAGCCTCCTCCGGAAGATCATCCCTTGCTGCAAGCACCGCGTTCGATTCTAACTCCGCACGTCGCTTGGGCCAGTACCGAGGCGCGGGATCGCTTGATGAAAATCCTAGTAGCAAACGCAAAAGCCTACCTTTCTGGATCGCCGCAAAACACTGTCTAACGGGCAATACTGTCTTGGAATTCATAAAAATAAAGTATGAGTGAAGATCTACCAATAGAAACAACTGCCATGGAAGCCTACGGACGCCGAAAATCCGACGAACCACCCCTATTCCTGGACGTTCGCGAACCGAGTGAGTTGGAGACGGCACACCTGGACCCAGACCTACACATACCCATGGACCAAGTGGGAGAGAACTGGGAGAGCCTTCCCAGTGATCAACCGATCATAGTCTACTGCCATCATGGCCAACGCAGCCTTCACGTTGCGGCCTTTCTTCGAGGAAAAGGCTTAGATTTGGTTCAATCAATGGCCGGGGGCATCGACAAGTGGTCGAGGGAAATCGATCCTTCAGTGCCTAGGTATTGATCCACCCCGCCTCCGCTAAGGCAGGCATTTCCTTTCTTGCGCGAAGCGGTGCTTTGGGTTCGCATCATTCCGATGCAAACAAAGCGAACAGGATTGACGCAAAGAGGTAGCTCTCTGTTGGAAAGGCCAATCCTACCCGATAAGGAACGATCTCACCCTCTACAGATTGTTGGAATCGCCTTACTGGCTTTCTACCTCATTGCCGCCTCTTGGCTCTTTGGGGGAGTCACCTTATGGACGCGGATCATTCTCTTTTGCATCGCAGCCGTCATTTTTGTAGTTGCCATTGCTCCCGTTTCTCGACGTCAGGAAAGAATCGGAGCCTTTGGGGCCACAAAACGGGCACTGATCCGTTTGCTCATTTTCCCACCCTTCTGGTTCGGCTTACTTCTTTTCGGGTATGTCTGGCTCCAATGGACAAACCCGAACTGGACCTACACGGAAATCTCAGGAAAGTGGTGGATTTCAAACGCTGGCCTAAAACCGAATCTGGATTGGCCCACCTCGGTCTATGCACCAATGGATCGGGGTAATCCGGGGAGCTTCCTTCTCCGATTCGGTGGCGTTTGGCTGATCATCTGCTCGGCGTGGATTCTCATCCGCAAGCGACGTGATCTCCTGCCAATCCTCATAGCCTTCGCCATCAACTCTTTCTTTGTAGCCGTGGTTGCGGTTATTCAGGAAATGCAGCAACCCGATAAGGTGCTCTGGATTTATCCGTGGAAAGGAGGTGATTTCTCAGGTCCCTTTTTCTATCGCAATCACGGCGGGGCGTTTTTCTATCTTTCGATAGCAGTTTGTTTCGGATTGTCGCTCTATTTTCAACGGACCAAGGACCCCTCCAGTCGCAAGGATTCACCTGCCCCGTTTTTCACAATCCTCGGCCTCATGAATGTTGGGGCCTGCGCGGCTTCCGGATCCCGGGCGGGTTGGATTTTTGGAAGTGCGATCCTTATTACTTACCTACTTTTGGCGACCAGCGTCTGGCTTCGCAGGAGCCAGTGGCGCGGCAGTTGGGTGGGCGGTGCAACTGTTCTGGCATGCGTGGTCGTATTGATAGGGTCTGTCATCGCCTCCTTGAACCGGGATTATCTGGAGTATCATTTCCAGCGCTTCCTGCGAATCCCTGCCGAACTTCAGCAATCCGCGAGAACGATTGGAAATGAGGCTTCATTCAGCATGTTCGAAGATGTTCCCGTGTTTGGCTATGGGGCCGATTCATACAATCACGTGTTTAGTCTCTATATCGACGAATTCCCTGCTCTAGTGCGTAAACACAAGCGGTCAGGTCGCATCCGAACAAACTGGGTACAAGCTCACAACGACCCTCTTCAAATGGCTGTCGAGCTTGGATTCGTCGGCGCCTGTATTCTCGCATTATCGCCCCTTTTCTTCCTGGCCGTATTTGCCTTCAAGCTGTTCCACTTTCGAGAGGAATCAATCCTCTGGTTTGTGTCGGTCCTGTTTCTTTTTGTGCATTCTTTCGCCGAACTTATTTTCCAAAGCACAGTTTTACTGGCATTATTTGCTTTTCTTCTGCTCGCTGTAGAGAGGAACCTACATTTTCAAAAATCAGATACTCGACTTAAACATGCACCGTAAGGAAATTCCCGTCTCTAAAGAACATTTTGTAAATTCGACTTTCCCATATCAGGAGCGAATGAGTCGAAATGCTTACGAGCGCCGCAAAAGAGTCCTCCAGATTGAACTCCTAAAACTTCAGAGATGGGTTAAGGATAATGGCAAAAAAATTGTCATCCTCTTTGAGGGCCGTGACGCCGCAGGAAAAGGAGGCACGATCCGACGCTTTATGGAGCATCTTAATCCTCGCGGGGCCCGGGTCGTCGCTCTTGAAAAACCAACGGAGGTTGAAAAGGGACAATGGTATTTTCAACGGTACGTGCGAAACCTCCCGACTGCCGGGGAGATCCTTCTCTTTGACCGCTCCTGGTACAATCGCTCTGGAGTGGAGAGAGTGATGGGCTTTTGCTCCGAAGAAGAGTATCGGGAATTCATGCGAACGGTCCCCCAATTCGAGGAGATGCTCGTGGGCTCGGGGATCATCCTTATCAAATATTGGTTCTCCGTCTCGCCGGACGAGCAGAACATTCGCTTCAAGGCCCGTGAGACCGATCCTTTGAAACAATGGAAATTAAGCCCCATTGATCGGGCCTCACAAGACAAATGGAAAGACTACACTAAGGCGAAAGAGGCCATGTTTCGCTACACGGATACGAAGATTGCCCCCTGGACTGTCATCAAATCCGACGACAAAAAGCGCGCTCGAATCAATTGCTTTCACGACCTTCTCTACCGGGTTGATTATGATCAAAAGAACGAGGAAATAGCTCACCAACCTGACCCAATTATTGTTAGCAACGCTGCGGACTTCTTTCATCACAGTGATGACCCCGACGATTTACCGCAAATTTAGCCTCATCCATAAACAAGAAAGATTTCCTGAGTTTAGATTTTCAACACGGCTGGAGGGGTAGCCACTTGATGCTTGCGAGGCCTCGGCCCTCTCTCTCATTCTTCGGAACCGACAATACGAATAACCCAGAGAATATATGCATAAGATCGTACTATTACGCCACGGTGAGAGCCAGTGGAACCTTGAAAACCGATTCACCGGGTGGACAGACGTTGATCTGACCGATACTGGCAGGGAACAGGCCAAATCGGCCGGCTATTATCTCAAAAAAGAGGGCTTCTCTTTTGATCTCGCTTTCACCTCCCTGCAAAAACGCGCAATCCGCACTTTGTGGATCGCGATGGATGAGATGGACCTCATGTGGATTCCAGTGCGCCGCGCTTGGCAGCTCAACGAACGACACTACGGTAGCTTGCAGGGGCTGAACAAAGGAGAAACCGCTGAAAAATATGGCGATGAGCAGGTGCATATTTGGAGGCGCAGTTACGATGTCCCTCCTCCAGCACTTGAGAAGGATGACGAGCGTTGGCCAGGTCACGACCCCCGTTATGCAAATCTCAACCCGGATCAACTCCCGGTCACAGAATGCTTGAAAGACACTGTGGAGCGTTTCCTACCCTACTGGCACGAGTCTATCGTTCCCGAAATCCGTTCTGGTAAAAACGTAATCATTGCCGCTCACGGGAACTCCTTACGGGCACTCGTGAAGTATCTCGACGACCTTTCCGAGGATGACGTCCTCAAGCTAAACATTCCAACAGGCATGCCCCTTGTTTACGAGCTTGATGACGAGCTGAAGCCAATCAAAAACTACTACCTCGGCGATCCAGAGAAAGTGAAGAAAGCCATGGAAGCCGTCGCCAATCAGGGAAAATCCGGGAAGTAATCGGAAAAGAATTCCCTCAAGGATTACTTAATTCTTGGCAAAGCCATTAATTTTCCTTTTTCTATAGTTAACAAGAATTATTTTTTCTAATCCAGAACCCAACCAAAACATACCATGCCAGTAGCAACACCTAAACAATACCGGGCTATGATCGACGCCGCGCAGAAAGGCAATTATGCCTACCCTGCCGTCAACGTTACTTCCATCACCACAATTAACGCGGCACTCAAGGCCTTTGCTGACACAAAGAGCGATGGCATCATTCAAGTGTCCACCGGTGGTGGGCAGTTTGCCTCAGGCCTGAACGTTAATGACGCCGCTTTCGGTGCTATAGTTCTCGCCGAAGCCACTCACCTTTTGGCCGAAAAGTACGACATCCTCGTCGGACTTCATACCGACCACTGCCATCCCGAGAAGGTTGATGGTTTCCTCAAACCACTGCTCGAAGCTTCCCGCAAGCGCGTTGCGGAAGGAAAGGGACCCCTTTTCCAATCCCACATGTTCGACGGTTCGGTCATCGACCTAGAAGCGAACATAAAGATCTCCAAGGAGCTTCTGAAGGAGTGCGCTGAGCTAGACATCATACTTGAGGTCGAAGCTGGTTGCGTAGGCGGAGAGGAAGACGGTCACGACACTTCTGGCCTTCCTATTGACAAACTCTACACCACACCGGCCGATATGGTCGAGGTCTACGAGGCACTTCACCCAATCGGCCCGTTCATCTTCGCCGCGACTTTCGGCAACGTGCACGGTGCGTATAAACCAGGTGCCGTGAAGCTCAAGCCAACCATCCTCCGCGATGGGCAGAAGGCTGTTACCGACAAGCATGGCGAAGAAGCCTTCATGGACTTGGTATTCCACGGCGGTTCCGGTTCCGAGCTCAGCGACATTCGCGAGACTCTCGAGTACGGTGTCGTCAAGATGAACATCGATACCGACACCCAATACGCTTTCACCCGCCCAATCGTCACCCACATCTGTGAAAGCATCGAAGGTGTCCTCAAAATTGACGGCGAAGTCGGCAACAAGAAGCAATACGATCCACGCAGCTATCTCAAGAAAGCCGAAAAGAGCATGTCCGATCGCCTCAAACAGGCAGCTGATGATCTATGTGCCACTGGCAAAACAATCTTCGGCACGGTCTAATTCGGATCACACAGTTCCTTTTTTATCAAAGCGGCATCTTCGGATGCCGCTTTTTTTAAAAGGTCTGCCCGCCGAAGACCCACCCTCCTTCCTCCCGCCCTTCCAAAACCAGAACTTCTCGGATTGAATCCAGATCACTTCTGCAACAGCATCATAGGTAGTCATGTTTGAAGAACCAGAATCCTTGGAACACTTGGTGAACCGCATCGCACAGCAAGCGCGGGCGGCAAGCCACCGCTTGGCCACCTCCGAAACCGCTGAAAGAAATGCTGTCCTTCTCAGACTGGCAAAGCTTATTGAAGCTTCAGAAGCGAGCCTCCGTAAAGAGAACGAAATTGATCTTTCCGTTGGCAGGGAACAGGGCCTCAATCAGGCACTTTTAGACCGCCTCACCTTGACCCCCGAACGCATTGCAGGAATGGCGGAGGGCGTTCGCCAGGTTGCGGCTCTCGCCGACCCTGTGGGGGAATTGATCGAGAAGCTGACACCCCCCAATGGCTTGGACATACGCAAGGTGCGCGTTCCCATTGGCGTGGTTGGAATCATTTACGAGTCGAGACCCAATGTGACCATCGATTGTGCGGCCCTCTGCCTGAAATCAGCTAATGCCTGCATCCTGCGGGGCGGTCGCGAAGCCTTTCACTCGAACCAGGCTCTGGCTGCTCTCGTGCAGAAAGCTTTGCTCGAGGAGGGAATGGACGAAAACGCAGTCCAACTGATTCCTACGACCGACCGAACTGCACTCAAATTCATGCTCAAGCTGGATGAGTATATCCACTGTATCATACCCCGGGGGGGAGAGGGTCTGATCCGGTATGTCGTCGAGAACTCCACGATACCGGTAATCAAACACTACGAGGGTATCTGTAATCTTTATTTGGATGCTGAGGCCGAGCCTGAGATGGCCGAGAGGATCACCATCAACGCAAAGTGCCAGAGACCAGGCGTATGCAATGCAATCGAGAATCTGATCGTTCACCGAACCTTTGCCGCGAAACACCTTTCGAAAATCGCCCAAACGCTTGCCGATGAAGACGTCGAACTTCGGGTCGACGTTGAGTCCGGTGCGATACTGCATCGCGCAGGAGTCCCTTGTTCTGCTGCCACCGAAAGTGATTGGTCTACGGAATACTTGGATAAAATCTTATCCATCCGTGTTGTAGCCGACGTGACTGAAGCCATCGGCTTCATCAATCGCTACGGATCCCAACACAGCGATGCCATCATTACGGCAAATGAATCGAATGCCCGCCTTTTCCTCCGTGGTGTCGACTCCTCCACGGTGTACTGGAATGCAAGTACCCGGTTCACCGACGGCTTTGAATTCGGACTGGGTGCCGAAGTCGGGATTTCCACCGATCGCTTGCATGCGCGGGGCCCGATGGGACTCCGCGAGCTGTGCACCTACAAATACCAGATCTTCGGGGAGGGGCAGGCACGCACGTGAGCGCTTTGGAAGAACTTCGTAAGACTGTGGCTCGCCTCCGTGCGCCCGGTGGGTGCCCGTGGGATCGGGAGCAAACACACAAGACCCTCCTCCCCTGCCTCATTGAGGAGTGTTCCGAAGTAATTGAAGCCGTCGATGAAGAGGATTTCCCACTTTTGGAAGAAGAGCTTGGTGACCTTCTGCTCAGCGTTGTCATGCACGCCGAAATTGCAGAAGAGGAAAACCGCTTTGACCTCGAGGATGTTGCCCGGGGGGTGAACGAAAAACTGATCCGTCGTCATCCTCATGTTTTTGGTCCCAATGCCGGTAATATGAGTACAGAGGAAGTTCTTCACCAATGGGAAAAAATTAAGCGGGACGAGAAAAAAGATAAGGGGATCGAGGAAGAACCACTTTTCAAAAATCTACCCCCCCGTCTCCCAGCCCTTTATCACGCCCTCGCTGTCGCAAAACGCTTCCGGAAAGGAAATCTTCCCGCTGTAGAATCCTACAACTCTGAGTCGATAGATGCATCGATCTCCGAATTGGATACCGCCAAGGCTTTATTCGATTTATGCGCCCTCTGTGACCAAAATGGTTGGGACCCCGAAGCCCTGCTTCGCCAACAAACCGATCAGATTCGAAAGGAAGCAGAAGTTAACAACGAGTCTCCGACTTGATTCAGAATGCAGACCCCATCTCATGCAGGTGTAAAGAATCCATGCACCATTTGGTTCAGAAACCCACCACTCCTCCTTTCTGTTCTAATACTGTCCTTGGCCTTCAGCGCCTGTTCAGATGATCCTCCAACCCAACAGAAAGAGGCAGACCCTCGAGCAATGGGCCCTTTTCCAATTACCCACGATCCGGTTCGACTTGATCTGATTGGAGAGAATACCTGCGTAGCCTGCCATGCAGAAGCCGTCCATTCTTGGGCTGGCAGTGACCACGCGCACGCGAACCGTCCAGTGCGGGAATCCTTGGACCGACCTGCCTTTACACCACCACGGAAACTGAAAGATGGCGAAACCGATCAACGCCTTCAATGGAGTGGAGATTCTCCTGAGTTGACTGTCAACCGCAACGGCCAGGAAGAAACCTATGCATTCGATGGCGTTCTCGCCTACGACCCTCTTCGCCAATACCTCGCTCCCTTCCCAGGCGGAAAGTGGCAAGCGACCACAGCTGCTTATGATCCCTCAAGGGATGAATGGTTCGAGGTTTATGAGGGAGAAGGCCGTTTACCAGGTGAATGGGGGCACTGGACAGGACAAGGCATGAATTGGAATGCCAATTGTGCTTACTGCCACATGACCGAATTCGAGAAAAATATAGATCCGCCAACAGGGAACTATCATTCTACATGGACTAGGCAGTCTATCAGCTGTGTTCAATGCCATAGCGGCCTGGAAGATCACGTTGAAACCGCGGACCAGACCAACGGTGGTCGATTACCCCAGAGTCTCTCACCAGTGCAAATCGAAGCCAGCTGTGCTAGCTGCCATTCTCGCCGTGATCAATTGACCGCCGAAAAGTTCCGCCCCGGCGACACGTTCCATGACCATTTCGAACTATCCCTACCCGACCAGCCTAGCCTATATTATGCGGATGGTCAGATCCGGGACGAAGTGTTTGTTTATGGCTCTTTTAGGATGAGCCGCATGGGGCATGCTGGAATCAGTTGCATGGATTGTCACGATCCCCATTCAATGGAGTTAACCCGCCCGCTAACAAATAATGCAACCTGCACAAATTGCCATGACGACGGCCTTCAGGGTGCACCCATTATCGATCCGGTGGCACACAGCCATCACAGCGAGGGAAGTGCTGGCAACAGCTGCGTTGAATGCCACATGCCGAAGACGACCTATATGCAGCGAGACCCGCGTGGCGATCATGCCTTCCTCTCACCGGATCCTATGATGACCCGCGAATTGGGTATCCCCAATGCCTGCAACAAATGCCACGAAGAAGAAACCGTACAGTGGGCAGAAAAGGCCGTAGCGGACTGGTATCCCGAGGCGAAGGTTTTGAATCGCCAACGCCAAAGGGCACGCGCTCTTACCTCCGCGTGGGAGCGAGACCCTGCGGCAGCGAGCAAGCTCCTGAAGCTAGCCGATGACGAAGACATCCCTGCATGGAGGGCCACCTACACTGGCCTGCTGCAGCCCTACACCGATAATACCGCTGTCCTCCAATACCTGACCGGAGCGATTGATGACCCGAATCCGCTAGTCCGATCCCGAGCCGCCTATGCTCTCGGCCAGGCTGGTGCTACAGGCCCCCGCTTTAACAGCCTATTGGATGATCCATCTCGAAACGTCCGGCTTTCCGCAGCTCGCTCTTTCGCCTCGTTGAACCAAAAAGTTCCAAATGTCTCAACTGCCAATGAATGGGAAAGCTATCTTCTGTTTAATTCAGACAGGCCACAAAACACATTCATTCTTGCAGATGCAGCTTTGCGTGAAGGCGATGCCCCTGCAGTAAAACAATGGATAACAAGGACGATAGCAATCGAACCAACTAACCCTGAGATATACCGCCAATCTGCCATCCTCTATAGTCGCCTCGGCGATGTTTCAGAAGCGAATCGCCTACTGGAAAAAGCGTACAGCCTGGCGCCCAACCAAGCCCTCTATCCCTACTCTCTCGCCCTGCTGCGAGCTGAAGAGGGAAAGCTTCCAGAAACCATACAATTACTAAAAATAGCTACTAGATTAGACCCGAATTTTGATCGGGCATGGTACAATCTAGCTCTAGCTCTCCTCCAAAACGGGGCAGCCTCAGAGGCACGAATGGCTTTAAATCGAGCAGTCAGTTTAATGAGCACTCAGGAATGGCAGCAAGCATCCGAATCCATTAACCAAGCACTTCGAAACTGGCAATAGACACTTGCGGGGAGCAACGCTTGGCCGCTATCAGTCCGCTGCCTCATTCCATTCCTCCAAGCGCGTCTGCAACCTACTTGGAATAGCGAGAGCCTCCATTTTGTGAACGCCTTCTCCTGTATGACGAACGACATGGACTGTGGTCAATTTCCCCCGCGCGATCTTACCCCCACGCTCCCCGTCCTCGACTCGGTAAAAGCTGAATACAAATTCTATGGCTCGGACCTTCACTTCCATCAACCGAAGGACAATCTCCACCTCTTCACCAAAGGTGATTGGTGCTTTGTAGTCACAAGAGGCCCTAACCCTGGGCCAACCATGCACCCTTCCCTCTTCGCGATGAATGAGTTCCTCGCCAAATTGCCTAAAGAAAGCATCCTCAGCTAACTCCATCCATCGGAAGAAGTTTGAAAAATGCACGATACCAGCCATGTCAGTCTCTGAGAAAGACACACGGTGATGAACTGAAAATTCTTTTTTCATATTTAAATAGTGATACAAATAGACAGCGGAACGCAGATCTTACCAAATGCCAGAGGAACTTCTGGGATCATGATAGTATGGATGTTTGTCATTTGGTGGTAGTTAAATGGGATATCTATCATGGCAGCCATGGAAACTGAGTGAAGTCCGGCTTTCGTTTCTCCAGAAAGGCATTCTTTCCTTCCGAGCCCTCCTCACTGAGGTAATACATCAAAGTAGCATTACCGGATAGCTCCTGGATTCCCATTTGACCATCTAGTTCAGCATTAAAGGCGGATTTCAGACTCCGAATCGCAAGCGGGCTCTTCTCCATGATCTCGCGACCCCACTGAACCCCCTCATCTTCTAATTCCGCAATTGGAACGACTTTATTCACTAGACCCATCTCCTCAGCCTCTTCTGCATTGTACTGTCTGCATAGATACCAAATTTCACGCGCCTTTTTTTGTCCAACTATTCGAGCCAGATAACTAGCTCCCAGCCCACCATCGAAACTGCCGACCTTGGGGCCAGTCTGCCCGAAAACAGCATTGTCGGCAGCGATGGTTAAATCACAGACGACATGTAGCACATGCCCGCCACCAATCGCATAGCCCGCGACTAAGGCTATGACTACTTTCGGGATGGATCGTATAAGCTTCTGGAGATCGAGCACGTTCAGCCGAGGCGTCCCACCTTCGTCCAAATACCCCGCTTTCCCTCGAATTTTTTGATCCCCACCAGAGCAAAATGCGTACTTCCCATCCGTGTGTGGCCCAGCTCCGGTTAGTAAAATAACCCCAATTTTTGGATCCTCACGGGCATCGAGAAATGCTTCATACATCTCTTTAACCGTTTCTGGCCGAAAAGCATTTCTCCGGTGAGGCCGATTAATCGTCACTTTCGCGATCCCTTCGGCTTTGTGGTATAAAATGTCTTCAAATTTACGTGATGATTTCCATTCCATAACAATCCTAATAACAACTTTTAGTCTCGTTGCAAAGCCATCCATCGGTTTGCATGGAATACGATGTTCACAATATACGAACTCTCGACAGGTACAGCGATAGCAGACGACCGATTTGGTGATCGCGATCCTAAGAATGAGGTTTTGTGGATCGACCTTTTCCAACCAACTGAAAACGAGATCGAGTTGTGGAATGATCGACTGGAGCTCGACCTCCCCACACGTCCGGAAATGGAGGAAATTGAGTCGACGAGTCGACTGTACATGGAAGACCACGCTTTGTTTATGACCGCGACCGTGCTCTCAAATACTGACCGTCCCGGGGAAATCAGATCCTCTCCAGTGACTTTCATTCTGCGCGAGAAAACTTTGGTTACCCTTCGCTTTGTCGACAACCAGCCATTTCGCATGTTCATCCGTAATCTAAAGCGGAAAACCGGACCAAAGTGCACACCAGCTCACATTCTAAGCGGCTTGGTGGATAGTATTGTTGATCGATTAGCCGATATTTTGGAACGAGTTGGCGCTGGCTGTGACCAACTATCCAGCGAGGTTTTCAGCACCGAGGGAGATAAGAGAAAAGCAAGCCAGAACAGTGTTGTCTTGAAGGAGTTGCTTCGCCGCACTGGGCATAATGGCGAGACCATTGCCAAAACTCGTGAAAGTCTTATGACGATAAACAGGCTTATCGTATATTTCCTCGAATCCATCAAAAGCCTTGGCGTTGACTCCTTAATATCTCACGTCAAGGGGATCGGCAGGGACATACAATCCCTCAGTGATCACGCCACCTTTCTTGATGCAAAGGTAGCCTTTCTCCTCGATGCAGTTCTTGGACTCATTAGCATTGAGCAGAATCAAATTATCAAAATTTTCTCTATCGCCGCAGTCATTTTTCTCCCACCAACAGTGGTAGCCAGTGTCTATGGGATGAATTTTCAAATTATGCCGGAGCTCAATCAGGACTGGGGATATCCGTTTGCCCTCGCCCTGATGATGACAAGCGCCATCCTTCCGTTTCTCTATTTTCGCCGCAAGGGCTGGATCTAGGACAAACAGGAAAGCACTTTGTTTTCCACATCTGAGACCGGCAATGTAGCTAGATCTCCATTGGGCGCACGCACAACGTGATTGCTCTCCCGGTCCAAAGGGTAAGGACCGTATTTCACAGGATCAGTCGGACCAAAAATCGCTACAACAGGCCGTCCCATTGACGCCGCCAGATGAACGGGTCCACTGTCATTGGCAATAACCACTGAGGCTTTCCTCATTACCGATGGCAGGCAATCCAGCGTGACCAGACCCCTACCATCAATAAAATGTGGTAACTCAGTTAAGATTGAAGGCAACGGTTCGCTGCTCGTTCCCATCCAAGCAATCGGTCGGTCAGGCTGATGATTCCCAAGGGACAATGCTAGATCAACGAAACCACTCCACTCCTTTTCCGCCCGCCTACTTTCAGGAAACAGCAAAATAATTCCCTCATCGAATGCTTCCGGTGCGGTGGGACTTTGGGGGAATTCCAAAATCGAAGGATCCAAGTCATTAAGCCCGATGGAACGCTGGAACTGGCGCAACAAATCTACCGCGTGAAAAGGAGGAAAACTTTTCGGCGGTAGGACCTTGGAACCATAAAAAAAGCGAGCCCCTTCTCGCGCATCAAATCTTCCGATCTTCATTTTTGATCGCGAAAAAAAAGTCATAAGACCACTTCGCGCCAGCCCCTGAAGATCTAGGGTAAAATCATATTTCTCTTGGCGTATGCTTTTTATGACCCGCAAAAAGCCACGTGGGCTACGCTCAAATCGATGAACCCTTCTGACTAAATCGGACGATTCAACGAGACCCTCAAAAATATCCCGGGCAACCCAGTCAATAATTGCTTCTGGAAGCTGCGACCGAATCCGCTCAACGATCAACAACCCATGTACAATATCGCCGAATGAAGAAGGCTTAATGATGAGAATTCGCACCGCTGAGAAGCCTACTTTCAGGAGATGCTGGTGGGAGATACTGGATTTGAACCGGTGACCTCCTGCGTGTCATGCAGGCGCTCTAACCAACTGAGCTAATCCCCCAAATTTAAATGGTTGTTATCGATTTTCGTTCCGGACTCGCAACATATTACTGAATGCAGCCACCTTCTTTTTGCGACGCCGAATCTCCGAGGGCTTCTCGAAGTAGCGCTTAGCCCGTGCATCACGAATGACTCCCTCACGATCGAGGCGTTTCTTTAAGCGGCGCAAAGCCCGTTCTACGGACTCGCCTTTACGAATGTTTACATCAACTGGCATAGAAAATCTAAGAGGTTTAGAATTAGCGAAAGGGAAGATAAAATCTTCGAGAATGTGTCTCGTCAAGAACTTAGCACGACCTTTTCGCATCAAGCACCTTCAAAAAGGCACAAAACCACGAGCACATCACCCGAATAAATCCTTGCGCAGTCCCCCGAGAACGGAGAGTCCACCCCAATCGGCCCCCTGCATCCCGTGGACACTTGGAGGCCTGACTCGCCCCTCTCTCTCCGCATCTGCGTGCTCT
>Ga0222662_1000539_pt1 | contig 29614 bp, 40 predicted proteins | sample AntAcemetagen600_FD_179821 | JGI IMG/M metagenome (GOLD analysis project Ga0222662, IMG submission 179821) | Saline water microbial communities from Ace Lake, Antarctica - #600 | ecosystem: Environmental > Aquatic > Non-marine Saline and Alkaline > Saline | place: Antarctica: Ace Lake... | reverse complement strand
ATTGACTGGGAAACCAAAAAAGCTGACAAGCTGTTTTCCTTGTATGTGCTCGATGAGGACGGCGACCGCGATTATATCGACGAGGACGATTTCTTTCAGGAGCACGGCGACGAGCTGCATTCGGAGAGTACCGAAAATTGGCACGTTATGATTCATCAGATTGGAAACATGGTAATCCAGAACGATTCTAACCAATCGTTTCATGTTGAGTCGGACGATTTCGACGTAGAAAAAGAACTGAAATGCTACAATCCATAAAATGCCCGCTAAACTCACAACTGAGGGGCTAGCCGCAAGGCTGCCCCTCCTCAACGCAAAGGGCGTCTGCCTAGAGGCTGGCGTCGATTACATGCGGTTCAGGTTTACCAGGGGGAAGATGCGGGGCAGGGTTGGAGGCTCATGGGATGTTGGGTCTTAGGTATAGTAAACAAATTTATTTATGGGCATCTGTGAGCATTGCAAAACCTTAATTAACAATACGTTGATCTGTTAAAGATGGGCATGAGTGGGCAATGAAGTAAAATTTTACCTTGACTCAGCCTGATTTCGTTAGGAATTGTGGATTAACATTAATGGGGATTAAATCCCACAATTGAAATGAGTCGATCAAAATTAGTACATATAACCCCTCGCGTTGAGCCTGATGTACATGAGGCATTATTGGAAAAGGCGTGTTTGAGGAACGATTCTGTTAGTTTCTATGTGAAGCGAATCATCCTGAAATGGATTGAGGACGAGTGTCCTCCTGTTGATTTAACTGATGAGAGGATGCGGCTGGCAGATGAGCTAATGAGAACTGCGCTGGAATTGGAGAGTGTTGCGTGAGCGTGTCTAGTAAATTAAGAAATTGCACGTTTTGTGGTGGGTGCATTTTGAATGAATTGTCAGACGAAATCGAAGCAAAGAGTCAGTATTGGGGAGTGGCCAAATCTGTCTATATAGAGGCGATTTTTGGATACTGGGAATCTGAGGGATGTCCCGACTTTGACGTTCTTCGGGCTGCGATCAGGGAACACAAAAAATCGGAGGAAGGGGTTTCTGCTTGATGGCTACGCATTCGATTGGGCCTGGCTTTTTGTTTTCTAGCGGGAAGCGGAATCTTGAGTGGAAGGGTTACTTTCGATACGGATGAGTAATTTTTGGATACTGGTTGTGGTTTCGGCATTCGCTATGGTCGGGGCTTGGTTGATGTTTGAACTTGGAAAAATGATCGGGCTGTCCGATGACTCTTGGGCGGGGCGTGACGGGGGGAACCGGGATGAGCTTCATGTTGATTTGGGGGATGAGGAATGAGCGGGTTGCGTAAATTGCAATTGGATTTGCGGCTGGTACCGGCTCTTGAGGAGCTGCACCAAATGGAACAGGGTGAGCTTGTGGATACGATTGTGAAAACTCGTATGGCTTGGCTGGAGGCGGAAAAGCGGTTTTTGAAACTACAGGCTGAGCAAAGCAAGGAAATCACAAGGCAATCGGCTTTGCTGAAAATGCATGAGCGGTACCTTTTGATAGAGGCTAAGCGTGTGGGACTGGCTGTGGTGAGCGATGTGGAGATGGATTCAAAATTTTGAGGGGCTAAATGAGTAATAATATAATCGATACGTAAAATGGGTAGAAAGAAAAATACTGATGGGAATCAGGCGAGTTTGAATGATGTGAATGCGGCTGAGAAGGCTGAAAGAACTCAGGCTGAAAGAACTCAGGCTGAAAAGTTGCCGCGTGAGGGGTTTGAACCGGTGGTGATGCACCTGCGGCAGAAAATTGAGATCGAGGGGGCTGAGTTTGTGGTGACGAATATCGGCTCGCAGACGGTGACGCTGAGAGCGGGGCCGGGGGTGAAGATCCAGAAAACGAATCAATCGGCTGAGAGGCTTTTGAGGGCGAATAAGGAGCTTGAGGAAGCTGATCGGAAAAGGGCTGAGGCTGAGAAGGCTGAGGCTGAGAAGGCTGAGGCTGAGGAGTAGAATTTTGGTTTTGCGTCTGAATGCGTAATGAGATGCCTCGCTCGCTTTTTCTGGTCGGCGGGCGGGGCTGATGAGGCGTCGTGTGGATAGTTTGAGTACGAGGGCAATTGCGTAACATGGAAGGGACAGTCAATGTGTGAAAAACAGCTTGTCTTGTCATGGCATCAGCCTGACAAAACAGAGGGTGAGGGAGTTGATGCGGATGGAGTCGGAGACTCGAAATCTGAATACGCTTCTGAGGCCGGAAATTCTATCGAAGAGGAAGATCCTGTCATCAAGGGGTTCCTTGAGGCGATTAGCCGGGGTGTGCAAGTATCTGGGGGTGTATTGAACGATCGGACTTTTAAGGATTAGTGTCTATGGTGGAGAAACGTATTAATGGAGTGGGTACGGGTATCAAGTGGCCTATACGGGTTGGCGTGGAGTCGCCGGGTGTGATCTGGATGAAGCGGGGGCGGGTTGGCTGCTTGCTTTCGGTGTTTCGGCCTAGTGTATCCAAGAGCGTGTATAGTGTGGATGGGGAGCGGGTGTTGACTGAGATCTTGCATGTGGATGTTAATTGCGTGGAGAGGTGTATCCATAGAATGAAGTTTTTGGGGGGTTGCGGTGATGGTGGGTGAATTATGAAAACGGATATTAAGGGAAAATTTGAAGAGCTCCTTGAATACGTCAAGAAGCCGGGCATGGGTGAGGCTCAGATTCGATCCATGGAGAGTATGTTTTTTAGCGGTTTCCTCTCGTGCTATGAGTCAATGGTGAATGTGAGTAATACGCTTTCGGATGAGGCTGCGGAAGCGGCGATGATGGATTTTCACACTGAATTAAAGGCGTACTTTGCGGCTCTTGGACGTGAAGACAACCACGGGGGACGTAATTAGCAATGGATACACCTCTCTCGAAGGCTAAGGATCTGCTTGACATTTGGATCGTTTGGGAGGCGGCGGGGTTGCCTCGACCGGCTTCGAAGGATTGGGGCACGTGCGGGGTGGTGAGTTCGCCGTTTCGTGATGACAAAAACCCTTCTTTCTCGGTGAAACGGGATGGCAAGGTGTATTTTGACCATGCTGAGGATGAGGGGGGCGATGTGATCGAGTTTATCAAGCGGGCGTATAATTTGGACTTTATCGGGGGTCGGTCGAAGGCGCTTGAGTTGGCGAGGGTCGAGGATGATCTGAAGAGTCATCGTGAGGTGACTAGGGCTGAACGGCAGCGTATGGCGATCGAGTCTCGAAACCAAAAGGCTATGGCTCATAGTGAGCGGGTGAAGCGGGCTTTCGCTGAGCCGGTGGTTGATCTGGATTTTCGGGTTTGGCCGGGTGAGGTCGAGGCTCGCTGGGTCGAGGGCCGGTCGTATTTGATGGGGCATGAACCGAAATTGAGGTATTTGGCTGGCATGAGGGGTTGGCCGGTCGAGTGGGCTCTTGGGCTGGCTGAGATGGGGCTTGTGTCGCTGCCTGTGAAAGCTGGATACGAGATCGGGTCGGGTGCGCCTAGGGCGTGGGCGTTCCTGGTGGAGATGCCGCGTGATGGGGATTTGGAGCCGTTGGGGTATCACCAATACACTCCGTTTTTTGACAAAAAGACTGAGAAGAATAAGAAGGTTTGGCAGTATTTTCCGAATGACAAGGTGAAGGATCGGCCTAGCTCGTATCAGCGTGCTCTTGCTGAGTTGGGGCGGGTGGTGCCGGGGTTGCCGTTTGCGATCGGGAATTTCACTGATCCTGAGGCTGTATTCATTCTTGAGGGACAGTGGGACGCTATCACGTATTTCGGGCATGTGGGGGGGTTTGGGTCTTGTGGGTCTGATATTCTGGTTTTGGGGTGCCGGGGGGTGAGTAGTCAGGACTATGTTTTGAGTGCGTGGCGGCATTTGGTCTTGGGGGCTGAGGTGGCTCTGATCCCGCAAAATGATTTTCGCGGGCTGGCTTGGGTGAGGCGTGACCGTGAGGGGCTTGGGCCTGAGTCGCCTTGCTTCGCTGATCGGTTGAGGGCCTTAGCTGGCAAGTTGACTGTGAAGGAGGTGCCGGGGGATGGTATGGATTTTAATGACTATTACCAGGCGATGGTCGAAGCTGGAAAGGTGGGGGTGTGATGACGGGTGCTGAATTGATAGCTGAGGAGCGCGCCAGGCAAATCGCTGATGAGGGGTTCGCTGAGGAGCATGATTTACAGTATGAGAACGGGGAGTTGGTAAATGCGGCGATCTGCTATGCCAGGCTAGCGGCTCATTTGGCTGAGTATCCGAATTACTCGCCGCCTGAGTATTTCGTGCCTAGGCTTTGGCCTTGGGCTAAGGAGTGGTGGAAGGCTAGTAATGACCCTATGAGGAATTTGGCGAAGGCTGGGGCTTTGGTGGCGGCGGAGATGGATCGAATGAATAAATCGAAATAGGAATGTGAATACGTTATGGATGATGGTTTGTCGGAACGTAAGGAGCTGGGGTTCAGGGCTGAGGATGTGTTATTCTGTGGGCATGATCGGCAGTATTATTTCATGCGGAAGGGCGGTGACTATGTGGGTACGAATGAAAGGGACATTTCGAGGCGGTTGGCGAGGCTGGGGTTTAACCCGTATAAGGACACGAAAATGGGTCAGACTTTGAGCGAGATTGAGGAGAAACTTATGGACATTATAGAGGATCAGAGAGTGGACTATGCGTTTCCGGTGGCGGGCCATCCGGTGGGGGTGTTGACTCAGGGAAATGAGCGTATTCTCATTACTAAGGAACTTCCGGCGATCGAGCCTAAAGAGGGTGATTGGGATGTTTTGAGAGCGTTCCTTGAGGGGCTTTTCAATACTCCTGATGGATCGTGTGACCAAATCGAATACGTCTACTCGTGGCTTTCGAGGGCGATGGCTGGGTTGCTTCATATGCAACCGAATTCGGGTCAGGCGTTTATTATAGCGGGTGATCCTGACTGTGGGAAAACGCTGGTTTCGAAGCTGCTGAGGATGCTTTTCGGGGGTCGTGTGGGTAAACCGTATGAGTATTTGACGGGTCAAACGCGGTTCAATGATGAGCTTTTTGCTACGAGTTTGCAGATGGTTGACGATGAGGCTGACAAAACGGATATTCGATCGCGGCGGCATTTTGTGTCTGGCATCAAACGCTTCGTGGGGGCTGATGGGTCGCGGGGTGAGGCTAAGGGGGGAATTACTTTTGAGGTACAGCCTCATTGGCGAATCGTGATTGTGTGCAATTTTGAGGAGGACAATTTGAGAGTGTTGCCGCCTCTTGACAATGATGTGATTGATAAATTGATACTTTTGAGGGGTTACCGGGCTGAGAAGTTTCCTATGCCGGTTGGGACGGTCGAGGAGCAAAAGGAGTTCCTTGAAACGCTCATTTCTCAGCTGCCGGCTTTCATGCATTTCCTGATGAATGAATGGAAAATTCCTGAGGCGTTGAGATTCGATCGCTTTGGAGTTAGGTCTTACCTGAACATGGATATTGTCCATAGGATGGATCAGATAACGCCTTGGTTTGAGCTGATGCTCTCTATGGAAAATGAGGTGTTGAGGGGTGATTACATATGGGTTGGCACAGCAACGGATTTGTATGGCTTACTGAGAAACCATAGCTCGCTTACTGTGAGGGAAAAGGAACGTTATACTGTGAAGGGCATAGGGAAGCACCTAACTAAGGTTTCTGGGAAGTTTCCTGATAGGTGCTGGCAGGACAACTCTACCGGTCGGCATCGGCTTTGGGTTTTCATTTCCGAGCGGGCGGAAAGACCTATTGAGGAAAAGGGGAATGTTTTAGCGAAAATTTCGCAATACCTGGTTCACTGACATTTAGACATTTAAAATGAACCTCTTGCGCGCGCACGCATACACGCATATTATATTAAATTACTGTCTTATTGTAAGTATATGAGTAACGCCTACTATCAAAACCCGAATGAACGGGGAAGCCATCCGGGCTTTTACGACGAAATTGAGCCTGAGGCTGAGAGCGAGCTGAGGAAGCTTGGCGACCGTTTAGGGGGGTTGTTTCAGTTTTTTTGTGAAAGCGGTAAATACGACGTAGTAGGTAGGCGCGTTCTAGTGATTTGGTTCAATATCCGGCCTGATATGTTTCCTGAGGTGAAGAGTGAGGCTCAGCTCGCTCAGCAAATGGGCATCACGCGTCAGGCGGCTAATAAAATTTTACGCGAATTCCGGGATACTTTCGGCATTCGCACAACCACAATGAGAAATGAGGAGAACAGAGAGAGATGCCGAAAAGCACAAGTAAAGCAATAGCACTAGCCATGGAGGCGAGTGTTCTGAAAGAGGTCGCGGCCGCGTTCCGATTGATCGGAAAGGCTGAGAATGAGATAGAGAAGGCAATTCAGGTTGGCGTTGCTGCCGGTCAAAAATTGCTCGATCTCAAAGATGAGATGAAGCGCAAGCGTCCGAATGTGAATTTTGATGACTGGCTTGAGGGGAATTTCACTGATGCTGGTCGGGATCGGTGCAAAAAGCTCATGAAGGCTTCGAAGGGTGAGAACTCGCATCAGCAGGTGCTTCTGATGGGTTTGGTACCTGAAAAGCCAGCCGGTGAATCAACCAAACAGGCTGGCGGCATCACGGTTGGAAAGGTCCATCTGAGCCTGGCAAATAAACTATGCGAATGGCTTGGCCAATTTGAGAGCCGGGGTGAGATAACTGATGATCTGAAATCTGACATGCGAGCGCTCTGGAAAAAGCTCAATGGCTTGTACGGGGTCGAGACACCCCCTAGTAAGGAATCTATTTAGAACGCGGATTCGATGGGGTCTAGACACACCAGTCGGAGAATCGAGCGAGTGTTTTGAAAATGTTGGTGTCGTGTCGCTGGTTGTGTCGGTTCCCTGTTTTGAGTGTTCAGTCTCATTAAGCTGACTGCTGTTCATACGATGAAAAAAGGGCCAAAAAATAAAATTCAAAATTTGGAATTCTTCTTCTATCTCATGGGAAAAAACCGGTTCGGGTGAGTCCTTCTACTTTATGCCAGGGGAAATGCAAAGAGACGCGAAAGCGTTGGCTAAGTTTTGGGGGGTTTCTGAGAGAACTGTTCAGCGATGGTGGGCGAAGCACATGCGGCCTGAGAGTGTGGATTGGATGAGGGATTGGGCTAGGACTGCGAGCCGGGTGCCTGACGCGGTTGAGTTAACGCTGAGACAGCTTGCGGGTGAAATTGGAACCGGGCGTGATGAGGAGTTGGCCGCGTTTCTGAGTGAGGTTGAAATTGGGGATGATCCAAGATCTGATTTAGATGATCTCTTGAGAATGAAGGGGTTGCTTAAAGCCAAGATAAAGCGGGCGCTTGATGACGGCAACGCGAATGATCTGAAGGTTTACAACACAGAATTGGTCAGAATCACCGAATCAATTCGCAAAACTCGACTCATGCAAGAGAGATTGGGGATTGTTGAGGGGGAAACTCTTTCGCGTGAGGCGGCTGAGCAATTGGCTCATAGTTTGGTTTGGTGGTGTATGAGGTCAGTGGATACGGCTAAGCTTGATCTGTGTAAGCGCCTTTGCGGGCTGACTTTTCCTGAGGAGGTCTGGCAGGTGCTTGAGCCGTATTTGCTTTCATCGCTGGTTTATCTTCCGATCACTCGAAGCATTGAGCGTGAGCCTAGTGGGGTTTCTTTGCCGGTTTGGTTTACTGAGGCGTTGAGGAATGCGCTTGATGAGTTCGTTCATGAGGTGCCGGATGAGAGAGGGGTCGAGTCTGATGATTAGGCGGCGGGGTACCCTGGACTACATTGAGCGGCACATGCCGATGGATTACGGCCTTTTTCGCCGGGATAGGATGCCAATGATTGTCGAGCCTCATGAGCTAATGGATCGAGCAACGGGTGAGATCGTTGTTTTGATGGGTAACGTCCAATCGTTCAAGACACTCGCCATTCAGCAACAGGCGATCGCGACGCCTTATTTGCGGTCGAGGCGGGCCTTGTGGTACTCTCAAACCAATCCGGCTCTTGGTGACTTGGTTGATGACAAGCTCAATCCAACACTCGATCAGATGGCCTCTTTCAAGCGTCTCATGTACCGTGATAAGGACAAGCGCGCGCGAACGCGGGTGATCTATCCTGAGGGTTCTTTGCTTTTGCGATCGGCAAATATTGCCAATAATCGAAATTCAAAATCCGCCGTTGATATCTATATCGATGAGCCGTGGCTTTTCGAGGATGGTTGGCTCACTGAAATCCTCGATCGCAAAAGCGACTATGAGCACTGTTGCCGCGTTTTGATGGCGACCAGTGGCCCGGATGCCGGTGGCGAGGTGGATGCCTTGGTTGAGGATTCCGACAAGCGCGAGTGGCATGCGGTTTGCCCTTATTGCTCAAAGCTTTTCCCGTATCATTGGGGTGATATAGAAACTGATTACGGCATGAAGTGGGAAACTTCCGAACGTACTCGCAACGATGATCTCTCTTGGAATTGGCCGGAATTGAAGGCAACGGTGCGATACGTTCCAAAGTGTTGTCTCAAGCCGCTCGAGTATAGCCCGGCCTTGCAGGATCGGATGAATCGCAACGGGGCGGGATACGTGCCAATGAACAAGCGTTTCAATCCTAAGAAGCACACGCGATGTTGGAACGCTCTGAGCAATAAGGATTGGCACACGCTGGTTGAAACATGGCTCACGGCAAACCTAGCCAAGCGGCGGGGCTCGCTCAAGCTCATAGAGAATTTCAAGCGAAAGCAATTGGCGGTTCCTTATTCGGAAGTGTTTGAGCACAAGGAAACGGCTGAGGCGTATGAGATAGGCGGATACAATATGCTTGATGATTGGGCTGATGAGGCTGTGGATTCTCGGGGCCGTCCAATGAGAACCATGCAAGTAGACGTTCAAAAGGATCATTTCCGAGTTTCGATTCGGAAGCTTTCGAGGCGGTCGGAGTCTAGGCTTCATTATGCGAGCAAGGAATTAACACCGGGCAATTTGAAAGCGTTGGCTGAAAAAGAAGGGGTTTTTCGAAAACGGGTTTTCGTGGATTCTGGATACAATACGGCACGGGTGATGCGGTTGTGTGCTTTGTTTGGCTGGATTCCTTTAAATGGTGTGAAGCAACGGGAATTTACTGATCCAACTGATGGAACTAGAAAGATTCATTCAGAGGTTTTACCTGAAAGGGTAAACTTAGGTATTAATAAGATTGTGACAGTTGGGAAATTCTATTTCAGCACGCATGGCGCTCGCAATCTCTTCGAATTGTGGCGATCAATGTGCGATGAGGAACACGATCAAACGAAATCCTACCTTTGGACCGTCGCCAGCGATGCGCCTCGATGGTACTTGGATGAATTGAAAAACGTGGTGAAGATTAGGAAGCAACGCGCTCACGGTGGCTTCTATTTTGATTACGTCGAAACAGGTGAGGATCATGCTCATGATTTGGAGGTGATGGGGACGGTTGCGGCGGCAATGGCTGGATACATAGGTGCTGAGAGCACGGAGGAATTGCCGTCTGAGGATGAGTCTAGTTCCCCTGGTCCCGGTTGACACTTCCCCTCTCTATTGATGGCGGGCGAAGTCGACAGAGGCGTTTACAGGTTTTTCAGCGCGGCTGATATGGATGAGGAGAAGGCTCGCTATATCGACGCGGTTAAGTATTGCGCATCCGATGTTGCGAGCGATTCCGTAGATGGCGAGGCGTTCTCGTATGGGCCTCGACGGGATATGAATCTTGACGAATGGGGCAATGAGATTCAGTTGGCCTATGTTCAACTAAATCCTTCCACTAATGCCTTTCCAGCTTCGCGGGCCGTTGCTGATATGACATGAGCGGGCCGGGTCTCATTCTAGATCACAGGGGCAATCGAACGCCACCGGTTCAAGCGAAGTCCATGAGCAATGGGCTTTTTGACATTTCAAGGGATTCGCAATTTAGAAAGTGGAGACCGAATATTTCGCGCGACCTCAAAGAGCTGATGCCTCAGTGGCGTACTCAGGCTCTTGTCTCTGACTCTCGGCACGTCTACACGAAAAGCGGCGGCTTGGTGGCGGCGACTGTTCACGGCAAGGCCGATGCGGTGACGGGGGAGGCGTGGCGGCCTGTCTACATGGGGCAAGATGCGGATTTTAAGCGCGTTGCTGAGCCCGCGATGGCTACGTGGCTCGATCGATCCGATGTGCGTGGGTCTGATTTTGATTGGCTCTCCAATGTTTGGACGGGCTCCAAAGAGATCGATGTTGGGGGAGATTTCTTCATTGTCTTCACCTATGCTCAAGATGGCAAGTATCCATTATTAAAATACATAGAGAGTCATCGGGTGGGGAACCGTTTCGGCCAAGACAAGGTGGAGAAGGGCTCGCTCAAGGGCAATCCGATCTCTCACGGCATTGTTTCGAACAGGAGCGGGCGGGCCATCGCCATCCAAATTTTAGGGGCTACTGAAAAGGAGGATGAAATTCTTTCCATGCGATCGGTCGCACGGGCTTTCGATCCTCGCTGGTTTAGTCAATTGCGGGGCATTCCCTCACTGGCTTTCTCGATTCTTGACTGGTACGATATCGGTGAAATCAAGGAAGGCGAAAAGATTGCCAATAAGGTTTTCTCGAAGCTCACATTGATGAAAAAAACGGCTAGCGGAAAAGCTCCAAGCTATGCTCAATTGCTCGAAGGTGCCGATCATATGGATACGGATGGAAACGTGGATTTGAGCGCGCCGGGCATTGAGCAAATCGCAGATGGGATGATTCAGTACGTCAAAAACACCGGCGATCTTGAAGCGTTTACTGCCGATCGACCAGGCAACGGCTGGCTTCCTTTCATGGAGTATTTGACGCGGGGTGCGATCGAGGGTTGTGATTGGCCCGCTGAGCTAGTGATGAGAATGAATCTCTCAGGTGCGGCGGCTCGTAGCGTAGTCAAGCGAGCCAACCGATCAGCCAAAAGGCGTCGCAATGTGCTCAGTCGACCATTCAGGCGCGGGCTCCTGCATGGGGCCTCCGGGCTAATTGGCATGGAGGAAATCCCATTCACTGATGATTGGTGGAATTGGGATTTCACCAAGTCCGAGGAGCTGAGTCTAGATGATGGCAACGACCGGAAAGCTGAGCGTGAGGATTTCAAGCTAGGCTTCACCGATCGACGCACGGTGATTGAGAAGCGGCATTCAATGCCTTATGAGAGTTGGATCGATCGCACCATTGCCGATGAGAAACTTTTGACGGACAAATGCGATGAGGCCGGGTTGGACATTCAGCGAATCTCCATGCTCACGCCAAATGGCAACGAAAAATTTGACGATACGGGAAAACCCAAAAACGAAGGTATTCAAGAATGAGATACGCGCACATACTGAGAGAGCTTTGCTTTTCACCTTGGCTCATTGATGCCGGTCAATACAGGGTGCTTTGGGGCCTCATGGAGTCCAATCTTGCTAAAACGGCGGCCCCTCAGGCAGTCGATCAGGGCTTGTGGCGTTCCCGGCGTTCTTTTTCGATGGCGGGTGAGATCGCTGAGATCCATGTTTTGGGTACTACAGCCAAGGGCCTCACCTCTCTTGAAGAGTCCTGTGGCAACACTTCCTATGAGTCGATCCATGCCGATATCGACCGGGCTGAGCGTGAAAACGCATCCGCCATGATTTTCAATTTCGAAACGCTTGGCGGTCACTCTTTGGGCATCCATGATCTGGCTCAGCGTATCCGGCAGCATGATATTCCATCGGTGGCCTATACGGAAACCTATATGTGCTCGGCGGGTTACCACTTGGGGGCGGCGTGCGACCTGATTGTAGCTCAGCAAGACGCTGAGGTGGCGAGCATTGGGTGCATTTACATGGTTTCGGCTCCGAGTGAGGCTGAAGTGGCGGCGGGGCTTGTGCCTGTGGTGGTGACCAATAGGGAGGCCACTTTGAAAACGCTGGGATACACTCCGATGAATGACGAGCATGTTGCCCATTTGGAGGAGCGTGCTCAGGAAAAGTTTGATGAGTTCAAGGCATTTGTCACGGCCTCTCGATCCATCCCGGCTGAGGCAATGAAAGGCCAGTCAATCGCGGCGGGCAAGGGTATCTTCATGGACCTAGTTGACGAAATTGGCGACTATGGCAAAGCCCTAGAGCAAGCGGTTGAGCTGGGTGAGATCGCCCAAATAAAAGTGAATTAGTTGACACGGTGCTCATTTTTCAATGAGCAATAAAATCGACGCCATCAAGGCCAGGCTTGGCCTCAGTAAGAAAAACGCGGATTTAGATTCCGCATTTGCCGCGAAGCTATTGGCGAAGGTCGAAGGGTTCGATTTTGCTGCTGCGCTTGAGGCGAAAAACGAAGAAGCTCTTGCCGAGCACTGGAACGGAATCATTGCCGAGCGCGATGAGGCCAAAACTCAGCTCACCGAGCAAAACAAAGATCTTGATGAGATCTATGGCGCTCTTGAGATCGCAAAGCCAACCAAGACACCTGAGGGCAAAAAGCCTGACCTCAAGCAAACCGTCAAAGCTGCCACCGATAAAAAGGTGATCAAGAAAGTTTCTGAGGCCGGTGTGCAAGTCGATGACATCCCCGGCGACAAGAATGATCCCGACGGATCCGCCTACGAAACGTGGAAGGCGATGGAGTCTGGTGCCAAGAAAAACAAATTCTACGCAGAGAACAAAGAGGAGATCTTCGAGTCAGGGCAGGTTTAATCGGATTTTTTTAAATTGTAGGGGAGAAAAGAATACACCTAACCAATAAATACTAATTTAATCTAATTTTTTAAAATGGCAATTGATACAGCATTATACGATCAAATTATCAGCAACCGAGTTCAGGTTGTTTTAGCGGCGATTTTGGCGCCTTTCCGGGGTTTCTCAACTAACTTTACTGAAGAGTATGAGGCCGCAAAAAAGGGTGTCTCGATGAAGGTTGGCCTAGCGAGCGGCGGCACGGTGGTTGCGGATCCTACTGACTATGAGGCAGGGGCCTCGAATATTGCGCCAATCACGGTTGGCCTGAGTGAATACAATGTCAGTTGGCCGGTCACTAACAAAGAATTGAACGCTTCAAGCGTGGCAACTCTTGAGAACAGCTTGCAACCCAATATCAACAATATGGGCATTGCCCTTTGGGATATTTGCGCTGCTCTGATGACGGCGGCCAACTATGGAACAGCACTTACGGCGGCTCAGAATCTCTTCGGTAGCGATGACCTGAAAACTTCTTGGGCCTCGATTCCGCTTGTGATGAACAAGCATATTGTTTTGGATTCCACGGCCTACGCAGAAATCTTGCCGGTGAATAAAGACGGCTTTTCGCTCTCTGATGTCGGTGCGTATGGTTTCAATGGTATCCATAATGCTACTAAATGGGATGCGGCTGAGACTAATGTGTATGGGTTCGTTGGTGGGCCTGAGGCGATGGCTCTAGGCTCTAAACTGCCTGAGGTGCCAAAGGCTCTCGCAAACGTCATCGAAGAAATGCGCGTCATAACGGTGCCGGGTATTGATTTGAAGCTCCTGTATATTCGCTGGGCCTCATCCAAGACTCGTACAGAGTGGGCATCTTTGAGTGTCTACTTTGGGGCGGCGGTTGCTCAAGGCGCTGCCGGTGCGGTCATTAAATCTGCATAGTTTGAATTCTTTTCCATAAAATATACATCCCGTAATGATCCGGGGCCGGTTGGGGCTTGTAACCCCAATCGGCCTTTTCCTTTTAAACGTATCCGATGGCGAAATACAAACCGCATAGTTATCAGCATCAAAGAGTGGACTACTCTTTGAGGCAGAAATGCGAGCGAGGGCGTGAGGCAACTTGGGTACCGCGTGATGGGCAACCGGCTATCGTGTTCAATGGCGTGTTTGGCCCGGTGGATCGTAGTTCATCGATCGGCGGCTTTGGCGAGGATTCTCAGCTTGTGGGGGTGTTTACAACTGTGCGAAGCAACTTCGATGAGGCTCAGGTTTTCCAGCCTCACGGGCGTTTGACGATCGGGTCGGATGTTTACCGGGTGATCAATCCTGTCACGGTGGGCCAAGTCTCCATCAAATTCGCTCTAGGCGATGGCAAAGCATGATCACTGGCTCTTTCAAAGATGCCGAATACCGAAACGGGATGCGGCGGCTTCAGAAAGCTCTGAACGGGCCAAGCTTCGCTGTGATCATCAGGGAGGAAGCACGGCTATTCTTCAAAGAGCTATTGCGGGTCATTCCGCCAAAGAACCAAACGCAAGGGCGGCGTGCCGTTGCCCAGGACTTGGCGAAAATCGTGGTCCAACGTGAGCCGGGGTATTTGCAATTTGTATCCAAAAACTTTGGTAAAAAGCAAGTTCGGCAGGAATTGAAGACAAAAAAGGGGGTGACGTACCTGATCGAGTTCGATGAGATATCGTTCGATCCGGCACGGCTTGCGGCTCACCATAAGGCCAGCCGGCTCAAATCAGGCCGCGTCACCAATGCCGGTCAAGGGGATCGCACGATTGGCCGGTGGCGGTCTCGCAACGCGATTTGGACCACTCCCAAAATCTATCGGCGGTATCTTCGATCAGTTCAAGCGCGTGTGGGCATGTTCAAGGCTCGGTTCGCCTTTGCCTATTACAATCTAGGCGGTCAGGTGCCAAAATGGATTCAGCGGCATTTCGCCCCCCTTGCGGGCACGTTTAAGAACCAGTTGCGGCATCCTACAAACCCACATTTGAAACTCAGGGTTGAGGGGTACAATTTGCAGAAATTCCAGTCGGCCATCGATTTCACCCTCAGGCGGCGTATCAATACGCTCGCTCGCAAGGCTGACAACATAATCAAGGACGCATGGCGGAAGGGATAATGAGCGGATTCAAGACAACCATTTGCCAGGGCATAGCCTTTCTACTAACTGCGAGCCGTGACGCCTTGGGCGATGCCGATTTGGCAAGCCTGAGCTTTACCACAAGGGTCTCTCGCGAACCTGATTTGCCAGGGACCAGGATAGAGTGCTCAAGCGCTCCTGAGAACGCTTTCGCGGGTATCGGGCTCTATGACGCTGAGGTTTTGGTCACCCTGGAATCCAGTCTTGATGAAGACGATGAAGGCGACTTGCATGAGAAGCGGCTCCGGTGGGTCGAGGGTGTTTTGTGCGATCGTGAGACCTTGAAAAACGTCTGGCCTGAGCCATCGGTCCGAGTGCAAAGCATTCGGATTATCGAATATGGCGTTGCTGAATCTGAGGGTCGGCGGGCTGATTCCGTGACTCTTTCAGTGTCCGTGAGTCCGGTGGCTAGTTGACACGGTAGCCATTTTATATGGCAGAAATTCAAGTGGGCACGGCTCTAGAATGGGGCATAGATAATACCTTTGCGGGGTTCGTTCTGGCTTCGCTCGATGAGAACCTAGACCCGCGTGTCAAGGTCGAGGTACCCGATGAACAAGGGGTTGTCAAAACTGTCATCTATCAAGACGCAACTGGTATTTACAATCTGGATGCGGCGATTGCAGACGGTACCACTTTGCCAGCGGTAGGTGATACCATCACTGATGGGGGTTCACCTGCAAAAAAGTATTTGCTGGATTCCTTGCAGGTGAGAAGCGTTTCGGAAGGGGTGCGGCGGGTCTCGATGGTTCTCAAGGACTACGAAGGAATTACGCTTCCTTAGGGATATGGCTGGCCTTTCTAAGGGCTATTTGGCGGCTCGATATGCGTCCAATTCTTGGACGATATACGGGATGCGGTTGCGGCCATTCTGTATCGATTTTTACGAGCGGCTAGCGGCGATCGGGAGTCCATTGCTCTCGCCTTCGGGAGTTTTGGTGCAACCGGTCGATCTCTACTTGGCGGCTCTCATGTGCTCAAGCGATCCGCTTGGGCCGTTGCCGCAAATGGGCGGGACTCTGGATGCGATAGCATTTCGTTTCCGCAAGTGGCTTTACAGGTTCCCTTTGGAGTACCGGAATTTTCAGGAGTATCTAAAAGACCACTACGCGACTCCCAATGTGTGGCATGAGGATGATTCGAAGGCTCAGAAAATAAATGCTCCTTGGACGCTTTCGCTTGAAAGCAAGATGCTGGAAATCTCAAGCATGAGTTCGGCTGAGATTCGCTCAACCTCGCTGAGCAAGATCATTTGGCTCAGCCTAGCGCATGCCGAGCGGCACGGCGGTTCAGGTTTTGTGAGCGATCAGGAACAGCAAATAATCGACAAAGTGAATACGCTGGCAGGAGGCTCGAAAAACGATGTTTAGACGGTTGCTAGAGTTGATGATCGGCGTCGATAGCTCGGCGGGCAAGCGAGGCTTGGATAAGTTTCAAGGCCAAGTGAGCAAGTTCAAGGGCAGCGTATCGAATGACTTGAAGGGAGCGTTTGGGCCCCTAACTAAGGCTTTGTCCTTCGTGGGTATTGGCGCGATTTTTTCCACGATTGGAAATAAGGTTTTTGATATGGCTGGCAAGGTTAGGGATGCGAATTCTGAACTCGAAATAGGTACCGACTTTATCCAGCGCTGGATTGCTGTATCCAAAAGAAGCAATATTGAAACCGATCAATCCATTGATCTACTTGGAGAATTTACTCAACGCATAGGGGAGGCCCGAGAGGGAGAGGGCCAGCTTAATGAAATGCTCAAGCGGTACGGTGTGAGTGTGCGTACGGCAAATGGAGAAATGAAGACGCACAAGGAATTGCTGCGAGAAATCACGGATCTAGTTGAGAGCGCTTCTGATTCGGCTGAAGCAAAATTTATTGTCGATCAAGCTTTTGGCGGTGGGGGCAACGGAATACTGCGGATGCTTAGGCAAGGCGGCGCTGCTCTTGAGGAGCAAATGAAAAACGTTGGGGATGTAATCGAGGAGGATATTATAAATCGTCTTGCGGATGCGAAGGCTGATTGGGCAGAGCTGGGAAACACCGTTATTATGAAATCCTCAGGGACTGTTGGGCGTCTCAATGATTTCATTACACGGTTGGGAGGAAAGGGCCTCAATAGTGCACAGCAAGAGGAAATTGACGCGAAGAAACAGGCAACTAAAGACGCCCTGCAGAAGTTCGGCTCGACTTCATCCTTTATTGGTTCTCGAAGGAAGAAAATAAATCTTTTTATATCGAGTAGAACTGAGGATATTCTAAACGAGAAATCGATGGCGAGACTCTTGAAGAATCAGGAGAAAGCTAAAGCCAAAGCGGCTCAAGCGAAGCTGCTTGCCGATTCCCGAGCGAGCGAGGCTGCGGATGAGCTAGCGGCTAAACTTGAAAATCTCGAAAAGTCGCTTGCCTCGCTGAAGGAATCCAACCGTCTCAAGGAAATGAATACGCAAGAGCGTATATTGCACTTGGAAGAAAAGCGGGCGGTGTTGCTGGAAAACAACAAAGGCGAAAGCGTTGCCGAGCTGGAAAAGCTGATCGAGGCTGAGAAAATTTTGGGTGAGCTGGGGTCTCTGCGCGATCGGGAAAAACCCGCTGATAAACCCACGGATCTAGGCACGGATCTAGCCACAAGCTTTGCCGTTTCCTCCCTGGCGGCAATCGGCGGTGGGGGGCTCATTGGTCCCTCATCGTCTGGGGAGGGTGCCGTATTGGGTGAGAATAGAAAGCAAACCAATTTGCTGAGAGAAATGCGTGAAGTTCTGAAAGAAATTGAGCGCAAGGAACCCAATGACGGAATTGTATTGAAATAGAGGGTACTGAATGAGCCGAAAGATAGTAACAAGTCAGCCAACCGGTGAACATTTACAGCGAAAACCGGGGGGTACAATAACTTTTCGCGATGACGGGCGGGCCATCTACCGTGAGAGCTTTTATCTAGCCGATCCAGCAAGGTTGGAAACGGGAATACTTCCTCAGCGTGGGGTCTCGGCTCATCCTGATTTCAGCGAGCCCATTTGCTCCAATGTATCTTGCCAGCGTTCCTCTGACGGGGGTTGGAATATCTCGGTCGAATACGAGACGGGGAGCTCAACGGGGTCGATCGATATTGGGGCGATATCTAGTGACGGTGTGCTTGAGGTGGTGGCCTCGGTAGCCAGCGAGTCGATTGAGACGCATCCGGACTTTGCAACAGCCTCGATGGCGGGAACACAGGGCTCACCTGCAAATGGTGCGATTTTCGATTCTGACAAACGTTTCACAGGCTGGAAGGCTGACAGTGACTTTGCGGGGGTTGATTCCTATCTAGTGCCCACGGTGATCGCCCAGCATTCCTACGCGGATAATAGTAAGCCGAGCCAAGCTCTTTTGGGGAATATCGGATCGATTCAGGTTCCGGGGCATAGCGATATAGTGACACCTGAGGGGCGTGACTGGCTATTGAGTCATGTTTCGTATTCAAGATCTGGTGATGCTTATGAAATAATGGAGGAATACACTCTTAGCGGGCCGAATGGCTGGAATAGCGACATTTACGACTATGCCTAGTCCGGTAAAACTCAAGCGGTTCAAGCCTGGCACGGCTTTGGAAGCGTCTCACTTGAATCTTCTCATTGACGCCATCAACGCTGCTCAACCAGTGCCGGGGCATGGTATCAATGTTCGCAATACATCTGGCGGTACGCTGATTAGTCGCAAGGTTGATCCGACTGTTGGGGGTGGATCGGCTGACCCGGTGAGATTTCTGGGGGTGGCTCTCACAGGGGGCACTACGTTTCCTGAGCTGGCTGCTTTGAGGTCGGATATCATTGGGGCCTATACCGGGTCGCTTACGCCTCGGGATGGCGATTACCTGATTTCGACGGCGTTTCATTGGGTGGTGGGGGGTGTCTCTGCAAACGGGGTGGCATTTCCGGGTGAGGATATTTCGCGGATTGTATTCACTGTTGGATCTACGCAAAAGATTGCGTTCCAAGTGGGGCCTCATCGTTTCTTTAGTTTTACCTGATGGCGTTTGTCCACTACACGCGGGCTCTTGTACCGGGGGAGCTGATACCTCATACGTGGTATCAGGAGCTAGTTGAGGCTTATCGTGAGCGGATCGAGGTTGTAGGGGGAACTCTGGATACTGGATACGATACGGAGAAAACGCCAATGCGGATTTTTAACTATCTGGATTTGTCGCTGGATGAGTGGTACGATGAGGATTTTGGCGAGGAACTAAACTGGTCAACGCTTGGTCAGTCTGTGGCGGATGAGTTGGGGATTAGCTACACTGAGGCAACCCGTGAGTTGGGCCGTTGGGCGTTTCTTTCGTCGGGTGATGAGCGGGATTACTATGCGCGATTGCAGAATGTGAATTACTGGAATGTATGGCGGGTGGCGTTCTCGAAAATCAAATACTTTGGCTTGGCTCAGTCTTCGCAAACCAATGCGAGGCGCGGTTGTATGGAGGTCGATATCGAGCCGGGCGGCGATTGGGAAACTGAGGAAGGGTTGCCGGCCGGTGAGGGCCTATCGCCAGCGGCTTGCTCGCAACGTGTGATTGATGCTCATACGGCGCAGGCGGGCACTTGGGTATCAGGCGGCACTTCGAGCAAAAACAATGCGGGTTTGGTCGATATATTTGAGCAAGCGGGCGAATTTGGGGCGGTCGGTAGCTACTACAGCGTGCAGGCGAATCTTTCGACTACCGAAACGAGAAAAGTCTTCACAATCCCGGCATGGTTCGCCACTCACACTGTTGATTTGAAGCTTATCCTTGGCAAACACGTTACGGATTTTTTTGCGGCTCCTCATAATAATTGCGCTGCGGATGTACATGAGGATGCATATAGCGACTATAGCCCGAATGGAGTCATTGAGGCCGATCGAGCGGTGGCGATCTCTTTCGACGGTACTACGATCAATCCAACGGTTTCCTCTCTGGGGGATGTATCGTCTGGCTCGGTGCCTTTGGTGGACCTGATTAGCGGGTGGTCTGGTAGCGGTTCGATTACCCTGGAATCTCTGATCACTCACGCCTTGCCAACCGGGGCGGGCACGACCTTTCGAAATACGTGGGGGGTGCGTATGGTGGGTAATAGAATTCTTGCCGATCTATCGCCGGAATTGGACTATGCGAACGGTTTGTAAGCCGGCTTGATTGACATGGGCGGCTAGGGTATGGCGGGTTTGGTAATTGTAGCGGCAAACGTGATAGCGGGCGACCGGGCTCTTGTGAACTACAAGGGGACGGCTGGCGAGGCTCTTACGCGGGGCCAATATGTCTATCTCTTGAGTGGCAAGCTAATGCTTGCTGATCGATCGGCGGCGGCTTCGGCCAATGTGGAGGGGGTTGTGTTAAACGATGCCGATGTGGATCAACCGGTGGCCTATGCCAGTGAAGGGGCCAATTTCATACCGGGTGCGGCGGCGATGGATTTTCCGGGGGCTTACTATTTGGGCGATTTAGGCGGGGCGATACCTGAGGCCGATCTTGGGAGCGGTGACTATGTGACTCCTCTTTTCCTCACTAAATCGGCAACTGAGGCGTTGCTTAGTATAAAGCCAACCGGGGCGGCAATCGCTTAGTAAATTGAAAAAACGGATACAACGACAATGAGCAAAAATCTTCTGCATAATCAAACGGATCTAAACGAGTCCAATTTTTTCACAACTCCAAACGGCAACTGCTCGATCGGTATCGAAGGTTTGGCGGGCGGTGAAAGCGTGAAGCTTTACTTTGCGATCGAGGATCCGAACTCGGCGGGCAACCCGCTAGGCGGGGCCTCGGCGTGGCATTCGGTCAGAACCTATACTGAGGACACCTTCGAAGCATTCCACCTTGAGCGGGGCTTTATCGTGCGGGCTGAGACTGTGGGCCTCACTGATGGCGTATCTTCAGTTTCGGTGAACATAGCGAGCGAGCGAGTTTTGTAGTGGATTTCATTAGTACATTTCCATCCGTTTTCGATAGTCCGTTCACGAGTCCGTTTGAGCGGATTTTTTCGGCTACTGAGGCCGGGCCTGATCCTTTGGTGTATCTGGTTTGGAACAACTTCGAATCGGAGATGCAACGGGCGGCAACTGCCAATGGGCATATCGGCGGCGGGTATGGGGCTTTTTATGAATGGATTCTTTTCGATGGCTCAGCGTTTGGCCTTGCCAATGGCGACGCTTTCGAGGCGGCAATCACTGCGGGAACTTTAACAATCGCCAATCTGGATACATATGCGGCGGCTTACACTCCATAAAATGAATACGAACACAAAATATATTTTCCTGATTTTCTGGCTCTTTTTGTTTCCTTGCCTGTGGGCTCAGGAGGATCGCAACGCAATCTTTGAAAATGAGATGGATGAAAGCTCTGAGCTTCGCAATCTGATCGATGATGAAACGGGTACGGGGTTCATCGTTTTCAACAATTCGCCCGCGTTGGTAACTCCTGACTTGGGCATACCGAGCGCGATCGACTTGAGCAACGCAACCGGCTTGCCTTTAGGCTCCGGGGTTATCGGTGATCTTCTTTTTTCCAACCTTGAGCAATTGGCGGCGTATTCACTTTTCCTGAACAATACAGGCAGCACGGATGATGGCGTAGGGGTTAAGGTATCGGCCTTGTCTACGGGTACATTTGGCTCAGGGGCGAAGATCCTCTATGAGGATTCGGGTGGTGTGCTTCGGGTGGCTGACTTCGACGATCTGCCAACTGGGGGTAGCGTGCCTGAGCAATTGGCGGCGTATTCACTTTTCCTGAACAATACAGGCAGCACGGATGATGGCGTAGGGGTTAAGATATCGGCCTTGTCTACGGGTACATTTGGCTCAGGGGCGAAGGTCATCTATGAGGATTCGGGCGGGGTGCTTCGGGTGGCTGACTTCGACGATCTGCCAACTGGGGGGGTGATCGATCTGGGCACCGATGTTACCGGCGATTTGCCGTTTTCGAATCTAACTCAATTAGGGGCCTATTCTATCTTGCTAAATGATTCGGGTGGCACGGCGGATGCGTATGCGGCGAAGATTTCAGATTTGTCAAATGGCACTTTCAGCTCAGGCGATAAGTTTATTTTTGAGGAGTCAACGGGAGAACTGAGAAAGGCTGACTATGACGATTTGCCAAGCGGTGGCGGGTCGTTCGACGGAGATCTTGAGCTTGGGGTGGCGTCGGTGATCAATCTCACGGCGGATGTCGATGACTGGAATCCAACCGGGCTGTCAACGGAAACGATCATACCTTTCACCAGTGATGGAAATTATACGATTTCCGGCATGGCGGCAATCGCTGATGGGAAGTGGAGGTACTTGCACAATCGAAACGCGCTAGCCGGGGGTGTGATCACTCTGGCTGAGGAAGGCACGGGCTCGATTGCTGTGAACCGTTTCAAAAATGGCACGGCCTACATTGGGCCGGGCGTCATCATGGGGGTTTACTATAGCTCAGCGGATTCGCGTTATATAGTCAAAGGCGTCCCGGTCGATGGGGCTAATTTCGATATCGACCCGGCAACGGGCAATCTGATTTTCGTGGGTGGCGGCAATGGCGATCGGGTATCGCCTCTCAACTCGGCTGAGATCGCAATCAGTACGTCAACTACTTTAACGGTATCGAGGCAGCATGCAATCACAGCGGCAAGCGATCTCACACAAACGCTTCCGGCTGTTTCTGGCAATACGGGCAAGCTGTTATCTGTGCGAGTGGTTGGCAGCTCTGCGGGCCTTGTGACGATCGACGGTGACGGATCTGAACTTATCGACGGTGCCGCAACTCGCGTGATGTGGGCGGGGGAGTCGGCTGAGCTGTTGTGTGACGGTACTGGATGGGTGAAGATCGGCGGCAAGACAATTGCCATGAATGCGGTAATCACTCTCACAGCCTCGCAAACGATTCCCGATGATACGGATACAAAAATCGAATACGACACTACAATAATCAATGTGGGCTCTATGACGGACATTGGAAACAATGAAATCGATATTCGCCGGGCGGGTAATTACTCTATGTTTGGCTCAGTCATTTTCGACAATCTGGAGAACACTGTTTTGATCTCCGGGCATATTTACAAGGACGCCGCTTCCTTGCGAAACATTCAGCGGTACTCAACCGGCAATGGTCGAAAGGTGAATTTGGATATTAGCGTTGCGGCGGCTCTTGCGGCGGGTGAGGTTGTATCCATGGAAATATTTCAAAATAGCGGGGTTGGCAAGGCTCCAAGGTTCTCAATGACGCTTGAGCCAACTTTGATTGTAACTGAGATACCTGTTTGGTGATGAGGAATTTTGTGAAAGTATTGGGGTTCATGATGTGCTCGGCTCTCCAATTGTGGGGGGCCGAGTCTATCAATAATGGCAAGAGTGGAATCATGCTTTCGCTTGCGGGCTCCCAGGGTACCGATTGGGAAGTGGAAAATCTCTACTATGACCGGGGCCGAATCGGGACTTGCATCATCTATATCAAGGCGGGTACGGATATCACCTATGGTCACAATTCGCTCAATCGTGCGGGCCGGGCTGATGGCTCGGACAATTATGAAACTGTCGATACAAGTGTGGGGGTTATCAAGTACCGGGTTGATGGTGATCAGCATTGGGAAAAATACGTGTACGATTGGCCTGTGTGGGTGAATGGAACAGATTTCAATGGGCTTGACTATGGGCTATACGGTGCGGGTGGTACCGGCGTTGTGGGCACTACTGGAAGCAATGGGGTTGCGTTGGATTCCTTGGCCTCAAAGGAAACTCACTTCTATCGCGGGATGATTGATTCGTTTGGGGATGAGTGGCATACGCTCACGATGGCTGATGACGATATTGGATACACGTCGAATCCTGAATACCGGGCAAGTGATGGCAAGGTGTGGCTCTTTGTGGTGAATCCTAAAACGCCTTGCCTTTCGATCACTGAGGATGGAGGCCAGTTCTATACAACTCCACCGAAAAAATACTTCATACCGAAAATCTATGATCAAACGACCTATTTCTCTGGTACGGTCGATTTCGCTTTGAGGGATATCAATGGGAATAATGTTTTTTACCGAATCGTTGGGAACACTGGCGATGGTGATGCCTATACGGATTCGGGTGGATCGAGTGTGACCCTGGACGAAACCGATTTCGCTGATGGCCCTCAGTATTTGCAATACTACTACGCGGGGCAGATTGCCAATACCAAGACGCGAAAGATTGTAGAAAATCCGGCATTTCCAAGCGCGGGTGAGGCTCATGGCGATCGGCTTTGGGTGAATGCGTCCTATTGGACTTCGGACATTGCCACCGGGCTTTCAAGCGATTCAATCAAATCCTTTTGGCTGAATCGGTGGAAGGAGAATGCTGGCACGGGTGCAAAATACGGCAACGGGTATCGCTCGGTTGGCGGCGGGGATGAGCAAGCGCTCGTGGCTCGGTATCACGGAATGAATCATATAAATCCGGGTGGAAATGATGAGGCTATATCGGTTTCTAAATCTCAAATGCTGGATACGGTTTGCATTCTCGATCCGGTTTCGATCGAAACCAACACGGAAGGCAAGGCCAATCCAACGCGGGAAATGGTGTATCGTGGATACTATGACATCAAACCAATCATTTCCTCATTGATCGCCTATGATATAATCGCCGGATACTATCGATCTGATCAGGGATACGCTGACGGGCTGACACCGATCGAGGATCTTTTCATTCGTGATGCTTTCGCCAAGTTTGTGCATGCGTCTTTGCTTGATGTGGCGGGCTATGCCGGGCTCTTGCGGGATGCTGAGAATTTTGGTGAGATGTGGGATACGGCTCATCGGGTAGGGGCAGCGATGGCGGGTTGTATGATGCCGTCTTACTCTACTGAATACTATGGAACAAGCGGGCTTGACGGTACCGCTACGACTTGGCCCGACAATCCGTTTGTTTCGGATGAATATACTTGGTCTGAAATATTCCTTGAGAATGGGGTGGGGTCGATTTCGGGTTTTCCGAATCTTCACAAGCGGTTTGGTTTTGGCGATGCGGATGAGTACCTTTTCACGGACAATGGGGAGTGGGGTGATCGTAGGAGCTACACGGCAACGAATCTAATGGGGCATGCCATTTATACGTATCGAAACCTGCTCACGCTGTTCAATCCTGACCGTACAATGGCAAACATGGATGCGGCGATGGTGGCGGCCTCAACAGGGCAGCTTTACGGGCTGAAAATAAGCAAGCCGGATGACGCAAATCCTCATTTTAGATCGTGGATAGGATTTCAAAATCTATGGTATCCAGACTTCGAGGATGAGGCTGAGGAAAGAATGGCGGCCCGCTCATCGGGCGATGAGGAGTCGAAAGGAAAGCAGTATGAAAGGGGTGGCGTTCTCGCCATCCTTTGGCATCTCCACGATATTCCAAGGCCATCCGGCTCGACGGTTTCGACGCTTTCACAACCTACGTTTTCGCCGGTGGCGGGCACCTATGAGGCGGCTCAAAATGTTTCCATCACGATCGCAAATGCGGATACGATCTATTTCACAACGGATGGCTCGACTCCAACAACGGGCTCAAGTGTTTACAGCTCGGCTATTTCGGTATCATCCTCACAGACTTTGAAAGCCTTTGGTGTGGCGGCTGGATACGCCGATGGAAATGTGGGTTCCTCCTTATATGCAATCGGCATTTCCAACCCGGTCGCTTCGCCATCGGGCGGGGTGTATGGGCTCCCTCAATACGTGGCTTTAAGCGTTGGAACGGCTGGGGCTTCGATTTACTATACAACGGATGGCTCAACGCCTGACAATTTGGATACGCTATACGATTCACCAATCGCAATCTCATCGGATACGGGCTTGAATTTCATTGCTATCAAGGCCGGGCTTGCTGATTCAAGCGTGGTTGAGGAAAGCTATGCTTTTGCTGAATATACGGCGAATAATGACGGTTGGCAGTCATTCCCGATAACCAATCAAACGAGTGAATTCGCAATCACTTTTGAGGCGACGCCTGACAATAGCCCGATAGAGGGCTTTATTGGTTTGGGCGATATTTCCACGGTGACTACTTACAGCGAAAACGCGGCTTTGATTCGGTTTTTCACTGATGGAACGATTGAGGCGTTTGATTCAGCGGGTGTGGGCAATCCCAACAATGGGGGGGCTTGGTACTACAAGGATTCAACGCTTAATTACTTGGCGGATACGCGATACGATTTCCGGCTTGTGGTCGATCCTGTTGCGGGCACCTATGATGTATTTGTAACGCCTGAGGGTGGGAGCGAATCGCTAGTTGTTGATGATTACGCATTCAGAGATGCGGCAACGAATATCGACACGATTTCTTTTTTCTGTCTATCCGATGACGCGATTGTGATAAACAATCTTAGCCTTGGAACGCCGGGTGCGGCGACGCTCGCTCTTTCGAATCCGGTGCTCAGTGAGGATGGCTTGACGATCGTGGCGGATATAGTGGGCGGCAATGGATTCTATACACCGGGAACGGGCATTACGGGGCTCACAGTGAGTCACGGGGGAATCGCGGCAAGCATTTCATCCGCAACAATCGCGGGCACAAGGCTAACAATCACACTTGGCGATGCTGTCAATGGCGGTGTGTGGATCGATATGGATCTTTCGTCCGGCTCGAATATCCGTGATGGAAACAATGATACACCAACCAATCAGAATGATTTGCTGATTAAAAATGAGTCTGAGGCAAATGTGGGATACTTTCGAAATAATCTAGCACTATGAAAAAAGCAATCGCTCTCCTGGTATTCGTAATAATTGGGCCGATATTCGGCAGTTGGATCGTGCGTGAGGCGGCTGTGGATACATATGCGGAACTTGTCGAGGAAACGGCGGTTGCATATTACAAGCTTTCTGAGGGGGCGGGGTCTCTCGCTGATGCGATGGGTGGAACTGCGTTGACTGTCTCGGGTTCTCCAATCTATGGTCAGCCTGGCTTGATTCCTTCTGACGCGGGGACTTCGATTGCTTTCTCATCGGGTTCGTATGCGAGTGTTGGTGAGGATTTGGGGATTTCGGGATACCCGTTTTCGTTTGAATTCATCACAGAGACAACTAGCGGTGCAAGAGATGTGATAGTGTTTCTCGGTGATGACGCTGTGGAGCGCACGTATAGTGCGGCCTATATAGAAAATGGAAACAATGCGTTTAGCGCGTCGATCCGAAATAGCAGTCTAATACACACAAATTCAACTACGGCGGGAAATGATGGCTCGGCTCATCATGTGGTGTGCAATTACAATTCTGCGACTGATAGAGAGGTTTTTGTGGATGGTGTCAGTAGGGGAACTCAAACAGACAGTGTGGCGTTTCCTGTGCCGAATCGTTTTGCGATCGCGGCCTTGCGTTCTAGTAGTCCGGGCGACTATTACAGTGGGACCGTTCAGCATGTATCGGTGCATGATGTGGCTTTGTCTCAATCTCAGATTTCAGAAAGGTTTGCCGCAACTGGATTGTGATGAGGTGGGTTTTTGTAATATTTATTTGTATTGGTCGATGGGGTCTGTATGCGTCTGATGGAGACTTGGCGGCATCCGTGGGACCGGTATTGTATGCGGCCAACGATAGTGAGCTGACGAGTCAGCTTGCGGCTTCGAATCCGGGTCAGCATGTGGTTTTAACTGGTACGGTTTATGATGAAAACAGGGTGTTATATGAGGGTGACGTTGTTGTTGGTGCGGATATAAATGATCCTCCTGTGGTCGATGCTAAATACACATTCAGCGGTGCTGATAGTGGTGTGTATGGTCTGGATTTCGATGGGGGTTGGATTGTGATGGAGGGCGATAGGGCCTTTATCAAGAGATGTTGGATACATTCTATGGGGGCTCAAGTGCCGATCGCAATCGATGATGGTGATCATGTTGTGGTGGCCAATAATGAGGTTTACAATTGGGGGAATACGAGTGATTGCGGGGCAAGGCGGGGGATTAGAATTAGAGCGCCAAAACCCGGTGACCATGATGGGGCTAGATGGCCTAGGATCTCCTGGAACTACATAAGAGATCAAGTGAATTTCAATCCTGAGTCTTGCTCGCCTGATGCTGAAGTCATCTCTGTGGGGTATGGTGGTTCGGCTCAGCGGGGGCAAAGTGAGTTAGGAGCTTGGATACATCACAATTTTCTTGTGAATTGCGGGGGAGATAAAGAGGGGATAGGTGTGAAGGCGTCATACAATACGATTGAGTTCAATCACTTGAACGGCCTGAGGGGCTTTAATAATCGCCACGGTGGTTTCAATGTCTATCGAGGCAATCGGATTGAGAATATCGATGGATCTGGGAAGCGGCACAATCGAGGGGGTGAGCAAAATTGGTCTATAGGTGAGGTGACTAGTGGTGAGTTTCAAGTGGAGAGCGGCTGGTACAATTTTGGCGAAACGCATGGTGATGCGGGAACGTATATGAGATCGAATGACACTCGAATTATCGGATCTGTGGCGGCGGATTTTGAGATTGGTGTGGATAGGGGCAATTTGTATGCAATCAATACGCTGATTGAGGCAACCAACAAGGCTCCACTTTTATTGAGCAATCAATCAGGTACGATCAATGATTGGGATCAATCGGCATCCGTCACGGTTCCCACGGCTATCACGCTCACGGCTGACGATGTAGGGCCGCTGGCTTCGGTGAGTGAACCTGAACCTGAGCCTGAGCCTAAAACCAATAGAAAACTAATCGCTCTTTGATATGAATGAGGAAACTTTGAGGAAATCATCTATGCGGGTGATGTGCAACCGGCTCAATTTATTCACGGTGATTGCGGCTTACGGCACGTTGGCGCTTATCGTGTATTTGTGTGTTGGTGACGTGGAGATCGATGACGGCCACAAGTGGCTTGTGGGTGAATTGATTGGATTGATCGTGCTTTCTCAAACTATCGCGAGCGGTGGTAAGGTGTTGCAAAAGCATGCTGAGGTGAAAGGGGGTCACGGATGATCGAGCTTTTGGTATCGCTTTTTTCGGTGGCGGGCTCGGCGGGATTTGGCAGTTTTCTCAAGATTGTTGCCGGGGTTTTCGAAGGCAGAACCAATCGGAAGCTCGCGGCTGTGGGGGCGATGCGATCGGATGCGGTTGCGTTTCAGCGGGCGGTTTTTGGAGGCAATAGCAAAACCTCGCGATCAAGCGCTTTCACTCGGAGAATTTTGGCGATCATGCTTGTGGGACTGATCGTTTTCGTGGGTTCGTACGGGGTGATCAATCCCGGCACGGAGTTCACAACATTTCTAATGCCTGAGATGAAAAACGGGTTTTCGTTTCTGTGGGGGTTTTTAAAGTTTCCCACTACAAAGGAAGTGACCGTCATTTTGACCACCGGGCATCTATCTCTAATGGCTATCAATATCGCGGCGATCAGCGTGGGTTTCTATTTTACACCTGTTGGGCAAAAGTGATGAGTGAAAAAAATCAAAACCAGCTAACTGAGAATACGCTCGTTCATTTGGGAACTGTGGCTGTAGTGGTTTGCTGTCTAGTTACCATAACGTGGAAAATCTCGGCTTGGGGGACGGAAATGACAAACAGGCTCCTGCAAATCGATGAGTCGGTGAAAAAATTAACTGTCAATACTCGAACCATGGGTGATGCGCTGGATAGAAAGCGTGACCGGGGGCCTCAGGATTTCACGCGGGCTCAGGCCGATTTGTTCTTGAGGGATGTTTCGGATCTGAACAGCCTGGAATTGCCTGACATTTGGGGCGATCGATATGATCCAAAGGACTATTAAATCGTATTAAAACCGGATTAATGATCCCTTAAAGTATTGATAGCCAGTTCTTTAATGACTATGCGGCGGCTCGGAATGACTCGCGAGTCTGCGAGTTGAGTCGATGCAATGGTTCGGCCTCTGGGACTGTCCTAGGACTAAAGCAACAAATAAACAAAAAAGTTTGCATTAGGGGTTGACAAAAAAACTTTTATGTTTAGGTTGTAGGTAGATCAGA
>Ga0222662_1000537_pt1 | contig 29753 bp, 44 predicted proteins | sample AntAcemetagen600_FD_179821 | JGI IMG/M metagenome (GOLD analysis project Ga0222662, IMG submission 179821) | Saline water microbial communities from Ace Lake, Antarctica - #600 | ecosystem: Environmental > Aquatic > Non-marine Saline and Alkaline > Saline | place: Antarctica: Ace Lake... | reverse complement strand
AAGGTAAACTCACACCAAGAGCAAAGAAAATGCTCGCAAAACGCAAACTGTGCGAGAGGTACAACTTACCCAACATTCCTTGTACTAGGTGGGGAATAAACAAAACCTACACAGACTATGACTTACTTAGAGGGATGCTTTGGACTGTTTTTTCTAAATACATTAGAGAGCGTGATTCAGAACTCCCTTGTATCTCAGGATGTGGCACAATAGAAGGCAAACACCCTGGACACTACCTACCAGTAAGGAGAAATAGTATTGAGCTGTGCTTTGACGAGACTAATGTAAACGGTGAGTGTCCCACATGCAACGCAGACTTTGACGGCTGGCACTTAGTACCTATGCGAAAGAACATGATTTTAAAGTACGGAGAAGAACATGTACTAATGCTTGACGCAAAAGCAGGACAGATGAGAACAGTAAAATGGGGGCAGGAGTACTTAGTGGAACAAATACAGAAATACACCATATGAAAACACGAACACTAGAGCAATGGCGAGCAAGCAGTAAAAACCTTTCGTGTAGAAACACAGAGCTACGAAGAAAAGACAGGCTACTTACCAAGCACAACAAAACCTTAATAGCCTACAAGGAAAAGACTGCGGGCATAGTAGACAGACTTACTGACGAACTTATTGCAGAAAAGAAATACCGAGAGCAACTCCAAGATAACTTTAATATCCTAGCAGGACACAACCTACAAGAAGCCATGCAAGACCTAAAGATGTACAGAGAGTACTACGTAGAGAGCGTTAGCAGGGGGGCGTAAATAAATATATATGAAAGATAGTTATTATACAAAAAAAACTTTTTATGGAAACAAACCTTTGACGGAGATAGTTTTAGAATTAGAAAATCTACCGTTTATAACACTTAACGGCAAAAAATATTTAAAGCAAGAAAATGTTTTTGTTTTAACAAAAACACATAAAAATACTGTTTTAGAATACTTTAATCAACCAAAAGATTAAAAATGTTTTATACAAAATAACTTTATGCACTTAATAAATAATGACGCTTTAATAGCCCTTACAAAGCTAGAAAAAAACAGTATTGACCTCACAGTAACTTCACCACCATACGACAACCTCCGAACATACAACGGTAACAACGACCAGTGGTCTGAGCAGGTGTGGAAAGACTGCATAGAAGAATTATACCGTGTAACTAAAGAAGGTGGTGTAGTAGTGTGGGTAGTAGGAGATGCAACGATTAAAGGAAGTGAAACAGGTACATCATTCAAACAAGCACTATGGGCTATGGAGTGTGGTTTTAACTTGCATGATACTATGATATATGAAAAAGCTCAGTCCTGTTTTGGTAGTAATAAATGTTACCTCCAAGCGTTTGAATATATGTTTGTTTTTTCTAAAGGTAAAGCAGGTACAACCAATTTTATTAGAGATAGATTAAATGTACGGGGAGGTAACACAGAAAGCACAGTTAGCTCTGGTGTAAATAAAAATGGTTTTTCTGGCTCACGTATTTATAAAACCGCAGAAGTGCTAGGAAAAAGAAAAAACATTTGGAAGTACGGTGTTGGTGGAGGAAAAATACCACACCCTGCAGTCTTCCCTGAACAACTAGCACACGACCACATCATCTCATGGAGCAACGAAGGAGACACTGTATTAGATTGTTTTATGGGTAGTGGAACTACAGGTAAAATGGCAAAGCAGTTGGGCAGAAACTTTATTGGGATAGAGCTAGACCAGACTTACTTTAATATTGCTAAGGAAAGACTTGGGGATAACTAATAAAAACACACAACACCATGTGGTAAAATGCAAGTGTAAAGGAAATCGACCACCTTTACACAGGCAGACCCTTGAGGGTACTCCAGTATCACCACTGAAATCTCTATAATATATACCTCCATTCCTCCCAGTGATACGCCAATCGTTCTCGTTGGACGACTGCCTGCACGATGTTAAATAAACATTCAAAAGAAACGCTAAAGATTATAGCTTACGTTAAAGAGAATCCTAACCAATTTTCAGTAGCGGAAGTAGCAGAACATTTTAATAAAAGTAGGGCAAGTATCTACAGCATTAAAAATGCACATGCGTTAAGTGACTTGTTTATTAAAGAAAGTTGTGGGCAAAAAAGTAAAAACTTTTCAGAGGGTTTAAATGAACTAGCTGAACCAGACCAACTTGACCAAGATGCACTCTTTGAAGAATGTGCAGAGCAAGGCATAGACATAACTAACGTAAAATACTTTTGGCATAAGTCCAAGCGTATTTCAATGATGGTCTTAGCACAGAACCGCCCAACTTACGAAGCTATACGTGAAGAACACCTGGCAGAAATGCAAAAGTACGCACCAAAGTACCCAAAGATTGAACGCAAGAAACTAACCGACGGCCACCTACTTGTTATCGACCCAGCCGACGTACACATTGGCAAGCTCGCAGTAAAGAGTGAGACAGGATTTGAATACAACATGGAGATTGCTACTCAAATGGTAATCGAGGGTGTTGACGGCATCCTAGCTAAGGCGTCAGGCTTCCCAATAAATAAGATTGTGCTTGTTATCGGAAACGACATCATGCACACCGACACACCACAACGAAAGACAACAGCAGGAACACCCCAAGACACCGACGGCATGTGGCATGAAAACTTTATCGCAGGACGAAAACTATACGTCATGCTTATTGAACGACTAATGCAATATGCAGATGTAGACGTTGTGTTCAACCCATCAAACCACGACTATATGTCAGGCTTCATGCTTGCGGACTCAGTAGCGAGCTGGTTTCACAAAAGCAAGAACGTCAGCTTTGACTGTGACATCATTCACCGCAAGTACTACCAGTACGGGCAGAACATGATTGTTACAACACATGGCGACGGAGCTAAGTTCGGAGACATGCCTCTACTTATGGCAAGTGAAAACCCCCAGATGTGGGCGGACACTCGACATCGGTATGCGTATGTTCACCACCTACACCACAAACAAAAGCACACGTTCATGGCAGGCAAAGACTTCCCTAGTATAAATCTAGAAGTTCTACGCTCACCAAGTGCTTGTGACGGGTGGCATCACCGCAATGGATACACTGGCGCACCTCAAGCTATCGAGGGCTTCATCCACCACCCAACAGGAGGACGTGTAGCAAGCCTAGCTCACATCTTCTAACAACTCAGCCATCCCTAAGGGGGTGGTTTTTCTATTGTGGATAACCCATTTTTAATTAAGAATAGTGTGGTAGTATTTACTTATAAAAATAATTTATTTTACATATGAGTAACGAACCAACATTTGGAGAAAAAGCAGCAGGTGTAAGTTTTAACCCAGGAGGACACGAAAAGGTAAACATGATTAAACGTGCCTTTGCAGACACTCTTGACATCCTTAACAACGAACGAGAAGAAATTAAAAAGCAAGAAGATGATGGACAAAACGGAGAGCGTCTACGAATGCTATCAGTGTCAATCACAGAAGCACAAACTGCCCAAATGTGGGGGGTAAAAGCTGTTACTTGGAATAGTTAAAAAGCGTATTGGTGAAAAGTAAGAGAGCATTAACTGCTCTCTTTTTTCATTCTACATAGATAATAAGCCACATCCTAAAAATGGTAAAATTATAGGTCTATGCCACAAAAGTATTTTTTAGACCGAATAGGACGCACAGTTATCAGAGATGGCCGTGAGTTCTTCATTAAAGACAAGAAATACGCCTTGTACCTCTACTCCCTTGGCCCCACATTCGAGTACACCGACCCCAAGCCATTCTGCACCCACTGCAAAGAATTGTGGACAAGAGACCAGATAGAGAAATATCTTGTGATATAATCTAGCCAATGGAAATTACTAACGACAGAGAACTAGAAGAACACCTAATGAGCGCACTCCCCAGGTTCTTAGAACACGCAGAAGTAGACGAAGATTCAGTCCACGCATTTATACAATTCTTAGTAAGAGAGGCAGAGTAATATGAAAAAGACAAGAAAAGAGTTTGAGGTATGGGCTAACAAAGAATTAGCTAAAATACAAAACACGTTATTACTAAATGACTACAGGCTATCGCCTACAAAACCATCTAATACAGATGCAAGTTTGTGTATGTTTAGATACCCCTATAAAGACATTGAAATTCAATACAGTGAAGCTATTTTTACAGATTGGGTTAACGGAAAAAAAGCAGAAACTAGAGAAATCTTAATGCACGAAATGTTCCATGTTGTTACAGATAAACTATACGCTAAAGCAGGCTCACGGTTTGTAGGCAACGGAGAACTAGAAGATGAGCGCGAACAGCTTACAGACCACCTAGCAAACATTGTTCTAAAACTGACATAAACACCTGTGCATAACTCACTTGTACTACAACCCACTATCACGTATAGTGGGTGTATTAGTATATAAGTAAAGTATATGAACAAACAAGACTGGAAACTAGTCACAGAGATACGTATACAAGTAACAGACAGTGACTGCATCTGGTCATTCCCAGTCAAGTGCCCACGCCTATTATTCAAACTATTAGAAAAACTAGAGCTATGAACAGAGCACACGCAAACGCAAGAGAGGACAATACAGAGTTAGAGAGGGTGGTTGAAATACTGAAACCTCTTGTAACCATAGTGTATTCACCTGAGCAAACTAAACCCGAGGTTATGGCTACAATAGACGAAACCATTAAAGATATAACCACCTACGCCCAATCAGTAGCAGAGGAAGCGGTGAGGGGTGCATATAAAAATGCAATAGCTCTATCAGACAAAATAGAGCTATCAGAAGACTTACCAGATGAAGGTGTCGGGCAATGGAAAGCCTTTAAACGTTTTAGGAATACGTTGCGAGATACATACCTAACCCCACTACCAGATAAAGAATAGCGTATGAACTACCCTAAAGAACCACCACCACCCACAAGAAGTAAGTTGTGGCATGACGCACATACTCAAGCAGAGCTAAAGATTTACGAAAGGGAATGGGAGGAATACTTAAAAAACAAATTAGCATGGAGAAAAATAATGAAAAAACTACTAACATGAAAACAACACCATTACCGTCTGTAGGGGAGGTAGTAAGCCACCTGCCAATGTTCCCTGATGCGGAGATTCTTATGGAAGACCAGTTAATTGATTACGACAAGTACAAAGTAGGAGAAATAGCGACCTTACTCACTCAACGTGACAACCAAGCATACACAAGCCTAGTGGAGGGGATAGAGGGGATGAAACACACAAAACGATTATATAGAAATGAACAAGGGGCTATAGAGGATGTTAGTACTAATGCAGAGATAGAAAGGAATGATATCCTAACCGACATCCTAGAGAACGTAGTAAAGCCACTGTATGGTAAGAAATAGATTATGGAACAAGAAATATTAACAAACTTAGAAGCAATAAAAATGTATACAACGCTTATATTTTACGCTCTCTGCTTACTTATAGGTGCGGTATTATTAACAAACTAATATGAATACAGAAACATTTACACACAAGATGGGAGACAGGCTTAAAAAAAAGTCAGGGGCACAGTGGCAAGGAGTAGTTGTAGGGTTCTACCAGACAGACCTTACACCAGAAGGCTACGCTATAGAAAGCGAGAAAGAAAAAGGCAGTGTACAGATTTACCCGCTAAAGGCATTGGAATTGGTATGGAAATAACTGACGCAATAACAACAGGGGATAACTAACAAAGTTGTCCCTTTTGTAAGGTATAATGCAGGTATGAAAGAAATTATAATAGGACTTACAGGTTTTAAGCAAGTAGGCAAAAGCACTGCTGCTAGTCACCTAGAAACTAAACACGGTTTCTCACGCCATAACATGAAGGACGCATTAGTAGCAGAGCTAAAGCAAAACTTTCCAGACCTTTTGCAAAAATTGGTAGAGCTAGAGTATCCTAGCAGGATGTTTTCAGACAAAGTCGCACAGCAAAAATGGATAGACCAAGCATGGATAGACCAATTATTCTTAGACAAACCACCCCTCATGCGTGCCCTGATGCAAAACTATGGAACAGAGGTACGAAGAAAAGACAACCCTGACTACTGGGTAAACCAATGGAAGAAGAACTCATACGCAAATGAGCTTATTGTAGTAGACGACGTACGCTTTGAGAACGAAGGAAGGGCAGTTAGAGACAGAGGTGGAATAATTATACAGCTTACCCGACCAGACATAGCCTCAGGAGGAACACACGCCTCAGAGCAGGAAGCACTAGACATAAAGGCAGACTACACCATCAGTGTAGCTAAAGGCGACCATGAAGGCTTGTATCGCCAGCTAGATACCATTGTAAAGGGACTGAACAAACCATCACTCCTAGAACAGAGCGACTATGATGAGGGTATTAAAGTAGTAATCGACCACGAGCCAGGCGTAGGTGCAACACTGACGCCAATGGGTAAGCACTTTGACGAACTAGAAGAAGCAATAGAGGAGTACGCAACGCAGCCCGTGTCTAAAGCAGAAAAAAACACAACTTTTAACAAAATGCACGAAATGTTAGAAAAAGACTTTGAAGAAAGATTAAAAAAACACTACGGAGTAGCAGACGACATGGAAGTAAGTGACTCAGATAGTAATACATGCAAACTGTAACCCAATGCAAAGACTGTAACAAAGACATAACCCTAGAGGCTAAGTACTCAGATAAGGGAGGTGTGGTTTGTGGGGACTGTAATGAGGGTAAATAGCTGTGGTATAATACGACCAATGGAAGAACAGCAAGAACAGCCTACAAACAGCAAAGTGCCTAAGCAACTACTGCCACATATATTTACTAAGGGCAAGAGTGGCAACCCAGCAGGCAGACCACCAGGACGCTCACTTAAAGACAGAGCTAAAGCATACCTCTCTGGTATGACTGATGAGGAAGCTATTGATTTTTGGGAGGGCATGAATAAAAAAGATGTCTGGGAAATGGCAGAGGGTAAAGCAGAGGCTAAGACACAGATAGATGCCAAGGTGGAGCACACACTAGCACCAGAGCAACAGGAAGCCATTAGCAAGGCACTGGACGACGTGTGATAAACTACACCAATAATAACTAATACAGAAACTATGTACGTAAAGACACTAAAGACAGACAAAGAAGCTAACGCTTTTATCGACACAGTAGTAATGGGAGATACAGGACAGATACAAGTAAGCTCAGACGGTAACTATGTTGTGTTCTATGACATTGAGAAGACTGAGTATGAAACTAAGTTCCTTGATGACATGATTGAGCGACTAGGGCGCAACCTCTTTAACGAAAAAGTACTACTAGTATCACGAGAGCAAGACCACGCTACAGCTCAGGAGAAAGGCACAAGCTACCCAGAGTTTGACGAATCACTAAAGAAGCTAAAAGAAACACAAGAAAACATTAAGACGTTTGAGGCTAAGGTTGCAGGATTAACAGAATGGAAAGCAAAGAATACCTAAAACAGATAGCAGTAAGCGGTACACCAGCAGAGAAACTGGCACTGTTTAGCTTTACCCTAGAAGACAGCAACGCAGTCATACTAAAGAAGTTTAAATACTTTTCTCGCACTTGCTACACCCGATACTTTACAGCTCCAGGCGCTCCCTACCACGATGACATAGTGCTGGACTACATAGACTCATACCGAGGTGACGCTAACGTACTGGAAGCAGCACACCGTGACGCTGCTAAGACTGCCTTAGTAAAGTTGTTTATTACATTTGTAATACTTAACGACACAACGCACTATCGTAAGTACATCAAGGTACTGTCCAAAGAGCTAGCCAACGCAGTGCAGATTGTTACTGACGTATATAACATGATGATTGAGGTCATTCCAATTTATGGTGACCTCTTTGTTGATGAAGGTAAGATAAAGCGTGAGGAACGACAGGGTAGCTTTACTACTCGATACCAAGTAAAGGTTAAGAGTGGAACTATTGGGCAAGACCAGCGTGGTAACTTGCAAGACGCATACCGACCAGACTGGCAGATATTCGAGGACATCGAGGACTCTACGTCTATAACGTCACAGGTAAAGACTGAGGCTATTAAGAAGCGAGCACAGGAAGCTATTGACGGTAGAGCTAACGGCTCAAGCTATGTAGTCAACTGTAACTACATTTCAGAGGACGCTAACATCCAGTGGCTAATGGACAAGAAGTCAGTCAGAACACGCATCATGCCTATTGCTACCAGTATCAGTTATGGACGCGATGCAGAGGGTGTAGAGTGCCTTACAGAGGCTGTTGCACTATGGTCTCGGTTCTCATTCGAGGATTTACAAGAACGCTACCAAGATTCACTGGACTGGTTTGGTGAGTTTATGTGTGACCCGTCACGTTCACTAAACAAGTTCTACGACACTGAGCTAATCAACTTCCAACTAGAAAACGTAGCCAAGCCACCAACACACAAGGCTGGCAACATTTGGTATTGGGGAACGTATCAATCAGACCAGTGGTACGGTATGGGGTCAGACCACTCTATGGGTATAGGCAAGGATGCAAACACAGCCACCATGTTTAACTTTAAGACAGGTGAGGTAGTAGCTACCCACGCAGACAACATGCTTGCTCCCGACCTTGCTGCACATGAGTACGCACGCTTAGGCTCAGAGTTTGGTAACTGTATATGGGCATGGGAAAGCAACAACGAGTGTGGAGGGACTGTAACCACTACAGTAAAAGACTTGCACTATCCGTCCATGTACCAGAAAGAGATTAAAGACAACGTAGGTAACGTGCTGACTAAGAAGCTAGGTTGGGAAACAAACAGCAAGACACGCACCACTATGCTTATGGACTTTAGGCGTGATTTTAATAATGGACTGATTAAGATACTAGACGAACGCATTTTAAAAGAGATGAAAGCGTTTAGTAACAATGACCTTGTAGACACCACAGTAGGACTTGCTACACGACACTTTGACCTTATGATTTCAGCATGTATAGCATGGCAGATGAAAGACCAAGCAGGAGGAACTAACAAAGTAAACAATTTCTACGCTAACTTATCGGGCAAGAAAGGTGGTGCTAGAGGTTAGTTATCAACAGTGGACTATTGCACGTGGTATAATAACGTGAATTATGTCTAACAATATTTACTCGTTTATCCGAGAGCAACGGAACACTTACGAAACTAAAACTATCCCTGTCCCTGGACTTGGAGACTGGAACCAGTACGACCATATCGAGAAGACTAACGCATACTGGTCTGATACGTATGAAGAAGATGATGCCTTTGATGACGTTATTGGTGCTTTTCCTTTTGATAACATTCACAAGGCACCCACGTTACTAGAAGCACGGTCTACAGACTTCGACACTAAGCACATAGAAGTACCGCCAGTAAACAGTTCACGACGGGCACGTATCTCGTCAATGATTGCAACCAAGGCTCTTGCTAACCACATGGAGGATATTCGTTTCGGTCAGTTTATGAACCGCACATCATTTATTCGAGCTAAGTTTGGTGGTGTACATGCCTGCAAGGAAGCAGAAAACATTGTAGTAGATAAGTGGGAACAGCTTATTACTGACCAAGCAGACATTATGTCAGCTCCTACTATCAAGCGAGTGTACATGTCACCGTCTGAGGTAATGGCTATGACAGCATGGAAGAATACAAAAGAAGCTATCCGTGGAGCAGAAACACACCGAGGACAGAACATTGGTACAGAAGCTAGTGACGACGATGCAGACTCTACCGGACACCTGATTGAAGTGTTTATTACTGAGGGTGACTTTAGTGTATCGTTCCTAAAAGAAGCACAGGCACTTAGAGATGCAGATGACTACACATACAACGAAGATGAAGACTTTGAATACAAGTACTGTCGGGTTATCTGTTGTGGAGCTGACTGGAACGCTAAGAACGACAACGGAGAAAGCGAAGAGAATGGTTTAGTATTCTATGCCGAAGCAGAAACTATGCCACTACGAAAGTACTTAGCACGTAACCCACTTACAGGGCGAGGACTAGGTGAGTCAGTACCAGAGGTATTGTTTGAACCACAGAAATGGTGGAACTTTACTAAGACTGAGGAAATACGAATGATTGCTATTGCAGGCAAGAAGCTATACGTAACAGATGACCCTGACATTCTGGCTAACATCTTTGATGAAGGTGTAGACCACGGAACAGTGCTACGAGTAGGGCAAGGCAAGATGCTTACTGAGCTAAACCAAATGCCTACAGGAACACCAGTGTACCAAGGTATGCGACAGGAGATGAAAGAGAACGCACGAGAGCTGACATCATACTTCCAAGCTAACTCAGGAGCAGAGAGCAAGGCTAACGTACCATTCAGGGCACAGTACCTACAGTCAGTAAACGGAGACGCTACATTCCAACAGTACCGAGAAGAACTAGGCTTTTTCTACAAAGAAATTATAGAAGACTGGGTATTGCCAGACGCACTAAAGAAAGCTGCATCATCAGACGAAATCTTTGCAACCTTTACACCACAAGAGCTACAGCTTATTGATGAAGTAATCATTGAGTCACAGATACTAGACGCTATCTTTGACGCTTCACACATGGGCAAGGAAGTGTCACCAGAAATGGTAGACCTAATGCGACAGCAAATGCAAGGTGACATGCGTCGAGAAGGTTCTAAGCGAACAATCACAGACATTAAAGAGTTCATCAAGGACGCTGGCAAGTTTGTACGAGTACACACAACAGACGAAATGCGAGACAAAGCAACTATCTTTGAAAGTTACTACAGTCTATTGCAGATACTCGGCCCAGGCGACCCACGCTTCAACGCAGTAGTAGGTAAAGTAATGGAAGGACTTAACATTACTAAAGAAGAACTAGAGCTATATGCAGACGAGACCATTCAAGGTGAGCAAGGCAAACCAGAAACAAAGCAACTGGAAGCCTCACAAGAACAAGGGGCACAAGCAGCGATAGCGGCACTCTAACAACTAATATATACAGGATATGAAATACGCTAAAGTTTACTACTACAACATGTACGCACCACACAGGATGTTACGCAGGTATGTTGGTGGCAAGGTGTTTAGATGGGCAGATGCTAAGTATGGAGTAGAAGCACGCGGGCCAGTTACAAACGGTACGCTCACAGAGCATCAAACAAAACTACTGCACCAGTGGCACAAATGGATGGTAATTAAAAACAGGATACGCAATAAAATATAACAGGATATGCAAACATTTACAGACACAGAGAAGAAGCTAGCCACACAGCTAATGGCAGAAGAGCAATATGTAGCACTTATTGAAAAAGTATTCCTACAAAAGGAAGACGCACTAAGTCACGAAGTTATCTTGCTGAAAACAGATAAAGAACTAGGCGAGATTACACGAGGTAGCGCACTAGCAGACATGAAGATACAGGACAGATGGAACAGACTAAAGACCATAGCAACAAAGACTGGCGGCAAGCCTAACCCTGCCGCTAAAGCATAACAGGGTGCACCACTTTGCTGTGGTATAATTAACATAAGCTCCCAGCCAGGGGAAATAAAACATACTTTCTAATTCCAAGCGTATGGAAACAAATAATTACGAAGAAACTGTAGAGGAGACTACTGAAACTCCAGAAGTAGTAGAAGAAACCACTGAGGAACCGACGGAGGAATCAGAGGAAGAAACTACAGAAGTAGACTGGGAAGCCAGAGCTTTAAAGGCAGAACGAGCAATCGAGAAGTCAAAGAAGAAAGCTAAGGACACTCCTAAAAGAGAAGAGTCAACGAACGACGCAGTACTGTCACGATTAGAAACGCGTGGAGTAATGGAAGCAGACGACCAGAACTATGTTCTACGGTTTGCTAAGGACAATAACATAAACCCAGTAGACGCACTGACAGACGTTATTGTGATAGACCGCCTGAAAGCTAACAACCTAGCACGAACATCAGTAGAAGCCACACCAAAGAGCAACAACCGAGCCAACACAGTACAGAACGAAGTAGACGTAGCAGTAAAGAAGTTTGAGAAGGACGGCACACTGCCCGACGGAAATCCAGTTCTCACTTCAAAAATATTAAAAAGACTATCAAACAGAGGGTAGATACAGGATGGCCTCATAAACTAAATTATGAGCACAACACAAGACGCACGAAAGAAATTTACAATCGCATCAGCACAAGAGAACCTATACTCAGTAAACGTAGCCAACGTAGTTGGTAAAACTGATACAGACAAAATGGGAACTGTATACAACCCATACACTTCTACACCAGTAGTAAGTGACGGAGCAGTATCAGGAGCAGGTTACGCAGTAGGAACATACTCAGCAGACGCTGACAGCCTACAAGTAAACCGACGAGCATCTGCATCAGAACACGTAGATTCATACGACTGGAAATCAGTAGACTTCGGACTACTAGGAGACCGAGGTATGAACATGGGAAAGGGTATCTCTCAAGTTATCGACGGATTCTTCCTAAACCTACCAGTAACTACTTCAGGTGTAGCAGTACTAGGTGACGCAGGTGTTCCAGGAGCAACAGCAGCATGGACATCAAGTAGTACAGTAATTGATGAAATCATCAACACTTCTCTACAAGAAATCGAACTAGAAAACAGTTACGACCAGAAGTTCATGGTAGTTTCTTCTTACGAAGCAAACGACCTACGACAGTACCTACAGACTACAGGTAACATGGTAATGGATGAAGTTATCCGAGCAGGTATCCCATCAAGTGTTACTTCACTAGGAACTACTTTCTCAGGAGTTAAAGTATTCCAGTCAAACAACATCACACAAGAAGTCGTACTAGGAATCGCTACACAGCCTACAGCTGGAGATACTATCTCAGTTGCAGGAGTTACAGCAACATTCGTAGCAGCACTAACAGGAGCAGCAAGTGAAATCCACATCACAGCATCTGTAGACGCTACAGCAGCTAACTACACAGCATGGTTGAACTCAAACGGAGCAACAGCAGTAGTTGAGGCAACAAACACAGGAGCATCAGCAGCGTCTAACGAAGACCAAGCTCGACTATCCCGACTAGGTATCGTAGCTGTTCACTCAACAGGAGCAGATACAATTACAATCACTACAAAGGGAGTTGTAAAGCTGGCAGAAACACTCACAGACGCAACAGATGAATTTGCAGCAGCATCACGATTCTTAGTATTTGGAGACATGGGTTCAATCAACCTATACCTTCCAACACAGGGAATGGACTACGAAGAAAAGAGCGTTTCAGCTAAGGCAGGAGTAGAGCTATACATGGAGCAATTCTACAACGCAGTTATCTGGACACGAATGAAGCTACGAGTACTTGCTATTAAGGTTAACTAACCTACCAAGCCGCTAACCACAAGGTTGGCGTGAGAGACTAACCTGTATTTGGTCTCTCGCTCCAGCCAAAAGGATATTATGCAAAACAACACAGTACAAACACTCATAGATTACGTCAAAGACCTTACTGGTTTAGACAATGTAAGCAACGCTAAGGTTATCCGTGCGCTAAACTTTGCGGTAGATAACTACTCATACCTACGAATCACCTCTAGCGGTACGTGGCAGTGGGACTCACGCAACCAAGGCGACCTAAACCGTGTCACCGCTACTGTTACAGGTGGTATTGCAGAACTAGAAGACGAACTTATTGCCTTAGAACACGTAGAAGCCCTAGGTGTAGACAATAAATACTACACAATTCACCCTAAAGACCAGCGCTCAACAGGTGAGCCCCTAGAAACTGTGTATTCAGGTGATAGTATTCCTCAATACTACGACATAGATGGACGCACACTACGACTATACCCAGCAGGGACAGCAACAGTACGTTTATCGTTCTCCCGGGCACACCCACGGTACGCTGTAGACGCTCTGACAGGCTCTACAGGCGTTTCTCCTATTGATGAGGAGTATATAGCTATGTATGCAGCAGACCGACTAATGATTGGTTCTAACGACCCGTCACGGACTCAAGTACGCAACGAGCTAACTGTAATTGAAACACGTATTAAGGACATGGCATCAAAAATGGACAGAGACACACCACGAAGATTAAAAGCAAAAATCCCAACTACATTTACTAGACGTAGTAGGGGTAACAGATAACATATATATATGGCAAAGGTACACGGACAAGCACTATTAGACTCATTTGAAAGCCTTTTACAGCTTGCAACAATCCCAAGTGGTACGGTAAAACTGTATTACTTAAAATCATATACACCAGACCCAGACGACGCATACTACTCAGACATTTCATCTACAGTAGCATCAGGAGCGCCAGTAGTTACAGTAGCAGGTCTAGCAGTAAACTACGACGCAACTAATGACCGCATGGAAATTAACTTTGATGACCCAAGTGACGACAGTATTACTACAGATACAGACGGTATTGCTCTAGTGTTAGACACAGGTTCAGCAAGCACATCTCCAATAATCTACACAACAGCAATCACAAACCTACTCCCAACAGACGGTACACTATCACTTACCATAGACGCACAGGGACTGTTTGCTCTGGGTACTAACGCAGCATAAACTTATGGCAGTAGCAGTAACTACAAAATCATCAAACACAGCAACATCAAGCACTACTGTTGTAGTTACAAAGCCTGTTGGTCTTGCTGTGGGTGATGGAATGATTGCTGTAGTAAGTTCCTACAGCACGTTTGGAGCTTCTGTTGCTGTAGACACTCCCTCTGGGTGGGTACTTGTAAATACAACTGCTACATCAATGGGTTCTGATAACGGTAGTGTGTCTGTGTTTGCTAGGACAGCAGCATCGGGAGATGTGGCAGCATCTAACTTTACGTTTACCTCAACCTCAACATCGGTAAACATGGAAGCGGTTATTTTAAGAGCTACAGCAGTAAGAACAGACGTAGCAATTCTTGATGTAGAAGACACTGACTTTACTGATAACTCTGCCGACCCAACATTTACAATATCAGCCACCCCTACACAAATAACTGAGCTGTACGTGATTGGTGTTTTTGGAGCTACTAACGAAACTTACGCAACCGCGTCAGCCCCCGTAATAAACGGAACTAACCCTAGTTGGACAGAGCAGTATGGTGGCAACATGCAAGTTTTTACAGCACCAGTCACTACTACAGCAGAAGTAACAACAGCCGACTTTACTGTAAGCAACAGTTCAGGGGGAACAGACTGGATTTTTTCCTTTTCGTCATTTAGAGGACAAAGTAGCGCTTCGACCACACCAACCTTTACCACAACAACACAGGTAGCCTTTGCCCCAGCAGGTAGCGCAGGAGCACAAACCACACCAACCTTTACTGAAACAACCAACACTGCCTTTGCACCTACAGGTAAGGGAACAACAGGGACAGCATGGGTAAACGAAAGCAAGCCATCAACTACTTGGACTAACGAAGAAATATAATATGTCACCTGAACAGCTACAACAGTTTGAAGCAATGCAAACTCGGATAACAAACCTAGAGCAAGCGGAAAACGTGGCTTTTATTGGTAACGTAGAACGGAGGCTAAACATTCCTAGGATTGTAGAAATAGCCGTGTCAGAAGCAACACTAGGTAGTTTGTCTGACGTAGATGTGGCGTCACCTACTAACGGTCAAGTACTTAAATTTACTACTAGCGGTGTAGACCGATGGATAGCAGCAACGGATAACACTGAGTAGCGGCAACAGATAACACATAATTATGGCAACTTTTACAATACCAAACAGCCAAGGGCAAGTTAGACAAAACAACCGTTCAGAAACATCTGGGGAAATTTTGGAGTCTTTTAATCTAGACCTAAACAAAAAACTAGGTAAGATAAACACTAGTAAAAAACTACTAAAAGTTTTAGACGAAGACACGGACTTGCAAGACTCTCATGTTGTTGCTTTTGAATTTTACAAAAACGCATACTATCTATTAACTGACGATGACTTATACACATGCGCGGGTTCTGCCGACCCAACTGTCACAGCTAACTGGAGTGAAGTAACGGCTATAAGTTCTTTTGTGTCTAGTAACTCTGACATGGTAGTGTTTAATGATTTATTGCTTATTTCAAATGGTGGAACATCAATTTACAGTTATGATGGGAGCACGTTTTCTAGTACTTACAGTACTGGCAAGTTTACAACCACAGGAGCAGACTTTGCACAGATGCACGTATGGAGAGGAAGTGGTGACTGGTTATTCGTAGCTAGTAACAACAAAGTTCACTACTACAACGCTACAGCAGGGGAATTTATTATCACGCTACCAGTAGACCACCAAGGAACTTGTTTTAGTTCTGGTGTGTCTCGAATATGGGTAGGAACAACGTCTACGTCAGGTGGAAATGCTTTTGTATATGAGATATTACCAGGCGTAGTTACAACCGTGTTAGACGACAGTGGGGCAACAGCTGGCACATTTCCACGACCAGAGAACGCTTTTGAAGTAGAGGGTCAAGCAGTTATGTCAACTGACGTAGTTAATGGTGTACCTCACATAGTAACCGAGCAAGGTAACGTACAAGCCTTTAACGGAGCAGGGTTTACAACCGTAGCTGTATTCCCGTTTGCAAACACAACCGAAACTATAAAAACAAGTGCGGTACATCCTAAAGGAATGAGGTCACACAATAACAGCCTCTTTATAAATATATCAACTGAACGTAGAGCGACTACGTTAGATGACTACGTCCCAAACTGCCCCTCAGGAGTCTGGGAGTACAACAGCCTTACACAACAAATGCACCACAGGTTTGCTTTTGTAGATGTGGATGCAAACAACGGTGCGCTGGAAACAAACAATGGTCTTATCGGGCCGATTAGTATTTTAGACAACGAGTACGCGCTTCTTTTGGCTGCGGCGCAACAAGAAGGTTTTAGTGGTTCACAGGCAGGGATGTTTGCAGACATAGGCTCACAATACGGATGGTTTAAGACTATAGAAATAGAATCAGGCTCAGTTGATGACGCATTTGAAGCGGTGTACGCTAAAGCAAAGACAATGGCAGTAGGTGAAAGTGTAGTAGTAAAGTATCGTACAGTAAAAAAAGACTCAGTGTTTGCTACAGGAGCATTAGCAGACGGAACAACCTTTAACACTACTGATGACCTGTCAGCTATCACAGCTAACGCAGACGGAGATTATGATTGGGAGCTAACAGACATCCACACAGGGCGAGTAGCACAGGTAGTATCAATTACACAATCTACTAGCACATACAGCGTAACCCTAGACCAAAGTATTGGTTCTACTGCACAAGTACGAGCAGAGTTTCAAAACTGGACGCAAAGCAGTACAAGTTACCTCCCTGCCGATGGTGAAATGAAACAAATGGGAGGATTTGGAATCAATCCTTGGGTGCAACTTAAGGTGTATCTTAATGGTGCAATCGAGATGCGACAGTTGATGGTTAAAAGCAACACAAAGCACGGTGTATAGCCGTGGTATAATTAAGCAAACACTATGCCCCCTACCACACAACAAAGACAAGACGCTGGCCGACAATTAGGCCGTGACCTTGATATAGAAAACGACACTCGCAGGGAAAGCGGGTTAGCTCCCTTAACTACACAACGTGCACCAGAGGGAACACGAGTTGTAGAAACAGGCTCAGTGCCAGCATCATCACTTGCTGCCCCTGTTAGTCGTGTCAACGTCCCAGCACCAGTAGAGAACATTGTACCGCCAGCACAGGGTATTGACGCTGTACGTGACAACCTTACATTTGATATACAAGAGTTTAGAACTAACCAAGCACAGGAGCGAGAAAACTTTCAGCAACTACAGGCTTTAGGAGGTGGAGAATCTTTTATAGACGCACGCACACGTTTAACACAAGAGTCTGGCATGGTTGCTAACCAGACACGACTACAAGACATTCAAACACAACTTGCAGGACTATCTAGTGAGTCACTAGGTACACGAATAAACATAGCAAGCGAAGCAGGGGCAACAGGAGCAACTTCACAACGTGCTATTTCAGCAGAGCAAGCTAAGAACAACGTACGTAGCTTCGGACTAGCAGCAGAAGCATCTATTTTACAAGGCAACATTGAAAGTGCCCGTACTTTTGTGAATGACGCAATGACTACAATCTACCAAGACCGACAGCTTGGCCGTCAAAACCTTATCGACCAGAACAACGCCCTAAGTAACATCCTTGACCCACAGCGAGCAGAGATTTTGATGCAAGATAACCGACGGTATGAAGAAGAGATTGCAGCGACACAGCGAGTACAAAGCGCAGTAGACCTAGCAATGCAGTCAGGGGCGACCGCAGATGACGTTAAAAAAATGACAGACCCCACACTTACAGATGAAGACCGACTGGCAACAGCTCAGGGTATTGTGTCACGTGGCGCTACGCAGGACAGAGCATTGGATATAGCACAGCAAGAAGCAAGCATACGGGCGAGTAATGCAAGTGCAGACGCAGCAACAGCTCTACAGGAACAACGAGAAGCAGAAACAAACTTACTAGAAAACCCTAGCCAGTCAGATATTGATGCAGAAGTACTTGATGTAATTAACGGACTTGATGGCGGAACCAGAGAAACAATAACAGGCGCCCGTGAAACGGTAGGAGAAATTGACAGAATGATTGCAATTATTGAAACTGTTGATGATATTACACAGCTTAACTTTTCAAGTGAGCTTGGACGAGAGTTTAACAAGTTAAAAGAAAACGTAGTTGATAAACTTGCACGAGAACGAACGGGTGCTGTGGTAGGTGTTGCAGAGCAGAAAACATTTGAAAAAATTGTAGGAGTGCGAATGATAGATACACTTATGGCTTCTGATGCAGAGCAGATACAACAGTTGAACAGTCTTAAAAATAAGCACAATGAGTCTCTTTCTCTTGCTGACCCCACTAATGAGGTTCGAGACTACTTAGACTCACTTTCTGTTGACGATGAGGACTTTGATGCTGAATGGAACACAGGAGCAGAAACAAGTACCAATATAGAACCAGCTGGATTCTTTTAATTAAAATTAATATGTTAAATAACCAAGAAAAACAAATAGTCCAATTTGGAAAAGAAAACGGTAAAACCAAAATGCAAACAAAGGCTGCACTTGGTCGTTTTCGTAAACAACAAACATCAGAACAGGCAAGACCAGCACAAGAACCACAAGATAGCCGTTTCTTAGGTGGAACGCAGGACGCACTAGGTTCAGTATTTGGTGGAGGTAATATAGGAGAAGCTATTGGAACACAGATTGCCAAGCGTTCTTCTGGCGGGCGTGAGCTACAACGACAGGTAGACGCTGGAGAAACTACACAAGAATCTGTAGGTGACACCTTAACAGCACCATCAGCAACAGAGGTTGCAGGCGACGTAGGACGTACAGCACTAAACTTTGCACCTATAGGAAGACTGGCACAAGGAGCTAAAGCTGTAGGTACTGCATTAGGCATAGGAGCTAAAACAGCAGGCGTAGGAGGAAACATAGTAGCTGGTGGAGCGACTGGTGCTGCCTTTGACGTAGCAGAAGACGTAGCAGAAAACAGGGACATAGGTTTGGGAGGGGGAACTATATTTGGAGCAGGCTTACCAGTTGCATCTCCAATAATAGGAGCTATAGGGCGAGCTACTGCAAAAGGGGCTGGTTTTGTTGGAAGAGAAATTACTGGAGCATTAACAGGTACAAGTGCTGAAACATTAGAACAAGCATTTTTTGCATCAAAAGCAGGAGGTAAAGATTTAAATGCTTTTACAAACTCAATGAGAGGCAAAACTACTCCCGAAGGATTGGCAAACGCACTAACAGACAATATAGGAATTGTTAATCAAAAACGACAAACCTTATTTAAGGCAACTTTGCAAGAGCTAGGTGGCGAAATAGTAGAAACAAACTCGGCAAAAGTTAGTTTTCAAAGTGTTTTGGATGATGCAAAAATAGCTGTTAAAGAAGATGGCACATTAGATTTTTCTAATTCAGGAAAATTAAAACTTGTGAAACAAGCACAAACAAAAGTAGAACAAGCCTACGAAGAATTATTGTCTCTTCCGCCAACTGCAACACTGGAACAGGTTGATGATGCACGGCAAGCAATAAAGGCTCTGTCACTTACAGGAGACGACCCATCAGCAAAACTAGGCAATAAAATTATTGACGATGCAGTTCGGTCTGTTCGAGCAGCAGGAGAAGACGTTACTGGTTATGGACAAATGCTAGACGAATTTGGGGAAACATCTTCTTTTTTAGAAGAAATACAAAGAGGATTGTCAGCAAAAGACACAGCAACTATTGACCAAACCTACAGAAGAATGGCAACTGCACTTAAAACTAATAACGAGCAACGTATGGCACTTGTTCGAGAACTAGACGAAGTAACGGACGGGGCTATCCTTTCTGGAATTGCTGGGCAACAACTTAACGAATTTTTACCACGCGGTATATTTAGGCAAATTGCAGCAGGAATAGCAGGAGGGGCAGCTATAACAGGCACAGTTTCTCCTGCACTAATTCCCGCACTTGTTTTAGCCTCACCTAGAATTGTAGGGGAGTTTGTAAGAAGCCTTGGAATAGGAGCTGCAAAAGCTGATATTATAATTGAATCTATAAAAGAAGCTCAATCAGTCTTAATCAAGGCTGGAATCATTGTCTCCCCAGGAGATGAATAGTATTACTAAAAATAGTGACACTAAAACAAAGGTAATACTCATATCCCCAAACACTACAACAACCACTCAAAACAGTCAAGCCCACTATCCCCACGTGATATAATTAAGCAAAGACACATGCCAAAACTAAACCCCAACACACTCAAGAAACTTAATCTATACAAAACAAACCCTGATTTAGTAAAAGACGTATCTGCTAATGAACTAGCTGACCTTGTTATTGTTTTGCTAAACTCAATCAACTTTGTAGAAAACTCTATAGCGAGCGGGCAGGCAGACATCTCAGGTGCAATGACCAAGCAGGTTAATGCACTTTTTACTGAATATAAAACAGACTCGCAAAACATTAAGGCTGAACTAAAGTCGGCTGTAAGCGGTTCTAAGCAACAAATTAAGGAAGACGGTGACAATGCTAAGAGTGAGCTAAAAGAAGCCCTACGACGCCTAAATGAGCGTGTGAGTGCCCTTACTAATGGGGACAATGGTGTAGTTACAGAAGCAGAAGTACAACGTGCAGCACAAATGGCACTAGGCATGTTAGAACTGCCAGACTTTGCAGAAATGGTATCTACCTCAATCCAGTCTGACGGTGAAGCTATCCGAAACGCACTAGAGCTATTAGTTGGCGAAGAACGATACGCTGTAGAGATTGTAGACGTTAAAGGTTTAGAGGACAGGCTTAAACAACTAGCAGTCACATCACAGGGTTCACCAGGTGGAACAAGTAAGCCAGCAGTATACCGATTTATTCGTGACGCTATTGCAGACGGTATTATAGGTGGAGGTTCATCCCTCCCAGACCAGTCAGGCAACAACGGCAAGTTCTTATCAACTGACGGAACAGACGCTAGTTGGGAAACTGTTAGTGCTGGTTCTGTAGACGTAGTATCAAACGTAGCTACAGACAGAATTCTAGGACGAACCACAGCAGGTACAGGTGACTCAGAGCAACTTACAGCCAGTGAGGTGCGTACTTTAATAAACGTAGAGGATGACTCAGATAAAACAGACACAGCAAATGTAGAGGCAGCAGGTGCGCTAATGGATTCTGAACTATCCTCTATTGCTAACGTAAAAGGGTTAGACCAAGACGTATCTAACGGAGCTGCCCCTGTATTAGACGGAACAAACTTTACAAACATTCCAGCAGGAACAGTGGACGTAGTTTCCAACGTAGCTACTGCAACAATCCTTGGTCGTGACACGGCAGGAGCAGGTAACTCAGAAGAGTTGTCAGCTAGTGCGGTGCGTACTTTAATAAATGTAGCAGACGGAGCCACCTCAAACACAGGAGCTTTAGCTGACCTAGACACTGTAGACACAGCTCAGATTGATGATGACGCAATTACTAATGCTAAAATTGCAGGAACAGGTACTCGTAACTCGTCTACGTTCTATCGTGGTGACGGTACGTTTGCAGCACCAGCAGGAGGCGGTGATGCTTTAGTAGCTAATCCGTTGTCACAGTTTGCAGCGACTACATCAGCCCAACTACGAGGTGTACTGTCAGACGAAACAGGAACAGGTGCAGCAGTATTTGGCACTAGCCCAACACTAACTACTCCAGCACTAGGTACACCATCAGCACTTGTGGCAACTAACGCTACAGGCACAGCAGCAGGACTTACAGTAGGTGCTACTACAGGTGTAGAAGCAGGAGCAGACGTTACAGATGCTACTAACGTGTCAGCAGCAGGTGCCTTAATGGACTCAGAAGTTGATAACCTTTCACAAGTAAAAGCCTTTGACTCTACCGACTACGCCACGTCAGCACAAGGCTCAACAGCAGACTCAGCTCTACAGGACGTAGTAGACGACACTTCCCCACAGCTAGGAGGAGATTTAGATGTAAATGGCAATAACATCACTAGTACAGCAGGACTAGATATTGCTATCGGAGCATCAGCAGGGAATGACTTTACTATTGATACAAATAAATTTGTAGTTGAGGGAGACACAGGCAACGTCGGCATCGGGACGACAGTACCTGGCTCAAAACTTAGTGTAAACGGGGGCATCTCGGCGGGAACGTATTCTGCTACAGCGGCTCCGTCAAATGGGATGATAATATCAGGCAACGTCGGCATCGGGACGACGGCACCAACCCAAACCCTCGACATAGGAGCAGGAAGCATGGCACTCCTCACAACTACCAGTGCCACCTCGGGAATAATCTTCAAAGGAGCTGACCGATTCATCCACAACTTTAATCTAGCAGGAACTAATGGGCAGAATACGTTTGTTGGTATAAACGCGGGTAACTTCACGATGACGGGAAGTACGGGTAGTCAGGGGTCATACAACACCGGAATCGGTCAAAACGCCCTCTTCTCAAACACCACCGGCACAAACAACACCGCAAACGGTCAAAACGCCCTCTACGCAAACACCACCGGCTCCCAGAACACCGCAAACGGTAGAAACGCCCTCTTCTCAAACACCACCGGCACAAACAACACCGCAAACGGTCAAAACGCCCTCTACGCAAACACCACCGGCTCCAACAACACCGCAAACGGTAGAAGCGCCCTCCTCTCAAACACCACCGGCATCCAGAACACCGCAATCGGTCAAGGCGCCCTCCAATCAAACACCACCGGCGGCAACAACACCGCCCTTGGCCTAGCTGCAGGGCAAGACGTAACAACCGCCAGCAACAATACCCTCATCGGACGGAACACTGGACGCGGTATAACCACAGGCTCGAACAACACTATCCTCGGGGCTAACGTCACGGGCTTAGCGGCTGGACTGGCTAACAACATCATCCTGGCTGATGGAGCAGGGAACCAGAGACTGAATATTACTAGTACCGGCAACGTCGGCATCGGGACGACTACGCCTGACACTAAACTCCAAGTAGCAGGGGCTATCACACAACAACCACTATCCTCTGACCCAGCAGACCCAGACGCAGGGAACAGTGTACAATGGGTATCAGATGGGACAGGCACAGGCGATGCTGGAGATGTGTTACTTAAAGTGAATGTCGGAGGAACTACGAAAATAATCACGCTTATAGATTACTCAGTAGCATAAAATATATGACAAACGAACAAGCAATCCAAATTCTTACCAACGTGACCGAAAGTATCTCACTGAGCTACAAAGACCACGTAACGGTAAAGCAAGCACTAGAGGTACTGACGGTAGTAGAAGAAGTTATCACACCTAAAAAATAATTATGACAAAGACATTTACATTGAGTTCAGCAGAAGTAGACGTAGAGCAGAAGACTATTACTGTTTCAGAAACTAAAGAAGTTACAACTGAAAACAAAGTAAGCGTGTCTCAGCTTAAAAACGAACACACAAGTATCCTACAGCAAATTGAAACGCTAAAGGAAAAAGCTGATGGCGTAGTAGACCAACTAAAAGAAATTAACGACAACGCAGACATTGATATTACGGTATCAGACATCCCTACCAAGCTAAAGAAATAAACTATGACTAAAGTATTACTAGACACAGATGTCGCAGCAGTTGTAGGTGTAGTTGATGACGCTGTGGCTACGTTTACAAACAAGCGTACACAGCTACGAACTAACTCAACTACTACAGCATCCACTCTTGCACCAGACCTTTCTGTTGCTAACGCCTACTACCGAACTACACAGACAGCAACACTGACAGTTTCTGCACCTATTGGTACTCCACTTATAGGCGAAATTATTTCTATGCGTATTAAAGCAGCAGGAGCACAAACTCTTACAATGAACGCAACGTATAAACCGTTTGGGGCAGCGTTTGAAACAGGACTTACAGCAGGTAAAGACCTTTTAATTACAGCACAGTACGACGGTACAGACTGGGCAACTCTAATGGCAGTAGCAGAATAGTATGGCATTGCTTACAATTAGTTACGTAGGGGGAGCATCAGGTGAAGGTCATTTAACAGGTTGGTCGGTTTCATTAAACTCTCTTAGTGGAGGTACAAATTCCTCGCCAAGCGAGGGGGACATTGTAATTGTAAACTTTGTTCGTGCAACAGGTTCTGGTGTTGACGAAAATCTTGCGATGAGTACCTCTGGTTACACAGAGTTGTTTGACATTCAACAAACAAATTCAATAAATACTAATCAAGCAGTTTTTTGGAAAATTATGGGAGCAAGCCCAGATTCAACAGTAGAAGTAACTGCCAGCAATGCTAGTACCAAACCTGAGGTCGTTACTGTACAAGTATGGAGAAATGTTGACCAAATAACTCCAATGGATGTGACACCAACTACCACAACAGTTTCAGGCAGTTCTAGGGCAAACAGCCCCGCTATTACTCCAGTTACAGCAGGGGCTGTAATAATTGCTTGCGGTGCTGCTGGAGGTGGTAACGACTCAGACAACACAGTTCCGTCAGGAATGACAAACTTTGAATATGGGCTTAATTACCAGGCACCCTTGGGTGGTAGTGCAAAAGGAGGAATTTGTTCTTATTCTTCATGGACAAGCGGGTCATACGACCCAGCTGCTTGGGGCGGTGGAAACACTGCTTCATACCATTCATATACAGCAGCAACCTTAGCATTACGCCCAGCCTCAGACACGCCAGCCTTCACACCGTCACCCATGATGCACCTCTTACAGATGATGTAGCGTGTTATAATTAACCATATGCAAAATTATTCCCTTACATATCTTTTCGCTTTCTTGCTTGCAGGACTTGGCGTAGAAAACTCAGAATCAGTAGCAAACGCAATTTTAATAGTAGCTACAGCAATTGGTGTATTGTTTGGTCGTTACCGTGCAGGAAATATTAGTTGGACAGGGGTAAAGCACTAAGACCATGTCTGAACAATCCTACACCCTTAAAGAAATGGTGTCCAAAGTATTAGACCAAAACGAGCAGATACTTATCGCTCAGGCTAAGACGTTAGTCCACACAGCCAGCACAGAAAACCACCTGGCTTCACTTAACAGCAAGGTAGCTACTCATGTAAAAGAAATTGAAGCGCTAAAGTCATCCAACACAGCGACTAAAGCATACATGGCAGGAGGTATGGCCGTTTTTGGATTTATCATTACAGGCGTAAACTTATTTTTAAAGTAATATGTTCAATTTTATAAAGTCTATACAAAACATTGAGAAGAACACAGAGACACTACTTACCTTTGCAAAGCTCAACACAGAAGTGCTGTTGTCTGAGCCTGAAACTGAAGAGGAGCTAACGCTTGCTGACATTGCAGAAGGCTTTATTGGTGTAGACTCATCACCACGCGACGTAGCCCCAGACGAACTTGGATGCGCTGAGTCAGTGTCAGAGATTATTATAGACATGTTCCCAGACTTTAAGATGCAGACAGCTACTTGGATTCTTGACACACAGCTAAAAGCAGACAAGCGATTTATGCGAGTCACGGAAGCACAGCGTGGAGACATCATCATGTCACCAACTATTGGAGGACAGTTTGTTGGACACGTAGGTATCTTTAGCTCACCAGAAGACATCATGTCTAACTCATCATACTCAGGCACATGGGAGAGCAACTTTACACTTGCTGAGTGGGTAGCACGATACAGGACACTAGGAGGGTTAAAGATTTACTACTACCGAGTAGTGTAGTTATCCCCATTGACCGTTTGACCGCACCTCAATGCTGTATAATTATGTATAGGTAGAGTTCGCTCTGCATTAGAAGATAAAACCATTCTATATGAAACGTATCCTAATAGGGATTACTATCATTGGAGTTGGGGGATTGCTTGCATACAACGTAGTGCAAGGAAATAGAACAGAAGTATACGTAAATGAAGTTACCGACACAGTGGAAGCTGTAGAAGTAGAAAGTACTATCCCTGAACACGTACAGTTAGCCTCTGAGGAAGCCAAAAAGGCCGTCTTACGCGCTTACGAACTAGAACAGGATAGAATACACATAGTAGAGGAAATGGACGCTAAGAAAGCGGAATATGACCTCTACGTAAAAGAGCAAGAAACAAAACTAGAAGAAATTGAAAGACAATTGTCTTTTTAGAAAGCCCTCGTGTCTTGGCAATTGTAGAAACAATCAACCACTTAGAAACTAGAGGTTCAACTGACTGCACAGCGAGGGGTGCATCAGGTGAAAGTGGTTGTCTACAAATAATGCCAGGAACATGGCGAATGTGGTCTACTGTCGTATACGGTGAAGTTGTGGAGATGACACCAGTACGAGAGCGCTACGTTGTCACAAAGATTATTTCATCGTGGGTAAAGGAAGGTTTATCGAATGACCGCATCTTCCTACGATATAACGCAGGTGGAGCTACGCAATGTAGTTCTGGGACTAACAGTCACGGAGTAGACTACAACTCTTGCCACTACGTTGAAACTGGTATGAACTATCTTGCAATGATATAAAGGAATAACCACATGGGCGGTGAATATGCCATGTGGTTTTTTCTATGCTACAATATCGACGCGGTACCAAGCGCAAACAAACGACCAAAAGAAAAACCGCTAACTTAATAGCGGTTTTCTTTGTGTGTGCTTAAAAGGGAATGTCCTCTGGGTTGACGTTTTCTTCTGGATAGTTAGGTGCAGTAATTGGTGCTGGTGCGTTAGATGCAAGCGGTGGTGCTTGTACTGGGTTAGTAGCATCTGCTGGCTTTTGCCAGGTGTTCAACTTGAAGTACGGCTTCTTTGTAGCGTCTTGTGGCTTTAGCATGTCCACATTTATCCACCCGTCTGCTTTTCGGTGCTTTTGTAGAAATGCAATAAAGTCATCTACTTTAAATGATACGCTTCCTAGTACAAACGCTGGTGCGTTTTCATGCTTTCGGTTAAACATCATTCCGTCTGCGAAAATTGTCTCTGGTTTTTGATTGTCCATAGTATTGTTATTTAATTTATTTATGCGTGCCATACCTTCGCTCATTTTGGAAAAGTCAACCATATTACATGTCGTCTAACCCGTCATTAGTAACTGGCTGGCTTTGTACGCCCTGCTGTCCATCAGGGTCAAGGTTGTTATCCTTTATCTGAAAGACCTTCATCTTTATGTAACGCTCTGAGTAGGTGTCGGTACCTCCCATTTGCTGAGCCTCATTAGTTGCTTTCATTTGCCCGTGTACTGTAGCTAACTGAAAAACAATAGTGTCCTTTAATTCTTCGAGGTCAACAAGTATCATTTCTTGGTACAGGCCGTGCTCGTTTCGCTTCAAGTTACACACGGGTAACATCTTAGTCTTCTCACACACTTCTGCCACAATAAGTTCTACCGTTTCAGGTGTGAAGTAATCGTATTTGCTAAAGTCGTTTCTCCCGTCTTTTTTGTGGGGAGTAGAACGAACTAGCTTACGGGCTGCGTCGAGTTTTTCATATATGTTCATGTATATATATTTATATGTGATTGATAACTCTGTACTTCTTTACAGAGTACAAGTGTTAGTAGGGCGTGAGATAGTGTCCCCAGTTAGTTTTATATCTGCGCAATTTGTTTTTAACACCTGTACCCTATAAACAAGGGTGCTTCCTCTACTATAGTACCTTACTGTGTGTTCTTATCAAGGTCGTTATCCACAACCCATTTATTGTCTACCAGCTTGTACTTAATACTAAACTTGTCCCCAAACAAAACCATTCTGTCTACAGTAAACGCCTCGGCAACAAGTGAACAATCAGCGTCTGGCAAGTCTATAATAGCCCCGTATTTGTGTGGTTTTAGTTTTGCTTTAAAGCTGTCAAATAACTTAATCATACCTTCCATTCTAACTCTAGTAACGCCTCCACCGCTAGATTCTTTAGTGCGTTGATTGCACCTGTACGGCTATTGAAATCCATAGCTCTCCCTGCATCGTTTACGGTAAACTCTTCATCGTGTATGTACTTGCTTAGTACGTCGCGTTCGTGTTTAGTCATTTGTGGTTTCCTTACTTACTAACTCCCTATTCTCATACCACAGCTTCTTACCTGACTGAGTAACTACCATAGTGTCTAGTAGTGTACCGCTATCTAGTTCTGTAACGGTGGCTGGGTAGCCCTCTGGTGTTATTACTTTGTCTCCCCATTTATGTTGCATGTTATTTTTACTCAAAAACTACTGCTATTGCTAAAATATGTAAGAGGGTTGCTATAATTGTCCACTCCATAAATCCTTCCCATGCAAATACAAGGGCAAGGGCAAAAGTAAAAGTTAAAGCTATTTGTTTTGTTGTTTCCATAATTAGTTACTTAAATGAATATCCTCGTCTGACATATTGCACAGCTTATCGTCTACCGCTTCGTCATACGCCATGCCCTCGTCTACTGTCCTGTTCCAGTGCTTCTTAATAGGTGCGTCGAACATTTCCTTTACTCCTAGATGCTTCCGAGCAATGTCCACAGGCTCTCTAAACTGCTTCATGTGTTCTGTGTATGCCTCTGACTCTAGTACGTTCCCTGTCCCTCGTTCCTCTTTACCAGATGTTTGATTCATATTGCTGTTCTAATTGTTTAGCTTCTTGTGGTTGTAACATATTAGTTGTCTTGGTTGTTTAAGTTGTCTAGTAAGCGTATAAGTTCTCTAGCTGTTTGTTCCGTGTTGTAATAAAGTTTTGTACGGGGACTCATTTCTGCAAAACCAATTTCTGCTTTTAATAACGTGTCTGTAATTTTTCCTACTTCCATTGCAAGTTGTTCTAAGTCCATGCTCAACGGTGCTATAAATCTTTCATCCATACTAACTAATTGTAATTACTAATGCGATACCTGCTGTAACTAAAAGTGTTACAACAAATGCTACTAAATCAAATCGTGGTGGCTCTGGTTGTTGGTCTCCAAAGCCAAACTCGTCAAACCGATACTCTAAGGAATGATACCGTCGTAGCGTGTAATTACTCATACTTGTTTTTGATATTAATGTTCTTAGCGTTTGCCATGTCTATGTTAAGACCGCGTACTGCTAACTGAAAGGCTGATAACTGTTTTACTTTTGGCTTTGGGTTGATTCGTTTGATGTCGTGTCGTTGTTTCATATGTATTTACTTACTTCTATACCTACACTGTATCAGGGTGTAGTACAGGTGTAAAGGGGATAACTTTCATACCTGTGTATAACTATTTGGTATAATGTAACAAGAGAAGAAGTACTTTGAAAGGAGAAGACACATGAAACCATTTTGTTGTTGTTGGTGTGACGCTCTTGTCAAGGTGCGTAACACTTTTAACCCACTACAGAACTCTGTTCACTGCTCAAAAGGATGTGAAGATGCTGAGACAATGTTTCGGCTTTGGATGTCTGACGAGGAGATACACAGAAGGACTCACTACAAGGAGCTTACACAAGGATGGGAGTGATGCTACGAATTTATATATC